>Ga0070727_10003844_pt1 | contig 13250 bp, 11 predicted proteins | sample tdAd472_FD_66722 | JGI IMG/M metagenome (GOLD analysis project Ga0070727, IMG submission 66722) | Marine sediment microbial communities from the Atlantic coast under amendment with organic carbon and nitrate - tdAd47.2 | ecosystem: Environmental > Aquatic > Marine > Coastal > Sediment | place... | reverse complement strand
GACACCCCGATACCGCGGCCTTCACGGCGGCCGTGTTCGCCGCGGTGCGAGAGGCCCAGGTCGAGTGGGTCTGCCTGGCCGGGTTCCTCAAGCACCTGGCGCCAATCCCCGAGGACTTCCGCTGGCGTGTGCTCAACGTGCACCCCGGGCTCTTGCCCTCCTTTGGCGGACAGGGCTTCTACGGCGAGCGTGTGCACGCGGCGGTGCTCGAGCACGGCTGCAAGGTCAGCGGCTGCACGGTGCACCTCGTGGACGACGCCTACGACTCGGGCCCGATCCTCGTGCAGCGCGCGGTCGACGTGCTCGACGACGACACCCCCGCGTCCCTCGCCGCGCGCGTGTTCGACGCGGAGTGCGAGGCCTACCCCGAGGCGCTGCGGCTCGTCCGCGGCGGGTTCAGGATCGAGGGCCGGCGGGTGGTGTTCGGCGGCGCCTGACGCCCGCTTCAGCCGGTCCGCTTGCCGCCGGGCGGGGCGCGTCGACCGCCGTAGCGCGTGAGGCAGAGCGTCGAGAGCAAGGCCTCGCGCTCCTCGAGCCAGCCGGTGAGGAAGCTCGCGGCCTTGGCGCCGGCCTCCGCGGCCTTGCTCCCGGCGCTGCGGGCGGCAGCGAGGGCCGCCTCCAGCCGGCTGTCGATCTCCTCGCGGCCCGGGAACTGCTCGCCCTCGACGAGGCGGTCGAGGGCTGCCTCGCGGTCGGCGACCCACGCGCGCAAGGCTCGCGCGCGCTGGGGGCCGATCCCGTCGAGCTGCCGTAGCGCGGTCTGGCGCGCGGAGAGCTGGCGGAGGTTGGTGATCCCGGCCCGGCGCAGGAGCTGCGCGAGCCCGGGGCCGATCCCAGAGATCTGCTGGACCTCCTCGATGGGGGTCCGGTTCGCGAGCCAGGTGCGGTAGATCGCGCGCCGGCGGTCCACGAGCTGGCGGACCCGGGCCGTGGCGCGTCTCGCGGCGCGGTGCGCCCCGCGGTGGGTCTGCAGGGCGTTCAGTGCGCGGCGGTCGCCCTGGGCCAGCTCGACCGCGGCGGTGGTGTTGGGCGCAGGCAGGCGGGCGCGGCGCAGGAGCCCCTCGGCGGTGGGCCCCGTCGGCCTCAGCCGGCGGTGAACGGCGAGCGCCAGAACCACGAGCAGGGGAATCGCGATCAGCGCCCAGAGCTGAGCCAAGGCCAGGGCGATCCCGGTCAACGCGGCCACACCGAACGCGGGCCACAGCCGCGCGCGAGGATACAGCGCGCGGATCTCTCGCCCGAGCCGCCGAACCTCACGCGGGAGCGGGGGGACGTGCCAATGGCTGGCCGGGAGCTCCACCCGCAGGCTGGGGGCGTCGGCCTCCGAGGTGGGGGCCGCCTCGTCATCGACCTCCAGGTGACAGATCGGGCACACACCGAACTCGTGCACGCAGTCGCGGTGAAGGACGGTGCGATCGCGAGGGCAGGTCACGGTGTCCGTGCCGGCCGCGGTGTGGCACCAGGGGCACTTGAGCTCGCTCGCGGGTTGCTCGCGTTCGCGCTGCATGCGGGATTTGACCACGAAACCAGCGGCGTGCCGGAACTCCTACCGACGCCGCGCGTGTGCAGCCACGAATCGGGAGGACCCATGCGACTGCGAACGTCATTGATCTGTGTAGGGGCCGTCATGGCGGGGTGCCAGAGCCCCGCGCCAGAGCAGGACGCGCCCTGGGCGTTGGGCCAGGCGCTAGGGACGCAGCACGGTCTGGAGCACCCCCCCCAGCCCGACGATCCACGCCAGCTGTGGCGCTGCGACGTGAGCCCCTTCGTCTCCGCGGGGCTGCCGAGCGCGACCTGGGAGCTGGCCGGCGTGCTCGAGGAGTTGCTCCGCGTGCGGGCCAAGGCCTTCGACGAGCGCGAGCCCGAGGTCGACGCCAGCGGGCACGTGCTCCGCGTGCGCGCCGAGCCCGGGTCCCTCGCGGCAGCGCAGGACCTGATCGCGCAGCTGCGCGCCGAGAAGACTCAGCCGATCCTGTTCGACGTGCACCTGGTCGAGGTGCCCAGCGAGCGGCTGGCCTTCCTCGACGCCGATCCGGAGGCGACCCTGCCCGCGTCCTTCCTCACCCAGTTGACCCGCGACCTCGGCGAGGGGCGAGCGACGACCCTCACCCGGCGGCAGCTGCGCCTGACCCCCGGCCAGCGCGCGTCGGTGCGTGAGACGCGCTCGCGCAGGCCGGTCGTGCGTGTCCGGGTCCAGGACGGCCTCCCCACCAGCGAGCAGGAGACCGTGGAGGACGGGCTAGCGCTGCACGCCACCTGCTGGTTGGGCTCCGGCGGTCACGCCCTGGCTCACGTGGAGGTGGCGCTCCAGCAGGAGGCGCGCGAGACGCCGCGGACCCTCGCCGTGGCCTACCACCGCCCGCCCGACGGCTCCAAGGGGTCCCAGGACGAGCTGGTCGAGGCAGCGATCGACTTGCCCAGTGTGCGGCTCGCCGGCCTCCGCGGTCAGCTGCGCCTCGCCCAGGGAACCTGGGCCGTCGCGGCGGCCGGGCCCTCCGTCACCGCCGACCGGCGCGTGCTGGCGCTGGTGCGTGCGCGCTGGACGCAGGGCGCGGCGCCCGCCTCGGCGGGCCCGGCCGAGGGACCCGTGCTCGAGAGCCTGCGGGTGGCGTTGCCCCAACGCACGGCCGAGGTCGAAGAGGAGCGCGGGACGAAGAGCAGCCCGTTCTTCGGCAGCAGCATGTTCGGGGGGCGGGTCGACCACGCGCTCGACGGCTTGAAGTCGGAGTACGCCCGCCAGAGCGCGGTCTCGGTGCGCAACGACATTGGCTTCGGGCGCCAGATCCCCGAGTTCTCCCGCTCCCTGCAAGCGGGCGACGCCCCCGCCGACGACGGCTGGGTCCCGCTCCTCCCCGAGCCTCTCGCGACCCAGCTCCGGGAGTTCCAGGCGATCCGCTGGGGCGAGGGCCGCGCGCTCGTGTTCCGCTGGGACCAGCTGCACGTGCTCCACGAGCGCAGCACCGCGCGCCGGCTGCGCGAGCTGATCCAGGGGATCGAGGCCTGGCGCAACCGGCCGCTGCGGGTGCGGGCCGAGTGGGTCGAGGTCGAGCACGCCGAGCTCGACGCGCTCTCGACGCCGGAGGGGCTGCGCGCGGCGCTCCCGCGCCTGCGGACCCAGCGCGCGCTCGCCGCCTACCACCTCACCGCGCGCAGCGGAGCCTGGACCGAGCTCTCCCTGTCGCAGACCGAGGCCGTGCTCTGGGGCTACTTCGGACCCGACCGCGCCAGCCCGGAGACGCGGGTCGTCAGCCGCGGTTCGCGGCTGGGGGTGCGCCCGCGGCGCTACGGCGACGGCCGACTGGAGCTCGCCGTGCGCTTCGGGCACCAGCAGACCCGCGGGCGAACCCTCGACCCCGTCAGCCGGGCCGGGGGCTGGGTGCACCAGCCGCGGTTCCACGAGTCGACCCTGGAGGAGGTCCTCACCGTGCGCGACGGCGAGCCGCAGGTCCTGCTCGCCGAACCGACCGCGGGCGGGCGGCTTCGCGCGCTGGTGGTCACCTGCTGGGAGTGAGGGTCATTTCCCGCGCATCTTCTCCAGCGAGCGGCGGCAGATGGACGCCAGGTTGCCGCGGGGCTCGAGCTCGAGGCTGCGCTCGAAGGCGTGGCGCGCGGCCTCGTAGCGCTTCAGCTTGCGGAACACCTCGCCCGCGACCTGATACGCCTGGGCGTCCTCTGGGAAGTCCGTGGTCAGCTGCTCGGCCAACACCAGGGCCGCCTCGGGGTCGCGCTCGAGCAGGGCCATGGCGCGCAGGCAGTAGCCGGAGGACTCGCCAGGGCGCTCACGGGTGAGGAACAAGGCGTCCTCGAGCACCTCGTCGTAGCGCTCGAGCCGCATCAACGAGAGGCCGCGGTTGTAGCGCGTGGTGTAGACGAAGTCGGGGTCGTGGGCGTTGTCCGCGCGCAGGGCTTGCTCGTAGTAGTCCAGGGCTTCTTCCCGCCGACCGTGGAGGTCGAGCACGAGGGCATAGTTGGCGAGGGTCTCCGACTCGCCCGGGGCCAACTCGAGGGCGCGCGTGGCCGCGCGCAGCGCGCCGTCGAGGTCCCCGTGGTACGCGCAGAGCACGACCTGGATATCCCACAGCTTGGGACGCGAGGGGTCGAGGCGCAGCCCGCGGTCGCAGTATTCCTGGGCCGCCGCGGGATCGCCCACCCCGTGGGAGGCCACCGCGAGGATCTCGATCGCCACCAGGTCCTGGGGCCGGCGGTCGAGGACCGCGCGCGCCTCCCGTACCGCGTCCCCCCACAGCTCTAAGCGGGCCAGGCTCGAGGCCAGCGCCAGCCGCGCCTCGAGATCCTCGGGGGCGACCGCCAGGCGCTCCTCCGCCCGCCGGCGGGTCGTGTCGGGCCCCCAGCGCTCGAGGGCGGTCAGCGCGTCCAGTCCCGTGAACGGTGAGTCGGCGACTGGGGTCGCGCTCACCGGCGCGCGCTCGCCACGGAGCGCGACCACGAGCACGGTCGCGCCCACCGCGAGCGCCGCCGCGACCGCGCTGAGCGCGACCCAACGGCCCAGGGGGCGCTCGGCGGGGGGGGCGCTGAGGGCCGCGCGCAGCGCCTGGGCGAAGGCCCGCGCGTCGGGATAGCGGAGCGCGGGGTCCTTCTCGAGGGCCCGCAGGCACACCGCCTCGACCGCCGGGGTGACCTCGCGGTTGAGCTTGCGCGGCGGTTTGACCGCGGTCTCCGCGATCTGCACCACCAGCTCCATCACGCTCGTGCCGTGGAACGGGAGCCGCTCGGTGAGGGCCTCGTAGAGCAAGACCCCCAGCGACCACACGTCCACCGCCGGGGTCTGCAAGGCCCGCTCGGCCTGAAACTGCTCGGGGGCCATGTAGCTCGGGGTCCCGACCCAGGAGCCGGTGCGGGTCAAGGCCTCGGCCTCGGTGTGGGTCGCGAGGCCGAAGTCGACGACCCGTGGATCTCCGTCTGCGTCGACGAGCACGTTGTCGGGCTTGAGGTCGCGGTGCAAGACTCCGTGGGCGTGGGCGTGCCCCACGGCGTTGGCCACCCGCGAGACGAGGTCCACTCGCTGACGGGTGGAGAGGCTGCTCCAGTAGCCGCTGAGGGAGCTCGCCCCGGGGACGAGGGCGTAGAGCAGGAACGGCCGCTCCCCGACCGTGCCGGCCCCGTGTAGCGCCACGATCCCCGGGTGGCGGAGGCTGCCCACCAGGCGGGCCTCGCGCTCGAAGCGCAGCCGCGCGCGGTCGCGGGGGTTGGTCAGCACCTTGAGCGCGAAGCTCGCGTGCTGGCCCGGGACGCGAACCCGATACACGCGGGCGTTGGCCCCGCGACCCAGCTCGGCTTCGACCTGGAACGGGCCCCACCACTCGCCGGACCGCGGCGCCTGCCCGGTGAGGATCGCCGAGCCCGAGCCCGACGGGGGCGTGGCCTCGCTGAGCTCGGCGTGCGACGCGAACACCCACTCGGCCGAGGTCAGCGGAGGCGCTCCAGCGCCTTGCGCGCGACGGCGCCGAACTCGCCGTCGGGGTCGAGCTCCACGCAGCGGTTGAGGGGCTCACGGGCTAGCTCCCGCCTGCCAGCCTGGAGACAGGCGACGCCGAGGGCCAGCTGGGCCTGGGGGTTGTCGGGGTAGCGCGCGACGAGGTCCCGCGCAGGAGCGAGGGCGGCGGCCGGGTCGTGCTCGGCGAGGGCGCGGACGCGCAGGCACTGGGCGGGCTGGTCTTCGGGGTCCAGGGCGAGGGTCGCCTCGAACTCGCGGATCGCCTCGGGGTAGCGCTGGAGGACGAGCAGCGAGCGGCCGAGGTTGAAGTGGGTCAGCGGGGCGTCGTCCTCCTCCAGCGCCTTGCGGAAGCAAACGACCGCTTGCTCGTGGTCCCCGCTCAGCGCGAGGGACGTCCCCAGCGCCGCGAGAGCCGACGGGCTGTCCGGCCGGAGGTCGAGGGCGCGTCGCGCGGCGTCGCCTCCGGCCTGGGGGTCGCCCCTGGCCAACGCGACCAGGCTCAGCACGACCCACAGTCGGGGGCGCGAGCCGTCGAGCTCGAGGCCCCGCCGGCAGTGGTCCTCGGCTCGCTGCAAGTCGCCGAGCTCGTATGCGCAGTGGGCGGCGAGGTCGAGCGCCACGGGGTGGTCGGGGTGCTCTGCGAGCACGCCCGCGACCAGCCGCAGGCTCTCCTCGGCGTCCTCGAGGGCGGCGCGCGCGGCGGCCAGCGCCAGGCGGGCCTTGACGTCGCCGGGCGCGACCTCGAGCCGCTCGCGGGCGCGGCGGGCGGTCTGCTCGGGGCCCCAGTCGGCGAGCGCGCTCCACACCCCGACCCGGGCGAAGGGGTCTGCCTCCGCGGGGCGAGTGGACCGGGTTGGCGCTGGGGTGGAGGCGGTGAGGCTGAACGCTGCGAAGGCCGTCAGGCCACCTGCCCCGACCAACCCCAGGGGGAGGGGCCAGCGTCGGGTGCGCCCGTGGATCTGGGCGCCGTAGGCGGCCGCGCGCAGCGCCTGGGCGAAGGCGCGCGCGTCGGGGTAGCGCTCCGCCGGGTCCTTGCTCAGCGCGCGCAGGCACACCGCCGAGAGCTCGGGCGAGACCCACGGGTTCGACCGCTCGGGGGGGAGCGGATCGAGCTTGAGCACGCGGGTGGCCAGCTCGAGCACCGTCTTGCCCTGGAACGGGAGCCGCTCGGTGAGGGCCTCGTAGAGCAGGACGCCGAGGGACCACACGTCGACGGCCGGAACCTGGGTCTCGCGGGTCGACTCGAACTGCTCCGGGGCCATGTAGCTCGGGGTTCCGATCCACGACCCCTCGCGGGTCAGGTCGCCAGCCTCGTCGTCGGTGGCCAGGCCGAAGTCGACGACCCGCGGTTCGCCTCCGCGATCGACGAGCACGTTGTCGGGCTTGAGGTCCCGGTGCACGACGCCGCAGCCGTGGGCGTAGCCCACGGCGCTGGCCACCTGGGCCACGAGCTCGAGTCGCGCGGCGCTGTCGAGCTCTGCCCAGGCGGCGCTCAGCGACCGCGCGCCCTCGACCAACGCGTAGAGCACGAAGGGGTGTCCCCCGACCTCCCCCGCGCCGTGGAGGCGGACGATCCCCGGGTGCTGCAGCTTGCCCACCAGGGCAACCTCTCGCTTGAGCCGCTCGACGCTGCGCTCCGTGGCGTCGAACAAGATCTTGAGCGCAAAGCGCTGCCCGCGCAGGCTGACGAGGAAGACCTGGGCGGTCGCGCCCTTGCCGAGGAGCTCGAGGACCTCGAAGGGACCCCAGTTCGCTCCGATCCGAGGCGCGCCCTTGGCGAGCACGGTGAGGGTCTCCGCCGACTCGAGCTCGAGGCCCGAGGCGAACACCCAGTTGGTCTCGCTGTTTGCGTTGCGCTCACTCATCGCACTGCCCAGCCTACCCCTGGGGGGACCTCGACCCCACCCCACGGGTCGCGCGTGCGACCCTGAGGGGGTGACGGAGCTGAACGGCGAGGCCCTGGTCGAAGCGGCGGTGACGGCGCTGCGCGAGCTGCCCGGTGAGGTGGGCGGCGCGGCGTGGGCGCGACGCGCCGAGCAGGAGCTGCTGCCGCCGCTGCTCGACGACCCGCGGGGGTTCCTCGAGTGGGCGCGTCACCACCCCCGCTGGAGCGGCGTGGTCGCCGAGGCCAGCGCAGGCGTGTGCGCAAAGCCGCGGGAGGCCGCGGTCGTCGCGCTGCGCGCCATCGCCGAAGAGCTCCTCGACCCGGACGCCGGGTGGTGAGGGGTGGCGGAGGCCTCGCCTAGCAGGCGACGGCGGCGTGCTTCTCGATCCAGAGCAGGAGCGCCTCCTTGGCGGCCTCGGCGCGCTTGATCCCGCGGTGCTCGAGGATCGCCTCGAAGCGCTGGGCCTGCTCGGGCTCGAGCTGGACCTTGCCGAGGAACACCGGCCCCGGAGCCGGCGGCGGCGGGGGCGCGACCTGCTTGAGCGCGGCCTTGAGCTTGGTCCCCTCGTCGACCAGGCGGTGCACCTCCTCGCGCTTCTCGGCGGAGAGGGCGACCACGCGCTTGACGTCGGGCATGCTGCCCGCCGTGCCCTCGAGCATGCGCTGGAACACGTCGGGGGCCTCCTCCTTGACCTTGACCGCGGCGTCGATAGCGCGGGGGCTGACCCCGACGCGCTCGCTGGCGATCGCTCGCGCCCGGGCGTTGACGGTGCGGGGGCTGAGCTTCTTCTTGGCCTTCTTCTTCTCGGGGCGATCGACGGTCGGCGCGGGGGCGTCGGCGTCGCTGGCCTCCTCCGCGGGCTCCTCGTCGACGGCGGGTGCCTCGGCCGACTCGGGCACTTCGGGTGCCTCGGCGACCGGCTCCTCCTCGGGCTCGCTCTCGGGCTCGTCGTCGCCGGAGAGGAGCTTGGCCTGGAACTCCTTGAGCCCCGCGCCTGCGGCCGCGCGCTGCACGGTGGTCAGGTGCCGGCGGCTGAGGTTCAGCGCCACCGAGTAGGCGAAGGCGTCTTGCGGGGTGCCCTCGAACTCACGGAAGCGGGGCTCGACGCCGAGCTCGAGGCAGGTCCGGTAGCGGTGGCGGCCGTCGAGGATCTTGCCCTCGAACAGGAGGATCTCCTCCAGCAACCCCTGGTCGCCGACCGAGGCGCGCAGGTGCTCGAGGTCGACGCTGGACATGGTGGGGAAGAGGGTGGCGATCTCGTGGGCTTCGAGTTGGGTCATGGGCGGCTCCTGCTGAGTGACACCCACCGTGATAACGACCCGCACCGACGGGCCGCGTCCCCGCAAGCCCAGCAATCATGCTGTCTACAGGTTCTCCACAGGAAAGGAAAACCAGCGCGGAGTTCTCCACGTTTCGCCCACGGGGACCCCACCAAGGGGATCAGTCGCCGGGGACGAGCCTGCCCGTGACCGAGCCCTCCACGCGGGGTACGAGCACCGCGTGATAGCGGCCGAGGTCGAGCACGGCGGCCGCGTGCACCGTGTCGCCCAGGGGCGGGTGGCAGACCTCGACCTCGAGGTCTGCCCCCCTGCGCAGCTCGAGGATCTCGGGGCCGACGTACATCGAATCCCGGGTGGCGATCACGAGCATGTGGCTGGAGAAGTCCGGCGCGGGGGCGTCGCGCAGGGCGTCCTGGTTGACCGGCGCGGGCTGGCGCTTGCTGGGGACGCGCTCGGGGATCCGCTCGAGGAACCCGTCGAGCTCGGCCTGGGTCGTGATCGAGAACGCGGTCGGGTCCGAGTCGTCGACCCAGGCCCAGCCTGCGTAGGACGCTTCTACGATCACGTCGACCTCCTCGGTCGGTGTCGGCTCGTCAGGCGGCGGGTCCGCGGGAGCTCCGCAGGCAACGAGGAAGAGGGCGAGCAGGAGGGGGCGGGGGAGGCTCATGCAGCCAGCCTACGCGATCACCCTCCGCACACCGAGCACGAGGAAGAACACGAGCGCCATGCCGAGGACCACCAGCGCCAACGGGCGGCTGCGTCCCTCCTCGCCGATCCAGGCGCGACGCGTGGTCAGCACGAGCAGCACGCCGGCCAGCAGCGGAATGAAGCAGGCGCCCACGATCGCGTAGAGCTTCTGGATCTGCTTGAAGTCGACGGCGAGGCCGAGCATGGGGACGATGGCCAGCCCGAGCAGGTATCCGCGATAGGGCAACCCCTTCACGTCGACCTTCGCCGTGACCTCCTCCGCGTCGGCGGGCTGGGTCACGAGCTGCATGAAGTCGGCGAAGAGGTAGGGCACCGACTGCCACACCCCGAGCAGGCTGCTGAACACGGCCCCCCAGGCGCCGACGACGAACGCCCACTTGCCTGCGGGGCCGAGGGCCTCCTCCAGGCTCTGGCCGAGGGCGATGATCAACCCCGCGCCCTTGCCCTCGACCGGGGTCGCCGCGCCGATCACGACCATCGCGATCCCGAACAGGGCGGTCACCGCGTAGCCGATCCCGAGGTCGATGCGGCAGGTGCGCAGCTCGCCCAGTCCGTCGCGGCCGGCCTCGCGGATCCAGTAGCCGTAGGACAGCACGGTCAGGGTCCCGCCGACCCCGCCCATCAGCGCCACCGTCCAGCCGAGGGACTCGCCAGTCAGCAGCGCCGGGTCGGGGACGAACAGCCCCTGCAGGACCGCCCCCGTCCCCGGCCAGAGGCAGCCGGCGGTCACGAGCACGATCACGAACATCGCGCCAATGCACACGCTCATGACCTTCTCGAACAGCTCGAAGCCGCCGAGGAGCACGAGCACGACCCCCACCAGGCTGTGGAGGATCCCGAACACGACCTTGCCCGTCGCCGGCTCGAACCACGGGAGGATCGCCGCCGCGCAGGCGCCGCAGGCGCTCATCAGCGCCGAGCCGACGAAGAACGACCACAGCAGGAGGTAGGGGAGGAACACCCAGGCGACCCCGCGCCCGAGGCGGGTCACCGCGCCCTCGAGCAGCGTGCTCCCGCTCGCGAGCTGCCAGCGGGCGAGGCCTTCGTTGAGCGCGAACTTCAACGCCGCGCCGAGGACCACCGCCCACAGCACCGCGACCCCCAGCTGGCCGCCGGTGAACGCGGCCGTCGCCAGGTCGCCGGCGCCGACGCCGGTCGCGGCGACCAGGATCCCCGGGCCGATCGCCGCCAGCAGACCAGCCTTCGCGGGGGCGCCTTCGCTCATGGCGGCGATCCTACTCGCGCGCTGAGGGCCGCGCTCGGCACCGAGCTCGCGCAGCTGCAGGAGCCCCGCTCCCAGTTACCATTGCGTCGAATCTTGGGGAGCTCCCAGGACCTCGAGGAGGATCCATGGCGGTGCGCGGGGTGGGGTCGCTGGTGCTGTTTACGCCCCAGGTGCGGGTGTGTCGCGCGTTCTATCGCGCGCTGGGTCTGCCCCTCGAGGACGAGGTCCACGAGGAGGGGCCGCCCCACACGGCCTGCGACGTGGGCGGGGTGCACGTGGCGCTCTACGAGGCGCCCGCGGGGAGCGCGCCCGACAAGGGCGCCGGGGGCGCGTCGCTGATCGGGTTCACCGTCGACGACGTCGACGCGGTCTTCGCCCGGCTGCGCTCCCTCGACGCGCCCGTGATCTGGGAGCCGCGGGACATGCCCTGGGGGAGGACCGCGCAGGTGCGCGACCCCGACGGACGCCCGATCGAGCTGTTCACGCCGGCGGAGCCCGCGTGAACCTCGACGGGGTCTACACCGCGATCGTGCACCGCGCCGACCCCGAGGCGCCGCCGGCGAGCCTGGGCAGCCTGCTGCACCCGGGGCCGGTGTTGCTGGTGTTCGTGCGCCACTTCGGCTGCACGGGCTGCAGCCAGAACGTGACCGACCTCCAACCCTGGCTGCGCGAGCTCTCGGAGCGAGGCGTGCAGACCGTGATCGTGGGGACGGGGAAGCCGACTCACCTGCGCGGCTTCGTCGAGCGCTTTCGCCTGCAGGACTACGCCGTGGAGGCGGTCACCGACCCCACCCGCCGCGCTCACACGGCGGCCGGGCTGAGGCGCTCGTGGTGGGGCACCCTCGGGCCGCGTGGCTTGTGGGACCTGCTCGCGGGGTTCGGCCGCGGGCACCTCAACGGCTTGCCCCAGGGCGACACCGCGCAGCAAGGAGGCACGCTGCTGCTGGGGCCGGAGGTGGACGGCGCGCGCGAGGTCGTGCTGCAGCACGTGAACCAGAGCCTGGCCGACCACGCGCCGGCGGTGGAGCTGGCCGAGGCCGCCCTCGCGCTCCAGGCGCGCGGCGGCGCGGCCGAGTTGGCGTGAGATGAGCGCCTACCTGATCCACGCCGCCAACCTGCTGATCCTCAGCTCGTTCCTCGTGCGGGACATCCTCTGGCTGCGGGTGCTCTCCATCGGCGCCGGGCTGTGCTTCTTGCCCTACTTCTACTTCGCCCAGGCGGCGCCGCTCTGGGCGCCGATCGGCTGGAACCTGGTGTTCATGACGGTGAACGGGGTCCAGATCTGGCGGCTCTACCTCGAGCGCCGACCGGTGCAGCTCTCCCCCGACGAGGCCGAGCTGCGGCAGCTGGCGCTGCACAGCCTGACCCCACGGGAGGTGTTGCAGCTGGTGGGGCTCGGTAGCTGGAAGCAGGCCGAGAGCGAGCGCCCGCTGTGCAGCAGCGGCGAGCCCCTCGCCGAGCTGCTGGTCCTCGTCGCAGGGCAGGTGCGGATCGAGCGTGAGGGGCGGGCGCTGGCCGAGCTGGGTCCCGGGCGCCTGATCGGTGAGATGAGCTACCTCACCGGCGAGGCGCCCACGGTGGACGTGCGGCCCCTCGAGCCGTGCAGGCTGTTCGCCTGGGAGATCCCCCGGCTGAAGGGCTACCTCGAAACGCAGCCCGCGCTGCGCGGCGCGTTTCAACGCGTCCTCGGCGCGGACCTCTCGCGCAAGCTGCGCGGCGTCACCGAGAGCCAGCGACTCGAGCTGGGTTAGCTGGGCTCGAAGCGCAGCGAGGCCTTGACCTTGGTTTGCTGGAACGTCGGGGACATTCCTTGCTCGGACTCGAACTGCCGCCCGAAGGTCCAGGTCTCCTCGTAGCGCGCCGAGCGCGGCTCGCCGGCCTCCGCGTGGAACGCGCCCTCGAGGGAGAGCTGCGCGGTGGCCGTGACGGTGAACTGCGCCTTGTCTTGCGGGCGGGTCCAGATCGTCGGCTCGCTGCTAGCGATCCCGGTCGCCTTCCAGCTCAAGCGCACGCTCGAGTCGCCTTCGTTTGGCTGGCGCTCGCAGGTACCCACGATCTGCTCGATCTCGGCTCCAGGAAGCCCGCCGAAGCGTCCGCCGCCTCCTCGGCTGACGAGGATCGTGCGATTGCGGCCTACGTTCCAGCTGTCCGTGTCGCTAGGCGCCGCGGGAAACACCGCCAGCAGGTTGTTGAGCTCGATCTTGACCACCTCGGACGACTGCAACCAGGGCAAGCGGTAGGAGAAGCGCTCCCGGCGGCCGACGTCAGCGAAGACGTCGTCGAAGATCGCCTCGATCCCGCGGACCTCGAGCACCTGCCCCGTGGCCAGGTCGAGCTCGAGGCTGAAGCTGCGGTCGAGGATCTTCTGCAGCGGGTGGCTCATGTCGCGGTTGCGCTGGGAGTCGAAGCGCACGCTGTCGGCCATTGAACGCTCGCTGTCGTCCTCCCAGGTGTAGCGCAGCTGGCGAAAGGTGGATTCGATCACGGCCTTGCGCCCGTCGTGGGCGATCACGACCCACTCCATGCGGGCGAAGTTCGTCGTGTGGTAGGCCCGCAGGCCTCGCGGGTCGTCGAACTCGGTGTCTCGCTGGATCTCACCCTCGACGTTGGCGGTCCAGCCCACCGGGAGCTGCAGCACCGCGCCCTCGGGGAGACTGGGTGGAGGGGGGACCTCGTCTGGGGGGGCGTCGGGTGGG
>Ga0070727_10003843_pt1 | contig 13252 bp, 15 predicted proteins | sample tdAd472_FD_66722 | JGI IMG/M metagenome (GOLD analysis project Ga0070727, IMG submission 66722) | Marine sediment microbial communities from the Atlantic coast under amendment with organic carbon and nitrate - tdAd47.2 | ecosystem: Environmental > Aquatic > Marine > Coastal > Sediment | place... | reverse complement strand
TACCAGCAGGCAGACCTGATCCTGCTGAATGGCGCAGGTTATGCCAAGTGGGCAAAGCGTGTCAGCCTGCCGCGGTTGCGCAGTGTCGATACTTCAGCAGGTTTTAAGGACAGGCTGATCCGTGAGCAGGGCGGCATCGCCCACAGTCACGGGCCGGGTGCCGATCATTCCCATGCGGGTATCGCCTTTACCACCTGGCTGGATTTTGAACAGGCAGCACAGCAGGCCGAAGCAATCATGCAGGCACTGGTGCGCAAGCGTCCGGCGCACCAGGCTGAATTCCAGCGCAACTACGCGGTGCTGAAAAAGGAACTGATGTCCCTTGATGCAGAGATTCGTTCACTGGCAACTAACACAGCCCAACCGCTGGTTGCCTCCCATCCCGTGTACCAGTACCTGGCAAGACGCTACGATCTCAACCTGAAAGCCGTGATGTGGGAGCCGGAAACCCTGCCATCGGCCAGCGAGTGGCAGGGACTGTCAGTGTTGCTGCAGGAGCACCCGGCAAACTGGATGATCTGGGAGGGGCAGCCGGCCCCGGTATCAGTGCAGCGACTCAGTGAAACAGGTGTTGGCAGCCTGGTTTATGATCCCTGCGCCAATGTTCCTGGTAAAGGAGATTTCATGGACGTGATGCAAGAAAATATCAATAATATGAAAATCATTTTTTAAGCATGGGAATAGCAAGATGCTAAAACTCAGTGAACAGGAATGTATTGAAAAGATCGAAAGTGGAGAATGCTTTCATGCAGACATCGAAGGCGGGTTCCAGATAAAGATCGAGAAGTATTCCTTTTATGTCTGCACCGCCATACATGACGGGCATAACCTGCGTGAGGATCTTCAGAATAACTGCCTGCTGGATGAGTCAGAACGTCTCTATGAAGAAGACCCGTTTACCGGCGCACTGATTGAGGACATGCCGATCACCCTGACAGGGCTGGATTCCCGTTACGAGTATGATCTCAATCGTGGCGAGGAAACCTGCGTGTATGAGACGGCGTGGGGCAAGGAAGTCTGGAAACAGCCGCTGACTGAGAGCCAGAAAAACGCAAGCCTTGAAAAACATCGCCGCTTTAACCGCGTGGCGGTTGCGCTTGCAAAAAAGCTGCAGGCCATGCACGGTAGCTGCCTGTTCTATGACATGCACTCATATAACTACGTGCGGCGCGAGGAGAGCGATACCCCCGCATTCAATATCGGCACGGAGCAACTCGACAAGCAGCGCTGGGGCGATGTGATCAATCACTGGAATAAACGCCTGAATACAATCGAGATGCCGGACACTGCCATGCGTGCTGCGCTGGATGAGGTTTTTTATGGCCGTGGTAACCTGGCCACGGTGATGAAACCCCGGGCGGACAATGTGCTGGTGTTGCCAACGGAGCTGAAGAAAACTTTCATGGATGAGTTAACCGGCGAACTCGATGATTCGTTCTTTGCGGAATTAAAAAAACGCTTCTGCAGGGAACTGCTGGATAATACGCTTTATTTTACTGAGCATGAGCATTTAGGGGAGCTCTGATTAATTCCGCAATCGTCATTCCCGCTTGGTCGCTCCCGGCATCCTGCCTCGCGCGACACTTGTACATCCATGTACATCGCGCGGGAATGACGATGATTATTTAAACCCGTGTAAGGAGTATCAGCACTTGATGATAAAAAGAATGTTATTGCCGCTGCTGGTGCTTGCCCTGGCCCTTGCCGGTTGCACGCATCTTGGTCCGCAAACGGTTACCCGTGACCGGTTTGATTACAACACCGCGATTTCCGACTCCTGGAAAGAGCAGACGCTGCTGAATATTGTCAAGATCCGTTATGCGGATATGCCGTTGTTCGTCGAGGTTGCATCAATTGTCAGTGGCTACACGCTTGAGGGTTCGGTCAATATCAACGGCGCCCTTTCATCAAGCGACTCGATTCAAAGGGATTCCCTGTCATTTGGCAGCAGCGGGAAATTTACTGACAGGCCCACAATTACCTATACGCCGATAACGGGCAGCCAGTTCAACAAGAGTTTTATGACGCCTATACCGCCGCGTGCCATACTCTTTTTGATGCAGACCGGCTGGCCGGCAGACCTGATATTTCCATTGACGGTTGATTCGATCAACGGCTTGCGCAGCCGGGTACGGGGAGGTGCAAACCAGCGTAGCGGGGACGCCGGTTATTACCGTGTTGTGGAGCTGATCCGGAAAATCCAGCGATCAGGCGCGACCGGGATGCGCATCAGGAAAGGGGACAAGGGGCAGGACACCACCGTCATGTTCTTCCACCAGGATAATGTTTCCCCCGAGACCCGTGCTGACATGAAAGAGCTGGACACGTTGCTTGGTCTTAAGCCGGGAATACGCGAGATCGATATTAACTATGGTTTGTTGTCCGGGAGTAACAAGGAGCTTTCATTCCTTACCCGCTCAATGTTGCAAATCATGATTGAGCTGGCGATTAATGTTGATGTGCCACCGGAACATGTGGAGGAAGGCCGTACCATAGCTACCCTGAAGTCGTCTGGAGCCAAAGAGTTCAGTACGCTCATGGCTATTCACCATAGCAAGGAAAAGCCTGCCGATGCCTTTACCGCGGTGCGCTATCGGGATTACTGGTACTGGATTGACGACCGGGATTTCAAGTCCAAACGAACCTTCGCATTCCTGATGATTCTGTTTTCACTGACAGAGACCGGGGGCAGGGAAGGCTTGCCACTGGTCACGATTCCGGCCAGCTAGACACTGCACCGGGGCTTATCAAGTATGTAGTATGTAGCCCGGATGAAGCGAAGCGGAATCCGGGAAAACTGCTATTACGGCCCCGGATTCCGCTTCGCTTCATCCGGGCTACATGAAAGAAACAGTCCGGCAGGTTCAGTCAAAAAAATCGGCATTGTGCTGGATGTCATTTGCAAGGCTGTTGAGCTTGCCGGCGGTCTTTACCATCACTTCAAGCAGTGCGGTATCCAGGCCCGCCTCGATAATCAGTTTGAGTTCGTTGTAGTGGTTCGCGGGCAGGCTGTCCCCGGCGTTTTCCACCAGCTCACGAAACCTGTCGACCATTGCCTCTGCATGTTTTACCTGGTGCATGTCTATTCCTCTATATTGGATTCAAGTGGGCTGCTCTCGAGATAATGCTCGCCTCTTTCGTAGATATTCTTTGCTGACCCAACGATTAGCGGGTCGGGCGCCATGGTCACGTCCGTGTTCTTGTTTGGATAGTCCAGGCTGTCCAGTACAAAACGCAAGGCATTCAGCCGGGCGCGTTTCTTGCAGTCTGACTTGACGACCGTCCAGGGTGCATCGGCCGTGTCGCTGTAGAAGAACATGGCTTCTTTCGCCTCGGTATATTTCTGCCACTTGTCCAGGGATGCCATGTCAATCGGGCTCAGCTTCCACTGCTTCAGCGGGTCATGTTGACGGCTCTGGAAGCGGCGGAACTGTTCATTGCGGCTGACCGAGAACCACAGCTTGAAGAGTTGAATGCCGCTCCTTACCAGCATGCGCTCAAGTTCCGGTGCCTGGCGCATGAATTCCAGGTATTCGCCGGGCTGGCAGAAGCTCATGACACGCTCGACACCGGCACGGTTGTACCAGGAACGGTCAAACAGGACGATTTCACCGGCGGTAGGCAGGTGCTTTATATAGCGCTGGAAGTACCACTGCCCCTGTTCCTCTTCGGACGGTTTTTCAAGCGCCACGACACGGGCCCCGCGCGGGTTGAGGTGTTCCATGAAGCGTTTGATGGTGCCACCCTTGCCGGCCGCGTCCCGGCCCTCGCAAAGCAGCATGATCCGCTGCCCGGTTTCCTTGACCCATCCCTGCATCTTGAGCAGTTCAATCTGCAGCTTCTGCTTTTCCGTCTCGTACTCGTTGCGCCCCATTTTTTTCGTGTAGGGGTAGTTGGCATCGGCAAATATCTTTCCCTTGCCAAGGCTCTTTATTTCGCTGTCCGTGGCAAGTTTCTGGGTTTCCCGTTCATCGCCAAGCTCGGCCAGTGCACTGGTGTGTTCTTCTCGCATCGCTTTTCGCCTGTGGTTCCTTGTACAAAAAAAACCAGTTCACACGTATTCAATGGGCCTCGCAATGACATAGATCAAACTACAGGGGGTTTGTAAGGTGTACGGTGCATTCTGGGGGCTGAGCCCGGCCATTCAGGGGGTGATGACGATATGGCCAAATTCAAGGTATTCTATCAAGACTAATTTCTGTACGGAAAAGGGGTGAAAAGTCATATGAGGCCAATTCTTACTGTTGAATTCCATGCAAAGGACGGGGACGTAGAATTTGAAGAAGAAAGCGTGACCTTGCATAGTCCGGAAGAACTTTTCAAATTCGTTGCCCCCGGGGGTGGATGCGAAATGATCCCGGATGAAGTGGGTGAAATCAGGATGGTATTTTTGCCGCCCGAACATCCAAACGTCCAGAATCCGATTGCCGATCTACCCGTGACCCTGCAAATCGGTATGGTGGTTTTCTATGGCCCGCTATCGGAAATTACAAATACCGCAGAACAGATCCTTGACAGGGCAGGGCGCGGCGAGCTTTCCAGCTCCTTTCTTACGGTTATCGGTGTAGCCCCGTAAACACAACAACAACCGCCGGGCGATCACCAGGTTTGCCCGGTTCTTGCAGTTAGCCCGTGACCTAAAATCCAGCCAATTCAGCATGCAGGCCATGCGTCTTTGCTGTATTCACAAACTCGACGGAATGGATGGCATCAGGATTGTATTCAATCAGCATCAAATGCGGCCTTTCGTCATGATACGACGCAGCCATTACACCATTCATCGCCAACAGGACATCGCGGAAACTTTCGCGTTCATCATGTGACGTATCTTCATCGATATGTAAAGTAACCTCTGCGAGTTTGGTATCCATGTCAGATCCTCCTGCTTCAGGGTCAACTAAGACTGTAGCGGTACTGTCGTGCATATGCGTTGATATGGATTAACAAATACGCAAAAAATGAAAGCCTGGAACTGGCAGACCACTGTATCGTGAATCCTCCTTGCAACCTGGACAAAATGTGCCAACCTTATAACAGTAAAGCGTTTCCTGCCCTGTGAAATAGCTGCTATATAATTGTCACCGGGTGGGGGATAGATGATATTTATCGAGAAAGGAGGAGTTACTCATGGCAAAAATACGCTTACAAATTGCTCCGGATATAGAGTTCAAGATGGACCTGGAGGTGGAAGGTATTGATGCGGGAAGTCGCGATTATGACGTCCAGCAGCATAAGGCGGAAGTTTACCAGGAGCTGGAGCGGCGCTTGAAAAATGCATTTCCTGAAGGTATCAAAATCGACAGGTTTGAATTCGGGCTGAGTGTCGGGAACGATGGCTGATCAATCGGTGCAGGACCTGTATACCGGTTCTATGGGTTGGCTAACATCCGTCATTATAAATACTGTATCTATTTTCGTAGCTTTGCTTTAAAAGACTTTTTGTCCTGAACCATCAGGCTCATTTTTTTATCGCTGTTAACAATGTGGTGTATGACCCAGTACTTGAGATCATCCTCAACGGGAGTACTGGGAGAGATACCGGTGTCATTCATGAGCTGCACCATGTATTCGGTGTAACTATCGAGCAACTTGTTGTGCTCGCGCTTGTGTTCATCGTAAAACTTGTACCCATGTTCCTTCATGACATGCTCCTCAAGGGCAAAGTGAGCCTGCATGCGCGCGTATATATCGCCCAGACATTGCTCTATTCCAGCCTTGTCGCCTTGCCTGCCCAGTTCATCGTGAAGCTTGTTGATATCGTCGATCAATACCTTGTGTTCGTGGTCCAGTTCTTCTATCCCAATCAGGAAGGAGTCATCCCATTCAAAAAGTGTATCGGTCATAGTGGGTATCCCCGGTGTGGTTGTCAGGTTTGATCAGAGTTTCCCTTAATAGCGCGTACTTAAGCATAGCAAAAATACTGATATTCAGGGACAGGCCAGTAATGGCGCTTACTTAAAGCAGCTTTTCAAATGTAGTCCGGATGAAACGCAGTGGAATCCCGGGAAGCTGCCATTACAATCCCACGGCCCGGATATTTAGCCTGACAGCGGTATCAGAGTAAGCCTGGTGGTTTAATGTCTTTTTGACAGCCTGATCGTTCTGCCTCTGATTAACAGAATGGGCATGATCCTGCTTTGTTCTGATCTTTTGATTGTAGTCGGCATGGGGCTGATGACACGCTGTTTCTTGTGGCAGCCTGCATCAGAATCCCCGGTAATGTAATGATGACAGCTTTACTGAGTACCAGAACAAGTGCAGCTGCCCCAACTGATGTGATTATCATTGCTACGAGCATTAACAGATCATTCATGGCGACCCCCGTTTTTTATCTGGTCTGATTAATGTATCAGATACATGTATTTATACCCTAATCACCAATAGCTGATATATACGTATTTATACGTACTGGAAGAGTCTCCCCTGACACCCTGGAGCATTCGTTAATAAATCGTAACAATGACCAGCGTAAATATAAAAAATACAGCTAATACAAGAGTCTCATAACGAAATGTTGATTTTCTAATAGACATAGGGCGTCTCCTTTAGCATGAGCTATTCCAATCTTAAAAAAACGGCGCCCAACGGGTGTAAAAGCGGAATAGGGTCGCCGCCCGGGAGGGAGGTTCGAAAGCCTCCGCTAAAGACGACAGCTCACAAATTAACGAGGAGTTGTCATCGTTAATCATGCTACCAATGAAGTATTACGGTTCTGTTACAGTTTTATTACGATACCTGGGGGAGGGCGCACTTCAGGGCGATGAACGCAGGCTGTCGTATCCCTATACTCCATCCACAAGCTGTTTCCATGCGGTGTGTAACTGTTTAGGAATGTCGTCGTGTTGCGGACGATTTGGCAGGGACTTGATGTCGGCCGGTTGCAGGACGTTGTCCGGTTTGTCCTTGGGAAATTTTGCGCCATGGCCAAACAGGTGCCAGCCGCTCACCTCGACACCGGGTGCAATCAGCCTGACAGCATTGATCTGGTCTTGCAGCTTATGGTCGGGGTTGTCGAACTTGTAACTGCGCCGGTTTATGACTTGCGTCCACTGGTCAGTGTGTGTGCTGCCGAATATCAGCCCTTCAAAGCGCATCACGCCGATCACGATAATGGCATCACGGCCAAGCAACAGGTGGTCGATCGTGACCTCGCCACCGGTGCCGTCCGGCAGGTGGATGTTTTTCATTGAGTGCATTCCGAGTCGCCTGATGACCTTTCTTATAAGGCGCTCCTGCCGCCAGTTTTTCAGGCGGGCACGGAACAGAAACAGCAATACCGCCACCACGATGACAGTCGCCAGCACGGCAGCGATCAAATCATCGTTGTTCAACAGTTCCTGCAACAGGGGCTGGAGTGAATCGGGCATAAAAGAGTTGTCTGGCAAAGTGTGTTGTCGTCAATTATTCCGGAGCCCGCTCCCGGCGGCTACGCTCTTTACCTGCCCTGGCCGGAGCGCGGTTGCCGGTGCTGCGACTTTCCCTGGGAGTGGCCGGACTTGCGCCAGGCATCACTCGATTTTTTAGCGGCGGGTTTGCCCCGGGCACGCCCCCCGGCTTGTTTCCGGGGCTGGGAACGACCCTTGCCGTTGCGCCCGTTCTGAATGGGCTCTGCCTTGATGTTTGGATCCGGCTCGTAACCTTCCAGTACGACCCTGGGGATTTCACGTTTCAACAGGCGGTCGATATCCCGCAACAGCTTGTGCTCGTCAACGCACACCAGCGAAACCGCTTCACCTTCGTTGCCGGCACGGCCGGTGCGGCCAATGCGGTGTACATAGTCCTCCGGCACGTTGGGCAGTTCAAAATTTACGACATGGGGCAGTTGATCGATGTCCAGGCCGCGTGCCGCGATATCGGTGGCAACCAGTATGCGCACATCACCCTTCTTGAAGCCGGCCAATGCACGGGTACGGGCACCCTGGCTCTTGTTGCCATGAATGGCGGCAGCACTGAGGCCGTCCTTTCCCAACTGTTCAGCCAAACGGTTGGCCCCGTGCTTGGTACGCGTGAATACCAGTACCTGGCGCCAGTTTTGCGAACCGATCAGGTGGCTCAGCAATTCCCGCTTGCGCAGCTTGTCCACCGGGTGAACAACCTGCTTGATTCCTTCGGCAGTTGCATTGCGCCGCGCTACCTCGATATGTTCAGGATTGTTCAGCAGGCGCTTGGCGAGGGTTTTGATTTCGCCGGAGAAGGTGGCGGAGAACAGCAGGTTCTGGCGTGATTCATTCGCAGGCATCAGGGCGATCACCTTGCGGATATCATGGATGAAGCCCATGTCGAGCATGCGGTCGGCTTCATCGAGCACCAGGATTTCGACCTGCGACAGGTCCACCGTTTTTTGACCGGCGTGATCCAGCAGCCGGCCCGGCGTTGCTACCAGGATATCGACGCCGCGGCGCAGCTTGTCTATCTGTGGGTTGATCTTGACCCCGCCGAAGACCACTGCCGATTTCAGCGGCAGGTGACGGCCGTAGGTGTTTACGCTGTCGCCTACCTGGGCCGCCAGTTCACGGGTCGGCGTAAGCACCAGGGCCCGAACCGGGCGCCGCCCTGCTTTAATGGGGTCGTTGCTCAGCAATTGCAGCAACGGTAGCGTGAAGCCGGCTGTTTTACCGGTGCCGGTCTGTGCGCCGGCCATTACATCCTTGCCGCCCAGAATGATGGGGATTGCCTTGCTCTGGATAGGGGTGGGTTCAGTGTAGCCCTGTTCGCCGATGGCGCGCAGGAGTCCGGCCGAAAGGCCGAGGGTTTCAAATGACATTGGGGTAATTACTCCAGTCTTGCCCTCCCTGCGACAGTATTTACTGGCGGGAGCCGGTCCGGGCTGGATAAGGGGATTCTTTCAAAGCGGGAGGCCCTGGAACTACACGGGCAAACGGCTCAAGATTCTTTCCGGCGACCTTAAAGATCGCAAAGGGTGCTAACCGGTCAAGCACCTCGAAGCGGCGTACTATACCAGAAACCTGACTAATTGCCTGTTTTCTTTCTGGTTTTCTTCCTTTTTGCAGGTTTGTGCGGGCTTTTTCTCTTTTCTGCACCTTTTCTCTTCTTCACAGTGCTTTTCTTTATCCCGCCTGTTTTCTTTGTATCGGTTTTCCCCAGCCGTGAAATATCCAGGCGGTGGCCACATACACGGGCCTTCCTGAGGTCCTGCAGTACATCTTTCGGCATGCCGATGGGCAGGTCGACCAGGCTGTATTCCGTATGAATATCGATATGGCCAATGTGCCGGGCATCAAGCCCGGCCTCGTTGGCAATGGCGCCGACGATGTTGCCGGGTTTTACCTCGTGCTGATGTCCGACCTCGAGTCGATAGCGTTCCATATCTTCGGGGGGTGGTGTCTTGCTCTTGCTCCGGGGTTTGCCCTGACGTGGTTCGCTGCGCTCTTTGCGCTTTCCAGGTTCAGCCCTTGATGCGGTCTCGCGGCGTGCCGGTTTCCTTTTTTCCGGTTTTAGCAATAACGGCTTGTCACCAATGGAGATTTTTGCCAGTGCCGCGGCAATCTCCAGTGCAGGCACATCGTGTTCCTGCTGATACTGTTCTATCAAACTTTCCATGAAGTTCAGTTCACCGGCGGCGAGGGTGTCGCTGATGTTCTGTTTGAAATCACTGATGCGCTTGTTATTGACCATCTCGGTCGAGGGCATCTCCATCGGCTTGATCTTCTGCCGGGTCGCCTTCTCGATGGCGCTGAGCATGCGTCGTTCCCGCGGTGCGACAAACAGGATGGCTTCACCCTTGCGCCCGGCCCGGCCCGTGCGGCCGATACGGTGAATATAGGCCTCGGTATCATAGGGAATGTCATAATTAAGTACGTGGCTGATCCGTTCTACATCCAGACCACGGGCGGCGACATCGGTGGCAACCAGGATGTCCAGCGTGCCTTTTTTCAGGCGTTGAATCATCTGCTCACGTGCTTTTTGTGCCATGTCGCCGTTTAGTGCGGCGGCGGCATAGCCCCTGGCCTCCAGTTTTTCAGCCAGCTCTGTCGTGGCAATCTTGGTGCGCACAAACATGAGCATGGCATCGAAGGTTTCCACTTCCAGTATCCGGGTCAGCGCGTCCAGCTTGTGAAAACCGCTGACCAGCCAGTAACGTTGACGGATCGTCTCGGCCGTGGCGGTGCGTGCCTTGATGGCAATTTCCTGCGGCTTGTTCAGGTGGCGCTGTGCGATGCGTTGTATCTGTTTCGGCATGGTTGCCGAGAACAGTGTCATCTGACGCTGCTCCGGTGTCTGTTCGAGAATCCATTCGACATCATCGATGAAACCCATGCGCAACATCTCATCGGCTTCATCCAGCACCAGCGCCTGCAGGGCACCGAGCTTGAGCGTGCCCCGGCGCATGTGATCCATCACCCGTCCCGGTGTACCGACCACGACGTGCACGCCGCGCTTCAGTTGGCGTATTTGCCCCGAATAATCCTGGCCGCCATAAATAGGCAGTACGTGAAACCCCTTTATATGGGAGGCGTAATGTTGAAAGGCCTCTGCGACCTGTATTGCCAGCTCGCGCGTGGGGGCAAGCACCATCACCTGTACGTCTTTACGCTTGATGTCGAGCCGCGCCAGCAATGGCAGTGCAAAGGCCGCGGTCTTGCCGGTGCCGGTGGGGGCGTGTCCCAGCAGGTCCAGCCCCTTTAACAGGTGGGGAATAGCCTGGGCCTGGATCGGCGTGGGATTCTCGTAGCCGATCTCGTCGAGCACGCTCAACAAGGGGGCCGGTAGCTTCAGGTCGCGAAAGCTGGGAGTAGGGGAGCGGGCGTCGGACATCGGGGGTACCAGGTGAGGGGAAAGACGCGGTCATGTGTATGACCGGGCGGCGCAGTATAATGCCCCGCCTGCTTATTACAATAGCACTGTTGGTAAGATTATGAGTTTAAAACGTATTTGGGTTGATGCCGATGCCTGTCCGAAAGTGATCAAGGATATCCTGTTCCGGGCAGCGAACAGGGTCGCTATGCCGCTGATCCTGGTAGCCAACCAGCCCATCCCGGTTCCCAGGTCCCGTAATATCAGTACGGTGCGGGTAGGGGCCGGTTTCGACATCGCAGACAACCATATCGTGCAGCAGGTGAAAGCCGGTGACCTGGTGATCACCGCAGACATCCCGTTGGCTGCTGAGGTCATTGAGAAAGGCGGCCTCGCCCTGAACCCGCGTGGCGAGCTCTACAGCGAAGACAATATTCGCCAGCGGCTGAATATGCGGGATTTCATGGATACCCTGCGCAGCAGCGGGGTAGATACCGGGGGACCGGCCTCGTTCAGCCAGGCCGACCGCCAGGCTTTTGCGAATCAGCTGGATCGTTTGTTGGCGAAGTAGACCGGGGCCCCAGTTTGCGGCGCATTTCCTCGAGGCCTGACTGATAGGCCTCTGCATCACCGTACCCGAAGAAGTGCGGATAGCGCGCATGTGCCCCGCGTACCCTGCGTGCATGGCGGATCGGGCACCAGTATTGCTCGGTGCGGGAAAAGATTTCACGCGCATAGGCGATCACGCCGTTTGCATAACCGCAGTAGGCGCAGTTCATCTTCTCGATAGTATTCAGGTAGGCCAGCTTGTGTCGATCATTGACGAGGTAATCACGTCGTCGCACACGTTCTACGCCATAGGCGCGAAAACAGACCTGTTGATACAGGGTGAATGTCAGGTCAAGGAAAACCAGCGGTACTACCATGCTGTAGATCACCGGTGCGGTCAATATGGATGAAAGGTGGGCGTTGAGAATATAGCTCAGTGAGCTGACACGGAAACGGCGCTGAAAATCCTGTACCTCCCTGGAAAACCGCACCTTTCTCCCTTCAAGGGTGTAGCGAAATTGCTCGCGCGCTTCATCAAAAAGGGTCTCCATCTGTTCCTGGAGATCACGCATATTATCCAGCACTTCATTAATGTCTTTGTACATAAGCTTCCATCCTGCTGCCTGCCCTGACCAACCCTAACTATAGCGCAGTCGGTAACATTTCATCGCGATCTGTCATCCAGATGCAGTCCCAACGGTAATCTTCCCACTCGTTCAGGGGAAGAGTCATGAAAACATGATCCTGGTCAAACAGGTAATTGTTGACTATGTTTAGAATTGATTACATAAGAAGTTTTCCCCGGCATATAGATTCATCAGGAGGCATTATGTCCAAACTCTGGGTGGTGGTTGCAGACCAAAGCAAGGCACGTATTTTTACCGTCGCCGATCCCCATGGCGCATTGCTGAGTGTTGATGAGCTGGAGCACCCGGAGGCGCGTGATCGTGAACAGACAATGACCTCCGACCGGCCGGGGCGCGGTTTTGACAGCAAGGGCCAGGGGAGTCATGCCATGGGCTCGACAGACGATCCCGGCAAGCAGGGGACCATCCGTTTTGCCAAACAGGTCGCAGACCATGTGCAGGCTGCACATAATGAAGGACGTTGTAACCGGTTGTTGCTGGTTGCCGGCCCGCATCTTTTGGGCTTGCTGAGAGAGAACCTGAAAACTTTATCCGGTTTGAAGATTTCCGAGATCGAGAAAAATCTCGGCCAATATGATGCACGGGAGATTCGCAAGCATTTGCCAGAGCGCCTGTAAATCAGGATTCTGCTGTTTACCCATTAACCCCCTCTCCCTCCGGGAGAGGGTTGGGGAGAGGGAATCAAATTAGGTAATGGCTTTTTATATCCCCTCATCCTGGCCTTCTCCCGGAGGGAGAAGGGATTCTCCTTTATATGACGAATAAATCAGAGATCCCCTTACTTTTCCATTGAAGGGCTGTACTTGCCGGTCCGGGCAGCACCGTTAAGAAGGGCGCGCTGGTACAGGGCCTGTTGTGTCGCGGCTGCATTCTCGGTTTTCCCCAGCCAGGCCTTCAGTGCCGGTTCCTGCAGGGCGCGGCCAAAGGAGAATGACAGCTCCCAGGGGGGATTTATAAACATGGCATTCATGGCATTGAGGTTGGCCGTTGCTTCTTCCGGGGTCTGACCGCCGGAGAGGAAGTTGATGCCCGGTACGGCTGCCGGTACCGCGCGCCTGAAGACCTTTATAGTTGCCTCGGCAACCTGTTCAGGACTGGCCCTGTCTGGAAAGTCCTTGCCCGGGGTCACCATGCTGGGTTTGAGCACGATGCATTCGAGAATCACGCCGTGCCGATGCAGGGCATGGAACACGGCGTGCAGTACCGTTTCGATGACTTCCGCGCTGCGCTCGATGCTGTGGTCGCCGTCGATCAGAACTTCAGGTTCCACGATGGGTACAAACCCTTCTGCCTGGCAGATG
>Ga0070727_10003842_pt1 | contig 13253 bp, 10 predicted proteins | sample tdAd472_FD_66722 | JGI IMG/M metagenome (GOLD analysis project Ga0070727, IMG submission 66722) | Marine sediment microbial communities from the Atlantic coast under amendment with organic carbon and nitrate - tdAd47.2 | ecosystem: Environmental > Aquatic > Marine > Coastal > Sediment | place... | reverse complement strand
AGAGCGGTAAGAGAAGCCGCGGCAGCCGCTGAGAAAGAGATAGAGGATGAGGGTGCTGTTGCAGAACCCGATCCAGAAGTGGATTCCGGTGATGACGTAGCTGACGACATTGACGGTGAAGCAAAAGACTAATTGCCCTCTGTAGAAGAGGAATTTTTGACACAGGATAAAGATCATGGCGCGGTTTTTCAGACGACGAAAATTTTGCAAATTCACTGCCGAGGGTATCAAGCAGATTGATTACAAAGATATTGAAACCCTGCGAGCCTATATTTCTGAGACTGGCAAGATAGTTCCCAGCCGGATAACCGGTACCAAGGCGCGTTACCAGCGACAGTTGGCGACGGCGGTCAAGCGGGCTCGCTATCTGGCACTAATTCCGTATACGGATAGTCACCAGGTATAGGGTAGTTGGCATAAAACGATGCGGGCCCTTGCCGAATTTGTTCTTAGAGGACGCAGGGAGGCCGTTCTAGTCGCCATAATAGTGGGTATTATTCCCTTGACCCAATTTATCAGCCCAATGATTGTCGGGCTGGTGATGTTGCGAAAGGGGGTGAAGGAAGCGGCACTGGTTCTGTCGTGGGCGGTATTACCAATTGCGGCCTGGGCAATTTATCCCAACATAGTTTGGGGTGTGTCGAGTAATTTATTGCCGCTGCTGATGTTGCTGGCAGTCAGCGGTCTTGCCATGGTGTTGCGGATTACCGCCTCTTGGCAGAAGACGTTGCTGGTAGCTGTGCCGGTGGCACTGTTGTTTGAGTTGTATCTGCGTTTGCAACCGGCAATTGTTGAAACCATGATGGAGCAGCTGCGACCATTGATGGAGCAGCAAGGGGCACAAACAGGCACAGCTGTGGCAATTAATAGCAGCAGCCTGATGGCATTAATAAGCAGTGCTCATATAGTGGTATCGCTGTTGCTTTTAGTTTGGGCGCGCTGGATACAGGCAGTGCTGTTTAATCCGGGAGGGTTCAGGGCAGAATTCCATGCCCTGCGGATTGAGATCAAGGCAGCAGTGCTAATGGTGCTGGTTTTATTACTGGCCCAGCTGGGGGTATTAATCCCTGCAACCTGGACTGCGTATTTTGCCTTACCACTGGTGTTTGCTGGCATCTCGTTGGTGCATGCCACACTGGCAATTAGAAAACTGTCACCGTTGTGGTTGTTTGGTTTTTACATAGTATTGCCGGTCATCGTGAATTTTCTGGTGCTGCTGGCCCTGGTCGACAGTTGGTACGATTTTAGAACACGCATGGTTAAGGCCACCTGAGCTGGCCATGCTTGAAGTTAAATAAAGAGGTTAAACCATGAACGTCATATTGCTGGAGAAGGTCGGCAAATTAGGAAATGTTGGTGACGTGGCCAATGTCAAGGCCGGGTATGCCAGGAACTACCTGTTTCCTACGGGAATAGCCATTCCGGCTAGTAAAGAAAATCTGGCAGATTTTGAAGGCCGCAGAAGCGAATTGATGGCGGCGCACAATGAAAAAGTGGCGGCCGCCCAGGCTCGTGCTGTCAAGATTAATGGTCTCTCCCTGATCATCGAAGTCAATGCTTCGGAGGAAGGCAGGCTGTTTGGCTCAGTAGGTACCAAGGAAATTGCAGATGCAGTTGTAGCTGCCGGTGGAGAAACCGCCAAGAGCGAAGTTTCATTGCCCCATGGTGTAATCAGGGAAACTGGCAGCTATGAAATTGAGCTGGATCTTGGCTTCGATGTACACGCATCCATTACCCTGGCAGTAACAGCAGACGCCAGTGCTGTGGCACCGCTGGTTAACACTGAAACCGGCGAAGAGATTGGTGAGGAAGCCGTGGCGCAGGAGCAGGAAGCTTCCCAGGCTGAGGTGACCGACGAAGAAGAATAAGCGCGGTTGTAGAACTGATCAGTTATTGTTTTTCACGGTTAAGCATGACAGACTTTAAAACACTATCAGAGTTCATCTGATAGTGTTTTTTTTGCCTTGGCCCAACTGAATCATGTCCGAAATCAAAGAACAAAAATCCTCTGCGCAGAACCCTGCCACAAGTGCCCTAGCGACCCTGAAAGTACCCCCGAATTCGATTGATGCCGAGCAGGCAGTGCTCGGCGGTCTGATGCTGGACAATACCGAGTGGGATAATGTTGCGGATCTACTGATCGAGAATGATTTTTATCGTCCGGAGCACAGAATCCTGTTTCGGGTCATGACGGCTCAGAGTGAAAACAACAAGCCCATTGATGTTGTGACTCTGGGTGAAGCGCTGAATGATCGCAATGAGTTGGCGAATGCCGGCGGTATAGACTACCTCGGAAACCTGACGACCAACGCCAGGGGTACTGCCAATATCAAGTATTATGCGGAGATTATCCAGGAGCGGGCAGTGCTGCGGAAATTGATTTCCGTTGCCAATGAAATAGCAGACAGTGGTTACAACCCGGGTGGCAAAACCGCCACTGATGTACTCGACGAAGCTGAGAAGAAAGTCTTTGATATTGGCGATGACCGACCCCAGGAAGGTGGCCCCCAGCCTATCCTGCCGATACTGACCCAGGTAGTCGATTTAATCGATGAATTGTCAGCCTCCGATGGTGATCTGACAGGTTTGTCCTCAGGCTTCGGTGATCTCGACAATATGACCAATGGCTGGCAGAAATCCGACCTGGTTATCGTGGCGGGAAGGCCGTCCATGGGTAAGACCGCTTTTGCCATGAACCTGGTTGAAAATGCGATTCTTTCTGATTCCAGGCCGGTGCTGGTTTTCAGTCTCGAGATGCCGGCCCAAAGCCTGGTATTCCGAATGCTGTCTTCCATCGGCAAGATAGATCAAAACCGCTTGCGCACCGGACAATTGCTGGAAGACGATTGGCCGCGCTTGACTGATGCTGTAGCACTGATGAAAGGCAAGAACCTGCTGATTGACGATAGCCCCGGACTCAGTCCTATGGAAATGCGCTCGCGTGCCAGGCGAGTGAGGCGCGAGTATGGTGATATCGGCATGATGGTCGTAGATTACCTGCAACTGATGCAGATAAAAGGCTATGGAGACAACCGGGTAGGTGAGATTTCTGAAATTTCCCGCTCCTTGAAGTTGCTGGCACGGGAGTTCGAATGCCCATTGATAGCGCTGTCGCAATTGAATCGTTCACTGGAAAATCGCCCGAACAAGCGACCGGTCATGTCAGATCTGCGTGAGTCAGGTGCCATAGAACAGGATGCTGACGTCATTACTTTTATTTACCGTGACGAGGTATACAACCCGGACTCTGCTGACAAGGGCGTGGCCGAAGTCATTATCGGTAAGCAAAGAAACGGGCCCATAGGGACTGTAAAGCTAAGCTTTGTAGGCCACCATACGCGGTTCGAGAATTATGCCCGTCCTCAGTATGATGACAGTTATACCCACGATAGTTATTGAGCGGTTAGTGTTGGGAGACTCCTGTCCATGAAGGTCGAGCATTCGCGGCGGGCCTGGGCGGACATTTCACTGCAGGCACTCAAAGACAATTCCGCCTTCGTCAGTCGCCAGGCGCCTGGCCAGTCCATTACCGCGGTCATCAAAGCTAATGGCTACGGTCATGGTATGGAACAGGTGGCAAGGACCCTATCCGACTCATCCTGTAGTGTCGAATGCTTTGCCGTGGCGACCATGGATGAAGTGGTGGCACTGAATACCCTGGTTACTGGTAAGCGCATCGTGTTGTTACCGGGATTTAAAAACCTTGAAGAGCTGGCTTACCTGGCGGAAGCTGGTGTCGAGTTTGTCATTCATGCCGATTATCAGTTGGCGATATTAAAGCGGTTTTTCCTTGATAAAAATCCCAATCGTAAAATCAGCGTCTGGTTAAAACTCAATACCGGCATGAATCGACTTGGCATGTCGGAAATAGCCTTCCGCGATGCCTACGAATTCCTTTGCACCAGCGGGAAGATTCAGCGCCTGGTTTTAATGTCTCACCTGGCATGTGCTGATGCTTCAGATAATTCTATGGCAGCTACTAAAACAGAGCGCCAGATATCACTGTTTGAGTCTGTCAAGGTAAAGCTGGCCCCCAGTGCTGGTACTGAAGTGACTGCTAGTCTGGCGGCGTCGGCTGGTATTTTTAACTGGCCATCGAGCCACTATGACAATGTACGTCCTGGAATAATGTTGTACGGTGGTTCTCCATTGCAGGGTAAAACCGGCTTTTCTCTTGGCCTGCAACCGGTAATGACATTACGCTCTAGCGTGATAGCAATTAATGAAGCTGGTTCCGGCGAAACAATTGGCTATGGTGCTACTTACACTTGTGATTCTGTAACCCGAATTGGCGTAGTCGGTATCGGTTACGCAGACGGCTATCCGCGCTCGGCTGGCACCGGCACACCGGTTCTGGTGCAAACAGACGGGCAGTATCATCGAACCCGCCTCCTGGGCCGCGTTTCCATGGATATGATCACTATTGATTTGACCGGCCTGGATAACGCTGAAGTCGGTGACGAAGTTGTGCTCTGGGGACAGGGTTTGTCGGCGGATGAAGTGGCCAGTCATGCTGAGACCATTTCCTATGAATTATTCTGCCGGGTTAGCGAACGGGTCAGATTTAACTATTATTGATGGCTGGATGTTAAGTGGCTAAATCGAAAACTGCCTTTGTATGTAACGACTGCGGTGCGGAGCACACCCAGTGGCAGGGGCAGTGTGCTGCCTGCAAGGAATGGAATACCCTGTCGCGTATTAGTCTTGGCGGCGGCACTGCCGCAGCTGGCAACCGGGATATCCGCAAACAGGGGTATACGGGTCAGGCCAGTGATGTTATTTCACTGCCGGAAGTTGATCTGCAGTCGGTTCCACGGCAGCCTACCGGCCTGGATGAACTTGACCGGGTTCTGGGCGGCGGCCTGGTGCCTGGCTCGGTAGTCTTGATTGGCGGTAGTCCGGGCGCCGGCAAGAGCACTTTGTTGCTGCAGGTATCCGCCAGTCTGGCCCCAGGCATGGAAGCCTTGTATGTGACCGGTGAGGAGTCTCTGCAACAGATAGGTATGCGGGCGCAGCGCCTGGGTATAGCTACAGCGCAGTTAAAAATGCTGGCTCAGACTGACGTTGACCGCATCTGTGAGGCGGCCCAGCAACATAATCCCGGATTGATGGTGGTGGATTCTATCCAGGTTATGCACTGTCAGGATATCCCCTCGGCAGCAGGTAGTGTGAGTCAAGTGCGAGAGAGTGCGGCGCATCTGATCCAGTATGCCAAGCAGACCAACACGGTGTTGTTTCTGGTTGGCCATGTGACCAAAGAAGGCAACCTGGCTGGGCCGAAAGTGCTGGAGCATATGATTGATTGTTTTGTCATGCTCGAAGGTGACGCAGACAATCGCTATCGCCTGCTGCGGGGTATGAAGAACCGTTTTGGTGCGGTAAACGAGCTGGGTGTTTTCGCCATGACAGAAACCGGGCTCAAGGAAGTGAAAAATCCATCGGCGATTTTTCTGGCCCGTTCTGAAGAGGAAACCGCCGGCTCACTGGTGGTGGTCTTGTGGGAGGGAACACGCCCATTACTGGTAGAAATCCAGGCTCTGGTGGACGGTACTCAGCTTGCCAATCCGCGGCGCCTGGCAGTAGGTATGGATCAGAGTCGGGTGGCCATGCTGCTGGCAGTTCTCCATCGTCACGGTGGTGTGTTCATGGCGGACCAGGACGTTTTTATCAATGTCGTAGGTGGGGTAAAAGTGAACGAAACCAGTGCCGATCTGGCTGTAATCCTGGCCCTGGTATCCAGTTTCCGCAATCAGCCCCTGGCTCGTGACCTGGTGGTATTTGGCGAGGTGGGGTTGGCCGGAGAAATACGTCCGGTTCCCGGTGGCCAGGAGCGCATCAAAGAAGCTGCCAAGCACGGTTTCAGGCGTGCAATTGTGCCGCGAGCCAACCTTCCCAAGTCAGTACCTAAAGGCATCGAAGTCATCGGTGTGGGCAAGGTTTCTGAGGCATTAGACGCCCTGTAGGATCCAGGAATTAAGGCAGTAAATTGTGCTTTCTTTTTTGTGGAATTCACCCTCTTTCTCACTGTGTCTGTAAAAGAAGTTGACACCTTGCTTGCGCTCGATGACTCTTGTTTCTTGCAGGTGTGAGATTCCAACACTTTGTAATATAAGGAAATAATAGTAGCAAAGGTGAATGACTGAGGTATCCGCTGCTCAGACAGAGAGTCAATAAACTTTACAATTGTGCTACTTCCAAGCAACTCTCGCCTGTCTAATCTGGCCTCGAAAATCCTTAACATATTGAAAATAAAGAAAATAATATAATCCGGCATAAATTTTGCTCTATTTATATTAATAACAGAAAAACCCAGGCTACACCGTACGGAAGCGGAACCGCAGCGATATCAGCTGCTTTTGAATAACCAGGATTACCGAGGTAATTTGTTATGAAATTAATAAGATATATCAATGGGTTAGGCGCAATTATCTGCCTGGCTCTCACTACTTCACCAGCCAGGGCCGGGGAAATCCTGAATTTCCAGGCGATGGCCGAGCCCGGTGGGACCTATGGTGAAAGTATCTGGAGTACCTTTACTTACGTCGGCAGTGGTTTCCAGCTGGATGTCACCGCAACCGAAAGCTTTGGCGACCCAGCCTATGTTTATCTGGATGCTGGAAATGCTGGGATGGGAGTCTGCGATGCGCCTAACCTTTATACGAATATTACTAATAAGTTAAACAGCGCAACCAACAGCAATCGCAATCTGTGTAAATATTCCAGCGATGACAATGTTTCCTGGTCCGAGGCCCTGTCGTTTGTCTTTAATGTCGACGTGCTAATTGAAGACATCTGGTTTAACAACAATCACGATGTGGACCAGAGCCTTTATACTGATTCTATTAACATTGATGGGTCAGTATTTACCTTCAATACCGATAACGGTGGACCGGCAAATTACTCTGCTGGGACTTCTTTCCTGGTTGGAGCAGGGACACCATTTGATGTTTCTTACAATAACGAACAGTTCTATGTCAGCGGTATGGAAGTGTCGGTTGCCGTACCTGAACCATCTGCATTAGCGCTCCTGGGTCTCGGGTTGCTGGGTTTAACTTTGAGCAGAAAGCGAATCTGAGCTGGATTGCTTAAGAGCAACTAACTTTTGAAGCCGGCACCAAAGCCGGCTTTTTCTTTGCTACGTGTCCAATTGTTGAGCCAGCTAACAGTTTTACCTTGTTGTGCCCAGCATTCATGGACAAGTCAGACTACTTTTTATAGCTTGTTACTCCAGTGTAAATGCCCATGTGCTAACGGAGATAGCAATCGTGAAAAAATCCCTGAAGATATTGACTCCAGTACTAATTCTGGCTGGCCTTCTGGCCAGCTGTACGACTATTAATCCTTATACCGGTGAACAGCAGACCAGTCGAGCTGTGCGTTTCGGCGCAGCCGGTGCCGTAGTCTGTGGGCTGATAGGTGCCACTGAAAGCAGCCAGCGGGCCCGCAATGCGGCGCTGGGATGCGGCGCCATAGGTGCCGGCGTCGGTGCCTATATGGACGCCCAGGAAGCTGAACTGCGTGCGCAGTTGGAAGGCACAGGAGTACAGGTGCAACGTAATGGCGACCGACTCGATCTGATAATGCCGGGCAATGTTACCTTTGCAACCAATCAATACAATATTCGTCCGGAATTCAACTCGGTGCTGGATTCCGTGGCAACGGTGCTTTACAAATTTACTGATACCCGATTACAGATTACTGGTCATACTGACTCCACTGGTGCGGCGGATTACAATTACGATCTATCAGATCGCCGGGCTCGGTCAGTGGCTAACTACCTGGCAGGCCAGGGTGTGGATCAGGGGCGGATTATTACCCAGGGCGCGGGACCGGATCAGCCAGTTGCCAGCAATGAATCACCGAACGGTCGTGCCCAGAATCGTCGTGTAGAATTGCAGATTGTTGCTGTACCTTCCTGACCGCTTAGAGAAACTTTTTGCACTGTACGTGCAGGTTAGTTTAAGAGGTTAGCGGTAGTTAATTATTCAAACTGAAGCCATGCCCGTAGCCTTGTTAGATGCGGGCGGATGTTCTGGATTGCTCCGGTTGGTATTGTCTAGCTGGAGTCAGCCGGAATGGAAATCGGCTTGCCAACAAACAATAATTTTTCTATTTCCACCAGAATCACGACTAATCCCGCACCGGCAGTAACAACAATCCAGTCCCATCCCGAGATAGCCTCGACGGCGAAGACCGCCTGTAAAGGTGGCAGATAGCAGAACCCTAGCTGCAACAACACCACACCGAGTATGGCAAGCAGCACCGGGCTGGTGTTCTGCAAGGAACGCCGGTGGAAAATTCCTCGATAGAGGAAGCGGCAATTCAGCAGGTAAAAGGCCTCGATCATGACCATCCCCGTTACCGCTACGCTTCTGGCATATTCTACGCTATGGCCTAAAAGCAAGTAGTAACGGAACAAAAGGAACACAACTACGGCACCTCCAGCACCGACCAGCAGGATACGCCTTAGCATGGCTGTATCGATCAATGCGCGTTTCCTGGTCTGGGGTGAACGAGTCATGATGTCGTCTTCTGGTTTTTCAAACACCAGGGCCAGGGCTAATGTGACCGCGGTTATCATGTTGATCCACAAGACCTGAACGGGCGTGATGGGTAGGGTCAGGCCGAGAAAGATTGCAGCACTGATCACTGCTGCTTCCGCCACACTGGTAGGCAATATAAATACAATTGACTTGATGATGTTGTCGTAAACAGTTCGTCCTTCCTGGACGGCGTGTACTATATTGGCAAAGTTGTCATCCGTCAGCACGAAGTCCGCAGCCTCGCGAGCTGCATCGGTGCCGCGCCCACCCATGGCGATACCAATATCTGCTTTGCGCAGCGCCGGTGCATCGTTAACACCGTCCCCGGTCATGGCGACGACATGATTTCGCTCCTGTAAGGCGTCGATCAGTTGCAGTTTGTTCACCGGGCTGGTTCGCGCAAATATGTCAACATTGCCGACCAGACTTACAAGTTCGGCTGGTTCAAGTGCGGACATATCATGACCAGTTAATACAGCACTGGTATTCAGGCCCAGATCGTGACCGATAGCTGTTGCAGTGACCGGGTTATCACCGGTGATCATTTTGACGCGAATACCAGCACTGTGGCACTGGGCAATTGCGGTCTTGGCCTCCGGTCGGGGCGGATCGCTGATGCCTGCCAGGGCCACCAGCTGCAATCCGGATTCCACCAGTTCTTCGACCAGCGGTAACGAGGTTGACAATTGTTTTCGAGCCAGTGCGATTACACGCATGCCCTGGGTAGCCAGGTCTTGCAACTTTAATTGCCAGTATTCACGCTCGAGATTAGCGTCAGCGTCGCCGTTTAATTGACTGCTGCAATAATTTAGTAATTTTTCCGGTGCTCCCTTAACGGATAGCCATGTTTCATTGTCACTGTTAATACTTGCCATGTAACTGTTGTCAGGATCAAAGGGTAGCAGGTCCTGGCGTTGGAATCTGTCACGCACCTGATCGGGTTCGAGACCAAGTTTCATGGCGAATGCCAGCAATGCCCCTTCGGTGGGGTCACCCAATACTGACCAGTTACCATCGTCGTACTGAAGCTCCGAGTCATTGCATAAAACACTAATTCTGCCGGCAGTGAGGATTGCTTGTGGTAAAGCAGCCGCATCCACGGGTGGATCGTTGACAGCCACGACATTACCTTCCGGTGTATAGTCGCTGCCAGTAATGTCGTAGGTCTGGGTGGCGGTGACTAGTTTTCTTAAGGTCATGACATTAGTCGTCAGGGTACCGGTCTTATCAGAACAGATAACGTCCACCGATCCCAACACTTCTACTGCCGGAAGTCTGCGCATTAGGGCTTTTTTGTGTGCCATGCGAACCACCCCCATGGCGAGGATGACAGTAACCACGGTTGGTACTGCTTCGGGAATCGATGCGACCACTATACTGATCGCAGCCTGGAACATTTCCGCGAAGTCATAATTGCGCACAAATATACCGAAGGCCATAATGCTTGCAGCCAGTGCCACAATCATCCCTGTTAATCGCAAGGCGAATTTGTCGAGTTGCAGCTGCAGAGGGGTTTTAGGCAGTTGAACACTTTGTACCAGTTCGCTGATAGTACCAATTTCGGTATTGGATCCGATGCGGGTAACAACCCCGCTTCCAGTCCCTGCAGTTACAATAGTACCCATGTAAACCATGTTGTAACGATCAGCGAGATCGGTGTTCCTGGGCAGAGTGTCTGTAGCCTTGGCAACGGGTTGCGATTCCCCGGTGAGTGCCGATTCGTCGCATTCAAGGCCGCGTACATAGAACATGCGCATGTCAGCAGGTACCCGGTCTCCTGGGTTAAGCATGACTACATCACCTGGAACCAGTTGTTCACTGTCGATAGTTTCCTCGACCGTTGGGCGAACAACCCGACACAGCGTGCGAGACAGGGATAGAATCGCTAAGAGTGCGGCTTCTGCCTTGCCTTCCTGCACAAAACCCACCACACCATTGACCAGTACAACAAGAAAAATGACCAGGGCATCCACATAATGTTGCAGGAGCAGGCTGATTAGGCCGCTGCCAATCAACAAGTACAGTAATGTATTCTTGAACTGCAGCAGGAATTTCTGCCAGCCGGGCCGTGGAGGCCTGATCGGTAAACTGTTTGGGCCCAGCTCCAGTCGTCGATGCCCTGCTTCTTTTTCGCTGATACCTTGCTCACTGGAAGCCAGTGATTCCAATACCTGTTCGGAACTGAATCCATGGGCTGCCAGAACAGTCGGGCTTGAAGTATATTGCATAGTTTGCGGAGGCATTAACCTAACCAGATTGCCAAGGTATGGAATCGGTGCTTCCTAGTAACCCAGTTTGTCGGGGCTATGGGCAGCACCTTCAATACTGTGACGTGATGCATTCTAAGTTTTTGCAAATCTAATGGGTGCCAGGTTTCTGTTACTGCTCCTGCAAGAGCCTGTGTAATAAAACCGCGAATCGGGTAGTCACCTGCACCAGGGAATCTAAGTCTGCCTGTTCCCGCTGGGAATGTCCGCCACTACCGATTACTCCCAGCGAGTCCAGAGTTGGTAACCCGACGGCCTGGGTAAGGGAGCCGTCAGTACCTCCCCCCGAGTCGGCGACTCCGATCTGCTCACCGAGCAAGCTACCGATTGCGACTGTGCGCTGCAGTAGACGATCTGACTCGGGAGTCGGAATCTTAGGTGGTCGATGAAGATTCACCCAGATTTCACTACGTAGTTCGTCCGATTGTTCCGGTATACTGTACTGAGCATTGGCAATGGCCTCGAATTGTTGTTGCGCCGCGATACCCTGCTGAGGTTGTGGATAGCGCAGGTCAACATAGGCTTCCGCGCAGGGCGAGACCATGTTGCGGGCTTCTCCACCGTTTACCATGCCGACGTTTACTGTAAGCCCGGATTCGTAGTCGGTCATACTCTCCATTTCGATAATCTTGTAAGCCAGTTCCCGAATCGCAGAGCGACCGTCCTGGTGCGCCGAGCCGGCATGGGACGCGCGCCCGTGAACCACCAGGCGGGCCTGTCCCAGACCTTTGCGCTGACGAACCATATTGTTTTGTGCTGAGCCTTCAAAAACCAGCCCGTAATCATGCAGCAGAGCCTGTTGTTCTAAATAAGTTCGTGAGGACAATGACCCGACTTCTTCATCACTGTTCAACAGCACGCTGAGGTTGTGATTCGCTAACAGGCCAAATTCATCCAATGCCTGTAGGGCGAAGAGCATGGCTACCAGCCCACCCTTCATATCGTAGACGCCGGGACCACGCATGACGCCGTCTGCAATGCTGAATTCCTGAAATGGGCTGTCGGGGGTAAATACCGTGTCCATATGACCCATAAGCAGTACGCGGGTACCGACGCCAGAGCGGGTAGCAAGCAGATGGTCTGCCAGATCCATGCTTAAGTCGCTGCCGGGACAGTGGGGCATTTCAATTTGTCCCCCGGGTAGCGATGTGGTGGCAAAATTCAAGGACCTCAGTTCATCTGCAAAAAGCTCACGGAGAGTATCCAGCCCGCTCTTGTTGAGGCTGCCAGAATTGATGTTGGTTATAGTTCGTAGCAGATCGACCATGGCATCCTGCCGGGAGGTGACCCAGGAAACTATGCTCTGCTCTGTTTGCGAGAGTGGCGGCTCCGTCTGTTCAGCGGCCCTGGTTGGCAGGCTCAAAACAGTGGCGAATGCCAATATGCTCAGCAAGGTGAAGAATTTAGTATCCCGGCAATGGTTTGTATTCATGGACTCTCTACAATAGAAAAAAGATCGCACTGGCAGGGAAAAACAGCCAGCAGCTAGGTTACTATACACGCTGTAGGCTTTGCTACCACCGACTGTAGACCCAGTCTCCATCGGTCTGGCAAGCTGGCGGATTAAGGGGAGATTTGAAATTGCCGCCAACAATGTAGATAATGCCGGCGCCATGACTGATACTACTGATCCTATCCTTGTCGTCGATTCGCTTAACAAAGTCTATGCCGGTAAATTTCAGGCCCTGAAGGATTTGTCCCTGCAAATCAAGCGGGGTGAGATTTTCGCGCTGTTGGGGCCGAATGGCGCCGGCAAGACGACTTTGATTTCTATCATCTGCGGCATTGTGACTCCGACCTCGGGCACAGTGATGGTAGATGGGTTCGATAACATCACGCAGTTTCGCCAGGCCCGCTCGCAAATTGGCCTGGTACCCCAGGAGTTAACTACCGATTCCTTTGAAAAAGTGCGGAATACTCTGGCGCTTAGCAGGGGTTTGTTTGGCCTTGCGCCAGACCCCGGTCATCTGGAGAAGGTACTCAAATCCCTATCCTTATGGGATAAGAAAGACAGCATGGTCATGACGCTTTCTGGAGGTATGAAGCGCCGCCTTTTGATCGCTAAAGCGCTGGCCCACGAGCCGAGGATTCTGTTTCTTGACGAGCCAACGGCCGGGGTTGATGTCTCATTGCGCAAAGACATGTGGGAGATTATCAGCAAATTAAAGCAGTCTGGTGTCACCATTATCCTGACCACTCACTATATTGAAGAAGCCGAAGAAATTGCTGACCGCGTTGGTGTGATTGACAAGGGTGAATTAATTCTGGTGGAAGACAAGGTTGATCTGATGAACAAGCTGGGCAAGAAACAGCTAACCCTGCACCTGGTACAGCCAATTGCGGAGATACCAGCCTCATTGTCTGGTTATTCGCTGGAGCTTAATGATTCTGGAGATAGCCTTACCTACACTTTTGATACCCATTCCGAGCACACTGGAATCAC
>Ga0070727_10003841_pt1 | contig 13253 bp, 8 predicted proteins | sample tdAd472_FD_66722 | JGI IMG/M metagenome (GOLD analysis project Ga0070727, IMG submission 66722) | Marine sediment microbial communities from the Atlantic coast under amendment with organic carbon and nitrate - tdAd47.2 | ecosystem: Environmental > Aquatic > Marine > Coastal > Sediment | place... | reverse complement strand
GAGCGTGTGAGGTCACCATGACCTGCAGATTCTCCGGCCCGGCCCAGACGAGATAGTCGCCCAGTTCGAACGAGTTAAAGATGAGGCCATGCGGAGGATTCTCGACGAGGTACTGCGCGGCACCGACCGGCGTGCTGGCACTGACGGGAATCTTCTCAGCACGAGCCATCGCGTCCTGCCCAAGCGCCGCCTTGAGGGCCACCTGTCCGGGGCTCGACACCTGCAGAACGATCAAGCCCAGAAAGATTGCGACAACAGTCCACATGCTGGCTCGGGGAGCCGGCTCAAAATCGATCGTCGTCCCGCGAGCCCGCCGCCAGGCTGCGGCTCCGTGAATGCCGACCAGGCAGACGGCCAGCGGCCCCCACCACATGAGCAGCCGCGACGTCCACAGCATCCCGCAGCCCAGTCCGGCCAGAGCCAGGTACTCAGCCGACGACGCACGCCGAGGACTCCAGCGGTAGACAGCAAACAGCAGCAGTCCGACGACGAACGCCGCCTGTCCCTGAACCAGCCTGATGTGCAGCGTCTGCCACTCGATCAACGACGCCAGGTTCGAGTTGTTGCCGACAGCGATGACCTCGCTCCACAGCCGCAGGCCGTACGGATTCAGCAGAGTTGCGACGGCAGCAAGTTCCGTCAGCAGAACCAGTCGCCTCAGTTTCCGATCATGCAGGACGCCGCGAACAGTCCGCGTTCGCACGAGAACGTCAATGCCTCGACCGACGGCGAAGCAGCCCAGTGTGGCCAGTCCGATCGCGAACGAACCGTGCATGTTCGCCCACAACGCGAACATCGCTGGAATCAGCCACCAGTCAGAGCGTTTCCGCTCGCACCGCAGCAGCACACTGAGCAGTGCGGCGTAGAACAGAAAACCGGCACACTGCGGCCGGACAATCATCAACTGCTGCCACTCGACAAAGAGCGTCATCACGCAGACGCCCGCCGCGATCAGGCTGCTGCGAGTGCGGTCGTAAACGCGAGCCGTCAGAATCCCGACGGCCGCTGCTCCGGCGAACGCGTACAGCAGAACGATGCCCGCCTTGCCTCCCACCTGAAACGCACCGTAAGCCAGCAACTGGGTCAACCAGGCGGTGTCGACATAGCGAACCCCTTCCGAGAGCGGCATGAGCGGCTCGGTCGCCGGCAGGACTCCCGTTTCCCACAGCAGCCGTCCGTACGAAAGATGCCCCCACAGATCGGTGTGCCACAACGGCCTGAGGCTGAGCGTCAGAAAGGTGACGCCGATCAGAAGAACCCAGCCGGTTCCCGCTGCCGTCATCCGAAACCACTCGGGAAACTTGTCTTCCAGCAGCGCGACGTCGGCTTCGGAAGGATCGTAATCCGCTTCGTGAGCGGTTTCCGGTTCATTCAGGACGGTCGCCATCGGCGCGTCTCTCCTCAAGCAGTGTTCACAAGCCCAACATCTGAGGTTGCCTCTGCCCGGCCAGTCACAGCGTGCAGCCGAGTTTTCACCGCACCGGACGCCGCTCCACCGACGCGGCAGACAACTCGCCAATTCTGTCTCTGACGCGGGCACTGTCAAAGACTGCCGTCAAAACCGGTTCGGAAACCAGCAACCATTCAACCGCTGCTGCAGGCTGTTCGGCCTGGTCCGGTTCTGAGGAACAAACGGGAGCTTCGCATTACGCGGCTGAAGCTGGATCCCGCGAAGCCGGTCTGACACGCTGTGCCCGGCATTCATCTCCCGCCAGCGGTCACCAGCTGCACGCAAACTCTGCACGCAAACTCCGACACGAATTCTTGAGCCTGCCATGCCACACCTTAACCGCATGATTCTGTGGACCATCGTCCTGTGCGCAGCTGCGAAGCTGCTGCTTCCATCGCCGACTGTGCAGGCCGCGGAGCCGGACAATCGCCCGAACATCGTGATCGTCCTGGCGGATGACCTCGGGTACGGAGACCTGGGCTGCTATGGGCACCCGCGGATCAGGACACCGAACATTGACCGCTTCGCTGCCGAGGGTCTCAAACTGACCGACTGCTACGCCGCTCATGCGAACTGTTCGCCCTCGCGAGCCGGCCTGATGACGGGCCGCACACCGACGCGACTGGGCATCTTCAACTGGATTCCGGTCTACTCGCCCATGCACCTGCGGCGGTCCGAGCTGACGATCGCCACGCTGCTCCGCAACGCCGGTTACGACACCTGCCACGTCGGCAAGTGGCATCTCAGTGGCGACCTGCTCGGCGGTCGAACGCCGTTCGTTAAAGCTGATGCCACACCGCTCGTCGACGCCGACGGCAAGCCCACGGGCGAAATCGCCGCGAACAATCCCTCGCAGCCGCAACCGTGGGACCACGGTTTCAGCCACTGGTTCGCCACGCAGAACAACGCGTTGCCGAATCACCGCAACCCGGTCAACTTTGTCCGCAACGGCAAACCTGCCGGCCCGCTGCAGGGTTACTCGGCAGACCTCGTTGCCGACGAAGCAACCCGCTGGCTCGAATCCCGCAACGATGCGACAAACCCGTTCTTCCTCTTCGCGTGTTTCCACGAACCTCACGAACCGATCGCTTCCGACAAACGCTTCACCGACCTGTACCCGTCCGATGACCCCGCGCTCTCCGCGCATCACGGCAACGTTTCGCAACTCGATGCCGGCTTCGGCAAACTGCTCGCCACACTCGACCGACTCGGGAAACGCGACAACACCTTCATCTTCTTCACCAGCGACAATGGCCCGGCGATTACCGGCATGCACCCGCACGGCTCGTCCGGCCCGCTGCGGGACAAAAAGGGGTATCTCTACGAAGGCGGAATCCGTGTCCCCGGCCTCGTCCAGTGGCCGGGCCATGTCACACCGGGCACGACCAGTGACCAGGCTGTCTGTGGCGTCGACGCCCTGCCAACAGCCTGCGAAATCGCTGGAGTCTCGCTGCCGAACGACCGCATCTATGACGGAGCCAGCTTTCTGCCGGTCCTGGAAGGCCGCCCGATCGAACGCCCGCAGCCGCTGTACTGGCATTTCAATCGGGCCAGTGGCGAGATCAAAGTCGCGATCCGAGACGGCGTCTGGAAACTCTGCGCCCGCCTGGATGTTCCCTCGCCCAAACCCAGCGGCGGCATCACTGTCGAGGAGATCGCCGATCTCAAGCGTGCCCAGCTGACCGGTTTCGAGCTTTACAACCTGAGCACCGACCAGGCGGAAACGACCGACGTGAAGGCCGACCATCCCCAGCTCCTGGCGACGCTGCAGAAGAAAATGCAGACGATCTACGAAGGCGTTCAGGAGGAAGCTCCGGAATGGCCCGCCTGGAACTGGCCGCGGTACGAAGCTCACCACATCGAATGGCCCGAGTACTGGCTGAAGAAACGTCGCAAGCGTTGAACGTCGCTTCCTGTCGGCTTTCGCCATTCAGGCATGAGAGCGTCGATCGCAAACCTGCGATCGCAAACATTTCCCGCGGAGCTTTCCATGACGCGCACCCTGCTGACCGTCATCTCTGGCTGTTTACTGTTCAGCGCGACAGACACTCGGGCAACCGACGTCGAACCATCAGCCACTCCCCGATGGGCAATCGTCCTGCACGGAGGCGCCGGAGCCCCGCCGGCCAACGCGACGCCCGAGCAACTTCAGGCGCGGCGTGACGGGCTCAGTGCAGCACTGTCTGCAGGACGAAAAGTCCTCACCGACGGCGGCTCAAGTCTCGACGCGGTCGAGACGACGATTCGCATTCTCGAAGACAATCCGCTGTTCAACGCCGGACACGGGGCCGTCTTCAACGGTGCCGGCGAGCATGAACTCGACGCGTCCATCATGGACGGCAGGACGCTCGATGGCGGAGCAGTTGCCGGAGTGCGCACCGTTAAGAACCCGATCACGCTCGCTCGACGAGTGATGACGGAAACGCGGCACGTTCTGCTGTCCGGCCCTGGAGCCGAAGCGTTCGCGACCGAGCAGAATGTCGCTCGCGTACGGAACTCCAGTTTCTCCACCGAACTGCGTCGCGCCGCCTGGGAGAAAGTCCGCGCTCAGGAGAAGAAGAACGACGGCAACGCGCTCCGCTGGCAGGCCGCCAAACCCTGGCAGTACGGAACGGTCGGCTGCGTCGCGCTCGACAAAGACGGAAACATCGCCGCCGGCACCTCGACGGGCGGACTGACAAACAAGAAGTTCGGTCGCGTCGGCGACAGCCCGGTCATTGGCGCCGGGACGTACGCCGACAACGCGACCTGCGGCATCTCCGCATCGGGCATCGGCGAGCAGTTCATTCGTCACGCGGCGGCCGCTCAGATTTCGCTGCTGATGCAGCATCGCGACTGGTCCCTGCAGGAAGCCGCCGAGTACGTCCTCAAAGAACGCCTGCGTCCCGGCGACGGCGGCATCATCGGCCTCGACCGCTCCGGAAAAGTCGTCTGGGTCTTCACCACGCCGGGCATGTACCGTGCGACTGCCGACTCGTCCGGTCGGTTCGACATTCGCATCGGCAACGAGTAAGCAACGTATCTCTGCTTTGAGCATTGCCGTGTCGCGAAACTCGCGCAGAGTTTCGGCAACCAGGAGTCGTCGCAACTCTGCGCGAGTTTCGCTACCACTCCAGTATCCGCCTTGCTTCGTAAGCTGACGACCGCTGTGCGATTCAGCGCTACTCGCAACTCCCCCCTCGATTCACCGAAAGGATTCACCCCATGTCGACTCAGGAGCTGTATTCGGAACTTGTCACTCGACTGAAGAAGACATCACTGCTCGCGTCGTGCTCCGCCGTTCTCGGGTGGGACGAACAGGTCAACATGCCGCCGCAGGGAGCGGAGCACCGGGCAAATCAGCTCGCCCTGCTGGCCGGAATGACGCACGAGCAATCGACGTCGGCCCGCATCGGCGAATTGTTGAGCGAGCTGGAAGCCGCCGGCGATCTCGGCCCGGAAGCTTCGGACGAACAGATCATTCTCCGCGAAGCACGCCGTAACTACGACCGCGCGACAAAGCTGCCGCAGCGGCTCGTCGAGGAAATCTCGCGGACGACGACGCTGGCCCAGCAGGCCTGGATCGGTGCCCGCAAGGCGCGCGACTTCTCGCAGTTTCAAACCTGGCTCGAACAGGTGCTCACGCTGAAACGTGAAGAGGCCGAGGCGATTGGCTATGGCGACGGGCAGCCCTATGACGCGCTGCTCGACGACTACGAACCCGGAGCAACGGCGGCGCAGATTCAGGCAGCCTTTGAGCCGCTGCGCGACGAACTGGTCCCGCTCGTTGCGGCGATCGGCGAATCATCCTGCAAGCCGGATTCAACCATTGTCACACGCAGCTACCCGGTCGAAGCTCAACGCGAGTTTGGACTCAAAGCCGCCGCCGCAATCGGTTTCTCGTTCGACGCCGGCAGGCTCGACATCGCCGCTCACCCGTTCTGCAGCGGTTTCGGCCCCGGCGACTGCCGACTGACGACGCGGTACGACGAGCATCATTTTCCCGGCGCGTTCTTCGGCACGCTACACGAAGCCGGGCACGGCATTTACGAGCAGGGTCTCAGCGGCGACGCCTTCGGCACGGCACTCGGTGAGAGCGTTTCGCTGGGCATTCACGAATCGCAGTCGCGCATGTGGGAGAACCTCGTTGGCCGGTCCCTGCCCTTCTGGGAACACTTCTACCCACAGGCGCAGGCCGCGTTTCCCGAAGCACTTGGCGAACTGCCGCTCAACGATTTTCACCGCGCCGTCAACGACGTCCGCCCGTCGTTCATCCGCGTCGAAGCCGACGAGGTCACGTACAACCTGCACATCATGCTGCGGTTCGAGCTGGAGCAGGCGATGCTCAGCGGCGACCTGAAACCGGCTGACGTTCCGGCGGTCTGGAACGAGACGTTCACTCGCTACTTCGGTATCACGCCCGAGCACGATGCCGACGGCTGCCTGCAGGACATCCACTGGAGCGCTGGCCTGCTTGGCTACTTCCCGACGTACGCGCTCGGGAACATGTACGCCGCCCAGTTCTTCGAAGCCGCCGACCGCGACCTCGGCGGCCTGGCCAGCCAGTTCCGTCAGGGAGAATTTGCCCCGCTCAAGGACTGGCTGACACAGAACATCCATCAGCAGGGCAAACGCTTCCAGGCCCAGCAACTGGTGAAACACGTCACCGGAGAATCGCTCTCGCACGCCCCACTGATGCGACACCTCAACAGCCGCTTCAAACCGCTGTATGAATTGAGTTGAGGCTGCAACATACGCTGAGGGAGCGGTCGATCGCGGCAGGCTGAGAAACGCCTCGCGGGCCACTCTACTCCCAGACCATCTCGCATTCCGGCAGGCTTTCCAGAAAGAGCCGACCGTAGGGTTTGGTGCGGACTCGGGGGTCAAGGATGACGACCTGGCCGGTGTCCTGGCGGGAGCGGATCAGGCGGCCGAAGCCCTGCTTCAGTTTGATGATCGCCTCCGGCACCTGGTACTCCATGAACGGGTTACCGCCGCGCGCCCGGATCGCCTCCACGCGGGCTTCCAGCAGCGGCTGGTCGGGCACGCTGAACGGGAGCTTGGTGATGATGACGTTCTGCAGTGCCTCGCCCTGCACATCGACGCCCTGCCAGAAACTGTCCGCTCCAAACAGGACCGCGGCCGGATCGTTACGGAATTTCTCGAGCATCTGGTTGCGCGGCATGCCATCGCCCTGGCTGTACAACGAAATGCCGTTTGTCGCGAACCAGCTTCCCAGCCGCGCCGCACAGTTCTTCAACAAACGGTAACTCGTGAACAGAACGAAGGCTCGACCGGACGTATGCCCGACATGCCGCTTGATCTGCTCGCAGACGGCGGTCTCGAATTCCGCCGCCTTGCTCGTCGGATCCGGCATGCGCGAGTGCACAACCAGCTGAGCCTGACGCTGGTAATCAAACGGGCTGCCCAGCTTCAGCTCGATCGCCTTGTCCAGGCCGATGCGGCTTTTGAAGAAGTCGAAATTCTCCTGCCCGATCGCCAGCGTAGCGCTCGTCAGCACGACGGTGTCGACGTGGTTGAAGAGTTCCTCGCGCAGAACCGGTGCGACTTCGATCGGACACGACACCAGCTTCGTGTTGCTGCGCCGCCCGGTTGACTGCTCGATCCAGTAAACCGAATCGTCCTCGGTCTGCTTCATCCAGGCTTCAAGGCTGACGGCCAGCAATGTGCAGCGTTCGCCAGCAGCCTTCAGCTCCACGCGTTTCTCCTCAGTCTCGATCTGCTCGGACTCCTGTCCGATTTCGATTCCCAGCCGTCGCAGCTCGGGCGTCAGTTCGTTGGCAATTTCCACCGCCTTGCGGACGCGACCGTTGGGCGGGCACTTTGACTGCTTCCAGTGTCCGAGTGCCGCGAAAAAGTCGTCGTACCGCATCCGCAGGCGCATCACCTGCTGCTGACACTGGCCGAGCCCGTGCGTCACCAACAGCCCCTTATTGGTGCGGTCGTTGTAGAGCCGGTTGAGCAGATACTCGACCTGCCCGCTGGAGACCGACAGCCCCAGGTGGTCGCCCGCGACGCCTTCCACCGTGTGAGCTTCGTCAAGAATGACGACATCGTAGTCCGGCAGAATTGAAACACCTTCGCGCCGCAGTGCCAGGTCCGAAAAGAACAGCGCGTGATTGACGACCAGAATGTCCGCGTTCCAGACGCGTCGCCGAGCCTGGAAGTAGTAGCAGTCCTCGTAAAAGTCGCAGTGCTTGCCCAGGCAGTTGCCGTGCTCGCTCTGCACTTCATCCCAGACCGTCGAGAGCGGACGAAACGAGAGGTCCGAGCGGCTCCCGTCTTTCGTCGTCTTCGACCATTCGACAATGTCTTCCAGCTGTCGGACTTCCTGCGGGTCCGAGTAGAGCGAGTCCGACCGTTCGATCGCGCCCATCATCCGCCGCAGACTCATGTAGTTCGAGCGGCCCTTGACGAGCACCGAGGAGAACTCGACCGGCAGCGACGCATTCAGAAATGGAATGTCCCGATGAAACAGCTGTTCCTGCAGGCTGATCGTGTGCGTCGAGATGACGACCCGCTTGCGTTTCGGCTTCGCTCCTTCGGTCGCCTTCCCGTCTTCGCTGCCGGGCGTCTGCTTTCCCTGGTCGGCCGTCGCGTACAGGATCGCGGGCACCAGATAGGCAAAGCTCTTGCCGACGCCAGTGCCGGCTTCAACGATCAGATGGCGTTTCTCGCGAACAGCGCGTTCGACGGCCTCGGACATTTCGAGCTGTTCGGGCCGGCTCTCATAATTTCTGAGACGCCGCGAGACGGTCCCCTCGTCCCCCAGAATTGACGCAACGTCGAGTTCCATTCGACTTCGTTCTCCAGCTCCGTCGACCGCACTACCGCAGGCCGGACGGGCGCGTCAGGGCGTCCGTTGAAAACCGACGAGACACAGGTCATCGCTGTTGGCGCTGCCCTCTGTGAACTCGCCAACGTCAGCCACAATTGCTTTGACAAGTTCGCTGATCTCGAACGGCCCGGTGCGCACAAAATCCGTCAGCCGCTTTGTGCCGTACAGCTCACGACTCGGCGTCATGGCTTCCGTGACACCATCGGTGAAAAGCAGCCAGGTATCGCCGGGTTTCAGTTCAAACGTGTCTTCGACAAACGTCTGGTCGGGAATGATTCCGAGCGGCAGTCCAGTATCGTCGCCCTCAATCGATTCCGTGTTGCCATCCAGGTCGCGCCGAATGGGAGCCAGATGGCCGGCGCTGACCATCGTGACGGTATGCTTCGCCGGATCGATCACGAGCAACGCGCACGTGATAAACCGATGCCCCAGGCCGCTCACTGAGATCTCGGAATTGAGCCCTTCCATCGCGTCGGCGACGGTTGCCCCCGTCAGCAGGTGATAACGGGCCGCCGAGTACAACCGCGCCATCAGCAGCGCCGCCGGCACGCCTTTCCCGGCGACGTCCGCGACCGTCACGGCGAGCCGGCCATCGGGCAGCGCCACGTAATCGAAGTAGTCGCCACCGACGTGCTGAGCCGCTTCGTAGTAGTCCGCAAAATCGTAGGCGTCGAGCTTCGGACGCTTGTGCGGCAGAAAGCCAAGCTGCACCTGCATCGCGAATTCCAGCTCGCGATCCATATCCCGCCGCTTGATCAACTGCTGGTGCAACCGGGCATTCTCGATCGCCAGCGTGCATTGCGAGGCGATTGTCACGAGCAGGTCGAGATCATCGTTGTCGAAGCGTGCTCTCAGATCGAACGTTGTGATCTGAATCGCTCCCAGCCGCTCATCGTTCTTTGAGATCAGCGGTGCGCACATCATCGAGCGAATCTGCAAACCAGCGAGGCTCTCGCTGGTAACAAACCGGCTGTCGTCGCTGGCGTCGGCACTGAGGATCGCCTCGCCGGATTCCAGCGTCCGCTTCACGATCGTCCGCGAGATCGAAAACGAATCGTCGCCCGGCTTGCGGTTGCGGAACTCCCGCACCTTGGGCTCACCGCCAGGCTCGTCGACCATCATGATCACGACCTGATCCGACTGCGGATACAGTCGAAAGAGCGCGTCGAGAATGTTCGGAAATACCTCGTCGATATCCAGCACGCCGTGCAGCAGATGCCCGATCTCGACGATGGCCCGCAGCTTGACCTCCGGCTTAACGCTCAACCGCACCCCGGAACCCGAGCGCGCGTCGATGCTTGAGATGATCGATGAGCGCTCCTGCGAGTCTGCTTCGAGTTCGGCAGTTTCGAGAGCCGAACTGGCGGACAGCCGGGCCTTGTCCTGAGGGCCACGCAGCTGCGTATCGTTCTTGAACAGGTCCGTCGAACTGCCCGACTCAGCGAAGCTGTACGCGAAATCGCAGACTCTCACGATATCGCCGTCGTTCAGCAGCCGCGGCTCCGTCACGTCAGACTCGTTGACCTGCGTCCCGTTCCGGCTGCGTAAATCTTCGACGTAATAGCTGCCATGCAGCTGGACAATCTGAGCGTGCTGACGGCTGACGGAACCATCTTCCAGCACGACGTCGCAGCTGGGGTGCCGACCGAAAACGAACCGCTCACCATCGAGCGAGATGACTCTGCCAGCTTCGGCGCCCTGAAGAACTTTGAGATACGCCACTGGCGGCCTCGGTCAGTCGGAATACGCGGGTCAAAACGGACACACAACACGCGGAATACCGGTCGATTCTAGTCACGCCCGGACACTTCAACAATCAGTCCGCCAGGCAACAGGGCCTGCCGGCGGAGATTCCGTTGAGGCGCATCGCGCTCGTGACGCAGGCCCAATGAGCCACCGCGGCTCGAACAGTCACCGCGGTGTCGAACAGTCACCGCGGCTCGAACAGTGACAACGTGTCGGTAACGCTGTTGCGGTGCACGAGAACGACAGCCGTGTCGCCAGGCCGCAGTTCATCGTCGGCTCCAGGCACCTTCACAAAATCCTCGCGAACAATCGCGGCGACGAGACTGCCCGGCAGAGCGACGTTCCGCAACGGCGTGCCCACGACCGGAGCCCCGGCCACAATCTCCACTTCCCAGACTTCCGCGTCGCCTCCGGAGATCTTCGACCCGCCAATGATGACACCGCCCTGCAGCATCCCGAGGACTTCGCGCGCGGTGACTTCGCGCGGACTGACGGCCGCATCGATTCCGACCTTCTCCAGCACGTTCGCGTAGTCCGGTCGCCGGACGATCGAGAGGATCCGCTCGCAGCCCAGTTCCCGCGCTTCAACACCGCAGACAATATTGTCTTCATCATGGCCGGTCGCGGCGACGAAGATATCGGCCTTGCCGACACGCGCCTCGTGCATCTCGGCCTGGCGAGTCGCATCCGCGTGCAGAACCGTCGTTCCGTGGAGACGTTCCGCCAGAAACTGGCAGCGATCGGCGTCGGCTTCCATCAGGATCACATTAAAGCGGCCCTTCTGCAGCATCGACGCGAGATTGAATCCGATCTCGCCCCCTCCCGCGATAATCACATTCTGCTTCGGCGGATGGCGCGCCTCGAAGAAATCATGCCGCGTTTTCTCAATGACTTCCTGAGTACCGATCAGGGTGACATGGTCACCAACGTGAATCACATCGTTGGCTCCAGCGATCACGCAGCGATCCGGGCTCGAGATCAAACCGACTCGGACCGCTGGCGGCAGTTGCAGATCCTTCAACGGGACTCCCGCTCCTCTTGAGCCCTTCTGCACAGCGAGTTCCTGAACTTCGATCCCGCCCCGCGCGAAATTCTCGACGGCAAACAGACTCGGCATCCGGATCGCCCGCGCCAGTTCCAGAGCGGTCAGCCGCTCAAGACTCAGCAGCCGATCGATGCCGAAATGCCGACGGTAATCAAACGTGCTCGAATCGAGGTACGCAGGATTGAACGCGCGGGCCACGCTGCGCCGCGCCCCCATCGCCTTGGCGAGACTGGCACCGACAAGATTGATCTCGTCGGTCGAGGTCACCGCGAGCACCAGGTCGGCACTCTGCACACCCGCCTGAAACAGCGTGATGGAATCGCAGGCCGACCCGCAGATCGTGCGCACATCCAGCTGTTCTTCGACTGCCTGCAGTGCCTTCCCGGAAGCATCCACCAGACTGACGCTGTGTCCGTTGGCACACAGCAGACCCGCGATCGATGTTCCAACCGTCCCGGCCCCGAATATCACCGTGTTCATCGCAATTCCGATCCTGCGGGTTCGACACTGCCGCCGCAGACAGGCGACATCCCTTGTGTCTCGACGTCAATCGAGCCTCATCTGTCAGCAATGCTGCGCGATCGGACTCGCGTCAAAATGGCGTCTGACAGGTGACGGCTGGCGCGCGGATTGTGAACGACGGCCAGTCGGGAACCAATCGAGTTTCGGCGAGAAAGCATCTCGCCCTTCTGGATTCGAGCTGGCGAAAGTATGATGAGATTTCGATTCGTTCCTGAGAAACGTTGTCAGGAGCCGATGAAAAGTGAGAGCACCTCACGTCTTATCGCGGAGCCTCGACCATGCTGGATAACTTCCTGGCGGGTGAATCGGCTGGAGCCATCGCGACTCGAATTCTGATCGTCGAAGACGACCCCGAGCAGGCCGCCGAGCTGAAGAACCTGTTGCAGGAGAACGGCTTCCAGGTCCAGACGGCCAAAGACGGCGGCCAGGCTCAGTCATCATTTCAGATGTACAAGCCGGATTTCGTGATCCTCGACCTGATCCTCCCTGGCCAGAGCGGCTTCGAAATCTGCGAACGCATGAAACAGTGGAACGATGCCGTTCCCGTGCTCGTGCTCACCGAGATCACGCTCGACGACGCCCGCTGTCTTGCGAAACGCGTGGGTGCCGACGGCTATCTCACCAAGCCTTACAACTCAGCGTTCCTTCTGAGCCATATCCACGAAATTGCTCAGGAAGTCTGGGAACGGACCCACCTGGGAACTTCAGCAGGAGACAACCGGATTCGCTTCCGCTGCCGTTGCGGCAAGAAATTCAAACTCAGTCAGAGACATCGTGGGCGGGCCATGACCTGCCCCGACTGCGGCGATCCGCTGGTCGTTCCGTTTCACGACTGATAAAGGGCCTCGCGGGTCATCTGGTCTGGCTGCCGGATGCCTCGCGAATGTGAACTGCGTTCTCGGGAGTACGTGATGGCAAAGCTTTTGATTCTCACCGGCAAGCATGAAGGCAAACGACTGACGCTTCCCGATCGCGACGTCATCGTCGGACGCTCCGAAGAGTGCAACATTACGCTGAAAACCGAAGAGGTCAGCCGGCAGCACTGCCGCCTGAGTTTCGCCGACGGGCAGCTCATCATCTGCGACCTCGGCAGCCGCAACGGCACTCTGGTCAACGGCAAGGCAATCGACGGCAACGTCGAACTGCAGGACGGCGACGAACTCCAGATTGGACCAATGCGGTTTCGCGTGCAGACCGAGCCGACGGAGATCACGAAAGCGCTCAACAAACCGGCTCGCCCAGCGGCGTCCCAATCCGGCCAGGCCGACGAAGACGACATCGCGAGCTGGCTGTCAGAAAACGCCGACGACACGCGGACCATCAAAGCCGCCGCGGATGACGACACGGCAATTCATCCTATCGGCGGCAAGGCGGCAAAGAAGACCTTCGGGTCAGTCGCCGAGGAGGCTCAGGACATTATTCAACGGCACCTCGAACTGAAGTCCGCCGGCAAATCTTCGTGAGCGGCAAAGCCGTTTGGACTGCAAAGCTCCCTGAAGAGCGTCAGGCCGAAAAGTCGCTGCCCGCTCTGACGCAGAAAGCAATTCCATGCGACGAGTGATGCCTCTTCTGGCCGTGCTGGCCGGGACGTTTCTGACACAACCGGTGCAGCGTGCTGCCGCTGAGGAAATTCCGTGGCAGCGGCATACGAT
>Ga0070727_10003839_pt1 | contig 13255 bp, 14 predicted proteins | sample tdAd472_FD_66722 | JGI IMG/M metagenome (GOLD analysis project Ga0070727, IMG submission 66722) | Marine sediment microbial communities from the Atlantic coast under amendment with organic carbon and nitrate - tdAd47.2 | ecosystem: Environmental > Aquatic > Marine > Coastal > Sediment | place... | reverse complement strand
GCTGCAGTGGTGTTCTCAGTCTGGGGCAACCCGTTTCCGGTCAGAATTCGGACTTAGTCCATTTCAGCTGTTTCTGACGTGTTAGCGTCAACCCCCCATGTAGTTATGAGTGATTTCCTCCCCCGGCTTAATATCCCTCAATGCGCACACTTCCAGGGTATCGTAATAGACTGCATTGGGGGTGTCGCTATGATTAATAAATCGAAGTTCGCATTGAACATGGATTCCATTTTTTCCGTCCAGCCAGAGAACGTGCTCGCCGTTGGTCGAGGAGGGGATGCCATCGATGACACCAATGATTTCACCGGCCTTTATGTGATGCCTGGCGAAAAGCCCCTTGCCATGAATAGGACTATCGTCTACGTAAACTAATGATTCATTTATATCCATGATGTCTATTTCCAGAATAGGCCACGACTGCTGAAGTCTTCCCAGGCCACAGTGAATTGATTCAGGTGAGCGCGTACGTTGGCGGCTGTCCAGCCACGCACCAGGTCCGTGGCTGTCGTGTCGCCTTCTGCGGGGATCTGTGCCATGAGGTGCTCAACCATCCGGCCGTCGTTGAGCACGCCGAGAACATCCTGGATGGCGGACAGACTTAGAATGTAGGCTTGAGATCGTTCGCTGCCGAACAGGTCGGCAAAAAACTCCGCGGTATAACGCAGGCGCTTGCAGTGTATGCGCAATTGGTGGCGTTGCACCGCATCGAGTTTTTCGAAACACTGGCCTTGCCGGCTCACCTTTTTGTGATGGCGATCCAGAGCCTGACGGGCAAAACGCCGCGCGCGCTGATCCAGACCTTCGATACGCACCCCGCCGTGCGCCTTGCGCCAGGCACGCTGTTCGATCCACAGGCTCAGGTTCAATAAGAGCAGGGCATAGTCGCGGGATTGAATGGCGCTGGCCGCTTCCTGGTAGGCCCTCTCGCGCTGTTCCCGCGCTGCCCGCGCCAGTGCCTGCAGGGTCTGGTGCTGCGGGAATTCCTGTCCGAGCGGTTGCAGGGTCTCCTCGATGAAGACGTCCCAGTCCCGTGCCGGGCCCAGCGCGTCGGTCACCCGCCGGATGCTGTTGCCTAACTCCACACTGACCGTCTTCGAGATCAGCGGCCGGAAAAGCTGCAGGCAGGACCGCAGGCGCCGGGTAGCGACCCGCATCTGGTGCACGCCCTCGATGTCCCGGGGTTGGGCCAGCACCAGCGGCTCATTAGCCTGTAAGCGGAACATACCCTGCCGGAGGATGGCGATGAAGGCTTGTTCAGCGCTGGCCTTTTTGTGCAGCCCCAGTGGGTCGGATTTGGTGACGCCGGCGGGCGGCGTATACTTACCCAGCCGGTAGCCCCGCTCGGCCTTCGATGCATTAAGCAGTCTCACCGGCAGGGTTGCGGCCAATGCACGGCCCGTTTTCAACAGATCCTCGGGCTTCCCCTCGATCAGTTCCAGTTCAACTTCACTGATCGTTTCGGTGTGTTCTCCGGCCTGGATCTGCCCCAGATCGAGAGCCATTTCTACACGGACACCGCGCGGATACTGCAGATCCCAGGTAGTGCGCTGGAAGTCGGTTCTGAATACTGGAATGAGCGTCCGCCTTAAGCCGGGTTTCTCGAACAGCTTCTTGAGTCGCGAGTGGTCGAAACGATCCAGCTCCAGGGCTTCCCCGGCGACGGGTGTTTCCCATTCTCCGCGCCGGTGCAAACCGGCGGATGTACTGCCACTGGTCTTGACTGTCTGCAGCCAGCGATCGCCGTTCCGGCGCAGGCGCAGCGCAACATCCCGCCTGCGCAACGACAGCGTGGCGGTGTCGAAATAAATATTGTCCAGCTGCTGTTCCCGAGCCGTTCCAACAGCATGGGCCATGATTTCGGGCTGGGTTTGCAGCTGGCCGGCGGTGACGCCCTCGAGCGCCAGTTTTAGTTCGGTTTCTGTTGACACGTTGATCCGAAGCCTAATTGGTATCCTGTCCAATCCGCGTATACACGCGTATCAGTATCCTGATGTCTTCGCACGGTTGATGGCTCCAGTTTCAGGTCAGGGACAGCAGTGCGTGCACCAGCAGTTCCGGGTCATAGTGCGGCGCACTGTGCTTTGTGACGAGCCGGGTGTCGATCACCGTTATTCCAAGCTTCTCTATTTTACTCAGCGGGAAGGGCGACGGATAGTCCCCATTGTTACTATCCAGAAGGATGAAATTCAGCAGATCTTCATTCCTGCAGTCTCCGGAAATACCGGAGCGCAGTTGCTCCAGCAGCTTGATGACACATTGTTCCAGCGTCATGCCAATCTGCTCCGGGTCCCGCCCAAGATTCGGAACGTAGACTTTCGGACGATCATCGCAGGCGATGGCAGCGGACACGCCGTCAGGGAGGAGATTGGCGATCAAGCTGGAATAGTAACTGCCGGGTGGATAACAGATTAGCTCCGCCTTGCTGATCAGTTTGCGCGTTTTTTTGCGTAATTCCGCATTCGCCGGTACCAGTTTGTTGGGGTGTCCTGACAGGCGCAGACGTTTGATGGGTGACTGCAGGGGTACCCTCTCTTTTCCTGTCATGCGGTGCTGACCGAAAATTCGGCTGCCGTCCTCCAGGTCGGCAGCCAGATGAAGGTTATTATTGACGATCGGTCGTACCGTGCCGAGTACCCCCACCAGTTTTGAAAACAGGAAAACAATCGGGTCCAGATGCCGGTGGTTATTGAGGTAGCCGCCGGTGAGGATCAAATTGCCGATGCTGGCCCCCCTGAGATCGAAGCTGTCGGGCATGGCATCGCGGAAATAGCCGAGCTGGTTGCGGATCAGCCGCCGCATGGGGTTCGAAATCGCCGCGACCATAGGGTATTTTCCCTGTATCATCTGGTCGAGTTGTTTCGACAGCACACTGTTGCGTTCAGCGTTGGCTAGACGATAAGTAAATAACTGGTAGACTTCCGGGTGACCGGTAACGGATTCATCCGCCAGCGCGATCATGCGGCTGCGTAAATCGCCAATGGCCGGCATATTAAATGCCTGCCGCAGTTTCGCGGAGCTCCCGCCTGAATCGAACGGAGTGATTAAATGTGTCGAGTTGTAGGTATAATTTTTGAGTACGCGGCTTACGTCGTTTAGTGCCGATCCGCCGCTGAAAAACAGTATTTCGGGCCCGAGTTCCGGTGCTTTGCGGTAACGGCTGATGCGCAGCGGGTCCGGCAGCCTGGCGGTTCGGGTGATACGTATCGGCTTCATAGATGACAGCTCGGTTAAGCGTTTGCTCTGTTGAACGGTTCTGGACTGCAGGTAAGGAATCCGAGTTTACGTCCCACTGCCACCTTAGCATATTAGCATATTAGTTATGAACAATCTGATTCCAGGAATACGTAATGCGGCGAGAGCCGTTATCGTGCGCGATGGCCGGATACTGCTGCTGAGAAAGCAGGGAGGAGGTCAGGGTGAACGCTTTGCTCTGCCCGGCGGTGCCCAGAACCTGGGAGAGACGCTCGCTCAGGCGCTCAATCGGGAATGTGAGGAAGAAATTGGCACCGCTGTTGAAATCGTTCGCCTGCTGCATATTGCCGATTTTTTCAAACATCGTGACACGGACCCGCCCAGCAGGCGGCAGCTTCTGGAAATCCTGTTCGAGTGCACGGTGCCCTCAGGGTATGCGCCGAGAAGCGGATACCGGCCTGACAAGCACCAGGTCGAGGTCGTCTGGATGCCGGTCGAGGATCTGCCGGCTATCAAGCTTTTACCCGCTTCACTGAGTGCGCATCTTGGTGAAAACAGCGCTGATGCCACCGCTGTGTATCTGGGTGAAATTGAGTAATCATGCGCATTCCCAAGGGTGTTCGGGATAATCTGCGCTTCCTCATTGCGGAAGTCGGTTCACAGGTGTCTCATCTGCAGACATTCCTGGAGGATTTCTCCGTGACGGTGGCCCGACGTATCCTCGATCGCAGCGGCTACGTTAATAACCTGAAGATGCGAATTCATAACAGCTGTGTCAGTCACATCGCGCGCTCCGATGCAGCCGATACACTCTCGCTGCGGGCCGCCGAAGTGATCGCTACCGATCTGCAACGTATCACGGAATTGTGCAGGGACTGCATCCAGCAGCTCGGCTATCTGCGCGACCGGCGTGCCCTGGACTGTACAAGCTATACGCCAATGCTCGAGCAGGTGGGCAAGGCGATCGGACTGATTGAAGATGCGACAAGGGACAACGATACCCGCCTGGCCCTCAAGATCGGCAGAGTTGAACAAAAGCTCGACCAGGCCTATAAAAAACTGTTGAAGGATTATACGGCCGAACTGAAACGCCGAAAAAACACCGAGGACCTGATATCGGCGTTGTTCGTCGCACACTACGTCGAGCAAATGGGTGATGCCTTGCTGAGTCTCAGTGAGGCGGTGATATCCTGCAATCTCGGCCAGCCGATAGATATCGACCGTTACCATTCTCTGCGCGCCTCGGTCGAACAGCTGGCGGATGACGATGCCTTTCCCGAAATCGAAGTGAAGCGCATTGCGGAAACGCGTTCCGGCAGCGGTATCTCCGCTATCAGTGTGCCGGATGGTGAAGAAGAGGGCTACGTGGCGATCTTCAAGGACGGGGAGAAACGCAAGCTGAAAGAAGAACGGGCGGGTGTGGAAAGCTGGCATGAGATCTTTCCGGGACTGGCACCGAGGATACTGTCCTACAAGAAACGCGGGCAGTCCGCCGCGCTGCTGATCGAGCACCTGGCAGGTTTGACCTTCGAACAGATACTGTTGCATGAACCGCCGGCACTGGTGAAGCAAACCCTCAACCAGCTCGGCAAGACGGTCGGCTCCATCTGGAAGGAAACACGCAGCGATACACCGGTATCCGCCGATTTCATGCGGCAGCTGTCCAGGCGGCTGGACGAGGTGTATGCGATTCACCCGGAATTCAGGCAGAGTAACAGCACGATCTGCGGCTATGCTGCTCCCTCTTTCGACGACCTGTTATTAAGGGCCAGCGACTATGAAGCGGGGGTCGAGGCGCCGTTTTCGGTCTATATTCACGGTGATTTCAACGTCGATAACATCATTTACGATCCATTGGAGAAGAAAATCAACTATATCGATCTGCACCGTTCCCGCTACATGGACTATGTTCAGGATGTATCTGTGTTTATGGTTTCCAACTACCGGCTGCAGGTTCTCGATAAACAGCTGCGTAAACGGATTCTCGGCGTGATCCGGGATTTTTACCGCATTGCCAGAGTGTTTGCGCGCAAGACGGGGGATGGCACGTTTGAACTGCGCCTGGCGCTGGGACTGGCGCGTTCGTTTGTTACTTCCACACGGTTTATCCTGGACAAATCACTGGCGCGGGCCATGTTCCTGCGCGCCCGCTACCTGATAGAACAGGTGTTGGCGACCGAGCCGAAAAAGGCGCAGGCGTTTCGCGTTCCCATCAAGGAGATTTTCATTGGCTGATCTGAAAATAGGCGTAGTGGGGCTGGCCGGCAAGTGGTCCACGGAAACACTGGCAGACGCTGTTGCCGCCATGACCGGCCAGCGCCTGATTATCGATATGGGGCAGGTGAGTGCCGATCTGGCCGGCGGGCGCCTGTTGTTTCGGGATCAGGATCTGTGTCAGCTGGATGCCCTGATCGTTAAGAAGATCAACGCCACTTACAGCCCAAGCACACTCGATTGTCTCGAGTTGTTGCGGGTGGCCGAGCAGGCAGGCGTCCGGGTGTTCAGTCCCGCGCAGAGCATGCTGCGTCTGATCGATCGCCTGAGTTGCACTGTGACCTTGCGCAATGCGGGTATCCCCATGCCGGATACATGCGTCACCGCGGACATCGATGCTGCCATGTCAGCGCTACAGGCATTCGGCAGTGCTGTGTTCAAGCCCTTGTATTCCACCAAAGCACGCGGCATGTGTGTTATCGAGGCGGCACAGGATCCCGATCAGGCGGAGCAGGCCATCCGCGCTTTTCGTGAGCACAATCCGGTGATGTATATCCAGAAAAAAATCGATCTGCCGGGGCAGGATATAGGTATGGTGTTTCTGGGCGGGCGCTATCTGGGCAGCTATGCCAGGGTGTCGGCCGGCGATGCCTGGAATACCACCATCAACAGTGGCGGCCGCTATGCAGCCTGTCAACCGGAGGCGGCGGTGATCGAACTGGCAGACCGTGCACAGTCTCTGTTTCAGATGGATTTCACCACCGTCGATGTCGCTGAAACGGGCGACGGACCCATTGTCTTTGAAGTGTCTGCGTTCGGCGGGTTTCGTGGCGCTTCGGAAGGCATCGGCATCAACGCCGCCCAGCTGTACGTGGAACATGTGCTGGCGGAACTTGCGGCCTGAATCGGGAGTAAATATGGAAACTGATCTGGACGCTGTCGCCGGCCTGCTGCACAACAACGCGTTGTTGTGTGATGATGCCCTGTATCTCAGCATCGGCAACTGCAAGCTGCGTTTGCGCTCCAACTCGGCGCAGCTGCTTGACGGACTGCGGGGGTATTTTGCTCACGTCGTGTCTGCGGTGCAGTCACCGGACATCGATGTCATCGCTGTGGAACGCGATGTTGTCGATGTCGATGTGAGTTTTATTGACTGGAAACGCGAGCCGGGTAAAAGCGGGCGCAAGGATGCCTACCTGGATATCCCGGATGGCAGGCTGATTCGCAAGGTCCGTACCGGCATGCTGTTTCTGCAGAGCGAGAAGTACCGCATCGCCGCCGGTCCCTGTATCGAATACGACAACCAGGTCATAAATTTTATCAACGCCCAGTACATGAACTGGCTGCAGCAGCGCTCCTGGCTGATCTGTCATGCTGCCGCGCTGGTCTACCAGGGGCGCGGTTTTGCAATTGCCGGCCATTCCGGGGGCGGCAAGTCTACCCTGATGCTGAACCTGCTTGATCATGACAGCGTGTCCTACATAACCAACGACCGTCTGTTCATAAAGAAACGCGCCGGCAAAATCCGTGCAGTGGGCATTCCCAAGCTGCCGCGCATCAATCCCGGAACTATTGTGCACAACCCGAGACTGCAACCGTTGATTGAGCCGCAACGGCGCGCATCACTGCTGGCCTTGCCGCCACAGGAACTCTGGGAGCTGGAGGATAAGTACGACGTCGATGTAGAAACAATTTACGGGGCCGGCCGCATCGTCCAGGAGGCGCCACTGTCGGCTTTCCTGATCCTCAACTGGCAGCGAAATAGCGAGGCGCCCTTGGAGCTTGCAGCGGTGGACCTGGCCAGCCGGCGCGATCTGCTGGCCGCCATCATGAAATCGCCCGGCCCGTTCTATCAGTATGCCGACAGCTCGTTTTTTCAGGACGATACCCCCTTTGATGAGCAGGTCTATCTGGATGCCCTGGACGGGGTGAGGATATACGAGGCCCGGGGGCGGCCCGACTTTGACGGCCTCACCGGGATTTTTCTCGATGAGATGAGCGGCTGAGTTTGCAAAGCTGTCACCATAACCACTCGCTTAGAGCAACAAACAGGAATAAAAGATCATGACGCGTGAACTGCTGATTTTTCGCCATGGCAAATCCGATCGGAGTGTGAAAAGCGATGATTTTCATCGCCCCCTGAAAGACAGCGGAAAGCGCAATGCCCAGCGCGCCGGTGTCTGGCTCGCTCAGCAGGGTCTGGTTCCGGATTACGTTATCAGTTCGCCCGCCGAGCGAGCCCTGGTGAGCGCCGAGAAGGCGTGTAAAGCCATGGGCCTGTACACCGGAAAGATAAGCAGGGATAGACGGATATACGCAGCCGATCTGAACACCTTGCTGGACGTGCTGGGTGAGTGTCCTGATTCCAGCCGGCGGGTTATGCTGGCAGGACACAATCCGGGTCTGGAAGACTTGCTGATCTATCTGGCGGACGGGAAGTTGCCGCTCGACGACAATGGCAAACTGCTGCCCACGGCTGCCATCGCCAGGCTCATAATGCCGGAACAATGGGCGGGTTTGTCGGAGAGCTGTGCCAGCCTGGTAGCGTTGATGCGGCCCGCCCAGCTGCCGAAAAAGTTCCCTTTTCCAGATCACACCGGCAGGGTGCTGCGCGACCGGCCCGCGTATTACTATACACAGTCCTCGGTCATCCCTTACCGCATGCGAAACGGCAATCCGGAAATACTCGTTATCCTGTCGAGCCAGAAAAAACATTTCGTCGTTCCCAAGGGTATCAAGGATCCAGGACTCAGTCCGCAGGACTCCGCCGCCAAGGAAGCCCGGGAAGAGGCCGGTGTCGAGGGAAAGGTGATGGATCCCGCCCTGGGTTGCTATCGCTATGAAAAGTGGGGTTCGGTCTGCACCGTCGATGTTTACGCCATGGAAGTGACCGATGTCGTTCCCGAGCACGAGTGGCAGGAAAGTCACCGTGGCCGCGAGTGGGTGTCGCCCGAGGAAGCGGCGGAGCGCCTCAAGCAGAAGGCGCTAGTGCCCATGGTGCGCGCTCTTGCAGAAAAACTGCGTGCCGATTGACAGGTGTCGGAAGCAATGATCATGAGCGACGAGCAGAACAGGCCCTAGTGATATGGCGAGATTGTTTGCAGCGCTGATTCGCCATGGTGAATACGCTCAGCTCCCCAACACACCCAGTGCGCACCAGCCGTTTGCGCTGACCGACACGGGGCGGGCACAGGCGTACGATGCCGCCGCCGAACTGTACGATGTGATCGGGAAAAACGCCTGGTCGCTGATTGCCTCGATCGACAGTTCGCGTTTGCTGAGGGGCTGGCAAACGGCGCAATTGATCAGTGCCAGGCTGCAATCACTGGGCCTGCCGGAAAGCAGGGTGGACAGTTTCGATGCCCTGGCGGAACGAAGTGTTGGCAGCGCCGCAAACCTCAGCGTTGACAGGATTGTCGAGCTCGTGCATCAGGACCCGCGTTATCCGGATCCACCCGCGGACTGGAAGGCGAACAGCCACTACCGTTTGCCCCTGCAGGGCGCCGAGTCTCTGCTCGAGGCCGGCGAGCGAGTCGCCGCGCACCTGGTGGTACGCATGAACCAAATACGCGGGGAGATTACCGCGGACAGCCTCAAGGTGTTCGTCGGGCACGGTGCGGCTTTTCGACACGCCGCGTTTCATCTCGGCGTTCTCCAGTTTGAACAGATCGCGCAACTTAGCATGTACCATACACGGCCGGTCTACCTGGAGTACCTGTACAATCGTAGCTGGCGCCACGTGGCAGGGGAGTGGAAGATTCGTGCGGTAGATTCTGCATTTCTGGATTAGGGCCCTGGAATTATGAGCGGACACAGGTGTGATAATCCAATCCCCCGCTACCAGGGCAGTGACTGGCTGAAGGTTAAACTGCCGACGCAGGCAGCGCCCTGGCTGGAGGGTAAACACCAATCCCTGCGCAAGCGTAAATCCAGCCATACCCGGGCATCGGCTGACTTAAATGCTCTGCTCGAACGGGATCCCTGGAAATGGCCCAAGCACCCGATCTATTTCTTTGCTGATCCACACGCCGATACTGACGCCATGCTCGCCTCGCTGGTTGCATCGGGCGGGATTAAAAAGACCGGACCACTCGACAAGGAATTCAAACTCACCAAGTCCGGAAAACGGGCGCGATTTATTCTCGGCGGTGATTGTTTTGACAAGGGTCCGAGTAACCTGCGTCTGTTGCGTACACTGGGCACCTTGGTGGAACGCGGGGCTCGCCTGCGTATCCTGGCGGGAAACCACGATATTCGCACCATGCTGGGTATGCGTAATGTGGGTAAGAAATGCAAACTGGAAAACGAGCATTTTTTTATCCGCATGGGTCCGAAAGCGGTCCCCTTCCTGAAGGAAATCCAGACGAACTATCTGCAGGGCAGGGCGGCACTGCGCGATATACCCGGAAACCGCAAATGCAGGCGTCGTCTGTATCCTTCAGAACGCTGGTTTGACGAGTTCGTGCCGTTGGCGGGCAGGAAATTATCCGAAAAGGCTGTGCAAAGAGAAATGCACAGAATCGAGGTCAAGATAGCGCGTTTCGAGGACGACTGTGAGACTGTCGGGCTCTCCCCGCGAATGGTGTATGCGGCTGCACTGAAATGGCAGCAGCTTTTTCTTCATCGACATGGGGAGTTTTACTGGTTCTTCAAGAAGATGCAGATTGCTCAGCGCCGAGGCTCCTTTCTGTTTATACACGCCGGTCTCGATGACCGGGTTGCCGATCTGATCAGCGACGTCGGGGTGCGGGACCTGAACCGGCAGTTTCGCCGCCAACTGCGGGGCAGCAGCTTCGAATTTTACTATGGCGCTATTGCCAATGCGCTTCGCACCAAATATCGTGCAGTGGATATGCCATTGTCAACACGGGGCGGGAGGCTTGCCCATGACAGCGGCATTCATGCCATTGTTCACGGACATCGTAACCTTCTGCACGGACAGCGCATCGCACTGAGAAAAGGCATGATCAACTTTGAATGTGATACCACCATGGATTGTAATACGCGGAAACGGGAAGGACTGAAGGGGCACGGGGCCGGGGTCACCGTCGTGCATCCCGATGGATGGGTGATGGGCATCAGCACTGACTATCCGCATGCCAAGATTTTCGAGCCGGATGCGCTGGACGTTAAAATAAGCAGTAGCGAGGATTAACAGCATGAGGCACGGCAAGACCAGTTTTAGACATGAATCCTTGCAGGACTGCAAAACCATTCGCAACATCCTCAAGTCCATCAGCAATGGCTTGTCCGAGGGCAAGCTGACCTTCAGTGACGACGAGGATGAAATCATCATGGAGCCGGAAGGGCTGCTGAATTTGAAATTGACCGCGACGCAGGAGGAAGGCCGGCATCGTATGAATATCCGCATAACCTGGCAGGTGGAGGACGAACCGGCGAAGAAGAAAAAGGCGTTGTCGGTTTCCAGCAAATAACGGCGATGCCCGCACCCGGCCTGCTATTTGAGTCCGACTTTCTCGCCCAGGCTCTTTGTATTGATGCCCAGAATTGAATATACCGGACAGGTACCGAACAACCCCGTGACGACCAGAATAATGCCGAGCCAACCGATGGGGGTTTGTAAACCGGTGAATACATTGCCGATCAGAACTGCGCCGACGATGATACGCAGGATACGGTCAATTTTTCCTGCATTACTCTTGAATAGTGAACTCATGGAAATTCCTCTATGGCCCCTGTCGTGACGTGCTGTCGCGATAGGGTCAGCGTGGCAATTGGCGTCAGGCATTATCAAGCGGCAAGCGTGGGATTGAACTGACCTGCATCAAGAAAAGACGAATTGCCCCGCATCAGTCGGTCGTGCGGCAGGCTGACCGTATCAGGGCCGGCGTTACGCTTGCTTCGGGCGGCTGTCCGATTAAGCTCGGAATTCCTGGATTTGTCAAAGATCTGACGTTGAGGCACTTGACATCAGTAGATATTAGTATATTATAAATAACTAATATATTCATGGTAGAGGTGATTCATGAATAACAGGATAATATTAAATCGTTTATTTTTAACGGGATTATTACTGATTAAAGGGATGTTTGGCAGCGCAGTCGCTGAAGATCTGTGTGCACCGTTCCAGGATGGCAGGATCGATGATGCGGTGATGTCCACCATGCGCAACGCCGCTGAGGCGGGGCACCTGTACCGTATTCAGGCCTCAACCTCGCAAGTGGGTTTTTGTGTCGATAGCAAGTTCCAGCGCGTCCAAGGTGTCTTTCACGATTTCCAGGGCGGTATGGCGCTGCTTCCTGAATCCGGCAAGACCGGTCAGACGGTGGTCGTTATCAGGACAGACAGCCTGGATACCAAGGGTGCCCTGATCGGCAATCTGATCAAAAGCCCACGCTTCTTTGATGTTGAAAATTATCCGGAAATCCTTTTTGTCAGCACAGATTTCAAATGGGTAAGCGCGAACCGGGCGGAATTGCGAGGAAACCTCACGTTGCACGGTGTCACGAGACCGGTGATCTTCAATGTGGAAGTGAGTGGCAGCGGCAGTCAGCAGATTGGTGACGCTGAAAATATCCTCGTCAAGGCGACAACCAGCATCAGGCGATCAGATTTCGGAATGGATACACTTTCGAAGCTGGTCAGCGATTCGGTACAACTTTGCCTGAGCGTCAAGGCGAAAAAGTACCGGGAAGCCTGAATGGGCGAGCCCCTGGCAGCGGGAAAATCCTCAGCGGTACAAAAGGGGACGCGGCCAGCGGGGGACGGGCGCAGGATGCGCTGTTCCTCAGACTGATGGCTCAGGAACGAACAATACCGGCCGTGTGGATTCGTTCAGCAGCCGCTCTCCGGTTCCGTCCAGTAGCGCACGGTACAGCAAGCCGTGGCGATGGGAACTCACAACGATCAGATCGGCATCCAGCCGATCTGCTTCGTCAAGTATGGTTTTGACTGTCGAACCTTCGACCAGAAGAGCTGTGGCATCGATACCGGAATCCCTCAGAGCCCCGGTCAGACCTTGCATGAATTTGTGTTCATGCCGCAGTTCGTTTGCCGCCTGATCGCGTAACATTTCACGCGGCACCGTAAACGGCGTAGTTCCCAGGCGCGGGACGACGTGGACAAGCCAGACTTTACTTGAAAAACTGTGCGCTAATTCCATGGTCTGTACAATGAGGGGCGATGCCAGGTTTGTGCCCTCGATATTTTCGATTGCCACGATTATGCTTTTCATTGGCAGAATTCCTTCCCGTTTTTTTACGAACAGCGCCTATTGTAGAGTCACCCAACTCGATACGATATGCGGCAGCCGCCGGTTTTTCTAATTCCATGTACTATTCGGGGTTATGCTGGATTTTTCAAACCCGTATACTAACCGGCTGACTCAGGGCACCATCAAATCAGGTGCTTAGAGTGCCTGGCGAAAGTGGCGGAATTGGTATACGCGCTGGATTTAGGTTCCAGTGGGGCAACCCGTGAGAGTTCGAGTCTCTCCTTTCGCACCAAAAACAACTTTTTCGGCATGCAGCGCTAAAGATTCGCTGGATGTGCCAACAATTTAGCGATATTTGATTTCAGGTTGAGGAAATAACATGCAAGTCTCTGTTGAAAACACTAGCGGACTGGGGCGCCGTATGACGGTGAAAATACCGGCAGACCAGATTGATCAACAAGTTGACAGCAAGCTCAAGCAACTGGCGCGTTCTGTGCGGCTGGATGGTTTCCGGCCCGGCAAGGTTCCCATGGGTGTGGTCAAAAAGCGTTATGGAACCCAGGTCCGGCAGGAAACCGCCGGAGAGTTGATTGCATCGAGCTATGAAGAGGCGCTGCAACAGGAGAATCTGAAACCGGCCGGTGACCCGAATATCGAGCAAACCCGGAATCAGGC
>Ga0070727_10003838_pt1 | contig 13256 bp, 8 predicted proteins | sample tdAd472_FD_66722 | JGI IMG/M metagenome (GOLD analysis project Ga0070727, IMG submission 66722) | Marine sediment microbial communities from the Atlantic coast under amendment with organic carbon and nitrate - tdAd47.2 | ecosystem: Environmental > Aquatic > Marine > Coastal > Sediment | place... | reverse complement strand
CGCGGCCGGGCTCGACCAGGCGGTGGATCGTTGGGTCCTCGGCGGTCACTCCGGCGAACTGTTCACGGGGCAGGACCTGGTTGTTCCGTCTCCCGGGGTGCCTTGGGACCTTCCGCAGCTGGATGCCGCGCGCGGGGCGGGCGTACGTGTGGCGGGCGAATTGGAGATCGCCGCAAGCGAGTTGCGTGGTCACGCGATCGGCGTCACCGGGTCCAACGGTAAGACGACGACGACCGCGCTGATCGGCCACATCCTGGCCGGGGCCGGATTGCCGACCGTCGTCGCCGGGAACATCGGCACGCCGTTGTTGGCGATTGCTTCCGCCTCGACCGATGAACAGTGGAACGTGCTGGAGCTTTCAAGCTTCCAACTGGAGGCGTCGACCTCGTTTCGGCCGCAGACCGCGCTGATTCTCAACGTAACGCCGGACCATCTGGATCGCCACGGAACGTTTGAGAACTACACGGCCGCGAAGGCTCGCATCCTTCGGGCGCAAGAGCCGGGCGACGCAGTGATTCTGAACGCGGACGATCCGACGTGCCGCTCGCTGGAGAGTCAGGTGAAGGGCCGCACGCTGCGTTTCTCCCGGCGGGAGAAGTTGGATTTGGGCGCTTGGCTCGACGGGGAGTCCATCGTGATCGACGGCCGGACGGTCGCCCCGACGGACTTGCCGATTCGCGGGACGCATAACTTGGAGAACGCTCTAGCGGCCTCGCTCGCCGCCGCAGAAGCCGGTGTTTCCGATCGTGATATCCGACAAGGTCTGCAGTCGTTTGCGGCCGTTGAGCATCGCTTGGAATTCGTGCGTCAGGTCGCGGGAGTGGATTATTACAACGACTCGAAGGCGACCAACGTCGACGCGGCCCTCAAGGCGGTGGAGGCGTTCGACGGCGGCCTCTGGATCATCCTGGGCGGTCGCGACAAAGACAGCGACTACCGGCCTTTGCGTGATCCCTTGAGCAAGCGCGCCAGTCGGGTGTTGCTGATTGGCGAGGCGGCGGGCAAGATTCGTCGTCACCTCGCAGACGCCGTTCCGCTGCAGGATTGCAACACCCTTGAGCAGGCGATTCAGGTCGCGCACGCAAAGGCCTCGCCGGGAGATACGGTGCTGTTGTCGCCCGCCTGCGCGAGCTTTGATCAATTCCAGAGTTACGGAGAGCGCGGAAGCGCGTTCAAGCGGCTGGCGGGAGGTCTTCGATAGCCGTGCCCCGTCAACTGCACTACGACCGTACGCTTTGCCTCACGGTGATTGGACTGACCTTCTTTGGTCTGATGATGGTCTTCTCCGTCACGACCGCGGACGCCGATCCTAGCCTGCGTTTCATTCTCAAACAGTCGCTGGCTGCCGCCATCGGTCTGTTTCTGATGCGGCGCTTGATGTTCACCGACTATCACGATTGGCGCAATCAGAAAGTGGTCTTCATGGCCGTGGGTGCGGCGATCATCCTGCTGATCTTGGCGTTCGCGATCGGTACCGGCGCCAACACGAGCCGCTTCTTGCGGTTTGGATGGGTCTCCTTCCAACCCTCGGAGGCGGCCAAGCTAGCCCTCATCTTGTTCCTCGCCTACCACTTGGAGATCTACGGCGATCGGTTGACGGAGGTGCGCTCGCTAGGCGGGGGGCTGCTGGTTCTAGGCGCGCTCTGTTTGTTGGTCTTCGGCGGGCGTGACCTGGGCACTGCGATCTCCATGTGCGTGATCGCAGTAGTCGCATTGTTCGCGGCGGGGCTGGACATGCGCTTCTTCCTGCTTGGAGGCGCGGCAGCGGCGCCGTTGGTGGGTGTAGCCATATTCTTGGAGCCCTATCGGTTCCAGCGGTTGCTGGTTTTTTTGGATCCGGAAAGCGATCCTCAAGGCGCCGGCTTTCAGATCATCCAGTCGAAGATTGCCGTGGGTTCAGGCGGGTGGCTTGGGGAAGGACTGATGCTCGGCAGGCAGAAGTTGAGATTCCTGCCCGAAGCTCACACGGACTTCATCTTCGCCGTGATCGGCGAAGAGATTGGACTGCTTGGCTGCCTACTCGTGGTGGCGGCGTTCTGCGTGCTGCTGTGGCGGGGCGTGCGTACCGCAGTGCGGGCTCCGGATGCGTTTGGTCGCTATCTCGCAATCGGCGCCACGGCGATGATCGTTTGCCAAGCGATGATCAACATCGGCGTCGTGCTGGCGATGCTGCCGACGAAGGGAATGCCGCTGCCGTTTATCAGTTACGGCGGAACGGCGATGATGACGTCGCTTGCGGCGGCGGGGATCTTGCTCAATGTCAGCCAGTACTCAGAGTAGGATCGGCAGCCCGCTTGGGGTGGTGGAAGGAAAGAGTCGAGACGTGACGACGAGTCGAACGACGACGTTTGTGATCGCAGCCGGCGGGACCGGGGGCCACGTGCTGCCCGGCCTTGCGGTGGCCCGCGAGTTGGAAGCGCGTGGTTTTGGTGCGTTGTTCGTAGGCACGTCGCGCGGCATGGAAGGACGCCTGGTGCCGGCTGCCGGGTTCGAACTCCGACTCATGAACGTGGGTCCGCTCAACGCCGTCTCCTTGGCTCGGCGATTGCGCACCGTGCTGACTCTTCCCTGGGCCGTGGTTGCCGCTATTCGGCTTCTGCGCACGGTTCGACCGCCGGCGGTGTTGAGTCTGGGCGGCTACGCCTCCGGCCCGCTCGTGGCGGCCGCCGGGTTGTTGGGCGTCCCGATTGTGGCCATGGAGCCGAATGCCTATCCAGGGCTCGCGAACCGGCTTGCTGCGCGCTTTGTTCAACAGGCTTTCGTCGGCTTTGAGGCGGCGACCAAGCACTTTCCCCGAGGCCGCACGCAGGTGGCGGGCGTTCCGGTCCAACAAGAGTTTTTTGAGATTCCGCGCAAGGCCCATGCGGGACCTCCGACCATCCTCGTTACGGGCGGGAGTCAGGGCGCGGGACGGCTCAACCAAGCGGCCGTGGAAGCCGCCCGAATTTGGGCGCGCGAAGGCTTCCCCGGCGGCCTCTCGATCGTGCATCAGACCGGCCCGGACGAGTACACTAGGGTGGATGCCGAGTACGCGCGCTTAGGGGATTCGTCCGAGATCGAATTGCGAGCCATCCCCTTTATCGACGACATGCCCAAGGCCTTTTCCCAGGCCGATTTCGTGGTCTGCCGAGCCGGCGCGTCGACGCTTGCCGAACTCGCCGCCGCGGGCAAGGCGTCCATCTTGATTCCTTATCCGCACGCGGCCGACGACCATCAGCGACACAACGCGGAAGCGATGGCGTCTGCAGGCGCTTCGCGGCTTGTCGCCGACGACGAGTGGACCGGCGAGCGGATGGCTCGAGAGATTGGAACGATCTTGGGAGCGACCGGTCGGTTGGAGGCGATGGAGGACGCGGCGTTGCGTCTCGCGCGGCCCGGCGCCGCCCAAGCCGTCGCCGATCAGTTGGAATCGCTCGCGCAGTCAGTTGGGGATAGGAGATAGAGAAGAAGGTGCTGTTCCGCGACTCCATCGTCAAGAAGCGTCGAATCCACTTCATCGGGATCGGCGGCATCGGCATGAGCGGCATCGCCGAAATCTTGCTGAACCTCGGATATCGGATATCCGGGTCCGATTTGCGTCGTTCGCCTGTGACCGATCGACTTCAATCGCTGGGCGCGACTTGCTTTGAAGGCCACGCGGCGGAGCATGTGCGCGGCGCCGACGTGGTGGTCTACAGCTCTGCAATCGGGCAAACGAATCCTGAGTTTGCCGCAGCCAAGGACGACGGCACGCCGCTGATTATGCGCGGCGAGATGCTGGCCGAGTTGATGCGGCTCAAGTACGGCGTTGCCGTAGCGGGCAGTCACGGCAAAACGACGACGACCTCGATGACCGCCGCGGTTCTGGCGGAGATCGGCAAGGATCCGACCGTAGTCGTGGGCGGACGCGTCGATTCGATGGGGTCGAACGCTCGACTGGGCAAGAGCGACATCTTGCTGGTAGAAGCGGATGAGAGCGACGGGTCCTTTTTGAAGCTGGCCCCGATCGTTTCCGTGATCACCAACGTTGACCGTGAACATCTAGATCACTACGGCTCGATCGAGGCCGTGGAGCAGGCGTTTGTCGACTTCGCCAACAAGTCGCCGTTCTACGGCTCAACCATCTTGTGCATCGACGACCCGACTCTGCGCCGGCTTCGGCCGCGAATGACGGGCCAGGTGCGGACCTACGGCGAATCGACTGATGCGGACTTTCGTATTCAAAACGTCCGCTGCGAGCATCTGTCGAGCCGTTTCTCGATCGAGCACAAGGGGCGGGATCTGGGCGTCTTCACCGTGCAAGGGGTCGGGCGGCACAACGTGCTCAACGCGGCGGCCGCTGCCGTGACCGGCTTGGAACTTGAGGGCGGCCTGGAAGAGGTCCGCCGCGGGCTTGGAGGCTACTCCGGCGTCGATCGCCGCTTCCAGTTGCGGGGCGAGCGCGACGGCGTGAGCGTCGTCGACGACTACGGACATCACCCCACCGAGATATCCGCCACGCTGGCCGCCGCGCGGACGTGTGATTTCCGCAAGGTCCACGTGATCTTCCAACCGCACCGGTATTCCCGCACGCACTTGATGGAGCAGGAGTTCGCCGAGTGTTTCGGGGATTGCGACGTACTGCAAGTGGTCGATATCTATGCGGCCAGCGAGGAGCCCATCCCGGGCGTCAACAGCGTCGCTCTGGTCGAGAAGATTCAAGCGTCAGGTCACCCGGACGCATCCTACGCCGATTCGGTGGAGACGGCGATTGCGCGCGCAATTGAACGCACCCGTCCCGGCGACGTGATTCTCACTTTGGGCGCAGGCAGTATCTGGCGTGCAGGCGGAACGATTTTGGAGGGCTTAGCCAGCCGGGAGCGTCAAGCCTCGGCGGCCAACTAGGAAGCATGGCGAAGAAGGACAAAGCGAAGGAGACGAAGGGCGCCAAGAAGGCGGTCGAGGAAGACTCGGGCGCTTACCGGCGCCGTCGTCGTCCTGTTCGCGTCCGCCGCGGCCTGGCCGACTGGCGCTCGTGGCCTTGGATGCGGATCGGCGTCGCCGTAGCCGCCGTCGTCCTGACGGTCACGACCACCAACGCTCTGGAGACGTACTTAACGTCCGCTCCGCGCTTTGCACTCGCCGCCGACGAAGGGATCGTGTTGAGCGGTCTGCAGCGTCTCAGCGAGGAAGAGATTCGGCGCTTCTTTGCCTCTGACGAGGGCGCGAATATTCTTTCCGTACCGCTGTCCGAGCGACGCGCGGAGCTGTTGTCGAAGCGCTGGGTGCGAGACGTCGCGATCTCGCGGCGCTGGCCCGATCGGATTTGGGTGCATGTGGAGGAGCGCACCCCGGCCGCCTATGTGCGCATGCCCGAGGGGCCGCGCGGAGCTCTCACCTTGCGCTTGATCGACGACGAGGGCGTGCTGTTGGAGCCCTTGGAAGGGCCGCGTTTGGAACTGCCGGTCGTCGACGGGTTGACGTCTGAGACGCCGCGCGAAGAGCGCGCCGCTCGGATCGCCCTGTTGCATGAGATGCTCGGCGACCTCGACAGCGAGGAGCCTGGCTACGGCGATCGGCTCTCGCAGATCGATCTGAGCGAGCCGAAGAATATCCGCGTGACGACCGTCCATGAGGGCGACGTGATTGAACTGCAGTTGGGCGATGAGCTCTTCCGCCATCGCTTTGGCGTGTTTGACGAATACATCAGCGGCTGGAAGCAGGAATTTGGAGCGGTGGGTTGGGTGGATTTGCGCTTTGAGGACCAGGTGATCGTACTGCCTGTGAACCAAACCGCGCAGGTGCGTTAAGAGACGAGAACGATGCCTCGGAAACAGGACTACATCGTCGGCCTCGATATCGGCAGCTCCACGACGCGCTGCGTGGTCGCGCTGGAGGAGGACTCGCGTCTACGGTTCATTTCGCACGGGTCCGCCACGGTCGATTCCGCCGGTTGGGAGTATGGCGCGATCTCGGATCAGGACCCGGTCCTCGAATCGTTGGAGAAAGCGATTGAGGCCGCCGAGCAGAACGGAGGCCTGCTGATTGAGGCCGCTGTCGCCGGCGTCGGCGGACCTCAGGTGGAGAGCAACGTCTCGCACGCGGCGTACAACCTCAACTCGTGGGAGAGCGAGATCGAGCGCAAGCACGTCGACGAAGTGGTCAAGCGGGCTGCGCGAGCGCCGTTGGGCGAGGACCGGACGGCGCTGCAGGCGGTCCCGCTCGAGTTCGCGGTCGACCAGCAGCCGGGCGTCCGGAATCCGCTGGGCATGACCGGTCGCCGTCTAGACGCCCACGTCCAGGTCGTCTCGACCTTGGCGAAGGCCCACGACAACATTTGCGCCGTCGTAAATCGCGCGGGCGTGGTGGTGGAAGAGACCATCTCCGAGGCGTTCGCCGGAGCCTATGCGGTTCTCGAAGAACAAGAGCGTGAGATGGGCGTTGCGGTTGCCGATATGGGCGCCGACTCCGTGGAGTTGGGGATCTATTTGGAGAACGATCTCCGCTTAGTCGCAAGCATCCCCGTAGCCGGAAACCTCATGGCTCAGGACGTCTCCGCCGTATTGCGGACCCCGCGCGAAGATGCGCAGCGGCTCATCGAGCAGTACGGATGCGTGTTGCCCGATCAGACTTCCTCGAACGCGACGATTGAAGCGCCTGGCCTGACTGAAGGCCGCTTCCGCACGGTTCCGAGACGTCTGCTGAACGAGATTCTCGAAGCGCGAGCGGAAGAGATGTTTGAGTTGATTCGTGACCGCATTAACCGCGCCGGATTCGGCGGCAGGCTCGTCAACGGTCTCGTCTTGACTGGTTCGCTGGCCTGTTTGGCCGGCGCTTGCGATCTGGCTGAACAGGTCTTTGACGCGGACACGCGCATTGGCCTGCCGCCGCGGATCGAGGATTTGCCCGACGAGTTGGATCACCCTGGATGGGCGACCACTCTCGGCTTGGTACTCTACGCCCAACGGTTACGACTCCATAAAGCAAGAAAGAGAGACAAAGTGACCGAGTGGCTCAAGGCATTGTTTGACTAATCGACGATTTGAGGCGAACTGGAAGAGGGAACACTTCGAACTCGCTAGCAGCGGAAACCGGACCGGCATGGAGGTTCCACTATGAATGAAGAACTACAATCGCGCGAGCCCAGAAAGACCACGAACAACGACGAGGCGTCGCTTGACGAGTCGCCGAAGTACGTCTTTGAAGAGGACCTCCGTCCGACCGCCCGGATTAAGGTGATTGGCGTCGGCGGCGGCGGTTGCAACGCCGTCAATCGCATGATTGAGGCCGGCGTGGAAGGCGTCCAGTTTGCCGCCGTGAATACGGATGAGCAGGCGCTGCGCGTCTCGCGCGCACAGATCAAGTTGCAGATCGGCGCCAAGCTGACGGCTGGACGCGGAGCCGGCTCGAACCCGGAGATCGGTCGCAAGGCTGCGCTCGAAGATACCGAGCGGCTGATCGAGCTGCTCTCCGAGTCGGACATGGTGTTTGTCACCTCAGGCCTCGGCGGCGGCACCGGCACCGGCGCCGCCCCCATCGTCGCGTCGCTGGCCAAGGAACTCGGCGCCTTGACCGTCGCCGTGGTGACCAAGCCCTTCCAGTTTGAAGGCGTGCAACGCATGCGCGTCGCCGACGAAGGCATCAAGGAGTTGGCCGAGACGGTCGACACCGTGGTGACCATCCCCAATGAACGGCTGCTTGAGGTGGTCGAGCGGGGAACGAGCTTCTTTGAGGCTTTCAATATCGCCGACGACATCTTGCGCCAGGCGGTCCAGGGCATCTCCGACATCATCACGATTCCCGGCATTATCAACCGGGACTTTGCCGACGTGCGGACGATCATGCACGGCATGGGCTACGCGGTGATGGGCACGGCAATTGCCGGCGGCCCCTCCGCCGCGGTTGAAGCGGCCCGCAAGGCGGTCAGCTCCCCGCTGTTGGAGGACGCCTCCATCGAAGGCGCGCGTGGAATCCTGATCAACATCACGGGCTCGTCGCGGCTTAGCTTGCACGAGGTTCATGAAGCGTCGACGATCATCCAGCGGTCCGCTGATCCGGACGCGAACATCATCTTCGGTTGCGTGCTGAACGAGGAGATGAGCGAGGACGTCAAGATCACGGTGATTGCGACTGGTTTCCGCAGCGACCAGACGGCGATCGGCGACAACCGCGCTGAAGCTGCCGCGGCGGTGCCCCACGCCAAGGTCCGCACGATGCCGGTGCGTGAGGATCTCGACGAACAGGGGCGGCGGCGTGAACCGCTCAGTCCCCTGCCGGGGGCGACGCCCGGCCGCTATGGCCGTCAGGCCGAGCCGGCGGCGTCGACTGAGACGGCGGTTGCCGATCCCGCGACCGAAGAGACGCAAGGCGTGGATCCGAACGATCTGGATCAGCCCGCGTTCCTGCGGCGACGCCTCGAACGCGAGTAACTAGGGTTCCTGCTCGGGCTCGGGTTCGGCGGTCTTGTCTTCCAAGGCTCCGTCGAGCAATCCCCCGAGTCCGAACGGCAGCTTCTTCTTCGGCTGTTCGGCCTCGCCTTCCGCCGCTTCGCCCTCGGTGGAGGCTTCGCCTTCAGCGGGTTCCTGGTTCCTATTTAGGAGTCCCCCGAGGAAGCCCTTGGCCTGGTCGACGGCCGCCTTCTTGGCGAGGCTCTTCACGTCGAGAAAGACTCGCGGTGATTTCATGGTCCCCGAGACCCGCAGCGGAGCGGCTGCTTGAACTACGCCCTCTGCGTTCTCCGAGCCGCCGAGGAGCTTGGCCAACGGGCCCGAGATCAGGCTGGACACGTCATAGTCCAGGCCCTGGTCGAAGCCGAACGAGCCTGCGCCCCCGATGCGTGCGGAATCGTTTTCCAGCAGCAGATTCGGAGTCGTCACCCGCTGGTCGGCGATCTGAAAATCTGTTCCAAACCGCACGAAGCTGGTGACGCCCTCCGCCACGCTCTCCCCCTTCAGCACTTTATTGACTTGCTGCTCGATCGTCTTGAGCGTGTCGAAGACCGCGAGCTTGCCGTCGGTGAGGTCCAAGCGCCCGGCGCCCTTAAACGAGTTCTGGATCTCCGCCGCGTCGCGGCCCGAAAAGCTGAGCGAGTAACGCTCGAGTTGAAGCAATCCGAACAGCGTGTCTTCGGAGTCGGTGAGAGCCGTCAGCAGCTCGTTCACGTCGACGCCCTGAATCGACCCGCTCGATTGCCCCGCTATTTGATCGCCGTCTTGCCGCAGACTCAGGTTTCCGTTCCATGTTCCTTGGCCGAGTTGCAGGACCGCGTCGGGCATGCGCAGAGCCCAGCTTGGATTGGCCAGCGCATTGCGGATGGAGAGACGGATCGGAGCCTCCCCTTCCAGCGGAAGCTGCGGCTTGTCGGCTTTCCCTAGCAGGATGTCGGAGAACGCGATATTTCCGTCACCGGAGAAATCATCGAGAAGGTCCCCTGCTAGATCCGCATTCAAGGTCAGCCGGCTGCCGGACCCGGGTGAAACGATGAACTCGCCCAGATTGTCCACACGGAACTGCTCGGGCAACTTGGCGAGGAAAGCTTCGACGCTGATCTTTCCGTCGGCTGGAGAAGAATCGGGAGAGAACGGACCCGTCACGCCTTGGAACGACAGGTGAACCGCTTCCTCCTCGAATAGGTCCAGCTCCGCGTCGATACCGAAGGCCTGCGAGGGATCGAAATTGTCGACGGCGACACGCAGATTCTTGACCGTCATCGACGGCTCGCCTGGGGTTACGTAGCGCACCGTCCCGTCTTCGACGGCGAACCCGGCGACGCGAACGCTCGGCGAATCCGTCGCTTCGGTCTCCGACGCCTCCCCGCCGGAAGCGGCGGCGGTCAGCAGCGCATCCAAGTTCGTGCGGCCCTGGGCGTCCGTTTCGACCAACAAGCTTGGGGAGAGGATGGAGATTTGCGAGATCTCCAGCCCGTCGCCGAGCAGCGAACGTAGGTCGGCACGCGCGGAGACTTGGTCGGCCGTCAACAGCGGCTCGCCGGAGAATCCGTCGGGATTCTCCACGCGAAGGTGATCAAACGACAGCGCCGGGCGGAAAAAGAACCAACCCGCCAGGTCGAAATCGCCGCCCTCGATCGACAGCTCGACAGGAAGGGCCGCCTGCGCTTGGTCGCGCAGGCGAGCCCCGGTTTCACCCGAGAGCAGGGCCTGGATGGCGAGGCCCGACCCTCCCATCACCAGAATATAGAGCAGGACCAAGCCCAGCGCCGTCTTGAGAGCCTTATTCATGAGCAGGCGCTCATTGTAGCTGCTATCGGGGCGATCTAGGCGCCCGCTTCAGGCTATCGGCTCCGTCCGGAATCTCGAATCTGAAGCAGTTTCGCTTCCAACCGTTTCACCACTTCCGGCGCCTGGCTCGTGCGGTTCGTCGATTCCGCGATGTCTTCAGCCAGGTCATACAACTGGTAGTCCCCTTCGAACGGTTTTCCGACGGGTTTTTCGCGACCGCCCGAGCCGGACGACGCGATCAACTTCCAACGCCCGTCACGGATCGCGAACGTTCCGTTGCCCGAATGATGAATGACCGGCGCTCGCTCGAACGATCCCTTCGCGGTCATCAGCGGCATGAGGCTAAAGCTGTCCTCGGCGGCGTCCTCGGGTAGCTTGCGGCCTACGATATCAGCTGCAGTGGCAAAGAAGTCCGTGTGCGTGATCGTCTCGGCGGCTCTTGATCCCGCCCGAATCTTCGCCGGCCAGCGGGCGAAGAACGGGACGTGGTGTCCGGCCTCAAAGATGTCGGCTTTCGTCCCCCGAAAAGCGCCGTTTGCAGTGTGGTGGTTCTCGGCGTAAGACTGGATGGTCTCGTCAGAGACGTGGTCCGGCTCGCCGTCTTCTAGGCGGTACATGTAGGAGCCGTTGTCGGACGTGTAGACGACCAACGTGTTGTCGGCGATCCCCGCAGCGTCCAGGGCGTCGAGTACGCGCCCCACCGTGTCGTCGACTTGGACCACGAAATCTCCGTACAAACCCAGGCTCGTGGAGCCGCGGAAGCGGCGGTGCGGCAGCGTCGGTTTGTGCGGCGCCGTGAGCGGGAAGTAGAGGAAGAAGGGCGAAGCGCGCCGGGCTCGTTCATGGATATAGGCGACGGCCTCCGCCGCTAGATCGTCGAGCGTGTCCTCCGGATTCAGGTCGCGCGCGATCGGTCCAGCCCGCAGGAACCCGGGGAACGACACAGCGGATTGGTGGACCACGTTCCGCGTGATTTGGCCGTTCCGAATGTAGACGTAAGGCGGAAAGTCGAGCGACGCCGGGATGGCGAAGGAGAAGTCGAACCCTCGCGTGTGCGGACCGTCGTCGACGCCCTGCGTGAAGTCGATGTCGGTCAGGACGCGCCCGAAAGAGTCTCGTGGCGGATCCCCTTCACTCGTTTCTCGTCGCTGGAAACCCAAACCCAAATGCCACTTTCCGACCAGACCGGTGTGGTACCCGGCGTCTTGGAGAAACGAGCCGACCGTCTCGCGTCCGTCCTCAATCAGCGGCCTGCCGTACCCGTTCAACACGCCTTTCTTGAGCCGGCCTCTCCACGAGTAACGCCCCGTCATCAGCGCGTAGCGGGTCGGCGTGCAGACTGCGGAGGGGGAATGCGCGTCTAGAAACGTCATTCCCTCGGCGGCCAGCCGATCCAGGTTCGGGGTGGGGATGGTCGATTTCGGGTTGAGCGCTTGAACGTCGCCGTAACCCATGTCGTCCGCGAGGATAAAGACGATGTTCGGGCGATCGACTTGCGCCGTCGACGAGGCGGCGAAAAGGAGAGATAGGAGTGCGAGTCTCATAGGCGGCGACTAGGTTTCCATGCCTGCGTCCCGAGAGTCAAACGGAGCCCGGATCGTGATAGCATCCGCATCGATGCTGCGCTCCCTGCTCCTCCTCTCTCTCATCGCTGCCGGATGCTCGTCTCCACCGCCCGCGCCGCCGGTCCACCAGGCGACCGGCATCAAGATATGCGAGGTCGATTCTTCTAGCGCGATTGTCTGGGCCCGGTTGACCGAAAACTCGGAGCGCGTGGGCGTCGAGGGCGGGATTCCCGACGTTCGATATGTCGACCCGGAGTCCGGGGAGCTCATCGAGCGCCGCGGTCGACAGAACGCGGACCCGGTGGTGACGTTTCCCGAAGGGCGCGACGTTGCAACGATTGAGGGGGCCGTCCCCGGCACGCTCGGCGAGGTGCGGGTTCGATACCGTGCGCGTGGTGTGGACGAGTGGCTCGAAACGCCCTGGGCGGCGGTCGACCCGGCGGCCGACTTTACCACCCAGCTGCGGCTGGCCGGGCTGTCCTCCGCCACGCACTTCGACATCGCGGTAGAGGGGCGCTCGCTCGGCGGCCAAGAGCCCAGTTCCGTCACCGAGGGAGAGTTCCAGACTGCGCCGGACGCGGACGACGAGGCGAAGGTCGTCTTTACGGTGACCACGGGGACCTCCTACAAGGATCAGGACGCCGAAGGCGGGGGCTTTAAGATGTACGCCCAGATGTCGAAGCTGGCGCCCGACTTCTTCGTCCACACCGGAGACATCCTCTACTACGATTCTCTGGCCAAGACGCTGCCGTTGGCGGAGTGGCATTGGCAGCGGATGTATAGTTTGCCGACCAACGTCGCCTTCCACCGCAAGACGGCGAGCTACTTCATCAAAGACGATCACGACGTCTTCATGAACGACTCCTGGCCGACGAAGGAGACGAAGTTCATGGGCGGCTTCACGTTCGAGCAGGGGCTTGCCGTTTTCCGGCAGCAGGTTGGAATGGGCGATCGGACCTATCGCACCGTTCGCTGGGGGAAGGATTTACAAGTGTGGATGGTGGAGGGCCGCGACTTCCGATCGCCCAACGATATGGAAGACGGGCCGGACAAGACGATCTGGGGCGCCGAGCAGTTTGAATGGCTGCGTTCCACTATGGAAGCGTCGGACGCCTCGTTCCGCGTGCTGATTTCGCCCACGCCGATCGTCGGTCCGGATCGCGTGAGGAAGAACGACAATCACGCCAACGCCGGCTTTACGTACGAGGGCGACCAGGTCCGATCGTTCCTCGCAGGACTCGGGAACGCCGTCGTCGTCTGCGGGGACCGGCACTGGCAGTATGTTTCGCGGGATGCGGAGACGGGCTTGCGAGAATATTCAAGCGGGCCGGCCAGCGACGCGCATGCCGGCGGATTCTCCGAGGACCAACGAACCGACGAGCACGTCTACTTGAACGTGATCGGCGGGTTCCTCGCCGCTACCGTCGAACGCGAAGACGGGGAACCCCGCCTGAGCATGAAGCACTACTCGGTCGACGGCGATCTTCTGAACGAG
>Ga0070727_10003837_pt1 | contig 13258 bp, 10 predicted proteins | sample tdAd472_FD_66722 | JGI IMG/M metagenome (GOLD analysis project Ga0070727, IMG submission 66722) | Marine sediment microbial communities from the Atlantic coast under amendment with organic carbon and nitrate - tdAd47.2 | ecosystem: Environmental > Aquatic > Marine > Coastal > Sediment | place... | reverse complement strand
TCAATGCGGCTCAGGCCATTGGCCCAGGTGCGGCGGATGCCCATGAGATCCGGGTCGTCGGAGGCATCGATCCCAGCGACCCGTGCATGGCGCGCATCGAGGTGTCCGACACGGGCCCGGGGGTGCGCGCCGACCTCTTGCCCCACCTGTTCGACCCGTTCGTGACGACCGACAACACCGCGACCAGCATGGGCGTCGGGCTGTCGATCGTGCACCGTCTGGTGACGAGCAGCGCGGGCACCATCGATGTGGAGAGCGTGCAGGGTGGGGGCACGACCTTCGTCGTGCGGCTGCCGAGGGCGACGCCCTGCGATCCCGTCGCCTCTCCCGAGCCGGCTCCGCGGGCACGCCAGCAAGGCCTGCGGCGCGCGCGGGTACTGCTGGTCGACGACGAGCAGGGTGTGCGCGATGTCCTCTGTTCCCTGCTGCAGGAAGCCTACGACGTCGTGACGGCTGACTCGGGGGCGAAGGCGCTGGCGCTGCTGGAGGAGGGTCAAGACTACGATGTCGTGCTGTGCGACTGGCTGATGCCGAACCTGGGCGGGGAAGAGCTGCTCGGGGAAGTGCGGCGGCGCTGGCCCGAGCTCGTCCGGCGCTGGGTGGTCATGAGCGGTGGGATCACCGATGCGTCGGTCAGTGCACCCGACGGCGAGGCCGTGTTGCACCTGCTCAAGCCCTTTCGTGCGGCCCAGCTCTTCGCCGCGATCGCGGAGGCCCGGCAGCGCACGCCTGCCGGAGGATGACCCGCTCAGGCGGGGTCTCGGTGGGGCGCTCGCCGCGTGGGGTTGCCATGGAGGCAGCTTCGACCCTCGCTCCATACAATGGCTGACGGAGCGTCAGCATGGTCCCACTGCGTCCTGAGATCTATCGTGCGTCCGACCCGGCGGTGCAGGCCCTTCGCTCGCAAGGCAAGGTGTGGCGCGAGGTCGACCTGGTCGCCGAGCAGCTCGATGAGCTGGCCGAAGCCCGCAGTGTCGGAGCGACCGATGGGGCGCGTGCCCGGGCGGCCGCGCGCTCCGCGCTGGTCGGAGAGGGGCCCGAGGCGGCGGTGGGGCGGTGGGTGTACTACCCCTGGTCGGGCACCCTGGTGCGGCTCCTCGAGCGGGAACCGTTTCGGGAGCTGCGCCTCGACCGCAACCGCGACAAGATCACCCGCGACGAGCTCGCGGTGCTCGACCAGGCGGTCGTGGGGGTGGTGGGGCTCAGCGTCGGCAACGCGGTGGCGCTGACCCTGGCCCAGGAAGGCGTCTGCGGAACGCTCGTGCTCGCCGACTTCGACGTGCTGGGCACGTCCAACCTCAACCGGGTGCGCGCCGCGGTGGCCGATGTGGGCCTGCCCAAGACCGTGGTGGCCGCTCGGCAGATCGCCGAGGTCGACCCCTATGTGCAGGTGCGCTGCCTGCACGAAGGGCTCACCGACGACACCTTGGACGCGTTCCTCGAGGGCCTCGACGTCGTGGTCGACGAGTGTGACGGGCTGGCCATGAAGCTACGGCTGCGACAGGCGGCTCGGCGCCGGGGGATCCCGGTGGTCATGGAGACGAGCGACCGGGGCACCCTCGACGTGGAGCGCTTCGACGAGGAGCCCGAGCGCGCCTTGCTCCACGGGCTGATCCCGGAGGTCGATCCGGCGGCAGTGCGTGCCCTCACCGACGGGGAGCGGCTGGGGCTGGTGGCTCGCATCGTGGGCACCGAGGTGAGCACCCGCGCCGCGGCCTCCATGCTTCAGATCGGCGCGACGCTGTCGACCTGGCCCCAGCTGGCCTCCGACGTGGCCCTGGGGGGCGCCACGGTGTGCGCGGCGGTGCGTCGCATCCTGCTGGGGCAGCCCATGACCTCGGGGCGTCGGCGGGTCGACCTGGGTCGGCTGCTGGCAGGGTCCCCCGAGACCTCTTCGGTCGCTTCCTTCGAGGCACGCCCTGCGCCCGCCTCCTCCGGAGAGCCACACCATCGGGCCCTGGTAGAGGCGGCGGTGAAGGCCCCCTCGGGGGGTAACTGCCAGCCATGGCGCTTCGTGTCCCACGGCGAGCGGCTGGCCGTGCATCACCTGCGGGCCCGCAGCCGCAGCCTCCTCGATCACGACGGCTTCGCCGGGCTGCTGTCGGTGGGGGCCGCCATCGAGGGCATGGCCCTGGCGGCCTCGTCGCGGGGGGAGCACCTCGTCGTGGAGCCCACGGGGGCCGCCGAGGGGTTGGTGGCCTGGGTTCGTACCGAGGGCGGCGCGGCGCCCACCGCTGTGGGAGTACCTGGGCGAGCGGTTCACCGACCGGCGGCTGCCCGAGCGGGTGCCGCTGGCGCCCTCGCTGGCGGCCGCCCTCCACAAGCAGCTGCGACCGGGCGAGTCGCTGGAGCTGGTGACCGATCCCGAGGCCCTCGCCGAGCTGGGCGCTCACCTGGGCGCCGTGGATCGGGTGCGGTTCCTGCACCCCGAGCTGCACCGTGAGATGTGGGAGGAGGTGCGGTTCTCCGATGCGGAGGCGGCGGCTCGTCCCGACGGCATCTCGTTGTCCGAGATGGCGGTGGGGCCCGGCGACGAGCCCGTGATGCGCTTGCTGCGTCGGCCCGACGTGGCCGCCTTTCTGCGTCGAACGGGAGGGGGGCAGCGGCTGGGTGACCTGGCCGACAAGTGGGTGGCCTCCGCCTCGGCCCTGGGGCTGCTGTCGTGCGAGCACACCGATCCGGCCTCGCTGCTCGCAGCGGGTCGCACCATGCATCGGGTGTGGCTGACCGCCGTGGCGCATGGCTTCGCCGTCCAGCCGGTGGGGGTCGCGGCCTACATGGTTCGCCACTTGGGTACCGAGCTCGAGGCTGGCTACCTGCCCAGCGATCGCGACGTCCTCAGAAAATGCGATGACGCGCTGTCATCGCATTTCCCTGGGTCAAGGCCGACAAGTCGGCTGCTGCTGTTCCGAATCCTGGCGGGGAACCCCCGTTATGCCCTTCAATGTCGACTCCCGGTGACCGAAGTGTGGTCGTGACCGGGGCCGCCGCCGGAACTCCATCCACCGCGCGCCCGCCCAGGTCGCGGGAGACCGGGAATGGAGTACCAGATTCGGGCGGCACGCCCGGAGGAGCGGCGTCGTGTGTTCCGCGGCCGCTACGATGTCTACGTCGACGAGATGGGCGCCATGCCGCCGAATCCGCGGCGGGAGGTTCGCGACCGATTCGACGAGCTTCCGAGCACGCTCAACCTCACGGTGGTCGACGGGCTGCGCATCGTCGGGGGCGCCCGCTGGGTTGTCGATCGGGGCCAGGGAACCACGGCCGATGCCTACTACGACTTTCGGCCGCACCTGCCGGCCGATGCGCTGCGCGGTGCGGGCTCCATGCTGTGGATGGCGCCGGAGGCCCGGGGCCAGAAGGGCCTCATCGCTCGGCTGATGGCCGAGGGGCTGTCATGGTGCATCGACGAGGGCATCAGCCACGTGCTGGCCACGGTCAACCCGCCCGTGGCGTCGCGCTTCGCCAAGGTGGGCTACCGGCCCGTCGGCGAGGCCTTCACCCACGACAGCGGCCTGCCGGTGCAGCCGATGATCCTGGAGACGGGCGTGGCGAGCCGTCGACTGGCGGCCTGATCCCGATCGCCTCTGAATGCGTACCCCGCCGTACCGATAGGTACGCATGAGCCTCACCGTCGACCACGCCGCACGCTTCCGCCAGGCCAGCCTGGAGCTGTCGGTGCGTTCGCTCGCGGTGTTGTTCGGCTTCGGTGCGTTGATCGGGCTGGTGCCCCTGCTGGCGGGCACCGAGCCCATGGCCTTCTTCGCGCCGGCGGCGGTGGCGGTGGTGGCTGGCCTTGCCTGGTGGCGACTGGCTCGAGGCGACACCACCAGCGCGCGGTGGGCGGTCACGGGGATCTGCCTGCTGTACGTCGGGGGCACCCTCGGCTTCGCCGACAAGCTGATCGTGCTCGCCATCGGCTTCCCCCTCACCTTTCTGATGCTGCTGCTGGTGCACCTGGTGCATCCCTCGCGGGTGGCGAAGCAGGTGGGGTGGGTGGCGGTGGCCACGGTGTTGTTCGGGTGCATGCGGCTGCTCCTGGCCGCCGACCTGGCCACCGAGTGGCCCTTCGCCACCGGCGCGGTCGCGCAGACCCTCGCCGTCGGGGTGGCCAACGGGGTGCTCGCCCGCCTCGGCCGCGGCTGGGAAGAAGCGCTGGTCGAGCTCGAGGCGGCGAATCGTCGGATCGCGATGTCGTACGAGGTGGCGGTCGACGCGAGCCAGGCGAAGAGCCGCTTCCTCGCTTCGATGTCGCACGAGCTGCGCACGCCCCTCAATGCGATCCTCGGCTACGCCGAGCTGGTCGAAGACGACATTGCCGACGGAATCCTGCCCGAGGGCGACGACCTGGGCCGCATCCAGCGCGCGGGCCGCCACCTGCTGGGGCTGGTCAACCAGGTGCTCGACCTGTCCCGTGTCGAGGCCGGGCACCTGGAGCTGGAGCTCGAGGCGATCGACCTGGCCTCGGTGGGCGAGGAGGTGGCCGACTCGCTGCGTGCCGAGGCCCGCCGCAAGGGCACCGAGATGGTGCTGCAGCTCGATCCCACGGTGCCCCATGTGCGCCTCGATGGGATGCGCACCCGCCAGGTCCTCACCAACCTGCTGGCCAACGCGGTGAAGTTCACCGATGGAGGCACGGTCACGCTGTCGCTCCTCGATGGGGTCGACGACGTGCGCATGGTGGTCCGCGACACGGGGCTGGGCATCGCCCAGCAGCACCTGGGCCGGATCTTCGAGCCCTTCCAGCAGGCCGACGACACGGTGCAGCGCACCCACGGGGGCACCGGCCTGGGGCTGGCCATCAGCCGTCGGCTGGTCACGGAGATGGGGGGCGACCTGTCGGTGGACTCCACCGAAGGCGAGGGCACCACCTTCACGATCTCCTTCCCGCGCCATCGGGCGGTCACCGCCCTCGAGAAGGTGAGCTAGCCGCTCCTACATGGGCACGAACACGCAGCGGAAGCCCTCGCTCGCCGTGTTGTTCCAGCTGTTGTGGTGCACGGTGAAGACGCCGACGTCTTCGGTGCCCTTGGAGCCACCGGAGCCGACGCCGGAAGGGCTGTAGGAGCCGCCGCGGGTGAGGTTGCCCTGGCCGCCGTACACCCGGCCCATGCCGTGCACGTAGGTGAAGTCGCCATCCGGCGCGAAGGCCTCGCGGTAGCCCTCCCAGCCAGCATCGACGGTGAAGGCGCCGCTGTCGAAGTCCATCCACAGCCCGTCAGGGGCGCCTGGGGACCCATCCACCCGCTCCCGCAGGTTGCCCGCCAGGTCGAACAGCTCTTCGCCGTTGTGGAGCCAGTGGCTCCGCTTCTGGCTCCAGTCGGCGGAGGCGGGGTCTTCGCAGGCCGGGTTGTTGGTGCCACCGCAGGGCCCGCCGAGGGCGTCGAGCACTACCTCGGGGTCTTTGTCGGAGTGGCCCCGGTTGACGAGGCCCGCGCCCACTGCGCCCCCCGACCAGTTGGCGGGCTCTCGCTCGATGGACCTCGCGGCCGCCTGCCACTGCTGGTTGGTGATCAGCTGGTAGGGGAAGCCGATCAGGTCGCACAGCACCCGGGCATCGGAGGTGGTGACGGTGTTCCAGGGCAGGCCGTCGGGGGTGGAGACGGCGGGCAGGTCGGCGTCGAAGCCGCTCTGCCCCGACACGCCCTCGGCCCGCATCTCGTAGCGGGCCAGGCAGAAGGGGGTGCTGCCCAGCGCGTCGTCGCCGGGCACGAACACGTAGTCATCGGGGCAGGTGATGAACCCGGCGGAGGTGACGGGCTGGGAGTGGTTGCCGGCCACATCCACCGCGCGCACGCTGACCCAGTACCAGGCCTCGCGGAGCAGGGGGGCGGGCAGGGGCACGTCGACGTCGAGCACGGCCTCGGCCTCGGTGCCGGCGAAGCTCCAGGGCAGGGCGTCGTCGCCGTAGGGCGCAGTGCCGACGGCCACCTCGAACCCCGCGAAGCCACTGGCGGCGTCGGTGAGGGGGTGGGACCACGTGACGAGCCCGTCGACGGGGGCGCGGTCGTCGACCAGCGCGGTCGGAACCTCTGGGGGCTGGATGTCGACCGTCCAGCCGGTGGACGCGGTGAAGGCGGAGACGGTGCCGTCGGGATGGAAGGCCCGCACGCTGGCGTAGTAGGTGACGCCATCGAGGAGCACGTAGATGGCGCCGAAGGTGTGCTCGGTGGCCATGCCCACGTCGGTCCAGCAGGCGGCGTCGTCGGCTCCGGGGGTGGTGCCGAGGGCGATCTCGTAGTGGGTGACGCCGGCGATGGGCGACCAGCTGATGGCCGGCGAGGCGGTGAGGCGGTGGTGCCAGGCCACGTGGGTGACCTCGGCGGGGGCCTCGGGGCAGCCGGCCTCGCACATGGCTGCGACGGGGTCGCACAGCGGGTTGTCGTGGTACAGCCCGTCGTCGGTGGTGGTGGTGTCGGGGGGCTCGGCGAGGGCGCCGGCGAGGATCCACGCCTCGATGAGGTCGAGCTGGCCCGCGGTGAGGGGGCCGGCGGTGGGCATGGCGCCCCCGGTGCCGCCGACCTCGGCCTGGCGGTCGTTCAGCTTGAGCCACAGGTAGCTGGCGTCGGGGTCGAAGGGCTCGACGTAGGCCAGGCCGGTCTGTGGGTCGACCACGCCGACGAGGTCTTCGGCGCTGTCGACGGACAGGTCGCCGGAGGGGAGCAGGTTGTCGACGTGGCAGGGGGCGCAGGCGTCGGCGAGCACGGGCTGCACGTCGCTCCATGTGATCAGCGATGGGTCAGTGTCGGTGTCGGTGTCGGTGTCGGCATCGGCATCGGCATCGGTGTCGCTGTCGGCATCCGCGTCGGCATCGGTGTCGGTGTCGGCCGGCGTCGTGTCGGGCGGGGTGCGCTGCGGCGTATCGGAGGCGCAGGCGGCGAGGAGCAGGAGCACGGTCCACCGACTCATGGGACCACCTCCCCGCGGAAGCGGAAGCTGTCGGTGAGGGGCAGGGTGCGCAGCAAGGTGGGCACGTCGCCGGCCGCGAAGGCCGCCTGCAGCTCGTCGGTGCTGCAGGTGTCGCTCTCCCCCGGCTCGCGGCCCCAGCCCATGCGGAACCACTGCAGCACGAAGCACTCCTGCACCTCGGGGACGGCGGTGAGCAGCCCGGCGAGCTCGACGGCCCCGTAGAAGGCGCCGGCCTGGCTCGAGTAGGTGAGCACGCCCGACGCGTCGACGGGGATGGCGTTGCCCTCGGTGTCGCGCCAGCGGCCGATGGGGTCGTAGTGTTCGAAGCCCAGACCGATGGGGTCCATGCTGGAGTGGCAGCCGGAGCACAGCGGGTCTTGGGTGTGGCGGGCGTAGCGCTCGCGGGTCGACAGGTCGTCGTCGAGGGGGGGCAGGGTGATGTCGAGGTCGCCGGGTGGGTCTTGCTGCTCGCCGCAGTACAGCTGCTCGAACACGAACAGGCCGCGGTGCACGATGCTCGTCTGGTTGGAGTGGGCGGCATCGGCGAGGAAGCTGCCCTGGGTGAGCAGCCCGGAGCGCTCGGCGGCCGGTAGCGTGACCCGCTCCCAGGCGTCGGGATCGGTGGGGGGAGTGACACCGTAGTGGTCGGCCAGCGCGCCGTTGACGAAGGTGTGGTCGGCGGTGAGCAGCGCGTGCAGGCTGCCGTCGCCGTCGAAGATCACGTCGGTGGCGAAGCGGCGGGTCTCCTCCCGTAGATCGGCAGCCAGCTCGGGGGACCACGTGGGGAAGGCGGTCGGGTCTTTCGCCGTGGTGTCGAGGTCGGTCAAGCCCATCCACTGCTCGACGAAGTCGCCGACGACCTCGCGGGCGCGCGGGTCGTCGAGGAGGCGGTCGACCTGGGCCGCGAGCACGGCGGGGTCGGTGAGGGTGCCGTCGTCGGCCAGGGCCAGCAGCTCCTCGTCGGGGGTGCGGCCCCACAGCAACAGCGACAGGCGGGTGGCGAGCTCGTGGGCGGTGAGGGGCACGTGGTCGCCCTGGGCCTGGCTCGGGTCGCCCAGCTCGATGCGGTAGAGGAACTGCGGGGACTGCAGCATGGCCTGCACCACCAGCGCAAGGCTTCCCTCGAAGCCCTCGATGGGCTCCATGGCCGTGAACAGGTCGACGAAGATCTGGCGCTCGTCGGCCTCCATGGGGCGCCGGAAGGCGCGTCGGCCCAGGTCGTCGATGAAGGACTCGGCGCAGACTGAGTCGCCGCTGGCGGGGTCGCACGGCAGCAGCGCGGCCCAGTCGATGGCGGCGGTGCTGTCTTCCGACGCGCGCATCAGCCCGTCGGCCATGAGCTGGGAGACCGACACGGTGCTGGCGCTGCCCTCGAAGCCGTGCACGGTCGGGTCGGCAGGCAAGCGCCCGGCGGTGCCCCCCAGCACGGCGAGCAGGTCGAAGACCGAGCGGTCGATCTGGTCGGTGGTGAGCATGCGCAGCGGGGCGTCCGGGGCGCCGCTGGGCTCGCACGGGCCGGTGTCGGTGTCGGTGTCGGTGTCGGTGTCGACATCGGTGTCGGTGTCGGCGTCGGTGTCGGCATCCGCGTCGGTGTCGGTGTCGGTGTCGCTCGAGGTGGGGACCGTGTCGTCGGCCGACTCGGCCTTGTCGCCTGGGCTGCAGGCGAGGGCGAACAGGAGCGGGGTCCATCTCATCATGACAGCACCCCCGTGAGCACGCCGTTGGCGAAGGCGGTATCGCCGAAGCTGGTGTCGGAGAAGCCCAGGCCCTGGAGCAGGGCGGCGAACAGGTCGCCGTGGGCGGCCCCCCCGAAGTCGAGGTTGCGCCCTCCTACGTGGCCTGCGCCCCCACCGGCCAGCAGGTAGGTCTTGCCGGTGTGGCCGTGGTTGGAGCCCTGGTTGAACACGTTGCCGTAGACGATCAGGGTGTGGTCGAGGACTGTGCCGTCGCCCTCGGGGATCGCGTCGAGGGCGGCGAGCAGGTAGGCGAGCTGCTCGGAGTACCACCCGTAGCTGTCGATGAGGTCGTCTTCGAGCTCTGGGGTCGCGGGGCCGGCGTGGACCGCGTCGTGCCAGCCGCTGGGGAAGTCGACATCGAGCCAGGGCCAGTCTTGGTAGTCGCCGAAGGCCAGGGTGGCGACGCGGGTGAGGTCGCAGGCGAGGGACATGGCGAGCATGTCGATCATCGCCTTGCTCTTGCCGGGGGTGGAGGTGTCGACCAGGTCGGGGAAAGGGTCGGTGCAGGTGTCGCCCACGGAGCCACCGGCGATGGCCTGCTCGAGGGACTCGATGCTCGCAAGGTGGGTGTCGAGCTTGAGGCGGTCGGCGGCGGAGACCTTGGGGCTGATGAGCCCGATCTGCGCCTTCACCGCGCCGAGCACGGCCTCGCGCCGAGCGAGGCGGGCGGCGAGCTCAGCGGGGTCGGCCCCGACGAGGTCTTGGAACAGCCGCTCGTACATCGCGTCGGGGCTGTTCTCGACGTGGACGGGCTGGCCGAGGCCCTTCCAGGAGTAGGCCTGGGTGTTCTGGGTGGAGGCGCCGACGCCGAACTCCAGCGAGTCGTAGGCACACAGCCCGGCCCAGCGGCTGGCGACGACCTGGTCGAGGCTGGGGCCTCCTGCGCCGACGGGGCTGGCCACACCGTCGGAGCCGACGGCCCAGTCCATCCCCTGGGCCGTCCAGGTGTGCAGCAGGCAGCGGGTGTGCCCGTTGTAGGACCCGTCGAGGGTGTTGGTGGCATCGTCGATGCCGCCGCACAGGGTGAGTCGGCTCTGGTAGGGGGCCAGGGCCGCCAGGATGGGACCGAGCGTGAAGTCGGTCTCGCTGGTGCCTGGGGTGACGAGCTGTTCGGGCAGGGAGCCCTGGCTGCGGGTGACGATGACGAGGCGCGTCGGAAAGCTCGCGTCTTGGGCGTGGGCCGTGCGGCCCAGCGACTCGAGCAGCGGCATCGCGGTGAGCGAGGCTCCGAAGGCGCGCAGCAGGGCGCGGCGAGAAGGCATGGTCCCCCCAGATGAGACGGGACCATCCTATGGGATGAGGAGCTAGGCTGCTGTGACACCCGCATGACACGGACGGGTCGGCGCGCTGGACAGCGTGAGCTCGTCGACCGGTAGGGGCAGGCGCACCGTGAAGGTCGAGCCCTCGCCGACGACGCTGCAGGCGGTCAGGCTGCCCCCGAGCAGGTGGGCGAGCTCCTGGGAGATGGCCAGGCCGAGGCCGGCGCCGCCCTGGTTCCGGGTGGAGCTGGGGTCGGCCTGGGTGAATCGATCGAACAGGGTAGCGAGCACGTCGGGCGCGATGCCGGTGCCGGTGTCGTGCACGTCGAACTGCAGCTCGCCGTCGCGCTCGTCGCTCCAGCTGACCTCGAGGTGCACCTCGCCGTCGTGGGTGAACTTGGCTGCGTTGCCGATGAGGTTGACGAGGATCTGCTTGAGGCGCACGGCGTCGGTCGGCAGCGGCGGGAGGCGGGGGGGCACGGTGACCCGGAGCTGGTTGCCTCCCCGGTGGACGGACGGTGCGGTGGCGTCGTGCACCGAGGCCAGGAGCTGGTCGACCTCGACCTCGGTGAGCTGCAGCTCCAGACGCCCTGCCTCGATCCGCGCCAGGTCGAGCACGTCGCTGACCATCGCCAGCAGGTGTCGCGCCGACCCGAGGACGCGGTCGAGGTCAGAGCGCGTGTCGTCGTCGTCGGCGTCGTCGTGCAGCATCTCGGTGTAGCCGATGATGGCGTTGAGAGGGGTGCGCAGCTCGTGGCTCATGTTGGCCAGGAACGAGCTCTTCGCGACGTTGGCGGCCTGGGCGGAGGCCTCTGCGCGTCGGCGGACCTCGACCTCCCGCTGCAGCGCTTCCATGCTCTGCTGCAGGTCGAAGGTACGCTCGGCGACGCGCTGCTTGAGGCGCTCGCTGGCCTGCTGTAGCTGTCGATCGCGAGCGGCCAGCTGGGCCAGCACGCCCTGGCGGCGGTGCACGGCGATGGCGCAGAAGGCGCCCAGCGTGCCCAGGCTGGCGATCACCCACAGGGGATCGGTCCGCGGGTGAGGCGTCATCCAGGCGAGGGCGAAGGGGACCAGGGTCATCGTGCCGGTGTAGAACACCGCCTCGACGGTGGTGCGCAGCAGCAGACTGCAGCAGAACACCACGATCACCAGGCCGACGACACGCTCGGGGGCGAAGTGATTGATCGCGCTGTTGGCGGTGAACCACAGCGAGAACGTCACCACCATCAGCCATCCGAGGCTGCGGAGGTGGGCCGCCACCCAGGCAGAGCGCACGCTCGCGAGGGCTGCTGCGAAGCCGTAGGCGGAGAACACCAGACGCTGGGGGGTGGAGTCCCATTGGTCGGGCCACAGGTGCTGGTAGACCAGGCCGAACCCAGGGATGGCTACGGCGGCAACGACCAGCAGCCAGCGGGTGAGGCTGCGCTCGCCATGGTCGATCGTCTGGGATGGTGCCGTGGAGAACACACGGACCTGTCGGCTCGAACCGCGCCGGGATTGAGCGGGTGCGATAGGCCGGGCAGGCAACTGCGACACCGGAGGCCCACGTGGTCCACAGGTATACCTTCGAGCTCGAGCGTCGCTGGAACCGAGGTGAGCTGCAGGTGCGGCTGGAGAGGCCCGGTATGACGCGGCCGCTGGGCTACTGCGACGGCACCCCCGAAGACGAAGAGGCGCTGCAGGCGATCGGGCGCGAGGAGGGGCTCGACGAAGACATGCCGATCAGCAAGCGCATCCTGAAGACCGGGCGGCAGGTGTGGACGATCGGCACGATGCCGGTGTTCGACGAGGAAGATGACGACTGAGCAGCGGCCTCGATGGCCCCGGCGAGCTGGTGACGAGGGCAGTGGGGCACCTCCGCGTGGGCGAGCTCCGACGACGTTTCGAGGGTTCGTGTCAGGGGGGCCGTCGTTCCACGAGCGGATCCGCCCCATGCGGCTTGTCGCCATCCGGCGTTCGCCCAGGCGCGCCGCGACCCGGTGACGCCTTCCGTACCCCGCGGTGTCTATCAGGGCTCGACGGGGAGCAAGACATGGGGCGATGGGGATGGATACTTGTGGCGGGGGGCTGTGGTGCGCCGCCAGATGTGTGCTCGGGCCTCCCAGACGAGCTGCCGGTAGCGTGGGGGGTTGTGCCGGAGGGCTTCGACACCGCCGCCTTCGAGCGTGACCTCGTCGAACGTATGCGGACAGCGTGCATTCCGGCGGTCAGCTTCGCCATGGTCGATGCCGACGGCACGCAGCTGGAGGGCGCTGCCGGGGTCACCGACATCACGACCGGACGCCCGGTCACGGTGGACACGCCGTTCATGCTCGCATCGTCCAGCAAGGCGGTGGATGCCCTTGCAGTGTTGATGGCTGAGGAAGACGGACTGCTCGACCGGCACGACCCCGTCGACCGGCACGTTGCCTTCGAGGTTCGCAATCAACGCCTCGGCAACGACCTGCCCATCACGTTGAACCATCTGGCCGCCCATGCTTCCGGCATCCAAGACAACTGGGACCAGGTTCTCGATGACAGCTACCAGCCCGGCGACCCCGACGAGGCCCTGGGGCCCTTCCTGCGGAGCTATCTGACCCCAGGGGGTGAGCACTTCCATCGCCGGGGGAACTTCTACGCGTGGCCGGCCAGTCGGGAGTGGATGTACAGCAACGTCGGCGCGGCGCTGGCCGCCCACACGGTGGCCGAGGTCCGCGGCGAGCGCTTTGCGCGCTACACCGAGCGCACCATCTTCGCGCCGCTGGGGATGGCCCACAGCCACTGGTTCCTCGGCGACTTCGCCGACGTCGATGCCGTGGCGCGCCCCCACATCGTGACCTCCGACGGGCTGGAGGTGGTGGAGCACTACGGCTTTCCCACCTGGCCTGACGGGCAGCTGCGGGCGCCCGCCCGCGATCTGGCGCAGCTACTCAGGGTGGCCATCGGAGAGGGGTCGGTCGAGGGGCACCGCTTCGTAGGGCCCCAGCGAGCACGGGCGCTTCGCACGCCGGCTATCGACGGGCTCGACGACTGGTACATCCGCCCCTACGTCGCCGAGCAGTACTTCTTCTGGTTCGGCATGGAGCTGGGCGACCGCTGGGTCATCGGGCACGATGGCGACGATGAAGGGGTGAGCTGCGAGATGTTCTGGGATCCCACGACCGACGTGGGGGTCGTGGTGGTCACCAACGTCGGAGATGGGGAGATGGACGGCGATGTGCGGGTGGCGACCGCGTGGCTGCAAGAGGAACTCTACCTCCTCGGGGAGGGGCGATGACCCCGCTTGTCGTCGCCTTGGTTCCTTGGGGTTTCGGCCCTTCGCCTAGTGCCCACGCCGTAGACGATGGGGTGGTGGTGCAGGCACGCGCTGACGCC
>Ga0070727_10003836_pt1 | contig 13259 bp, 8 predicted proteins | sample tdAd472_FD_66722 | JGI IMG/M metagenome (GOLD analysis project Ga0070727, IMG submission 66722) | Marine sediment microbial communities from the Atlantic coast under amendment with organic carbon and nitrate - tdAd47.2 | ecosystem: Environmental > Aquatic > Marine > Coastal > Sediment | place... | reverse complement strand
CTCAGCGGTCGGCTCATGTCGCGGCGCGAGATGCTACGTTGTGCCACCGCATCATCTGCGACGCAGCCCCATCGCTAAACACTCAGCGGCTCAAACAGTTCGTCGATCTTCCCGTTGCTGTCGGCAAATGAGTCCAGTCGCACGCCGACCCTATCGAGCAGCGTCAGGTGCAGGTTGGCCAGAGCCGTCGGTTGCTCGAACCGGATGTGCCGGCCGCCGCGCATCTTTCCGGCGGCTCCGCCCGCGACGATGATCGGCAGGTTCTGGTGATCGTGAACGTTCGGGTCCCCCATTCCGCTGCCGTACAGGTACAGCGAGTGATCCAGCAGCGAGCCGTCGCCCTCCGGAACGGCCTGCATCCGCTGCAGAAAGTCCGCGAACAGCGAAACGTGAAAGCGATTGATCTTCGCGACTTTGGCAATCTTCTCCGCATCGCCACCGTGATGCGTCAGCGGATGATGAGGATCCGTGACACCGGCCTCGGGATACGTCCGATTGCTCGTTTCCCGAGCCAGCTGAAAGGTGACGACCCGCGTGACGTCGCCCTGAAACGCCAGCAGCTGCAGGTCGAACATCAGCTTCGCATGCTCGGCGTACGACGCAGGCACGCCGGTCGGACGATCGAGATCCGGCAACGGGTTCTCCTGCGTACTGGCCTCGGCCTTCTGAATGCGACGCTCGACTTCGCGGACGCTGTCGAGGTACTCGCTGACTTTCGCCCGGTCGCTCGGCCCCAGAGTGTTCTGCAGGCGTCGAATTTCGTCGGTGACGGAATCAAGCAGGCTCGCGCGACGCCGCAGATCCGCTCGCCGCTCCTGCGGAGTCCCGCCTTCCCCGAACAGCGTCTCAAACACGATTCGAGGATGCGCTTCGCTGGGCAGCGGCGTTGTCGGCGATGACCATGACAGATTGTTCTGATAAACGCAGGCAAACCCGTTATCGCACTGCCCGACAATCGACATCAGATCCATCGCGAGTTCCAGCGATGGCAGCTGCGTCTGCTGTCCGATCTGCTTCGCGGCGACCTGGTCCGCTGTCGTGCCGAGATAGTAGTCCGTGCTCTCGGTGTGCTTCGCCTTCGCACAGCTAAGGAACGACGAGTTCGACGTCGCGTGCGTTCCCGGATACGCGTTGCGGACTTCCAGATTCGAGATCACGGAAACGTGATTACGAACCGGTTCAAGCGGGCTGAGCGTCGGCGAGAGTTTCGACAGGTCGTCCCCCGGCAGAGCCCACCGCGAGATGTCGCAGCCCATCGGCATGTAGACATATCCGATCCGCCGCAGCCGAGTGGGACTCGCCACGGTCTGTGCCTGAGCGGTCAAGGCCGGCACCATCGCGTCCAGCAACGGAAGCGCAACACTCGCACCGAGCCCCTTCAGGATCGTCCGGCGGGGCAACGCTCGTTTGGAAATGATCATTCCGCAGTCCTCATTTGAAACGGCACGCTCTGTACGATCGCGTGGATCAGCGACGAAAACCGGTAGTCGGTGTCGCGAGCCTGCCGCAGAATGTTTCGCACGGTCGGAGCATCGCGTTCGTCGACGCCGCGTCCCAACGCGTACGTCAGGAGTTTGCGAGTCAGCGTGCCCGCAAAAAGTTCCGGCCTTCGCAGCAGAGCCTGTTCGAGCCCCTCGACGCTGGCAAACTGACTGCCGTCGGGAAGCCCGCCAGTCGAGTCGATCGGGTGCCCGGCGTCCAGCTCCCGCCAGCGGCCGATCGCGTCGAAGTTCTCCAGCGAGAAGCCAACGGGGTCCATCAGCTTATGGCAGCCCGAACAGTTCGGATCGGAGCGATGCTGAGCGAGCCGGTCTCGCAGCGGGAGGTTCTGATCAACCGAGTTGTCTTTCAGCGCCGGCACATTGTTCGGCGGAGGCGGCGCCGGCGTGCCGAGCAGGTTCTCGAGAATCCAGTTGCCCCGAATCACCGGCGAGGTCCGTGTTGCGTACGAAGTGACCGTCAGGACGCTTGCCTGTCGCAACAGACCTCCTCGTGCTTGAGCTGCTCGCGAACTGGCATTCAGAGTGGAACTTCGCTCCGCGATGTCAGCCCCGCCGCGCTGATGATCTCCCTGATCCTGGCTGGCCGACTCCGCACTACCTGACGCGCTGGCGCCCGGGAGTGGCGTGCCACTTTGCTGCGAGTCAAAGTCGACTCGCCGGAACCGGCTCCCGTACACGCCGGGAATGCCATAGTGCTTCGCCAGGCGTTCGTTCAGAAATGAGTAGTCAGCCGACAACAGATCGAGCACGCTGAGGTCGTCGCGAACGACGCGTTCGATCAGCAGTTCCGTCTCGCGACGCATCGCCTGCCGCAGGTTGTCGTCAAAGTCGGGGAACAATCGCATGTCCGGCGAGACCGTTTCGAGATTCCGCAGAAACAGCCACTGTCCCGCGAAGTTCTCGATCAGTGCCTGCGACCGGTCGTCGCTCAACAATCGCTGCGTCTGCGCCGCAAGCACCTTCCCGTCGCTGAGTTCTCCGCGTTCCGCAACGGCCAGCAACTCGTCGTCCGGCAGGCTGCTCCAGAGGAAGAACGACAGACGCGACGCCAGTTCCAGATCACTGATGCGGTAAACGTCACCCGGCTGGACGTCGGTCGGGTCGCGTTCAACTCGAAACAGAAAGCGCGGATTGACGAGGACCGACGCCACAGCCGCTTCGATGCCAGCTTCAAAATCCGCTCCCGATTCGCGCGCTTCCCGGTAGAAGGCGAGCGATCGCCGCAGATCCGCATCGTTGACCGGACCGCGCCAGGCACGCCGGGACAGCGTACGGACGATTGTTGCTGCGCACTGTTCGCTGTCGTCCGGCCCCGTTGGCTGGCAGACGAAGAGACGTTCCCGGCTGGGAGTGTGCCCCGGTCCGGTCGCGTCATACGGCCCGGTGATCGACACCTGATAGATTGCCGGAGCCGATCGCGGATGACGGTGATAGTTGAACCTCGCCTGGTACGGTTGCCGCTTCGTCTCGATCAGCGAGAAGGAACGACCGGGGAACGTCACGCCGACTTTGTGCGGGCCTGCCGTGACCTTCATCCGCGTCTTCAGGTGAGCATCCACCAGACTGTGGTTTCCGTCTTTGGGAGCGGACACTTCAAGCTGAGCGACGCGGGCTCGATCAAGCAGCACGTCGATCTGGTGCGTTCCCCGCAGCCCCTCGACATGCTCATTCCGATCACGGGCCAGCCGGATCGTCACCTCGTACTCACCGTCCTGCGGAAACGTGTACGAGATCAACGTCCCGCCGCGCGTTCCGATCGGCAGGCCCGGCAGATGCCGCTCCTGAGTCAGATCCGCCGGCACGCGAAACGTCTGCCCGCCCGGCCCCCGTCCAACTCGACCAACCGCCAGCCGGGCGATCTTCTCCGCCGCCAGCACGTAACGGTTCAGCAGCGTCGGCGAGAGTTCTCCGACAGTGACATTATCAAACCCGTGGCTGAGCGGATCGGCCGGCAGCAGCGACTCGGCATCGATCTCCAGCGCGAGCAGGTCACGGATCGCATTCTGATACTCGTACCGCGTGAGTCGCCGAAACGTCGCCGTTCGCCCTGCCCACGGTCGCTCGGCATTGAGCCGATCCAGTTCCGATTCCAGCTCCCGCAACACGGCACGATACTCGTCCTCCGCAGGCCGCTCCGCCCCCACGGGCGGCATCTGCCGAGCCCGCAGCTTCGCGACAATCTTCTCCCCGGCAACCGTGTCTGACGCAACGCCGCTTCCGACAAGCCCGTGCAGCGAGAACTCACCTTCTGGTTCCGTCTCGCCATGACAGTCCAGGCAGAACCGTTCGAGCATCGCTTTCGTCGAGAGATTCTGTGCGACGCATCTCGGCTGCGGCGCGAGAACGGCGACCACCAGGCTGGTCATCAGCAGAAAGTGAAGACGGGCGAAGAGCATCACCAGCTGACCCCACAGTAAGAAAACGGCACGTTTCGACTGGAACCGTCGAAACGTGCCGCTGCAGTTCGGCCAGGCCGCACAGATTGCGGCGTGACTCTGGGATTGCAGTTCGCTACCCGCGAGCGGCTGCCAGAGCGGCGTCGTAGTTCGGGTGGTCGGCAATCTCCGGGACGTATTCGACGTGCGTCAGCTTACCGTCGCCATCGACCACGAAGATCGCGCGAGCGAGGCAGCGGGCCAGCGGGCCGCCGTTGATCAGAACACCGTAAGCTTCACCAAAAGCCGTGCAGCGATGACCGCTCAGAGCCTGAATCGTTTCCGCCGACTCGGTACCACACCAGCGTTTCTGCGCGAACGGCAGGTCCATGCTGACGACCAGCACTTCGGTGTTTTCCAGCTGGCCGGCTTCGTCGTTAAACCGCTTGGCCTCGGCGTGACAGGTCGGCGTGTCCAGCGACGGCACGGTCACAATGATCCGCTTCTTGCCGGCACTGTCGGCCAGAGTCACGTCTGCCAGAGCGTTGCTCTGCAGCGTAAAGTCCGGAGCCGTGTCTCCAGCCTTGAGTTCCGGGCCTGCAAGATCGACAGGATTACCTTTGAGCGTCACAGCGCCCGAGCGAATATCCGCCATGAATCAGAGTCCTTGTATCAGAGTGGCGAGGTGGGAACGACAGGCCATCGAGTGCTGCGGCCAGTGTCGGTCGACTGTCCCGGAGTATTACTGCTGAGATCTCGTCTGCAAGGATGCGAATTCCGAGGAGCCGAGTTGGACTTCGCCCCAGGCAATTCCCATCATGCCTCGCGCCACGCGGCCCCGTCCGGCAGCAATCCGCCGCGCGACAGTAAATCCAGCGACTTCCCGGAAAGACGATACGACCTTCATGTCACGCTCAGTTTACGACTTCGATATCGCCGTGATCGGTGCCGGACATGCCGGAACGGAAGCGGCTCTGGCTGCGGCTCGGATGGGGGCGAAGACCGTTCTGCTGACGATGAACTGCGACACCGTCGGGCAGATGAGCTGCAACCCCGCCATCGGCGGCGTTGCCAAGGGGCAGATCGTTCGAGAAATCGACGCACTCGGCGGCCTGATGGGGCAGTGCATCGACGCGACCGGGATTCAGTTCCGGATGCTCAATCGCAGCAAAGGCGCCGCCATGCACAGTCCGCGAGCCCAGGCGGACAAGAAGGCTTACCAGTTCTGGATGAAGCTGGCCGTCGAACAGCAGGACAATCTGACGTTGCGACAGGAGATGGTCGAAAGCCTCGTCGTTGAGCACGGCCGCGTGACGGGCGTGCGAGTCCGTGGCGAGGCTCTGTACCGAGTGCAGGCGGCGATCCTGACGACCGGGACGTTTCTCCAGGCGATCATGCACACCGGCGAGGCGAAGGCAAAAGGCGGTCGCGCCGGCGAGGGCACGACGGCCGGGCTTTCACATTCGCTGAAGGAACTCGGCTTTGAACTGGAGCGTTTCAAAACCGGCACGCCCGCGCGGCTCAACGGACGAACGATTGATTACTCGCAGGTTGAAGAGCAGCCTGGCGATGACGATCCGGTTCCGTTCTCGTTCCTGACGGAGAAGCTCGACCAGCCACAGATGCACTGCTGGGTCACGGCGACAAACGAGTCGGTTCACGACCTGATTCGAGCCAACCTTGACCGCGCCCCGATGTACAGCGGCCAGATCAACTCGACCGGACCGCGCTACTGCCCGTCAATCGAGGACAAGATCGTCCGCTTCGCCGACAAGCCCTCGCACCAGATCTTTCTGGAACCGGAAGGCCGCAACACGCTGGAAATCTACTGCAACGGCATCTCAACCAGCCTGCCGCGTGACGTTCAGGACGAGATGGTTCGTTCGATTAAGGGGCTCGAGAACGCCGAGATCATGCGGTACGGCTACGCGGTCGAGTACGACTTCGCACCGCCGACGCAGCTCAACGCGACGCTCGAAACGAAGCGAGTCCCCGGCCTGTACTTCGCCGGGCAGATCAACGGCACGACCGGTTACGAGGAAGCCGCTGGACAGGGACTGCTCGCCGGAGTCAACGCCGCTCTGAAGATCGCCGGACGCGGACCGTTGGTGCTCGACCGCAACCAGGCGTACCTCGGCGTGCTGCTTGACGACCTGGTCACCAAGGGCGTCGACGAGCCTTACCGCATGTTTACTTCGCGGGCCGAGTACCGGCTGCTGCTGCGGCACGACAACGCGGACCGCCGCTTGACTCCCCTGGGGATCGAGGTCGGCTGCGTGACCGACGAACGAATCCGTCAGCTCGAAGCCCACGAAGGCGAGATCACTCGCGGCACGGATCTGATCCGCTCGAAACGGATTGAAGGCCGGACACTCGAAGAACTGCTGCGTCGACCGGAAAACCGCTGGGCTGACATCGTCGCTCAGTCGCCCGAGCTGGCCGCTTTGGAACTTTCACCACGCGCCACCGAGCAGATTGAAATCGAGACGAAGTACGCCGGCTATATCTCCCGCCAGGCAGCTTTGATTGAGCAGCAGTCTCAAACAGAATCGATCGAGGTCCCCGCGACCTTTGATTTCCGCAGCGTTCCGAATCTGCGTGCCGAAGCGAAAGAGAAACTGCAGCGTGTTCAGCCGAGAAATCTCGGCCAGGCGACGAGGATCAGCGGCATCACCCCGGCAGATATCTCCGTCCTGATGCTCTACCTGCGTCCGTCAACAAAGTCGTAGCCAGGCTTCGCACTGGTATGTCACCCAGCGGCGGCAGACTGTTGAGAAACTCTCGTTGGCTTCCCACCGTTCAGAGTACTGGTAGTGGACTTCGCCAGAAGTCCCTTTCTCAGAACGGCGTCGGAATCAACGTCCCGAATTGCAACGGTGATTCATCAGCCCCGTCCTTCAGCACGGAGTTTTGACGAACCGCCCCTTGTACTGATTGGCACTGGAACCGCGGTCTGAATGTCAGGGCTGATCGAACAGACAATGAAAGCTGTGTCCGACATGTTCCTCAGAACGTAAACCAGCCGGACTTCTGGCAAAGTCCACTCCGGTTGCTCAGGAGTTCGTCTTTCGATCGCCAGTCAACGACGGACCTCAAATCCCGCGAAGTCGGTCACAGTCGCCGCCTCGTCGTCAACCGCGTCAATGTTGCCGGCGAACTCGGATTTCACGGCGTCGAGAAACCGCTGAAGCTCGGAACCGCCACCGCAGGCAACCAGCTCGACGGTGCCATCGGCAAGGTTCCTGACGAAACCGGTCACCGCGAATCCGCGGGCGATGCGGTGAGTTGTGTAGCGAAACCCGACTCCCTGAACGCGCCCGTGAAATATGACTCGACGGCACTCCTGATCAGCAGACATTTCCGGCTCCTGTCACTGGCTGAGTGGTCGGTTTCGCAAGTTCGTATAGAGATCCCATTTGATCGTTTAACCCGAAGCCGGAAGCGACGACGTGGGAAACCGGTCCGAAAACGCCATCGCCTCCGGCCACGGGCCAAATGAGAACCCTGTCGGGACTTACGAAACAGACCACTACGTTCAACATCCCGCCACACAAGAAAAAACGGGAGCCGGAATTGTTCCGACTCCCGTTCCGGGTTCAATCAACTGACCGCGTCAGTCGGGGATGCGACCGAAATTACTCAGGCTTCTTCTTGCCCTTGCCGGCAGGCTTCTTCGCGGCATCGCCTTTCCGGGCGGCGCCTTTCTTTGCGTTCTGGCGACCTCGCGGGGCCTTCAGTTTCGCGGCCTGTTCTTCCGTCAGGACCTTCTTGAGAGCGGCCACAACCTGCTGGGCGAGTTCGCCGTTCGCCTTACGGACGTCGGCCATCTTCTTCTGCTGTTCTTCGGACAGCTTGACGGCGCCGTTCACGGCCTTCTGAGCTTCCGGGCCTTTCTTACCGGCTTCGCGAGCAGCCTTCTGGGCAGCAGCGCGAGCCTTCTGCTGATCCTCCGTCAGAATGTCAGCTGTCATCTTGCGAATGTCAGCAGCCTTGGCAGCGAACTCCTTGTCAATCGCCGCGACCTTCTCCTTCTGCTCGGCCGACAGTTCGATGTCGCCCAGGAACCGGGCGCTGATCGACGGAGCACGACGCTGGCCCTTGCGAGCCTGCCCCTTGGCCTTCTTCGCTTCTTCAGCGGCCAGAGCGCCCGACGAGATGACCAGAGCCAGTGCCACACACAACAGACCTTTCAGTGCTTTCATACCAATTCTCCTGTGTTGCGACCGCAGTCGCGGTTTAAGAACAAACAACTGATCTCCCGGAAGTGGAGATGTTTTCTCTTTTTCGAATTCCGCCTGTGACCCCGAGGATCCACCGCAGGTTTCGGAAATTTCGACGAGATAGAAAACAGGCCCGGCATTCGAGAAGAAGGCCGGGCCTGTGGAGTGGTCGTCAAGCAAAGAGTTCTTTAATCACGTTGCCATTCCGGACAACCATGATCGGTCGACCGGTGTTGGTGTGATACTCGTGCTGATGATCGATCCCCAGCGCGTAGTACATCGAAGCGGCCACATCGTCTGGCGAGTAACCGACGTCGTCCTTGGGCAAAGTGGCATCGGCGTTGGACTCACCCAGCACCTGGCCGCCTTTGACGCCACCACCGGCCATCAGCATGAACATGCAGCGCGGGTAGTGGTCGCGACCAACGCGTTCGGTGTTGATCTTCGGCGTCCGACCGAATTCACCGGTGACAAAGACGTTCGTCGTCTCCAGCAGGCCCTTCAGTTCCAGAGCCTGCAGCAGACCGGCGAGACCACTGTCGAGTACCGGCAGTCGACGCTCTTTGAGATTCGTCCAGTTGTCACGATGCGTGTCCCAGCCACCGAGCGAGATCGTGACGAACCGCGTCCCGGCTTCGACAAGTCGCGTCGCCAGCATGCAGCTCTGATCGAACCCGTCTTCGCCAAACAGCTTCGCGACTTCGGGAGACTCGCGGCTGATGTCGAAGGCTTCGCGCGAACGCTTCGACGTGATCATGTAGTAGGCCTGCTGGCTGAAGCGGTCGAGACCGTCAATCAGCTGGCTGTCCTGCTCGATACTGCGGAACGTCGAATCGAGATCCTTGAGCAGCGACTGCCGCTTCTCGACTTCGTTAATCGTCAGCCCACCGCTCAGCTCGATGCCGCGAACGGCGTACGGCTGGCCGGCCTGCGGCGTCGATCCGGTATTCAGCGCGGCGTAACGAACTCCCAGGAAGCCCGGCTTCTGAGCACTGTTCGGAACGGCCACGAACGGCGGGATGTCCTGTGCCGTTTCGAGTTCCTTCGAGACGACCGCTCCATAACCGGGATACTCGATCGACGGCAGCGGCTTATTACCCGTGTTGACATACTCGGTGCCCAGACGGTGAGCCCCCAGCGTGTGGCTGACGCCGCGCAGAATCGTGTAGAGATTCTGAACTTTGGCCAGCTTCGGCAGGTGTTCGCTGATCTGAATGCCGGGCACGTTCGTGTCGATCGGATTGAACTCGCCGCGATGCGTATCCGGGGCATCCGGCTTCAAATCGAACGTGTCCATATGCGATGGACCACCATTCAAATTGATGAAGATCGCGGAGCGAGCCGTGCCGCCTTTGACCTGGCCGGCATTGGCCAGACGCAGGTAGCTGGACATCGTCAGGCCAGTCGCCCCAAGGGCTCCAACCTTCAGAAAATCGCGGCGGGAAGTACCTTCGCAGTTACGGTGAAATGCCATAGGGCAGTCCTTTCAGAGAAGAGCTTCGCTCTGTTTGAGAACTCTGTAGCTACACCCGCCAGAGTGAGGAAATTCAGCGTCTCGCGACGGCAGCTACGGTTGAATCCAGGTCGGAACCAGTTTGAAGAAAGGGCCGGCTCGCGGAGACGTTCCGGGAGCCGGCAGAAAGCGGCTTAGTGGTTGACGATGAACTCCTTGGTGTTGATCAGTGCCCAGAGCACATCGCGAATGCCGTCGAGCTGATTCTCGGACGACTTGACATAAGCGACTGTCCGGTCGAGTTCGTCGGCACTCGGTTCACGGCTGACCGTTCGCAGATACGTCCGGCGAATGATCTCCGGAATCTTCTCAACATCGTCAGCAGTCTGAGCTGTACCGGACGCCGACTTGCCGTCGTCCTTGTCCGCTCCCGTCAGGCGGGCGAGTTGCTTTTCACCGAAAGCGAGGCGCCGAGTCAGCTTCGCGACTTCAGCCTCATCCTCCGCTTTCTTCGCCTTCTTCAGAGCGGCATTCGCCTGCCGAATCTGCGCTTTGATCCGAGCGACCTGACGCTCCGTCGAGTTTCCGCCGCCGTTCGCTGTCCGCGTCTGACGCAGGCCGAGTTCGCTGGCAACCTGGTTGATCCAGCCGCCACGACCCTGATCGATCAGGCGATAAACATCCTGATCGTTCTGCAGGAAGACGGTCTGCAGCAGGCTCGGCTGTTCCGAACGGTCGCAGTCGCAGTTCGATTCGCGGATCGAACGCCCGAACACAGACAGCGAGTAGTTCGCCCGGTTTTCGTTATACCGCGAGCCAGCCGAGGCAATGGCGATTGAGCGGCTGTCAACGTCGCTGAGCATCTTGCCGAACTCGTCGTCCGACGACGTGGCGGCGACGAGAGCATCGAGTGCGATTTCCGCTGGGATACGCCGCGGAATCGAGTGACTGAAGTTCCGGCTGTCGCCACGATTCGACTCGTTGGGCACCCAGGTGCGCTGATACGTGTCGCTGTTGGCAATCTCACGATGCAGCCACTTCAGGTCGTAGCCACTGTCGATGAAGCCCTGCGTCAGGTAGTCCAGCAGCGGCTTGTTGCTCGGTGGGTTGGCCCGTGCCATATCGTCGGGCGGTTCGACAATGCCGACGTTGAAGTAGGCCGCCCAGACTCGATTCACCAGCGCCCTGGCCATCAGGTCGGTCGACCTCATCCAGGCCATTAGCGGCTCACGCGGATCTTCAAACTGCGACAGATCGGTCGCTTCGAACTCGCCCAGCAGTCGCGCTTCGCGCGGTTGTGCGTTCCGGCGAGCCCGCTGACGCTGCTGCATCTGCCGGCGGCGAACCTGCGGATCATCCGAAAGCGGGCGTTCCTTCACGGGCTCGACTTTCGGCGTCCACACTTCGTCGAACGGGACGACTTCGCCCTTCTGGACCAGTCCGACCAGTTCGCGCCGCAATTGGTTGCCGCGAAGCGTCTTGTCGACATCGAGTTTGTCGAGAATGGCTTCGCGTTCTTCACGCGAGCCGGGGCTGTTACCCCGAGTCTGCGTGTGCACAAAGAAGTTCTTGAAGTCGTGGAAGTCCTGCATCGTCCACGAGTCGAACGGGTGCTTATGGCACTGGGCACACTGCATCCGAATGCCGAGGAAGCTGTAGGCAAATCCGATGACGCGATCTTCCGGCTGGCGGAAATTCTGACGCGCCCAGTAGTGCGGCATCGAATCGCGATCCGCGTACGTGACGTCGGAGTTCCGCTTGTAGATCGCCGACATGGCCGTGCTGAATTCCGTGTAGGTTTCGTCGGCCTGACGGCTGTTTGCCATAACGATCCCTTCGACGATCCGGTCGTACGGCACGTTCTTCTCGACGCGCGCCCGCAACCACTCATACCAGTCCTGCGCCGCATGCGAGCGAACCGGTGTGACGTTGTTGAGCTGATCGTCGCTGTTGCCCGTCCAGTCCGCGAAACGAGTTGCCCACCACGCCGCGTAGGCGGGAGTTTCCAGCAGCTCGTCAATCTTGCGGGCTCGCTTGTCGGCCTTCCTGTCCGCCACAAACGCAGTGATCTGATCCGGCGTCGGCAGCGTGCCCGTCATGTCGAGATACAGGCGGCGGAGAAACTCGGTGTCGCCAGCGACGTCCGACGGAACGACGCCCAGCTTCGCGAGCTTCTGCACGACCAGCTCATCGATCTTCGTGCTGGATGCGAGCTGCGGATACTTGTCGCCAACGGTGTCAGTCACCGGACGAATCACCGGAATCGGCTGCACGCCGTTGTCGTAAAACGCGACGATGTGCGTGTCGCCCGCCTGCTGATTGACGACTTCGCCGGTCTTTGAAACGTCGGCGATCTGGTCGTCATTCGACTGAAAGCGGCACATGCAGGTGACGTCTTCGCGGCTGCCGTCGGACCAGACGGCCACGACCTTCAGCTGCACTGTTTCGCCGGCCTTCGAGAACCGCAGTTCGCTCGGCGTCACTTCCAGACGTTCGAACGTCGGCGAATCTTCGAGGTCGACGTTCTTCGCGCCGCCGGCAATCCACTTCAGCAGGACGTTGTACTCCCACGAGCCCTTGTCCATGCGTTTTCCGCCACGGTGCGGCTCTTCGAGGATCGCCTTGTGGAGCGCGTAACTCGCGGCGGGCTCTTCGACATCGACGCGTTCGACCAGTCCTTCGTGGTCCATCTTGAAGTCGTAACCGAAGAGCGAGAGCTGAAAACCGCCCTGCCCCTGAAACGACCCGTGACAGGCTCGGCTGTTACAGCCCAGCTTGCCCACGACGGGGATGACCTGGCGCCGGAAATCCGGCACTTCGTCAGTGTCCGCCGTCGCAAACCTCTCGGCGGCGGGGCGCAACACATCCTGCTGCTGCTTGTCTGATTTCTCGTCAGCGGCATTTGCCGAGACACCCGTGAGCAGGGCGGCGGCAAACACGGCCAGTCCGACACGACACTTCATGGAGATAACCTTTCCGTGAATTCTGTGGCGGGAACATAAAGGTGGGAAAAGCTCGGCAGACGTCTCGCGAGAAGACCTGACGGCCGAACGGAGAGACGTTCTACTTTTCAGATTCCGGCTTACCGGATGTTTGCTTTCGAGCGGCCCCGCTCGACTTCGGCGCTGGTGGTTCGGTTTTTGAACGACCGGACGTCTTCGATCGTTCGGATTTTGACCGTTCGGTTTTCGGCGAGGCCGTACTGGATCGCGTCTTTGAGCGGGCGGACACGAGACGCTGCAGCCGGTCGATCTCTGCAGCGATCCGATCTTCGGAGGAGCGACGAGCCGCCGACAGTTGCTCGCCAAGCTTGTCGAGCCGCTCCTTCTGGCGTTGATAGTCAAACTCCAGCAGCGCCAGCCGGGCCGCGTGGCGATCTTCAATCATGGGCCGCAGACGAGACTCCACTTCAGCGTCTGACGACATCGACAGCCGGGCGACAGCCAGTCGGAGTCGAGAATCGAGGTTCCAGATTCTCAGCGACAACTGATGCCGGTCGGCATCGCGTTCGGCAAGCCGGTTGAGTCGTTCAGCGTCGCGAGAAACGTCCCGCAATGCGGCCTGATAGGCAGGCTGGTTCGACCGCCGCAATGCGTCCAGCAGGTCGGCGAGTTCCGGATGCTGAGCCCGCGCAAACTGCAGAGCCGCCTTCGCCGCGGACTCAGAGATCGGCTCGTTCGAGACCTGCTGCGCCGACCTGCGTGAGGCC
>Ga0070727_10003835_pt1 | contig 13260 bp, 17 predicted proteins | sample tdAd472_FD_66722 | JGI IMG/M metagenome (GOLD analysis project Ga0070727, IMG submission 66722) | Marine sediment microbial communities from the Atlantic coast under amendment with organic carbon and nitrate - tdAd47.2 | ecosystem: Environmental > Aquatic > Marine > Coastal > Sediment | place... | reverse complement strand
GCTATCCGAGCGATGAGTGCGTTCGGCGTGTGCCGCAAACTCTGCACCATTGTCGCTGCGTATATGGTCTGGCGGGCCATGCCACTGGAACAGTCCAGGTCGTGGACACATGAAATCGGGCCCATAGCCTGATAGATGTGAGCGCGACGGCGGCGAGGAAACTACTGGCGAGTTTGTCAAATAGGGTTGCTATGCGCCTGAAGTATCCGATTTTTCTGAGGTCGCGCTCGACGAAATTGTTTCGGCGGCAATAGGTCGGATCGACGATGCGTTGGTGCTTGCGATTGCGCTGTCGGTGAATATGGGCGGTCGCCCCTTGTCGTGCGGCGAGTTCTACAAGCGCGCGGGCGTCATAACCGCGATCGGCGACGATATGGCGTGAGCGGGTCAGGCCGCGCTCATCGACGGCAGCGTTGATCTTGGTGCTCAGTCCTCCACGAGAGCGACCGATGGCGTTATCCGCGCCCCTTTTACCGCCTCCGGCATCGCGTGGCGCGTGTACGCGGCCTGGTGGCTGAGATACCAATGCCGGAGCCTCGAGAAAGGCCCCGGCATCGTTTGTTGTCCTGTCAGCGATTACCCGCGATCGAGCGAATAGCGTCCCGGACCAAAGGCAGCGACGGTGAACATGCCGCCTGCAATCGCAAAGTTCTTGAGGAACGTCGTCATCTCGGTCTGCTGCGCGAAATCATTGTGAAAGATCACCGCTGCCAACACCGAGAATATGCCCAGCGCTCCCGCAGCGTAGCGGGCCTTGAAGCCTGCTGCGAGCATCAACCCGCCAACGATCTCAACAGCGACGGTGCCGTAATAGACCAGTTCGGGCAGCGGCAGGCCGACCGATGCGATGTATCCGACCATTCCTTCCATCTGGCCGAGCTTGCCGACCCCGGCAAGGATGAAGAGCGCTGCCAGAAGCAAGCGCCCGACCAGCGCGAGAGTGTCTTGCATGGCGGCGGGCCTGGCTGTTGCTGCTGCTGTGTCCTGAGTATCGGTGTTCATGTCAGTCTCCTTCAGAAGATTTGAGCGGCCTTAGGCTGCGAGCGCCGCGACTTTCTCGTGTGCAGATTTGATCTTGGCTTCACCGTCGGCGCCCATGATGCCGTCGGCGGCGACAATCTCGACATCCCGAATGCCGAGAAAACCGAGGAAGAAGATGAGCCAGTTCGACATGAAGTCCATCTCGCTGCCGATCGGCGTGCCGCCCGATGCCGCAGTGATGTAGGCCTTTTTGCCTTCGAGCAAACCGACCGGGCCATTCTCTGTGTATTTGAATGTCGTGCCAGCGCGCGCGACCAGATCCGCCCAAGCTTTCACCGACGCCGGGACACCGAAATTGTAGATCGGCGTGCTGATGACGATGGTGTCGGCAGCCTGCAATTCGGCGATCAGAGTGTCGGCAATCGCGGCAAGCTCCGCCTGATCAGCAGTGCGTTGGGCGGCGGGGGTGAGGTTGGCCTCGAACCGCTCGGCGCTGACAAAGGGCAGATCATTGGCGGCAAGATTGCGGGTGGTAAGGCGCGCGCCTGATTGCGGGGTGAGGGTTTCGATCAGCCTGTTGCCGAGGCCTGTTGAAATGCCCTCATCGCCGCGGATCGAAGCGGTCAGGTGCAGAATATGGGTCATGGTTGGAAACTCCTTGGATCGATTGAAGGGGGTGGAGCCAGCCGGTTGGGGGAGAGGGGAACCGGCTGGCTCCGAGGGATTTAGGCTGCGTCTACGAGGACTATTTCGCTGTCTTCGAGCGCAGTGATGGTCACGCTTTCGAGCTGGGTGATTGCGACGCCATCGCGAGCATTCGCCTCAACATCGTCCACCCGAACCGCGCCGGTTGCGGGCACGAGATAGAGGTGCCGATCGGCCGAGCGCGGGGTGTAGGTTACGCTCTCGCCCGCCTTGATCGTCGCGCCGAGCACACGGGCATCGGTGCGAATGGGCAGCGCGCCTTCGGCCCGATCATCATCGTTCGCACTGCTGGTGGCGAGCGGCACGAACTGGCCCGCGCGGTCATCCTTGGGAAATTGTTTGGCACCCCAGCTCGGCTCACCACCGCGCTCGTCGGGAATGATCCAGATCTGGAACAGAGTGGTTTCCTCGTCTTCGCGATTGTATTCCGAATGCTGCACGCCATTGCCTGCGCTCATCACCTGCACATCGCCCGCTTCGGTGCGGCCTTCATTACCCATGCTGTCGCGGTGAGTGATCGCGCCTTTGCGGACATAGGTGATGATTTCCATGTCGTTGTGCGGGTGGGTGGGGAAGCCGGTGCCCGGTGCAATCGTGTCATCATTCCAGACGCGCAATGCTCCCCAATTGACGCGCGAGGCATCGTGATAGCTCGCAAAAGCAAAGTGGTGACGCGCATCAAGCCAGCCGTGATTGGCTGCGCCAAGGCTGTTGAAGGGACGAAGTTCGATCATTGTCTTTCTCCTGAGGGAGCGACCGGACGAAGCGGCCTTGCTCTGTTGAAATAGGAGATAGTCGCACTTGGCCTTCGCGATAACTGCGATAAAACTTGCCAAAATGTTCGGAATATCTGAACATATATCCATGAAGCTCGGCGAACCGACCCTCGATCAATTGCGCATCTTCCTCTTAGTGGTGGAGAAGGGCAGCTTTGGCGCGGCGGCGCGCAGTTCGGGCCGTGCGGTCTCGGCGATAAGCTATGGCATCGCGCAGTTGGAGGCGCAGCTGGCGGTGACTTTGTTCGAACGCGAAGGATCGCGCAAACCGGTGCTGACCGAGGCGGGCGAAGGACTGCTGGCAGAGGCGCGCTCAGTCTCCGACCGGGTGGATGCGCTGCTCGCCAAGACGCGCTCGCTGCATGCCGGGCTGGAAAGCAGCGTCGGGCTGGTGCTCGACGTCATGGTGCCAAGCGATGTCACCGCGCGGGTGCTGCGCGAGTTCCGCCGCATGTTTCCGACCGTCGCGCTCACGCTCCATATCGATGGGCTGGGTGCGGTGGCCGAATGCCTGCTTGATGATCGCGCGCAGCTCGCCATTGGCGGACCGGTGATTGGAGACAATCCCACGCTCGAACGGCAGGTTGTCGGCGAGGTTGAACTGGTGCCGGTTGCTGCTCCCGATTACCCGTTGGCAGCCAAGGGCGTCGCGCCGGGTGAAAACCGCAAACATCTGCAATTGGTGTTGGCCGACCGCTCCGACCTGACCGAAGGCCGCGAGTTTTCAGTGCTCAGTCCGCTCACATGGCGGCTGGGCGATCTGGGCGCGAAGCATGCGCTGCTGAAGGAAGGGTTGGGGTGGGGCAATATGCCGCGCCACGTTGTCTCCGATGATATTGCGGCGGGGCGTTTGGTCGAACTCGACCTGCCCGAAAAGCCGGGAGCCGCCTATGCCTTAAGCGCCATGTGGCGGCGCGATGATCGCTTGGGTCCGGCGGCAAGCTGGCTGATCGATGCGTTTCGTGAGCAGTTGGCCGCCTGTCCGCGCTAAGGCCCGGACAGGGTCGGTTCGTCGCCCGATTTCCACGGCGTAAATTTCGGCATGATGCTTTTGAACAGGTCGGAGGCAAGGTGACGTTCGAGCGCCTCGACAGCATCTGATAGTGACAGCCCCAATGCGGCAAGCTGCATCGGGTCCGGCGTGACATGATACTGTCGTTCGTAGCCACCGACCGTGTTGACCTCGGCGACACCGGGAATGGTCCGCAACTGCGGTCGCGCGACCCAATCGGTCAATGTCCACAAATCGGTTGGCGTCCATTCGCTGCCATCGGGCTCCGGCTCGATCGCGTACATCAAGATTTCACCCAGACCGGTCGCAATCGGGTCCATAGCCTGATAGATGTGAGTGCGACGGCGGCGAGGTCGCGATGGCGGTAATAGGTCGGATCGACGATGCGCTGGTGCTTGCGATTGCGCTGTGCGGGAATATGTGCGGTGGCCCCTCGTCGCGCGGCGAGTTCTGTGAGCGCGCGGGCGTCATAACCGCGATCGACGACGATATGGCGTGAGCGCGGCCTGACCCTAGCCAGCACAGCAAGATAATTTGGTAATATCCTTGTCGAATGTCTGGGCGGCGAGCTTCAGACCTTCAACAGTAGTCAGGTAAGGAAAAATTGTTTCCCCAAGCGACTTGGTCGTCATCCCAAATTTTAGGGCCATAGCCAGCGTCTGGATGCTGTCCGAACCTTCGGGAGCCATAATTTGACCGCCGAGCAATTTGTCGGTTTTCCGGTCGGCAACAAGCTTGATAAGACCCCTGGTATCACGTGCAGCCAATGCGCGCGGCACTTGGTCCAAGGGCACCACTGATGTCTTCACATCATAACCTGCTTCCCGAGCTTCAGCTTCGTTCAATCCCACGCCGGCGACCTGGGGATCGGTGAAGACAACCCAGGGCATGACCGAGTTATCGTATGATTCCGACCCCATTGCCGCCGCATTCATGGCGGCAAGCTTTGCGCCATAGGCTGCCATGTAGACAAATTGATCGCGATTGGTCACATCGCCGGCTGCGAATACGCCGGGTTTCGATGTCTGCATATCATCGCCGACAATAATCGCGCCGCGTTTGTCGAGTTCCACGCCCGCTTGTTCAAGATCCAATCCATCGGTGTTGGGATGACGCCCCGTCATGACGGCAAGCTTTTCAGCTGTAAGCTCTATCGGTCGGCCATTCTGCTCAACGCAGATTGTCACGCCAGACGCATCCTCGCGGCAGGCATCATAAGTGATGCCGCAATGCATTTTGATGCCTTCGGAACGGAATGACTCTGTCAGGGCTTCGGATATTTCAGGTTCAGCTCCGGGCAAAAGTCGTGAGCGACAGATGAGCGTCACATCCACGCCCATTCTCGCCATCATCAGCGCAAGTTCTGATCCGACATATCCGCCGCCAATGAAAATCAGGCTTTTGGGCAGAGTCTTCAGATCAAGCAATTCGGTGCTGTCGAGCGTTGAGACTGTGTCGATCCCCTCGATCGGCGGAAGTGCGGGCCTGCCCCCGGTCGCAATAATGATCTTTGGCGCGCGAATGATACGCTCGCCTACCGCCACCCCGCCATCGACCAGCCGGGCGGGTCCTTCTTCAAAATAGTCAACGCCTTCATATTCTGGCAGCAGATCGGCATATTTCTTTTGCCGCAAGTCATTGACCAGATCGTCTTTTGCCCTTGCGAGCCTCGCCCAGTCTTCGACATGCGCTTCACCGCTTAGTCCGGGAAACCGTCTGGCGTGGTTCGCACCATGAATGGCCTCGCCCGCACGGATCATCGCTTTTGAAGGAACGCAGCCGACATTGACGCAGGTGCCGCCAATCGTGCCATGACCTACCAGTGCAACTCTTGCTCCGGTCTCCGCTGCTGTAATCGCAGCCGAGAATCCTGCTGATCCGGCACCCACGACAGCAAGATCATAGCATTCGCTACCGTTTGAAGCGTAACAATCATCCATGTTTTTCCAACTTTCCTGCCGCTTTCAGTTTATGTGTTCGGTGCCAAACTGCGTATGACGTTAGTCCGACAAAGAAGAGGAGCGCTGGCAACAATACGTAATCCAGATAGCCAGTGATGGCTGACAACCCCACAGCGGCCACTAGGACGACCAGAATCGGGGTGAAACAGCGCAGGGCGAGGATCACCGCGCCAATCATGCCGACCTTGAGAAGCGCCTTGTCGTTCACAGGCGGCCCTCATCATTGCGCACAGCCGGATAACCGGCATTGGTCGAAGCAGCAGCAATGGCAGCAGCGGTCGTTTGCGAAGGATCGAAGCGCGCTACGGCTGTCTTCGTCTCGAAATCGACGGTTACTTCATCGACGCCAGCGACCCCTTCCATCGCGCGCTTCACCGTGATCGGGCAGGTGGCACAGGTCATATTCTCGACGGCGAAGCTGGCCGATTGCAGTTCGAGCGTTGCCGCAGCCTGATTTTCGGCTGGCTCAGGGGAGAGTAATGTTACTGCACCAAGGCCCGCCCCACCGAGCGCTACAAGCGCGATCACTGCTAAAGTTGTTTTCTTCATGTTGCGTCCTTCCTAATAAAATAGTGGTGCCCACCAATCGATTGTCGCAGCAAAGGCGACAAGTACGGCAGCGAGCCAAAGTGCGCTCTTGGTAATGATCGATGAAGAAGGCCGTGCGCAGTATGAACCATCTTCGCAGGCTTGCGCCTTCCGAAAATAAACGTGCCAAAAACCCAGAGCCAAAAAAATGATCGTTACGCCAATCAAATAGGGTTTGTAGGGTTCGAGTGCCGTCAGATTGCCGATCCAAGCTCCGCTGACACCCAGCGTCACCAGCAGGAGCGGGGCAATACAGCATGAGGAAGCGAGCAGCGCGCCAAATGCGCCTCCCACCGCCCAAAATCGTTCGCTTTTTTGTTGTGTTTGATCGTTCACAAAAGTCAGTATAGTCTCTGTAGTAACTACAGGTTCAAGAGAAAATTTGAGAGGATCGTGCCAGGGCACATGATAATGCGCGCAGAGCTCGTCAAAGCCACCGGCTGCAACATCGAAACCATCCGATACCTCCAGCCATCATACTCGAAATCCAGCTGCAGATCGTCGCTTCAGACACCCCGTGCCGCCTGGCCAGATCTGCGGTCTTCGCGCCCGCCTCTGCCTCCTTCAGCACGCCGATGATCTGCTCTTCGGCAAACCTTGTACGCTTCATCTCGTCCGTCCTTCTGTCAGGGCCGGACTCTAATCGCTCGTGGAGGAAAATCAGGGGGTCACGTCACGGGCTTTCGGTTCGCCTCGCCCGCTCCACTTGTTCAGGTCGTTTCGATATTGCCGTCTGACACAAATATCATGCTGCGGAGCGGGTGCGCTGTGCGAACGCCCTCACTCATACCCCTCAAGCTCATCACCCTGCACGCTCACCACATGCACCAGATTGGTCGCGCCGGACTGGCCGAAGGGGACGCCGGCCATCACCGCGAGGCGCGAGCCCTTGCCGCCGAAGCCGTGGCGCAGCGCCATCCGCTTGCCCTTGCCGATCATCTCTTCGAAACTGCCGATATCGCGGGTCGCGACCGGGTGTGCGCCCCATAGCAGCGCGACGCGGCGGGCGACTTCCATGCTCGGGGTGAGCACCATCACCGGCACCGCAGGCCGCTCGCGCGAGACGCGGCGGGCCGAGCTGCCTGAGCTGGTGAACACGGTGATCGCGCTCAACTTGACCGTATCGGCAATGGTCATGCAGGCATGTGCCATGGCATCGGCGGTGGTCGCATCGGGCGGCGTATCGAGCATGCGCACGCGCTGCTTGTAGCCCTCATCGTGCTCGACCTGCTTGGCGATCGAATCCATCATCATCACCGCTTCCTCGGGCCAATCGCCCGCAGCGGTTTCCGCGCTCAGCATCACGGCATCGGCCCCATCGTAGACGGCGTTGGCGACGTCCGAGACTTCGGCACGTGTCGGAGCCGGGCTTTCGATCATCGATTCGAGCATTTGCGTCGCCACGATCACCGGCTTGCCCGTCAGGCGCGTCATATTGACGATCTTCTTCTGCAGCGGCGGGACTTCCTGCGGTTCCAGCTCGACACCCAGATCGCCGCGCGCGACCATGATGCCATCCGATTGTTCGATAATCTCGCCGAGGCGGCGGATCGCCGACGGTTTCTCGATCTTGGCGCACAAGGCGCTCTTGCCGCCCATCAGCCTGCGCGCTTCGGCAAGGTCTTCGGGTCGCTGCACAAAACTGAGGCCGATCCAGTCCGCGCCCAGTTCCAGCGCAAAGGCCAGATCGCGACGATCCTTTTCGGTGAGCGCAGGGATCGGAATTTCGGCGTCAGGGACGTTGACGCCCTTGCGATCCGAAATCACTCCGCCGACTTCGGTCTTGCAAATGATCGCATCACTGCTCACCGATTTGACGCGGAAGCGCATCTTGCCGTCATTCACCAGCAGACGCTGGCCTTCCTCGATCACCTCGAAAATTTCGGAATGCGGCAGTTCGACGCGGGTGGCATCGCCCGGTTGGGATGAACGGTCGAAGGTGAAAGTCGCGCCATGCGGGATGGTGGCGCGGCCATCGGCGAATTGGCCGACGCGCAGCTTTGGACCTTGCAAGTCGGCCAGCACGGCGATGGGCTTGCCGAATTCCTGTTCGAGCGCGCGGATATTGGCGAAGGTCTGGGCATGGACTGCGTGCTCGCCATGGCTCATATTGACGCGGAAGGCATCAGCCCCGGCCAGGAACAGGCGGCGCAGCACATCGGGGTCTGCCGTTGCAGGTCCGGTGGTGGCGAGGATCTTGACCTTGCGGTCGCGCGGGTCGAGCTTGGGGCTGAGTTCTTTTGCCATGGGCAAGGCCTATGGCAATCTCTTGCGACAAGACAAGGACACATTTGTATGCACGACAAACAAGACGCGCTCGATGACTTGCCCGATGAGATGGCCGCAGCCGCTTTTCGTCGTCTGGTAAGGCATCTGCAACATCGCCACGATGCCCAGAATATCGAGCTGATGGGCCTCGCTGGCTTTTGCCGCAATTGCCTCGCCGACTGGATCCGCGATGCCGGCTTTGAGGGCGATAAGGCGGCTGCGCGCGAACTGATCCACGGCATGCCGATGGAGGAATGGCAGGCCACCCGCCAGAGCGAAGCGACGCAGGAGCAGATCGACCGCATGGCCGACAGCCTGCATCGCAACAAGCCGGACCTGCGCTAGGGTCAGGAGCTTCATTGGGCCAGATTCAGGTCGCGCAGGAATTTGTTGCTGAACATGGTCCGTTGCACAGCTGAGGGCAGCAGCTGGTTGCGCGCCGCCACCCATGTGTCGCGATCATTGCCATAGACATTGGTGATACGCTGCGGAGTGGAGCCATTGGTCTTGCCCCAATGCTGGGTGAAGGGAATGCCCGCCGCTTCCATTTGCGCCGGAATCGCGTCGAGGAAAGCAATGGCATTGGCGTTGTGAACGCCGTCCATGCTGACAACGAAGGTCGGATCCCAGCGATTGAACGCCAGCAATGCAGGCGATTTGCGGACATAGCGGCAGCCGAACACCAGCGGGACCGGTCCCATCGTTCCATTGAGCGCCAGCAGCAGGTCGAGCGTGTCGAGCGCCCTGTTCAGCGGCACGGCGACAGTCCCGCTCGCGACCTTGGTGCGAAACGCCTTGTAGCCGAATTGCTCGCCCCAGGTGCCGGTTGAATTGCCAAGCTGGAACAGGCTGCCTGCCACCAATTGCGAGAACAGCGGGACCAGCCCGGTGAACAAATTGAGCGCTTGTCCGGCGACCGAGATGAAATCATAGCCCGGCCCGAATGTCCCCTGCTTCATAGCGTAGTCTGCCTGGTGCGCCGGGTTCCACGGCTTTTCATACATCTGGGTGATGAGCACTTCGGGCGGATTGGTGTTGGGATTGATGATCGGCTGGAAGAAATAGGGTTGTCCCGATGCTCCGGGCGGATCGAGCGCCGGATCGCCGGTGAAATCGAGATTGCCGATCCGATTGCGCATCCTGGCATCGAGCACAAGTTTCTGGCCGTTCCGCTCGGTGTCGTAATTATGTGCATCGAGCAGGAAGCGCGGTCGCGCCTCGATCACCACATTGTGGATCACGCCGAACGCGCCGAGCCCCATGACAACAGCATTGAAGACATCATCATCGCGCAGCAATCGGGCATTGATCGATTGCGGCAGCGCCGCCTTCATCACCGGATAGCTGGCCCGCTCCAACCAGAACTGCGCATTGTCATCGGTGATCAGGTGAATGGCGACGATGTGATCGTGCAAGGCTCCGTAATCCAGCGCTGAGCCATGCGTTCCGGTCGACGTCGCGCCGACAATGGTCTGGCCATTGGCCGCACCTGTGGTGTGCAGCGATAGCTGGTTGGTGTCGTTCTCCAGCCACGGGTTCAGTTCGGAAATATAGGTGCCGCATTGCACCAGGCACAGGCCTGCCGCAGCTTGCGCATTGCCGGGATAGGCCGGATCGAGCTGGTCACTGCGCAGCCGCTTCTTTCCTGCCAGATCGGCATTGTCGAGCATGATGCCGCTCGTCACCGGTGCCTCGGACAAAGACCACCCGCGCCCTATCGCGCGATGCTCGACCTGCTGCGCTTTGGCGCTTGCGATGCTGCGCTGGATTTGCCTGGTGCAGCGATTGATTGCCGAGCTGCCGTAGATCGGTCGGTCGGGCGGATAAAAGACCTTGTCGACCGCCGCGATAGTGCCGGAAATGGTCTGGTGCCAGTTCTGCCACGGGCGCGGGCCGCCAAAAGTGCTGAGCATGGTGGTGTCATCGGACATTGGCCTGTCTCCCCCCTCCCCTAAAACTGTGTGCTGCTGCCGCTGTCAGGGTCTTCGGGGATCTCGGTCTTCGCGCATTGGAAACGGATTGTGGCGGGAGACACGATGCCGAGCGTGAGGACGGTGGCCAGGCCTTGCAGGAAATTGCGATGGACCTCGACCCGGGTCATGCCCTCGCCGCGGCATTCGCTCGCCACATGGCCGGTGGCGCCATCGCTGCTGACGCCGGTCTCTCCGGCAATCGATGTTTGCGCGGCTGCGTAGGCTTCCCCGGCGATTCCGCTGCCATCGGGGCGATCCGCCGTTATCAAATGGCTGGCGCAGCCGCTGACCATCATGGCCCCGGCTACGGCGGTTGAGATCAGTCTTGCGGTGTTACGTCGCATGTCCGCCACTCCCTTTGCGGTGATGACTGCGCGACCTTGTGATTTTCGTTGATCAGCCGAATGTGCGCTTGCGACGGGAAAAACACAAGCACGCGGCTTCACCAAGCGAGCAGCTGCCGCTAACGAGCGACGAACCGATTCTCACATCATCCGGAGTTTTTGACGAAATGGCCGAAGCCACCGACGACCGCCTGCGCCTTCTGATCGAGCGCATCGAACGCCTCGAAGAGGAAAAGAAAGGCATCGCAGACGATATTCGCGACGTCTATTCGGAAGGAAAGGCTGTGGGATACGATACCAAACTGATGCGGCAGCTGATAAGGCTGCGCAAAATGGAAACCAATGACCGCCTTGAAATGGAAACGCTGCTGGAAACCTATAAAGCAGCCATCGGGATGACCTAGGGTCAGGACTCAAAAATTGCGGGCAGCTTCCCGATCATCTCCATCTTCGAGCGCGACATCGCGGTCAGGCGCAGACCCGAACATGTGCAAAAGCGCCCACGATGCGAAGCGTTTCGCCCGGTCCCGCTCCGGGCCGAGATCGACCTCGCAGCGCTCGATGCCCGAGGCTGTCTTGCGCTTCGCAGCCGATCAGAGGAAAGGTGGCCCCAGCACCAGCTGGTGCCACCACCACGAATTATTGCTTGGTAATCGAAGTGATTACGTCGCCTTCTGAACCGCTACGAAACTCAAACGAGATGCCCTCACCGACGGCAAGCTGGTCGCGCAGATTGTCCTCGGCTTCGAACGTCATGGTCATGGCCGGCCATTCGATTTCCGGAACCGGGCCGTGCTCGATGGTGATCGTTCCGGCATCGGCATCGATGGCTGTGACGGTTCCTTGCGCGCTGGCCATTTGCATCATGTCTTCCGATTCCGTCATCGGCATGTCGCCCGAATCCATAGGCATCTGACCATCGGCCATCTGGCCCTCCGCTATTGGCATGTCATTCATATCAGCGGTGCTCTGCTCGGCATCACAGCCAGCCAGCGCCAGCGGCGCGGCCATTAGTATCAAGAGGGTTGTGCTACGCATTCTTCTTCTCCTTGGGGTTGGGTTGATCGATTGGGTCGAGGACGCCGCAACAACAGATATCCGGCGGGTAAGACAAACATCGACAGAAGCGGAGCGGTGATCATCCCGCCGATCATCGGGGCGGCAATGCGGCTCATCACTTCCGAGCCCGCGCCGGTGCCGATCAGGATCGGGAACAGACCGGCGAGGATGACTGCGACGGTCATTGCCTTGGGCCGAACCCGCAGGAGCGCGCCTTCGCGGATAGCCGCAGAGACTTTGTCGGCATCGAGGTCGCCCTCCCGCCGTTCCAGCGCGGCTTTCAGATAGATCAGCATGACCACGCCAAATTCCGCCGACACGCCAGCCAGCGCGATAAACCCTACGGCAGTCGCGACAGACTGGTTGTATCCCATCAGATAGAGCAGCCAGAAACCGCCGGTTAGCGCGAATGGCAGCGTCCCCATGATCAGCAGCGCCTCGTCGAGGCGGCGGAAGATCAGGTAGAGCAGAAGAAAGATGATCGCGAGCGTGGCCGGTACGACGATCTGCAAGCGCTCATAGGCACGGGTAAGATACTCGAATTGCCCGGCATAAGAGAGGCTCACGCCCGCAGGCAGATCGACCTCGGCTGCAATCGCCTCCTGCAAATCGCTCACCACCGAGGAAAGATCACGCCCGCGCACATCGACATAGACATAGCTCGTCGGGCGACCCTGCTCGCTCTTGAGCATTGGCGGGCCGCTGGTTACCCGGATTGCCGCCACGGTGCCAAGCGTGATCTGCTGACCCGCCGGAGTAAGCACGGGAAGGTTGCGCAGTTCATCGACGCTGTCGCGGATCTCGCGCGGATAACGCACATTGACCGGATAGCGCGCCAGTCCCTCGACCGTGCGCGCGACATTGGCACCGCCGATCGCGCCTGAAACGATCTGCTGTACATCGGCGATATTGAGCCCGTAACGGGCCGCTTCCAGACGGTTGATGTCGACATCGACATAACGCCCGCCCGAGAGCCTCTCGGCAAGAGCCGAGCTCACCCCTGGCACCTGCTTTGCTATCTGCTCGATCTGGAGCGCGACGCGTTCGAGTTCACCCAGATTCTCACCCGAGACCTTCACACCGATCGGGCTCTTGATGCCGGTCGCCAGCATATCGATGCGGTTGCGGATCGGCGGCACCCAGACATTGGCGAGGCCTGGCACCTGCACAACGCGATCGAGTTCCTCGACGAGCCTGTCGGTTGTCATTCCCTCGCGCCATTCATCGCGCGGTCTGAACCGTATCGTGGTCTCGAACATCGTTAGCGGCGCCGGATCGGTCGCTGTATCTGCTCGGCCCGCTTTGCCGAACACCGTTGCGACCTCCGGAACCGATTTGATAAGGCGGTCGGTCCGCTGGAGCAGTGCGGACGCCTCGCCCGGAGAAAGGCCGGGAAGCGCGCTCGGCATGTAGAGCAGGTCACCCTCGTCGAGCGGCGGGAGAAATTCGCCACCGAGCCGGGTGAAGGGAATTAGGGTCGTTGCGAAAATCAGAACGGCGATCACCAGAGTGGCCTTCGGACGGTGCATCACCCAATCGAGACCGGGGCGATACGCACGCGTCAGCGCCTTGTTGATGGGATTCCGATCTTCC
>Ga0070727_10003834_pt1 | contig 13260 bp, 10 predicted proteins | sample tdAd472_FD_66722 | JGI IMG/M metagenome (GOLD analysis project Ga0070727, IMG submission 66722) | Marine sediment microbial communities from the Atlantic coast under amendment with organic carbon and nitrate - tdAd47.2 | ecosystem: Environmental > Aquatic > Marine > Coastal > Sediment | place... | reverse complement strand
GGCTCGAAGTCCTCCGAGTAGCCGAAACCGGGGGAGAGGGCTGCAATACCTGTCGCTGATCTGAGTGAGCCGGGTGCCTGAAAGCTGCCAATGTTGGAGCGACTCTCTACACGCCATTCGATGCGGCCGAGATTTCCGGTGTCACCCCTGAATATCGTCCAGTCGCCGAAGAAGCGATTGATGTTGCCGAATGCATCGCTATCTCGACCTTCGAGACTCGAGCTCGCGTCCTGGTACAACGCATACACTTGCAGGCCCAGGGAGACGCTGGATTCTTCCTGACCCTGGACTGGGAGGGTCAATGCCAGCGCCAGTACAGCGACAGCAAACCTGGTCTTCAACGGAGCACTCCTGTGGCTCGGTAATACGTGCAGCGTGGAGATTGTCGGCGGGGTGAGGGAGTGCGTCAATACGCACAAAGGACTATGCATAGTTCGCGCTATAATGCTCGACACAGGGGTGGCCTTCGGGCCTGAGATCCAATTCGGGAACCCTTAGAACCTGATCCGGGTAATGCCGGCGTAGGAAGGGAATAATGACTAAAATCAACACCTTGTGGTTTCCCACCGCATTCTTGTGCCTGTTTCCGATGTTGGGTTGGTCCGCCGACACGATCGACGAGATCGTTGTCTTCGCAGATTTTCGCGAGCGCGCCGCAACCGACGTGCCGGCCAGTATCACCATTCTCGATAGCGAAGAAATCGAGAGCATGGCCGTGCAGCATTTCGAGGAGCTGATCAACTCGATCCCAAACCTGAACTGGTCGGGTGACGGGCATCGCGCACGTTACTTCCAGATGCGCGGTGTCGGCGAGCTCGAGCAATACCAGGGCGCGCCGAATCCGTCCGTGGGTTTCCTGATCGACGACATCGACTTCAGCGGTATCGGTACCGTAGCGACGTTGTTCGACATGCAGCAGGTCGAAGTCCTTCGCGGACCCCAGGGAACAAGATACGGCGCTAACGCTCTGGCCGGGCTTATCTACATGCGCAGCGCGGAACCGACGGCTGATCTTGATGGCAGGGCAGAACTCACGGCCGGCGATGACGGTACGATTGCGGGCGGGTTCGCTGTCGGTGGCGGGCTCAATACAGACGACAGTGTCATGGGTCGATTAAGCGTTCACTATCACGAGAGCAACGGCTTTCGAGAGAATACTTATCTCAATCGTGATGACTCGAATGGCCGAAACGAGATGACGGTGCGCGGCCGGCTCAAGTGGTCGGCCGGGGATGCATGGGATTTCAATCTCGCGGCCGTGTACGCCGATATTGATAACGGCTATGACGGCTGGGCGATCGACAACAGTTCGACAGTGCTTTCTGACAAACCGGGTAAGGACGCGCAGGAAAGCCTCGGGGCATCGCTGCGGGCTGAGTACTCGGGCTTCGCGAAAGCAAGACTGACTTCGATCACGAGCTTTGCGGACTCGGATATCGAGTTCAGCTACGACGCTGACTGGGGCAACGACGACAGTTGGGCGCCAGTCTTGTATGACTACATCTCGGTCAGTGACCGGAAGCGACAGACACTGAGCCAGGAGTTTCGTTTCGTTGCCGATAACTGGCTTATCGGTGTCTACGCCTTGCAGATGGACGACGAGATAAGCACATTTAATTGGGGTGAGTACTACGACCCGGGCTACGACTGGGCCGACAGCCTGAATGACCTGTTCATCAGTGACTATGAAGCGACCAGCCTGGCGGTGTTCGGACAAATCGACCAGGACATTGGCGAGGCATCGCGACTGACGTTCGGCCTGCGCTTCGAGCGGCGCTCAACCGACTACAGTGATTCGTCGGGTCTGAGGACGGGTCCGTCGGAATCGATGTGGGGCGGCGAATTAGCCTTTAGTCATGAGCACTCCGACCTGGTTACGAGTTTCGTAAGTTTTTCAAAAGGTTACAAAGCTGGCGGCTTCAACCTGGGGCCGGCCGTACCCGACGAGTATCGCGAATACGTCGGCGAGAATCTGCTGAATCTCGAAGCTGGTATCAAAGCAACTCTTCTCGACAGTACGCTGCGGCTTAACGCGTCGGTATTTGCAAATCGCCGCGACGACCAGCAGGTGCGGACCTCGTTCCAGCTGAATCCCGGTGATCCGACCTCATTCGGTTTCGTGACGATCAATGTCGAAGAGGGCGACACGTTGGGATTCGAGGCGGACGTGCGCTGGCTTCCGAACGACAACTGGATGCTGTATGCGACAGTTGGATTGTTGGACACGGAATTTGGAGAGGTTAAGGCCCCTTCGCTCGCTAACCTGGTTGGTCGATCACAGGCGCATGCACCGGACTATACGCTGGCATTTGGCGGCAGCTACGATCATCCAAGCGGCATTTTTGTTCGTGTCGATACCTCTCTTCGCGACGACTTCTACTTTGACGTGAGTCATGACGCGCGGTCACGATCGTTTGAACTCATCAATACCCGAATCGGATACCGGTCGGATACTTGGTCCGCCACGTTGTGGGCGCGCAACCTGTTCGATGAGGAGTACGCCGTGCGTGGATTCTATTTCGGCAATGAGCCGCCCGATTTCCCCAATGCCCTGTACACACGCTTTGGCGATCCGCGCCAAATCGGCGTTACATTTGATAAGAGGTTTTAATATGAAAGTTGCTGTCGATATCAGCCTGTATCCGCTTCAGGAAGACCTGATTCCACCCATTCAGGACGTAATAGAGAGACTCAAGTCTCACGAGGGCTTGTACGTTGATACCAATGCGATGAGCACACAGATTCGAGGTGAGTACGACGATGTTATGGCGGTCTTGACGAGTGAGTTCAAAACAACCTTCGAGCAATTGCCGAAAGCCGTGTTTGCCATGAAAATACTCAACAACCCGATCGCGGACTAGATGACGCCGCTCGAAGTTGTTGCGGTCGTAATGGCCATCCTGTATTTGCTTCTGGCGATACGGGAAAACATCTGGTGTTGGGCGTGCGCCGGAGTCAGCACGGTGATCTACGTTTACCTGTTTCTTTCAGCGCAGCTCTACATGGAGTCGGCGCTGAACGTCTTCTATTTCGGTATGGCCATTTACGGCTGGAGCATCTGGTATCGCGGTCGAACTGACGGCCACGAGCTGCCGGTTACAAAGTGGACGATTCCAGTTCACGCCTACGCTATCGCCGCGATCATCGCGGCAAGTTGGATCAGCGGATACCTTCTCGACACCCGCACAGACGCGGCTTTTCCGTACATTGATTCGCTGACAACATGGGCCGCGATCTGGGCGACTTTTCTGGTTGCACGCAAGGTACTCGAGAACTGGTGGTACTGGCTGGTCATCGACATCGCATCAATATTTATCTACTGGTCAAGAGATCTGCAGCTAACGTCTTTGCTATTTGTTATCTATGTGATCATGATTCCGTTCGGGCTCATCAGCTGGACGCGCTCCTGGCGCGAAGCACAGGTATGACATCAACACCGGAAACCGTACTTGCTGATTTACCTGAGTGGGCGGGGGCGACCGTCGGGAATTTGTCGGGCGGTTTGACCAATCGCACATGGTTGGTCGAAGCTGGCGAACGTCGCGCGGTTCTCAAGATAGATGACAAGCCGCGCGAAGCGCCGTTCAACAGTCGCTACGCCGAAGCACAAATTCAGACGACCGCAGCGGAGCAGGGGCTCGCAAATCCTGTCTTACTGGCCACTGACACGGTTTATATGACCGAGTATGTGGATGGCGTCGTCTGGTCGCTGAACTGCCTTGAAGACAACGCGAATCTCGACAATCTCGCGGCAGGACTGAAGAAACTACACTCGCTGCCACTGACCGGCCGCACGTTTGATCCGCTCGGTGCTGCGCGGGAGTATGCTCGGCTCATTGACCCTGCACAGGCGGTCAAAGTCAGTGAGTGCTTGCATAAGGTCGAAGCCGGGCCACGGCCGCCGAATCTCTGTTGCTGTCACAACGACCTGGTTGTGGCCAATATTCTCAACGTTCCTGATGTACGGTTCCTGGACTGGGAATACGCTTGCGACAACGATCCGTTTTTTGATCTCGCGACGATCGTTGCGCACCACAAGCTAACGACCGAACAGTCAAATTACCTGCTCGATTCTTACTTCGACGGTGATGGTGAGCGCTGGCGCGATCAGCTTGCGCGCCAGGCGGATGTGTACGAGGCGCTACTCTGGCTGTGGAATGCCGCTCGGCCGCAGGGCGAAATGCAAAGTGAGCAGAGCGGCGAGCGCTGACAGAACGGACCCAATCAGGACACCAAGCCGGTCACCATCAAAGTAACTGCCATCACCGTGCTCAAAGGCTAACCCTGCAATGAACAGGCTCATCGTGAATCCGATGCCGCTCGCGAACGCCACGCCAAATATCTGCGCCCAGGACACGTCATCGGGCAGCTTCACGAGGCGAAGCAATGCAGCGAGGCCAACAAAGGCCATGATACCCAGCGGTTTGCCGACGAACAGACCCAGCACAATGCCGAGCGTGACCGGGTGCATGACCGAGTCGATAGTGAGGCCACCGAATGGCAGCCCGCCATTGGCGAACGCGAACACCGGCAGGATAATGAATACCACCGCACCATGCAGATCATGCTCGAGTTCACGTAAGGGTGAGCGCCCGTCCTTGTCACGCATCGGGATGCAGAGGGCAATGAGTACACCTGCCAGCGTTGCGTGCACGCCGGATTTCAGTAACGCGACCCAAAGAACGATCCCGAGCAAAATGTAGGTCGATGTACGGGCTACCCCGGACCAGTTCATAAGCAACGCAATGATGAACGCAACGATGCCGACGATGACGAGCGTCAATGAAATATCTTCGGAATAGAACAACGCGATAATTATGATCGCACCGAGGTCATCGAAGATGGCAAGAGTGAGGAGAAAGACTTTCAAGGCGACGGGCACACGACTACCGAAGACACTCAGTAGTGCCAACGCGAACGCGATATCCGTCGCGGCCGGAATCGCCCAGCCGTCGAGAGCAACCGGATCGCTCCAGTTGAACCAGGCGTAGATGGCCATAGGCACAATCATTCCACCAAGGGCGCCGACAGCAGGCAGCGCGATCTGCCGCGCCGACGACAATTCTCCTTCGAGGATTTCGCGTTTGAGTTCGAGACCAATGAGGAAAAAGAACACGGCCATGAGACCGTCATTAATCCATAGCAGCAGCGGCTTGTTGATCGTCCAATCAGCGACCTGAATCCCAACCGGGGCATCGAGAAACGCATCATAGACGGGCAATAGCGGCGAATTCGCCACCAGCATGGCCGCCACAGCTGCGATCAACAGGAGTATGCCGCCCGTAGATTCGAGCTTCATGAAATCACGGATCGCGGTGGCGACTGGCGATCGCCCGCTGGGGCGGGCTCCTACCATTTGTTTCGGAGCTCTCTGAGTCTTAGGAACACGGTACGGGGATCGGGATTGTCACCGATTTCCGGAAACTGCTCCTGAAGCCGCGCGATCACCGACGGGCTGTCGAGTCGGAAGAACGTATTTACTTCCCGCTCCTGAGCAATTGTCGTAACGAGTGCGTTGGCAGGATCCTGACTTCCATAGTCGGTGAGCATCTGTCGTGCTGTCTCATTGTCCGGTTCACGATCAAGTGTAAATTGCAGGTTATTGATCAGGTAGTCGTGGCCCGGGTAGATCTGTGTATTGTCCGGCAGGCTCTCAAGTTGGTTTTCGAACGTCTCGTACAGCTCATTCGGATGGCCGCCGTTGTGGCAGTTGCCAGCCCCTGCATTGAACATGGTGTCTCCGCTAAATAATGCGGGCTGATCTGTTTTCGACAGCAGGCAGATGTGGCTCATCGTGTGACCGGGCGTGTCGAGACATTCGAGATCGACAGTCTCGCCAACCTTGATGACATCTCCCGCGCCGACACCACGCGTCATGTTCGGAATTCGGCCCTTGGCGTTCGCATGCGCAATGATCGAGGCGTCGGTTGCCTTGACCATGCCCTTGTTGCCACCTGTGTGATCGCCGTGTTCATGGGTATTGAGAATCTGTGTAATTTTCCAACCATGTATCCCGGCCACCGCAAGGCACTTCTGGAAATCGAGCGGATCGATTGCGAGTGCATCCCCGGTTTCGGGGCACGCAACCAGGTAATTAAAATTGCGGTAGGCGTTGCCGGTCCAAACTTGTTCAACGATCATCGTAATTCCTCAGCCGCGTACACCTTCTTACCGGCGACCCAGGTCTCCAGTACCTGGATGTCGTCGATCTCGGAGGCGGGGACCTCGAAGTAGTTCCGATCAATGATGATGAAGTCGGCCCATTTGCCAGCCTCGAGGCTGCCCAGTCGATCTTCCTGGTGTGCGGCATAAGCATTTGCGAGCGTGAACGAGTGCAATGCCTCGGCACGAGTCAAAGCCTGGTCGGCGTACCAGCCTCCTTTCGGCTCGCCTGCGCGATTCTGACGAGTGACCGCCGCGTACAAGCCATGCCACGGATTCGCGAGTTCGACCGGAAAGTCCGACCCGTTCGCGAGTACGGCACCTGAATCAAGCAGGCGTCGCCATGCGTAGCCACCCTTGATGCGGTCGGGGCCAATACGATCCTCGGCCATGTTCATATCGCTCGTCGCATGAGTTGCCTGCACCGCGGCGATGATGCCGAGTTCGGCAAACCTGGGAATATCTTCAAGTGCGATGATCTGCGCATGTTCGATACGGTTGCGCAGCCGTGAAGGCTTGCCACGCTGGGCGGCCTCAAACGCATCCAGCGCCAGCCGATTGCCGCGATCACCGATGGCATGAATAGCTACCTGGAATCCCATGTAATTGGCTTTGTCCGTGAAGCCGGTCAGTTCATCCAGCGTATAGAACGGCAAGCCGTGATTCTCGGGATCGTCGGAGTAGGGTTCGATCATCGCCGCGCCACGGCTGCCGAGTGCGCCATCGGCGTAGAGTTTGACCGCCGCGATATCGAGCATGTCATCCGCGTAGCCCTTTAGCGGTTTTTCCATTCGATCGAGGTTCACGCCGGCGTCGGAGAGCATCGCGTAGACGCGCAAGCCAAGTTCACTGTCATCGGCCATTGAGATCAACACCTCGGCTTCCTTGATGCTGACGCCAGCGTCATGCACGCCGGTCATTCCATAGGGTAGGAGGTTCTGTGAGGCCATACGGTACACGGCTCGGATTTCATCCTTGTCCGGGGTGGGGATGCGCTCGCCGACTAATCCCATCGCCATGTCGATGAAAACGCCGGTCGCTTGACCGTTTTCGTCGCGCAGGATCTTGCCGCCCGTGGGGTCGGGCGTATCGTCATCGATGCCCGCGATTTCCATGGCGCGACTGTTGGCCCATCCGGCATGGCCGTCGATACGCTCCAGCCAAACGGGCTTGTCAGCGACCACGGCATCAATATCCGCTGCCGTTGGATATTCCTGGACAGGCCACAGGACCTGGTTCCAGCCGCGGCCCTGGATCCAACTTGAAGGTGGTGTGGTCTCGGCATACTCGACAATGGCCCGGAGAGCTACACTTAGTGAAGGTGATCCGGTCAGGTTCAGGCTGATCGCGAGAAAGCCGTAGTTGTACAAGTGAGCATGCCCGTCAACGAGCCCGGGCAGGACGGTCTGACCCTTGCCGTCTATACGTATGGCATCCGGGTGCTCATTGAGTAATGATGCGTCGCCAGTCGCAACGACCCTGCCATCTCCCGAGATCAGAAGAACACTGAACTCCTGGGTACCTGTCGAGGTCGATGTATAACCAGCAACATTATGAATCGCGGTCTCGGCTGCCAACGCCGAGCCAGCCAGAAGCATCAAAACCACTGAAATTAGAATTCGCATATCCGTATTGTAATCGGATCGGAGCACAGGATGAAAAGACTAATTACCACACTCTCGCTGGCCCTCGTTTTGGGCGCTTGCGGTCAGAGCAGCGATACACCGGAGCCAGCTGCCGAGGCGTCGAAGATCTTCGACATGCCCTACCTCATGCGGGACCTCGACAATGGTTTGCGCGTCATCGTCGTGCCGACCGACTACCCGGATATCGTAACCATCCAGATCCCGGTGCAGACCGGTTCACGCAATGAAGTCGAGCCGGGCAAGACCGGTTTTGCGCACTTCTTCGAGCACATGATGTTCCGTGGTACCGAGCAATACCCGGCCGACGTCTACGCCGACATCCTGAAAAAGGCCGGCGCGGACCAGAACGCTTACACGACCGACGATTACACGAATTATCACATCACATTTACCAAGGATGATCTCGAGAAGGTCATCGAAATGGAGGCCGATCGCTTCCAAAACCTGATCTACACCGAGGAAGTGTTTCGTACCGAGGCGCTGGCGGTCAAAGGTGAGTACCTCAAGAGTATTTCGAACCCGATCCTTATGATGTTTGAACGCATCAGTGACCTGATGTTTGACGAGCACACCTACAAGCACACGACAATGGGCCTGCTCGAAGACATCGAAGCCATGCCCGACCAGATCGAGTACTCGCACACGTTCTTCGATCGGTGGTACCGGCCTGAAAAGTCTGCCGTGATACTCGTTGGAGACGTGGACCCGGAAGCAACGTTCGAGCTCGTCAATAAATACTGGGGCGGCTGGGAACGCGGTGATTATGAAATGGAAGTGCCGGTCGAAGCGCCGCTTGGCGGATCAAAGTACGAGCACTATCAGTGGGATGGTCCCACGCAGCCATGGCTGGTTATGGCATTTCGAGGACCGGCCTTCATCGCCACTGAAAAGGACATGCCGGCGCTGGATTTGATCCAGGCCATTTATTTATCCGAATCGTCGGATCTTTACCGGCAGCTCGTCATTGAGGACCAGTCCGTCGATCAGCTTTTCGGCTACTTCCCGAATCAGAAGGATCCCGGGTTGTTGGTGATTGCGGCGCGACTGACGGACGAGGCACACGCTGCTGACGTCCGCGACGCGATCAATCAGACGTTGGTCACCGCACGTACCCAACTCGTCGGTAATCAGAAAGTTGAGGAAACCAAGGCGAGACTCCGATACAGCTTCACATCTGGTCTCGGCAGCTCGGGCGATATTGGCTCGATGCTGGCGGGATTCGTGCACTACGACCGCACGCCCGAGATTATCAACGACGTATACAACTCCTATGATGCCCTTTCGGCTGAAGATCTGCGCACGACGGCGAACAGATACTTCGTAGATGATTCGCGCGTGACATTTACGCTGTCGAGCAATGAGTCTATGGACGCGATCGATGGCATGACCTCGCTCGACGAACTCGTCGCCGCAGCAGGCGTGGCCGAGGTGAGTGAGGCGATAGTTGTGGCCGCCGACGAAGTCGCTCTCCCGGCGCCGGATGTCGCACCCGAAGATGCCACACCGGTTTCGTTCATTGCCAAGCCATCCGCTTCGTCACCGCTGATCGATGTGTCGTTTATCGTGCATGCAGGCGCCGGGTTCGACCCGGGCGGCAAGAAAGGTCTGGCCACATTGACGGCGGCTATGCTGACCGATGGCGGCTCAGAGGCCAAGTCGATCGATGAGATCAATGAGGCCATGTTCCCGATGGCAGCAGGATTCAATGCGCAGGTCGACAAGGAAATGACGCGGCTGTCAGGGCAGGTGCATAAGGACAATCTCGATACGTGGTACGAGCTTGTTCGCGGGCAGTTGCTGTACCCGGCCTGGTCGGAACAGGACTTCGAGCGCATCAAGACGCAGGTCACGAATGCGATCCGTACCGATCTCGTTGGCAACAACGATGAAGAGCTGGGCAAGGAATACCTGTACACCTTGATCTACGCCGATGACCATCCATACGGTTCGCTGAATCTTGGTGCGACCGGCGACATCGAGTCGATTACGCTGGATGACGTCAAGATGTTCTACCGTGAGTACTACACGATCTCGAACATCACGGTCGGATTGTCGGGCGGTTATCCGGACTCGTTCCCCACGCGGATAAGCAATGATATGCAGAAGCTTGACGCCGGTGTAATGGCTCTGCTTGATGCGCGTGCGGCACCGCTAATCGAAGGCCGGCAGGCAACGATCATCGAAAAGGAGACACCGGGTGTTGCCGTATCTTTCGGATTTCCGATAGACGTCAAACGTGGCGATGCGGACTGGGCTGCACTGTGGCTTGCGCGCTCGTACTTCGGCGAGCACCGCAGTCTCAATAGCCACCTGTTCAAGCGCATTCGCGAGACGCGCGGTATGAACTATGGCGACTATGCTTACATCGAGTACTTCCCGAATGGCATGTACCAGTTCCATCCCAGTACCGGCCTGGGACGACAGCAGCAAATCTTCCAGGTCTGGATCCGTCCCGTACGCAGCAACAATGACGCTCACTTTGCGACCCGGGTCGCCATGTACGAGCTCGAGAACCTGATCAACACAGGCATGAGCGAATCGGATTTCGAAGCGACTCGTTCCTACCTGTCCAAGTTCGTCAGTCTGCTGACCGATGGCCAGTCGCGGCAGCTCGGATATGCCATGGACAGTCAGTACTATGAAATTGACGACTTCGCCAGCTACGTTCGCGACGAGCTCAACAACATGACGCTCGATGATGTGAATCGCGTGATTCGCGAGAATCTGAACATGGACAATATGCAGTACGTGTTCATCACGCGCGACGGGGCAGATTTACGCGACCGGCTGATGTCCGATCAGGCCTCGCCGATGACCTACGATGCGGAATTGCCGCAGGACGTTCTCGAGGAAGACAAAATGATCGACAGCATTCCACTGAGCTTCGATTCAGTTGAGGTTGTTCCGGCTGAAGATGTCTTTAGGTAGTAGCGCTGCTACACCTCTATCTGCTGCCACTTGCGTCCGCGCCACATCGAAAGAAACAGCGCGGACTGCAAGGTGCGGCTGATGCCCTGCCACAACCACACGCCGAGAAGGCCATAGCCCATAATTGGACCTATGACGAAGGCCAGTGGCAGGAATAACAGCCACTGTATGCCGATGCTGACGAACATCACGCGTTTCGCGTCGCCGGCGCCCAACATGCCGTGCATGAAGGCGAAGCCAATAGCCTCGATAGGCATCGTCAATCCCATGATGCGCATGGGCCAGCGTGCGAGCTCACGCGTCGATTCCTCGTGGATGAAGATGGATGAAACGAGGTCAGGTACCAGCCACATCGGCAACCCCAGTACAGTCAGCAGGATGACGGTTACCTTCGCGACATCAAACGTCCATTGGTAGGCGTCATCAGGATCGCGCTTGCCGAGCGCTTGTCCGACCAGCGTTGCACAGGCAAGCCCCAGTCCCAGGCCCGGCAAAATCGCGAACAAAAGCACAGTAATAAGCACATTGGCGGCGGCCAGCGATGGTGTGCTGATGCGGCCGATAATCCAGAACATCGCGACGAGGCCAGCTGCAAAGAACAGCTGCTGCAGGCCCGACGGAATCGACACTCTGATCAGTGATGCGGTCTCGGCGCGTGTCGCCATACAGCGCAGGAATCCGTCCTTGCGTACGTGCTTGAAGCCCAGGTAGAAATACACCAGTGTGCCAACCGCCATCGAGATGGCGCTAGCCATGCCGGCGCCCGTGACACCCAGGGCCGGAGCGCCGAAATTTCCGAAAATCAGCACGTAATTGAGGATGATGTTGGTTGTATGCATGACGATCAGCGTCGTCATATAAAGGCGTGACAGATCGAGCGCATTCCAGTAGCCACGGAATGCGAAGTTCATGCCGACGAAGACAATCGCGCTAAGCCTCCATTCGATGTAGGGCACGCCAAGTTCGACAACGCTTGGATCCGAGTTCACGTATGGGAACACGGGCTCGGCGAGCTGAATCAGGACCAGCGAAAACACAGGTGCAACCACGAGCACGACGACAAGTGCGGCGTTGAGGATGGCCGCAGCACGTTCGGGCCTGCCTTCACCTTTTCTGCGTGCGGCGCTGGTCTGCACGCCGGTCGATATGCCGAGGATCAGCGCCTGGCACATGAATACGATGAAGCCGCCGAGGCCAACGGCAGCTAACGCAGCGTCGCCGAGAAAGCCCACCATCGCCGTATCGACAATGTTGAGCAGATTCTGCGATACCATGCCCCCGATGATTGGCAGGGCCAGGGCGAAGATCCGTTGGCGACGTTCCAGGTCCATGCTGTTGAGTAGCTCCTGACGATAAAAAAAGGTGGCCAAGCAATGACCTGGATTTCAACTATCTCATACGACGACGCGGACGGTGTCCTGAAAGAACTGTACGAGCGCATCAAGGGGCCTGACAACAACGTCGACAACATCATGCTGGCCCACAGCCTGCGGCCGCATTCCATGCAGGGCCACATGACCTTGTACAAGTACGTGCTGCACCACCCGCGTAATACCTTGCCGAAGTCCTACCTCGAAACGGTCGGCGTGTACGTAAGCCTGCTGAACCAATGCCCGTATTGCGTTGAGCACCACTTCGCGGGGCTAAGACGGCTGCTGGCGGACGATGATCGGTCAGCCGCAGTTCGAGAGGCGCTCGAAGCGAAAGACCCCGGCGCGGCGTTTTCCGGACGTGAGCTGGCAGGGCTCAGGTATGCGGAGGCGTTGACTACGGACGCGGCAGCGCTGTGTTCCAGTGACATCGAGGCGCTGCGAAGTGCAGGATTTGATGACGGTGAGATCCTCGAACTCAACCAGGTGAGCGCCTATTTTTCTTATGCAAATCGGACGGTTCTTGGTCTGGGCATCGGCATAGACGGTGACATCATTGGGCTGTCGCCCGGCGATTCGAGTAACCCGGACAACTGGAGTCACCAATAATTTGTAGTTTATTTGCAACAAATAGTTGTAAATCCCCAGATTTGGCACAGGAAAGGGTCTAAAGAATTGACAAATGGTGGTATTTCTGCGAACTTCAGGCTTCGAAAGCGTAGTCTTTCAGCAACAAAAAAGACACGCTACGAATTGCAAGACACCTTCAGGTACGGCTTGGCGGGGGACTCAGGGGGCCAGGAACCACGTGCTAACGTTGGTCGAGAAGCGGCTTCGAATGAAGCCGCTTTTTTTGTGGCTGACCATATCGCCCGCTGGGGCGGGCTCCTACAATAAGCTGATCATTTTTGAGGGGTTGTGATGCATCTCGATAACCGACTTGCCTACTGGCGCGCTAACCTGCGCCTCGTCGCCATCTGCCTCGTTATATGGTTCATCTGCTCGTACGGCTTCGGCATTCTCTTCGTCGAACAGCTAAATCGCATCCGTATCGGTGGTTTCCAGCTGGGCTTCTGGTTCGCACAGCAGGGCTCCATCTACATCTTTGTCGCGCTGATCTTTTTCTACGCCTGGCGCATGAACCATATCGATCG
>Ga0070727_10003833_pt1 | contig 13262 bp, 17 predicted proteins | sample tdAd472_FD_66722 | JGI IMG/M metagenome (GOLD analysis project Ga0070727, IMG submission 66722) | Marine sediment microbial communities from the Atlantic coast under amendment with organic carbon and nitrate - tdAd47.2 | ecosystem: Environmental > Aquatic > Marine > Coastal > Sediment | place... | reverse complement strand
CTTTGTCTTCAATTTATAAAAATAAGATTTTTAGTGGGGTAAAATTATACTGTTATTTTAGTATATTTACATATGTCACTCTCTAACACATCTTTTAAAATCTCCAAGATATTCAGGTATTGGGTTATGCTCGAATTCTCAATCTGTGCACTATGCCTGATCATTTACTGGATTTCCAAATTACTTTAAATTTCCCAAAAACATCTTTGTTGTCTTTGTTCATAACATCGTTGACAACTATTGCCATATTTACAAGTGTGCGATTCATCATTCTGTAATTTTATTAAAAATCACAACCATGGATTCACAATCCGACCGTAGGTTGGACATTCGTCCAAGTATTCCAGAGTCACATTTTAACAGTCAAATGGGTTTTAACGAGCATTTTCAGAACAAGACCCTACGTCCTGTAATTAAACTCCAAAACGATTTACTGGTAGAGGCATTCAAGAATTATGCGAACAAGCACAAGGGTGTTTTTTACGAACTTTCCTTGGAGAAAAAGTTCCATTACATTGAGCGCGCTATCCAAAAGGATATCAAATTTAGGAATTCCCTAAAGGGAATGATCATTGGGCAGTTCACGGTAAAGGAGTACCAAGATTACATTACCAATTCCTCCGCCCTTAACAAACGGATGATGAATATGGTGGTGGAACGGCTAAAGGATCAGATTCAACTTTTGGAGGAAGAAGAAGCCTTATTCCAAAATTGATTCTCCATTTAAGTTGGTGGTGAGGATATCGCTCATCAAATCAAAATAAGGGCGAATGGCCTTGAAAGACCTGTCCACTTCATCTAAAAAAGATGAGGACAGCACTTCTTTGTCGGTAAAGTTCCGCACAAACACAAACTGTTTCTTTCTGATCAAGTCGATATCAGGATGTTCTTTGTCAAAACCTTTAGGTGCGGTTTTTACTTCATCCCCACTGAGTTCGCCCCAAATTGTTTTGAATTCCTTTTGGTTGATAAGCCCCCTAAATTCTGAAGCATCCATTTCCAGTTCTTTTCTAATCCGGTAAAGGTCTTCCTTGTTCGGAGCCCAGAATCCAGTGGCTAAAAAAGACTCGCCCGGTTTTATGTGCATATAATAGCCTCCCCGTAAATGGGCGCCCAAACGAGAAAAAGAACCAGCAAAATGACTTTTGTAAGGTGTTTTGTCCTTAGAAAAACGTACATCACGATAAATACGAAACAACTTCATTTTTTCAATCTCATCGTGATGGTTCAAATTATCCTTGACAGCCTCAAGAAATGATTTTATATCGGATTTATGTTTCTTAAATGCAGGTTTGTGTGCTTCGAACCAATCTCTATTATTGTTCTTTATAAGTTCGGTCAAAAAATCAAAAACTTCTTTGGATATCGTAACGTTGGATGCCATATACCGATAATATGTTATTTTTAAACTAAAGTTAACTTTTTCTCATGGGTATGGTAAGGATTTATCTAATTTTAAGACAATAAAGCACAGTATGGACAAGGAAAAAATCATAGCTGAACTCAATAGGCATAAAAAACTGCCATATTTGGACTATAGATTAAAGCAGGAAACTGAAGATTTTACCGATACTCTTTTCTATACCTTATTTGATGCCAACACTCCAGTAGCCGTTAACTTGGAATTGTTAGAGAAAAAGTTCAACAAGCTAATGGATATGGCTTGTTGGGATTTGGAGAAACCAAGCGAAGAGCTTTGGAACAATTATATTTCCCATTTACCACAAATTTTAGAAAATTTGAATTTGGATGCTGAGGCCATATTGAATTGCGACCCTGCCTCACTTTCCATTCAGGAAATTTATATGGCCTACCCCGGATTTTATGCCATTGCTATCTATAGATTGGCGCACGAACTGTATGAGGAGGGAATTCCTTTGATTCCACGTATGATGACCGAATATGCACATAGACAGACTGGTGTGGATATTAACCCGGGAGCAACAATCGGAAAATCCTTTTTTATTGACCATGCTACAGGTGTTGTTATTGGTGAGACCGCGGTGATTCATGATAACGTAAAAATTTATCAAGGTGTTACGCTAGGAGCGCTTTATGTGGCCAAGAATCTGGAGAAAACAAAACGTCACCCCACCATAGAAAATAATGTTACAATCTATGCCAATGCTACTATTCTAGGGGGTGATACCGTTGTGGGCGCCAATTCCGTTATTGGTGGTAATGCCTGGATTACCTCGTCCGTTCCTGCGAACTCAACTGTTTATCACAAACCTGAAATTAAAATAAAGACAACCCCAAATGTCTAACAGTATACTAGACCTTATCGGAAATACCCCTTTGGTGGAGTCCAGAGTATTGAACACCAACCCCAATGTAAAACTTCTTTTTAAGCTCGAAGGACACAATCCCGGAGGAAGTGTGAAAGACCGACCTGCCTACAACATGATTAAGAGTGGCTTGGAACGTGGGGATTTTACCAAAGAAACCAAACTTATTGAAGCCACCAGTGGAAATACTGGAATTGGTCTGGCCATGATTGCAGGTGTTTTTGGATTGAATATTGAGTTGGTCATGCCCGAAAATTCAACCAAAGAAAGGGTACAGACTATGCGCGCCTACGGGGCAAAAGTTACCTTAACACCAGCCGATGTAGGTATTGAAGGTGCTCGGGATTATGCCGAGGCCAAGGTCAACGAAGAAGGGTTTAAAATGTTGAACCAGTTTTCCAATGATGACAATTGGAAAGCGCACTACAAAACCACAGGCCCAGAAATTTGGCGAGATACGGATGGAGAAATCACACATTTTGTATCCAGTATGGGCACTACGGGAACCATAATGGGAACTTCCACTTACTTGAAGGAACAGAATCCAATGGTTCAGATTGTAGGTGTGCAACCTACCGACGATTCCAAAATTCCGGGAATACGAAAATGGCCCAAAGAATACCTTCCCAAAATTTTTAATCCCGACAAGGTGGATACTGTTATGGAGGTCAGCGAAATGGATGCCACAGAAATGGCAAAGCGATTGGCCAAAGAAGAGGGCATATTCTCTGGAATGAGCAGTGGCGGAGCTGCTACGGTGGCATTACGTCTTGCAGCAACCTTGGAAAGTGGTACAATCGTCTCTATTGTTTGTGACCGTGGCGATCGTTACCTGTCCTCTGATTTATTTGAGTAGTTTTTCTGAACTTGTCTTTATGAAAAAGTAAGAGCGACTAAAAAATATCATTTTGTAATCAAGTGCCAGCATATTTCTAAATTAAAACCTTTAGCACACCTTTAATTTATCGACTTTTGCATAGGATTTTTAGGATTATCCAACATTGTTTGCGGGTCATCGATTTCTTTAAAATAGTTGCCATAAAAAATCGTTCTTTAGACTGAAATTAGTCCCAAATCTAAGATTAAGATGAATACCTTGTCAAAAATCATCACCTGGAAAAGGAACATATTGGCCAGCGTGGCTGTATTGCTAACCTTGAGTATATTGAGCTTTTATGGTGCTTACACCAACCAATTCTACTTTCTAAAGGTAGACAACTACATATTCCCCATACTCACATCGATACATTTTCTGTATCTCTACGTTGTTTGGTTCAAAATTACCGAGGATGAGTTACCGGACCCTAAAATGCGAAACATTGAGTACGTACTTTACGCCATAATGATCGTGTATGTTTTCAAAATATATGACAGTATCACCGTGTTGAATTCGTTAGAGCTTTACGGTACCCATATAATACCTGCAACCTTTGAACCAATAGCTACACTTTCAGTGGTACTGCACAGTATTCTACCTGTTTTAACGCTTTACACCTTTTGGTTGAGAAAGCGCTATGTGGGTGTCTACAATTTTGAAAACTATAACGACAACCTAAATATTTGGCAATAGTTTAGAGTCCCCGAATATAGCTTCCGTAGAGATCTTTGAACTGGTACCCTTGCTGAAAGCGGTGTTTGCTAAGTTTTTTATGTGCCACCAGTCCCCAGAGCAATAATTCTTTCAAAAAATAGGAGTCTTCCTTGGGTGTATCCGGTTGATATTCCTTTAAAAGATCGTTCAATGGAGCAATGGAATCCAATTTGGATTTATACTCATCTTCTTTTTCATCATCCAAAAGGTCAAACCCTTCCCCTTCAAAGAACCAACTGACCAGTTCATCATATTCGTTTTCTTCTTCTTTACGTTGAAGCTTATCAATTTTAGGGAAATAATTCGGAAATAAAGATTTTGCTGCATCTTCTATCAAATTCTCGGCTACGGAACCTGCCCCCTCCTGCTCTCCTTCGTAAACCAATTCTATTTTTCCTGTGATGGATGGCACTACGCCCATAAAATCACTGAGACGAACTGATGTTTTTCTGTCTCCAGCAACAATGGCCCTGCGCTCGGCGGTACTTAATAAATTTTCAAATGCGGTAATGCTCATACGTGCACTTACCCCACTTTTTGCATCTACGTACTCACTGTTTCTAGCTTCAAAACTGATTTGTTCCAACAAGTCCATCGCTATTTCAGGGACATGTACAAAATCGGATTGACGTTTATCCAACTGCGCTTCCTGCTTGGTAATTTTCTTGGCAATCTCGATACTTTCTGGGTAATGGGTAAGAATCTGGGAGCCGATTCTATCTTTCAACGGGGTTACAATACTTCCCCTGTTCGTGTAATCTTCAGGGTTGGCAGTGAATACAAACTGAATATCCAAATGCAAACGAAGTTTGAACCCACGAATTTGTATGTCTCCCTCTTGCAATATATTGAACAATGCTACTTGAATTCTTGCCTGAAGGTCGGGAAGCTCGTTTATTACGAAAATACAACGGTTGGCCCTCGGTATCATCCCAAAATGAATCACGCGATCATCCGCGTATGATAATTTAAGATTGGCCGCTTTAATCGGGTCGACATCACCTATCAAATCGGCTACAGTAACATCTGGGGTGGCCAATTTTTCGTAAAAACGTTCACTTCGGTGTATCCAGCTAACAGGTGTGTCATCGCCTTTTTCTTTGATCAGCTCGGTGGCGTATCGAGAAATGGGTTCCAATGGGTCGTCGTGAATTTCGGAACCTTCTACAATTGGCATCCATTCATCCAACAACTGTACCATCAAACGGGCCAAACGGGTCTTTGCCTGTCCGCGTAATCCCAATAAGTTAATATTGTGACGGGAAAGAATAGCTCTTTCCAATTCTGGAATCACGGAATTTTCATAACCCCAAACCCCTTCGAACACCTGTTCTTTGTTGGATATTTTCTCCAAAAGATTCTCTCGAAGTTCGTCCTTAATGCTTCTGCTAGTATATCCCGCTGACTTCAGTTCACCTAGCGTTTTAATATTGGTATGGTCCAAATTCATATGTTGTGCTATCCTTTAATTCTTCTTTTTCTATTTTGTTCGTAATCTTCAAAAATCATTTCGCCCAATCCTTTTAATCCTGTGTAAAAGGCTTTTCCTTTGTTCGCTTTGGTAAATTCACGCACAAATTGCATCAGGTAAGGGTCCTCTGCAATCATAAAAGTGGTGATGGGGATATGAAGTTTTCTAGCCTGTTGGGCCATTGCGTAGCATTTTTCCACGATGTATTCATCCAATCCTACGCTATTCTTGTAATAATCACCGTTCGGAAGTCGCAAACAGGATGGTTTTCCATCAGTAATCATAAATATCTGTTTGTTGGTATTCCGTTTTCTACGGAGCATATCCATAGCCAATTGAAGACCTGCCACCGTATTGGTGTGATAGGGTCCTACTCGGAGATAGGGCAAATCTTTAATAGGAATAGGCCAAGCATCGTTTCCGAAAACCAAAATATCAAGTGTATCCTTAGGATATCTTGTCGTGATGAGTTCTGCTAAGGCCATTGCTACTTTTTTAGCGGGTGTGATTCGGTCTTCACCGTATAGAATCATACTGTGGCTGATATCAATCATCAACACGGTACTCATCTGAGCCTTATACTGGGTGTCTTCCACCACCAAATCCTCTTCACTCAGTGAAAAGTTGTCCAATCCGTGATTCACTTGGGCATTCTTGAGGCTTTCCGTCATACTGATATGCTCCAATGAATCTCCAAAACGGTATTCACGGAAATCTCCCGTATGCTCATCTCCTTTACCTGATTTCCCCGTTTTATGGTTACCCGAACCACTACGTTTTATTTTACCAAATATTTGGTCTAAAGCCCGTTGGCGAAGCATTCGCTCCAGTTTGGAGGTAATGGAAAGATTTCCACCCCCACCATTTTCGTCACCTTCTTCGCCTTCTCCACCTTGGGGATTATCCATATCGAATTCTTCACGGATATAACCCTTGGCTTTTAGGTCTTCTATAAAATCGTCAATGGTGTAATCGTCGTCGGTAAGTTCATATTCCTTGTCGAGTTCGCGAAGCCAGTCCAAAGCCTCCTCCACATCACCTGAAGTATGGGTAACTAGTTCCTGAAAAATCTCGAAGAGTTTTTCGAACGGAGTTTGGTCCGGTGCCTCATAATTGGTAAAACGAAACCCTTTTCTTGTGTTCATAGCCATTACATAAATTTACGGTATTTCGTTGTAAAGGCTAAACGTTTACAAAAAACTTAACGGATTTGTTTAATGTCGTTTTTCCAGAACTTGGGCAATATCATTCAAAGAATAACCCTTGGCCTGTAACAGAATGAGGTAGTGAAATAAAAGGTCGGCACTTTCGTTCAGGAAAAGTTCCTCGTTGTTGTCTTTGGCCTCGATTACCGTTTCCACGGCCTCCTCTCCTACTTTCTGTGCTATTTTGTTGATGCCTTTGCGAAATAACGAGGCTACATAGCTATTCGGATTCTCTTGGTCATTTTTTCTGGATTCGATGACACCTTCCAAGGTTGACAAGAAACCATAACCTTGAACATTATCTTCGGCCCAGCAAGTATCCGTTCCTTTGTGACAGGTAGGACCTATTGGATTTACCATCACTAAAAGGGTGTCGTTATCACAATCTACCTGCATATCCACTAGGTTTAAAAAGTTGCCACTTTCCTCGCCTTTGGTCCATAAGCGTTGTTTGGAACGGCTGAAAAATGTGACTTTTTGTGTCTCCTTGGTTTTTTCGAACGCCTCCTGGTTCATATAACCCAGCATCAACACGTTTTTGGTTGTTGCATCTTGAACGATTGCCGGCACAAGCCCGTCTGAATTTTTATTGAAATCTATTTGCATTGTAAATTTTTCTTAAGCTTTCACATCGAGATGTCATCCTGAGCTGTCACCCTGAGCGCAGTCGAAGGGGCAATCGAAGAAGCGTCGAGATGTGAATTTTATATTCTCACAGGAATTCCTTCTTCCTTTAATTCTTTTTTAAGTGTGTTGATTTCGATTTCCTTAAAGTGAAAAACACTGGCAGCCAAAGCAGCATCTGCTTTTCCATCTTTAAAGGTATCCGTAAAATGTGCTATGGTTCCCGCACCACCCGATGCAATCACTGGAATATTCACCAAGGCTGACAATTCAGCCAAAGCTTGATTGGCGAAGCCATTTTTGGTGCCATCGTGGTCCATTGACGTAAACAAAATTTCTCCAGCTCCACGTTCTTCCACTTCTTTAGCCCATTCAAAAAGGTCTATTTCCGTGGGAACCTTCCCTCCTACCAAATGGACTTTCCATTGTCCATCAATTTGTTTGGCATCAATAGCTACCACGATGCATTGCGAACCGAATTTAGCGACCAGTTCATTAATCAAATCAGGTCTTTTTACCGCCGATGAATTGATGGAAACCTTATCGGCACCATTTTTAAGAAGAATATCAACATCTTCTACGGATGAAATTCCTCCTCCCACGGTAAAAGGTATATTGATAGTTTCCGCTACGTGATACACCAATTCGGCCAAGGTTTTGCGTTTTTCTTCGGTCGCAGAAATATCTAGAAATACCAACTCATCGGCACCTGCTTTAGCGTAAATTTCTGCCAATTCCACAGGGTCGCCAGCATCACGTAGGTCCACAAAGTTGATGCCTTTTACGGTTCTTCCGTTTTTGATATCCAGACAGGGTATAATTCTTTTTGTTAGCATTTAATTTTAGTTATAAAACCATAAGTAAAGAGTTGTTGTCACCATGAACGTGTTTCAGGGTCTCATTTATCTATTTTGATGAGATGCTGAAACAAGTTCAGCATGACGTAGTTCTAGCATTATTAATCTTTAGTTTCATTTTTCACATTCAGGTTTACATCGCCATAAAAACCTAGATCTTTATTCTGCAAAATTTTGGTCCATAGGGCAATCTGTCCCGTGTGATAGGACAGGTGCTCTGTTACGTGAATGATGTTCCCGATTCCAGAAAAGTTAAAGCCCTGAACGTTTCTTTTGCGTAAAAGTTCTTTGAGCGGGGCATCATAAATAGCTCGTTTGGCTTCATCAATGGTATCTTCCAACATTTTGATGAGTTCCGCTTTGTTATGGCTTGATTTCGTTGTGAATTCTTCATTACGTTGGCGGGTGTCTTCCAAATTTTGAATGGACGCAATCCCGTATTGGGTAATATTTCCACATAGATGAAGGATGAGATTGGCGATGCTGTTACTCGACTCATTGGGTTGCTCCCAAACCTGCTCCTCCGACAACTGTTCCAGACAAATTTTGATCATGCGTAGGCTTTCGTTCATACGGTACCCTGCGTTCCAAACCAATTCTTCCTGGAGTTCTTTTTCTTTATCCATTTTCAAGAATATAATGTTCCAATTGCTTTAAACTGATTTTGCCTTCATAAATGGCTTTGCCAATGATTGTGCCCTCACAACCAATGTCAGCAAGTTTGGGGAGTTCGTCAAAGGAGGATATGCCTCCACTGGCAATTAAATTTAAGCCTTTTTTGGTTTCTGACAGCATTTTTTGGTACAAGTCGAACGAAGGTCCCTGTAACATTCCATCTTTGCTGATATCGGTACAGATAACATATTGGACTCCTTCTAATTGATATTGTTGTACAAAAGGAATCAACTCTAAATCCGATTCTTCTTGCCAGCCCGATACAGCCACTTTTTCGTTGTTGGCATCGGCCCCTAGAATAATTTTATCGGGACCATAGGTTTTCAACCAGCCCAAAAATGTTTCTCGGTCCTTTACAGCAATGCTGCCTCCAGTAATCTGATGCGCACCGCTTTCAAAAGCGATATATAAATCTTTATCAGACTTTAAACCACCGCCAAAATCAATTTGTAAGCTTGTTTTTGATGCAATGGATTCCAATACCTTATGGTTAACAATGTGTTTGGATTTTGCCCCATCCAAATCCACTAAATGAAGGTGCAGAATACCATGTGCCTCAAACTCTTTGGCTACTTCCAAGGGGTTTTCATTATAGATTTTTTTGGTATTATAATCCCCTTTGGAAAGACGAACACACTTTCCGTCGATAATATCTATAGCTGGAATCAATCTCATTATCTAATCGTATTTTATTCGGTCTATGGACATCCACATCTCTGAATCTCCCACTCTTTTAAAGCCTAAATTTTCATAAAAACTATGGGCGTCCAATGTTTTAAGTGCCACCGTATTTACCCTTTTTACATCCGGGCGATCCAAAACATATTGCAATAGTTTTCTTCCAAGTCCTTTGCCTTTGTGGGGGTCAAAGACAACGACATCCATAATATAGGCAAAAACCAATGCGTCCGTCATTATTCTGGCGTAAGCAATTTGTTGGTCATTTTCATCATACATTCCAAAACAGATGCTTTTTTCGATGGTCAGAAGTGTTTCCTCCTTGGTCCTTCCTTCTCCCCAATACGTGGATGAAACTTCAGTGTGAACCTTTTCAATATCTAATTTGTCCTTATCCGTTGAAATATAGAACTCCATATCAGCTAAGGGTTAAAAAGTTCTTCATGATTTCACTGCCGACATCACTGCTCTTTTCTGGGTGAAACTGCACGCCATAAAAATTATCTTTCTGCAAAGCGGCACTATATTCCACATCATATTCCGATGTGGCAATTGTTTCTTTTCCAATTGGAGCGTAAAAGCTATGCACCAAATAGATATAGGATTTCTCGGGAATATTGGTAAAAAGCTTGCTTTTCAAGTCTGAAATCTGGTTCCATCCAATTTGAGGCACTTTTACGTTGTTGGAAAACTTCACTACATCCAAATCAAAGATGCCCAAACCTTCGGTATTTCCTTCTTTGGAAGAATGGCACATCAACTGCATACCCAAACAGATGCCCAAAACAGGTTGCTTTAATGTTGGAATCACCTTGTCCAAGCCCGTAGCCTTTAATTTGGCCATTGCTGAACTGGCCTCTCCAACTCCTGGAAAAATGACTTTGTCGGCATTTCGGATTTCATCGGCCTTGTGACTCAAAACCGCTTCGTAGCCTAGCCGCTTTATGGCAAACATGATACTTTGGATATTTCCAGCCCCATAATCAATTATTACAATTTTCATTTAAAGCATTCCTTTAGTTGATGGTAAAACCATTTTTTCCGCATCGCGCTTCACCGCCATTTTTATGGACTTGGCAAAAGCTTTGAAAATAGCCTCGATTTTATGGTGTTCGTTGGTGCCTTCTGCTTTGATGTTCAAATTCGCCTTGGCTCCATCGGTGAACGATTTGAAAAAGTGCATAAACATTTCGGTAGGCATATCTCCCACTTTTTCACGTTTGAACTCGGTATCCCAGACCAACCAGTTTCTACCTCCAAAGTCAATAGCTACTTGTGCGAGACAATCATCCATGGGTAAAGCATAACCATAGCGTTCTATACCGAGTTTGTTACCTAAAGCTTTAGAAAACAATTCACCCAGAGCAATAGCAGTATCTTCAATGGTATGGTGCTCATCTACTTCCAAATCCCCATCTACCTTAATGTTTAAATCCATTTGTCCATGTCGGGCCAATTGGTCCAACATATGGTCAAAAAATGCTAAACCTGTGTTGATGTCACTCTTTCCGGTTCCATCAAGGTTTATCTTGATTTGAATATCGGTTTCGTTGGTTTTTCGGGATATTTCCGCAATACGATTCTCCAGTTTTAAGAACTCATAGATTTTCTCCCAATCGTTGCTTTCCAGAGCAATATTTTCATCCAACTCTTCGCGTTTTACCGTGATTTCTCCAGTGCCCAGATGAGTTTCATCATTGATAAAGATTCCTTTGGCTCCGAGATTTTTGGCCAATTCCATGTCCGTCAATCGGTCACCGATCACGAAAGAATTCTCTAAATCATACTCTTCAGAAAAATAGGAAGTCAACATCCCTGTACCTGGTTTGCGGGTATCTGCATTGTCCTTTGGAAATGTTCTGTCTATAAAAACCTTATCAAAAACTACCCCTTCATTTTCAAAAGCTTTGATGATAAAATTGTGAACCGGCCAAAAGGTGTCCTCAGGGAAAATGTCGGTACCCAACCCATCTTGGTTGGTGATCATCACCAATTCATAATCCAATTCCTTGGCAATTTTGCCCAAATAGGTAAAGGCTTTGGGATAAAAATCTAGCTTCTCAAAGGCATCAATCTGCTCATCGGCAGTTTCTTTGATCATCGTTCCATCCCGATCAATAAATAGTACTTTTTTGCCCATTACTTCATTTCTTTTAAAATGGCTATCAATTTTTTGTTCTCTTCTGGTGTGCCCACGGTAAATCGCAAGGTATTTTCACAGAGCGGTTGCGTACTACGGTTACGCACCACCACCTGTTTTTCCAACAATTGTTGGTAACGTTTGTTAGCATCATCCACTTTAGCCAATACAAAATTGGCATCGGTTGGATATAATTCTTTTACAAAATCCAGATTATCCAATGCTTTGATCAATCCATCTCTTTCATCAAGAATCTGCTGTACCTCTTGATCGACCAAATCTTGATTCAATACTCGCTGTAAAGCTCGTTGCTGTGTTAGTTGATTTACGTTATAGGGTGGTTTGATTTTGTTCAAAACACCTATTATTTCTTCCGATGCATAGCATATCCCCAATCGGATACCTGCCAATCCATAGGCTTTGGATAGCGTTTGGGTCACAATCAAGTTCGGATATGTTTTAGGTTGTGACAACCAACTTTCATCTTTTGAAAAATCAATATATGCTTCGTCAATAACCACCAGTCCATTAAAGGATTCCAACAACTTCTCAATTCTTTCTTTTTTGAAGGAGTTTCCAGTGGGGTTGTTGGGCGAGCAGATAAAAAGAAGCTTGGAATTGGAGTCTGTAACTTTTAAAATTTCATTTACATTCGGTTCAAAATCTGTCGTTAGCAAAACTTCTTTGTTCTCTACCGCATTGATGCCAGCAAGTACCTTGTACATTCCATAAGTAGGCGGCAAAGTGATAATGTTATCCTGATTGGGTTCACAAAACGCCCTATAAATTAAATCCAATACTTCATCGCTACCGTTACCCAATAAAATTTGACTTTCAGACAATTCTTTTTGCTCCGCCAAAAGCGATTTAAGGCTTCGCTGGTACGGATCTGGATAGCGATTGACCCCATTATCGAACGGATTTTCGTTGGCATCCAAAAAAATCATCTCCGAACCATCGGACACATATTCGTCACGTGCAGAAGAGTATGGTTGCAGCTTACGAACCGATTCTCGAACTATTTTGTTTAAATTAAACCCTTCCATTATTTCAAACTTTTTAATCTAAGGGTTACTGCATTTTTATGTGCTTGCAGGCCTTCTGCCTCTGCCATCAATTCTATGGCGCTTCCAATGCCTTGTATGCCTTTTTCTGATATTTTCTGAAAGGTTATACTCTTCATAAAGCTATCCAAATTTACGCCGCTATATTGCTTGGCGTAACCGTTGGTGGGCAGGGTGTGATTGGTGCCCGAAGCATAATCACCAGCACTTTCCGGCGTATAGTTTCCAATAAAAACAGATCCGGCGTTTTGAATGTTCTCGAGGTAATAATCCTCATTTTCCACACAAACAATAAAGTGTTCCGGGCCATATTCGTTGATCAAATCCAGAGCTTCTTGATCATTCTTCACCAAAATTAGCTTACTATTGACAATTGATTTGCTAGCTATTTCCGCTCTAGGCAATTGCTGTAGTTGACTTTCGATCTCCTCTTCAACGGCATCGATCAATTTTTCTGAAGTAGAAACCAGGATTACCTGACTATCAACTCCATGTTCTGCTTGACTGAGCAAATCCGAAGCTACAAAAGCAGCCTTGGCTGAATCATCCGCAACCACCAAAAGCTCGCTTGGTCCCGCTGGCATATCAATTGCTACGCCATATTTGGTAGCTAATTGCTTTGCAACCGTCACATATTGGTTTCCTGGGCCAAATATTTTATAGACTTTT
>Ga0070727_10003830_pt1 | contig 13268 bp, 8 predicted proteins | sample tdAd472_FD_66722 | JGI IMG/M metagenome (GOLD analysis project Ga0070727, IMG submission 66722) | Marine sediment microbial communities from the Atlantic coast under amendment with organic carbon and nitrate - tdAd47.2 | ecosystem: Environmental > Aquatic > Marine > Coastal > Sediment | place... | reverse complement strand
ATGTTCATACCGATGCGTGCGAAGGACGAACCGGACCGGTCCCCCTTGCGGGAGCTCGAGCACGATCTGCATACGGTCGTGGCTTTCGGCATATTGCCACTGTTCGCATTCGTCAATGCCGGCATTTCTTTCGCCGGAGTCCACCTGGCCGACCTGATGCATCCGATAGCCTTCGGTATCGCGGCGGGCCTGTTCATCGGCAAGCAACTCGGCGTGTTCCTGTTGTGTTACATGGCGATCAAGCTCGGCATGGCGAAGCTGCCGCAGGGCGCCAGTTGGGGTGCTCTCTACGGTGTTGCCATACTTAGTGGCGTTGGCTTCACGATGAGCTTGTTTATCGATGGTCTCGCTTTCGAGACCCTGCCGCCCGATGCCGTGTTTAACTTTGATGAACGCCTCGGCATCCTGGTGGGTTCGTTAGCGTCCGGAATCGTCGGCTACATAGTGTTGGACCGAACGCTGCCCAAGGCAGAGTAATGGCTGTCGGGGCCGCGCAGGATGGCTGGAAGCTCGTCGCCGCAAGGGACAGCGATTTCCACCATCTCATGACCTGGTTCGACGACGCACCATCGGTCAAGGTCTGGGGCGGACCTAAATTTCGTTATCCGTATACGGCGGAATCGTTTCGTGCGGATTGCTATTGGGGCCGGATGGCAAGCTACCGACTCGAATCACCGGAGGGCGAGTTTGCTGCATTCGGCCAACTGTACAAGCGTTACGGCCGCATCAACCTGGCGCGCCTCATCGCGCACCCGCACATGCGCGGCCAGGGTGTTGGCAAGCGGCTCGTGAGCTTGTTGCTCGAGGTCGGGCCTAAGCTCGTCGAGAGTAATGAATTTTCGCTGTTCGTATACCATGACAACCTGCCTGCGCTGGCATGCTACAAGGCGATGGGCTTCGTTATCAGCGATCATCCGGAGGGCGCGTCGATGGCCAATCAGTGCTACTACCTGACGCGACCTGTTCTCAGCACAACAACAATCAGGGGAAGATCATGACGATCGAACTGATGTACCTGACTCTGGTCACTGCATTGACCGCGATCATGTGGATTCCATACATCCTCAACACCATCATGGTTCGTGGGCTGATGGACGCCGTCGGCTACCCGGAAGACCCGGCACCGCTGGCGCCGTGGGCAGCGAAAATGAAAGCGGCGCACGCCAACGCCGTCGAGAATCTCGTCGTATTCGCAGCTCTCGTGCTGGTGGTCCATGTTGCAGGTGTCGGCAATGATACGACCGCTATGGCTTGCCAGGTATATTTCTGGGCGCGGGTCGTGCACCTTGCGTCCTACACGTTCGCGATTCCGTGGGTGCGGACCGTGGCCTTCGTTATTGGTTTCGGCTGCCAGGCTACGCTGGTGCTGCAACTGCTCTAGCTGGACTGGAACGACTGGTCAAGTGACTCGAGTTCGCCCCAACGCTCGACGCGTTGTTCGAGCAGCGTCTCCGCGTCGGTGAGCTCCGTGAGCTTCGCCTGCACCGTGTCGTTGTCTTGCGCATAAAAGCCGGGCTCGGCAATTACTTGTTGCAGCGTGGCGATAACCCCTTCGAGATCCCCGATCTCGGTGGGCAGCGTGTCTAGTTCGCGCCGGTCCTTGTAGCTGAGCTTGGTGGGCTGGCGCTGCTTGCGGCGCTCTGCGGTCTCGCGCCTGCGCCTCGCGGCCTCGTACGGGCTGTCGGTTACGGCCAGTTGCTTGCCCTGCCGCACCCAGTCGCTGTAGCCACCCACGTACTCCTGGATACGCCCGTCTTCCTCGAACACAATCGTGCTCGTCACGACGTTATCCAGGAATTCGCGGTCGTGGCTGACGATGATCAGCGTGCCCGCGTAATCGCAAAGTTTCTGCTCGAGAACTTCGAGCGTCTCGATGTCGAGATCGTTGGTGGGCTCGTCGAGCACCAGCAGGTTGGCAGGTCGTGTGAACAGCTTGGCGAGAATGACACGATTGCGTTCGCCCCCGGAGAGTGATTTTACGGGCGTTGTCGAGCGCTCCGGGCTGAACAGAAAACCCTTGAGATAGCCCACGATGTGGCGATCCTTGCCGTTGAGTTCTATGTACGTGCGTCCATCGCCGACGTTGTACGCTACGCTCTTCTCGAGGTCGAGAGTCTCCCGCAACTGGTCGAAATAGCCGACCTCGATATTCGTGCCGTGTTTGAGCGTGCCCGTCTGCGGCTCGAGTTGGCCGAGCAGCAGGCGCAGCAGTGTCGTCTTGCCAACACCATTGTTGCCGATCAGGCCGATACGGTCGCCCCGTATGATTTTGGTGGAAAAGCCTTCGATCAGCGGCTCGTCACCGTAGCGGTAACCGACGTTTTTTGCTCGGATCACCTTGCGGCCCGACTGCTCCGCCTCCCCGATGTAGATGCGTGCTTTCGCGTCGCGTGATACCCGCTGTCCGCGCTCCTCGCGCATCTTCATCAGGGCTCGCGCGCGACCTTCGTTGCGGGTGCGTCTTGCCTTGATGCCCTGGCGTATCCAGGCTTCCTCTTCCTCGAGTTTCTTGTCGAAGCGTGCATTCGCCGTCGCTTCGGATTCGAGCGCCTGCTCCTTGCGTCGCAAGTAGTCGTCGTAGTTGCCGGGCCAGCTCATCAGTCTGCCACGATCGATCTCGACGATGCGGGTCGCGAGGCGCTGCAGGAAGGCACGATCGTGAGTAATGAACATGACCGCGCCGGGGTAGCCAAAAACGCGGTCCTCGAGCCACTTGATCGTCGCGATGTCGAGATGATTCGTCGGTTCGTCGAGTAACAGCAGGTCCGGTTTCTGCACCAGTGCCTTGGCGAGCGCTACGCGGCGGCGCCAGCCACCGGACAGTTCGTTCATCATCTTGTCCGCGGGCAGGTTCAGATCGGTGACGACCGTGTCGACGCGTTGCTCGATATGCCAGCCTTCGTGCGTGTCGATCTTCGCGTGCAGGGCCTCCAGGTCCAGCAAGCCCTGGCGGTCGAGATCCAGCTTCGAGCGGCGTTGATACTCAGCGAGGAGTATCTCGATCTCGATGAGCCCGGATCGCACCACGTCGTGCACGGGCAGGTCCATCGCCTCGGGTAGCGTCTGGGCGAGCTCGCTTATGACGAGATCGCTCTGGCGGATGATCTCGCCGCGATCCGGTTCCAGCTCGCCACTGATCAGCTTGAGTGTCGTCGATTTGCCCGCGCCGTTGCGGCCGATCAGGCAGACGCGCTCGCCGGCCTCGATGGCCAACGCCGCTTCGGACAGAACCTTCTGATCGCCGAATTCCAGCGACACTTCATCGAATCGTAGTAGTGACATAGTCTTGGTAATTGGGGTCGGGTAATTGGGGTCGAACCGTATTCTTGACGGTCTAGTATTGTGTCGGAAAATTGCCCCGATCGAAAAATGCGGTCCGACCCCAATTACCAATATTGCTCCACGCGGAGGCTACCATGACTGAGCAACGCTTCGTCGATATCGAGACCAAGCTCGCGCACCAGGAACACGTGCTCCTTGAGCTTAATGATGTCATCACAAAACAACAGGAAACCATCATGCGTCTGGAGAGTCTGTGTGACTCAATAGTCGAGCGTCTTCGTTCACTCGCGGAGATGGCGCCAGGCGACTCGAATGTTGATGAAGTGCCACCTCATTATTGATCGTATGGGTGATTTCTAACCCCCATCACGTGCGAGTTGCGTTCACGTATAGTGTCGATCAGGCCATGCCGGAGGAACGTCATGTCATTGAAGCTCAGACTGATTCTCATGTGGCTCACGCTGCCCCTGGCAGCGCAATCCGCCGAGGTTTTCGTCCCCGCTGAATTGCAGGGCTGGCAGGACTGGGTCCTGCACGGCCAGGAACACCGGGACTGTCCTTTCTATTTCAACAGTGGCGGCGCGGACCGTGAGAATTTTGTCTGCGCCTGGCCGGGACTTCTCGACGTAACCGTCGGCGCCGACAGTGGCCGCTTCACGCAGCAATGGACCGTGTATGCGGAGGAGGCCTGGTTACCGTTGCCCGGCGATGCCGCGTACTGGCCGTATCAGGTTACGGCGAATGGACGGGCCATGACAGTCGTTGAGCGCAACGGCGCACCGAGCGTCCGGCTGGGTCCCGGCAGTTACTCGCTGGCCGGCACCTATGAATGGGACGAACGACCGGGTGTGCTGCGCATACCCGATCAAAGCGGCTTGGTCGCGTTGACCGTCAATGGCGCCCGCGTCGAGCAGCCCGAGCGTAACGGCACCGGCTTGTTTCTCGGGGAGCGTCAGCGCGAGACAAAGGCGCGCGACTCAGTCAGTGCCGAGGTTTATCGACTTGTGACGGACCTGATCCCGACCAGTCTCACGACCGTGATGCGCATTGACGTCGCAGGCGGCGTCCGCGAGGAGTTGTTCGGACCGATTCTGCCGGGCAGCTTCACGCCCGTGTCGATGCAGAGCGAGTTGCCCGCCCGGCTTGAAGCCGACGGCAAGCTGCGCATCCAGGTGCGTCCAGGTCGCTGGATGATCACGCTGACGGCCAGAGCACCCGATGTCGCCAACGAGATTACCCTGCCGGAACCGGAGACGAACCTGCCCGATACCGAGGTATGGTCCTACCGTTCGATGGATCGCCTGCGCGTAACCGTTGTGGAAGGCCTGTCGCCGGTCGACCCGCAGCAGGCCCAGGTACCGGACAACTGGCGCCAGCAGCCGGCGTTCCGTATCCAGGCCGGCGAGACATTTACGCTCACGGAGCGCAGCCGCGGGATCGTCGCCACCGAGAACGAACTCGCGCTCAATCGCACGATGTGGCTCGACTTCGAAGGCGGTGGCTTCATCGTCAAGGACTACGTCAGCGGCCGCATGCGCAGTGAATGGCGTCTGGACATGGCGCCGCCCTATTCATTGCTGAGTGCTGCCGAGGCCGGTGAGAGCCTGCTGATTACGCAAGGGCGGGATGCAGACCAGACCGGCGTCGAACTGCGCTATTCGAACGTCAACCTGACGAGTCTCGGGCGCAGCGACACGCGCTCGGCGATGCCCGTGACCGGTTGGGGCAGTCGCTTCGCAAATGTCGGCGCACAGCTGCACCTGCCGCCGGGACACAAGTTGCTGGCCGCGCCCGGTGCGGACAGGGCGCCGCGAAGCTGGGTCAACCAGTGGCAGCTACTCGATTTCTTCCTCGTGCTGATCATGACCATTGCGGCATGGCGACTGTTCGGTCGCACGGCCGGGGTCATCGCGTTGCTTGCGCTGGTGCTGAGCTTTCACGAGATGAATGCGCCTGCGTGGTTGTGGCTGAATCTGCTGATCGCAATCGCCCTGATGCGGGTCGCTCCGGCAGGGCGACTGCAGCAGGCAGTCCGAGGCTACCAGGCACTCAGCATTGCGCTGCTCATCTTCGTACTCGTGCCTTTCATCGCGGGTCAGCTGCGTATCGCGATCTACCCGCAGCTCGAGTCTCAGTACGGTGCAGGCATGTACGGACTGGCGAGCGACGTATCGTACGACATGCCTGCAGCGTCCCCGATGGAAGGTCGGCCTGCAAAAATGGAAGCAGAGCCCAGGAGAAGCAATCTGCAGATGTACGAGCTCAAGGAGGCTGACGCAATCGAGGAAGTGGCTGTTGCCGGCAGCATCAGGCCTGACGCCAGGCAGCCGAAACGTTACTCGCGCTATGCGCCGAACGCGATCGTTCAGGCTGGTCCCGGCGTGCCGTCCTGGCAATGGAATAGTTATCGACTGACATGGAGCGGACCTGTTGACGCCGACCAGGCTATGCGGCTCGTCGTATTGCCGCGCTGGGCCGTGACCTTGTTGCGATTCTTTGAAGTCGGCATGTTGTTGCTGTTCGCGGCCGTGCTCGCGGCCGAGATCGCACAGAAGCGTTGGCCGCTGCCGGGTGGGTTGAAGCTCGGTAGTAGCCAGGCCGCGAGCCTGCTCGCCGCCGGCATGCTTGCGTTGCTGATGAGCGTGAGCCCGACAGCAGATGCTCAGAATCCGGATTCCGAGCTGCTGCGTGAGCTCGAGACGCGCCTGCTCGCGCCGCCCGACTGCGTGCCTCGCTGTGCCGAAATTGTTGGGGCCGACGTCGCTGTGCGTAGTGACAGCGTGAGCATCAGCCTTAGCGTGCATGCGCTGGAAGACGTTGCGTTGCCGCTGCCGGGTTCGGAGCGCGGCTGGCGCCCACAAGCCGTTGTGCTTGATGGCTCCGGTGCCACGCAGATCCTGCGCGGTCCTGACCGTGGGCTTTGGATACACGTGACGCCGGGTCGGCACACTGTCGTGCTGCGTGGCAGCGCACCAGCCGCGGACAGCCTCGAGATTCCGTTCCCGACGCCGCCGCGCGTCATCGAAGTCGATAGCGAGGGCTGGTTTGTCGCGGGCATCAAGGACCGCCGACTCACGTCCGGCTCATTGCAACTGACACGCCTGCAGACTGAAAAAGGCGGTGAAGCTGCTCCACGCTGGGAGAGCAGTCGTTTCCCGGCTTTCGTCATCGTCACCCGCAACATCGAGTTCGACCTCGACTGGCAGGTTCGTACCACCGTGCAACGCCAGGCGCCGGTACAAGGCGCATTGACCGTCAACCTGCCGCTGATCGACGGTGAAACAGTGCTCAACGAACACATCACGGTGTCCGACGGCAAAGCACAGATCTCGATGAATCCGTCGCAGCGCCAGGTGTCCTGGGTATCGCGGCTGCCGCGCACATCTCCATTAACGTTGACGGCCGAGACGGGCGCGCCGTGGGTCGAGGTCTGGCGTGTCAGCGTCGGCAGCATCTGGAATGTCGCGTTCAGCGGTGTACCCGAGAGCGAGTCCGGGCAGGAACACCAGGGCGCACGCATTGCGCAGTTTAATCCGCGCGGCGGCGAGGCTCTCACGATGACGGCGACGCGGCCGGAAGCCAGTGCGGGCACAACACTCGCGTTCGATGCCGTCAATCTTGCGGTATCGCAGGGCGATCGCTCGAGTACGGTCCACCTGACGCTGCGATATCGCAGCACCCGCGGTGCGCAACACGTCGTACGACTACCCGAAGGTGCCGAAATCACACAGGTGCACATCGATGGCAGGGTGGAACCATTGCGCGCCGACGGCCGTGACCTGACGTTGCCGATACTCCCGGGCGAGCACATGATCAGCGTGAGCTGGAGCGATAATCGTGACGCCGGCAGCGTGACCCACACGCCCGACGTTGATCTCGGCGCACCTGCCAGCAACATCACTATGAACCTGGCGATACCGGAAAATCGCTGGCTGCTTGGCACCAACGGGCCACCGCTCGGTCCGGCCGTCCTGTACTGGCCCGAACTGCTCGTACTGATGTTATTCGCCCTGATCCTCGGTCGCGTCGACTGGACGCCATTGCGGTGGTGGCACTGGCTACTGCTCGGCTTCGGCTTCAGCACGTTCAACTGGCCCGTGCTCGGCGTGGTCGTGTTGTGGCTGCTGGCTTGCGGCGCACGTGATCGGTACCGCTCGAAGCTACCCTGGTGGCGTTACAACACAACGCAGGTGTTCTACGCGTTGTTCACCGTGATTGCGCTCGGGACGATCGTCGTCTCGTTGCCGAGTGGATTGCTGGGTACGCCGGACATGCACGTCACGGGTAACGGTTCCTATGGCAATGCGCTCACGTGGTTTGCCGACCGAAGCGACTCAGTATTGGCGGTCGCAACCGCATGGTCGGCGCCGATCTGGATCTACAAGGTCTTGATCCTCATCTGGGCACTCTGGCTGAGTTTCGCGCTGCTGCGCTGGCTTCCATGGGTTTGGCAATGTTTCGCGAAGGACGGTTTCTGGCGTTCGCGCAAGGGTGACGTCGTAGAAGCCTCGGCATCGACGGAGAAGTAATGCAAAGGCAGGCTGCAATCACGCCGCGCGAGGCCACTTGGATTGCCATATTCGCGTTCGTCCTCGTGTGGTCCGGCGTCGAGCCGAAGGACACGACGACATGGATACTCGAAGTGGCGCCGGCAATCGCCGGCGCCGTTATCCTGTTTGCGACACGTAAGCGCTTCCCGCTCACGCGCCTCACCTACGCGCTGATTCTGATTCACTGCGTGATTCTCATGGTCGGTGGCCACTACACCTATGCCGAGGTGCCGGCAGGCGAGTGGTTCAGGGAGCTTTTTGATCCGCCGCGCAACAACTACGACAAGCTCGGTCATCTCGCGCAGGGCTTCATTCCCGCGATCATCACGCGCGAGGTCGTCATTCGCCTCGATGTGTTCAAGTCGGCGAGATGGCGGAATTTCTTCATCGTCTGCTTCTGCCTCGCCTTCAGTGCATTCTACGAACTCATCGAGTGGTGGGTTGCGTTGATGTCGGATGAAGCCGCCGATGCGTTCCTCGGCACGCAGGGCTACGTGTGGGATACGCAGTCGGACATGCTCCTGGCTCTGATCGGTGCGGTCCTCGCGTTAGTGTTGCTAGGCCGCGTGCACGACCGGCAGCTGCCGATCAGCGGTATCAGCGGGGTCGGACCACAATAAGTGTTTGATATCGTGAGGTTTTGCCAGACATATCATCAATATCCTGCCCCAATTTTGCGATTTTCGGCTAGGAAATAGCCGACCTAACGAGTCGAATTGCCATGCGGTAATGTCGCGTACGCGATTCACCCAGATCGATGTTTCAGACCGCGAAAATGCTGGATTAGGCTCTCATGTGGTGGGAATTAGACGGGGAAAATCTTTCTTATCATCTACTTAGACGGGTCCGACCCGTCCAACGAAATACGATTGGAGAACGGCGATGGGCAGGCGTTGTGCTTATCTCACAATGGAAGACTTCGGCGACTTCGTGCCGGATGCGGATCTCAGTTTCGCGCCGATGGCCGAGCTTGGCTGGGAGGCCGAGATGGTGCCGTGGCGCAGTCCCGTTGATTGGAATGACTACGACCTCGTCTACATCTGCACGCCCTGGGACTACCAGAACGACGTTGCGGGGTTTTTCGAAGTGCTCGACCGTATCGAGGCGTCGTCGGCGACGCTGGTCAACAGCCTCGATCTCGTGCACTGGAACCTGGAGAAGAACTACCTCCGGGACCTGGAGTCGCGTGGTGCCGGCATCGTGCCTAGCATATTTTGTGATGCGTTCAATGAGCAGGACATCGCTGGCTGGTTTGCGGCGCAAGGCAACGACAGAGTCGTTGTCAAGCCGCTGGTCGGCGCGAATTCCGATCACATCGTTTTGTTAACGAATCCGGTACCGCTGGAGGTCATCGACGAGCTGCGAGCGACGTATTCGTCACGACCTTTTTTTGTGCAGCCGTTCATGGAACGCGTGCTATCAGAAGGTGAGTACTCGACGTTTTTCTTCGATGGTGAATACAGCCACGCGATCCTCAAGAAGCCCGAGGCTGGCGACTTCCGTTCCCAGGAGGAGTTCGGCGCCGACATCCGGAGCGTCGAGGCGCCGCAGGCTCTGATCGATGCGGCGCACGACGTCGTGGCCCTCGTCGAACCACTACCGGTCTATGTGCGCGCGGACTTCGTGCGCGACGACAACGATCGCTTCCTTGTCATGGAACTGGAGCTGATCGAGCCGTCGCTCTACCTGCGCACGGACCCGGGTTCCGCCGCGCGTTTCGCCAGGGCGTTGATATCAATCGTCGAGACATAGTGATAGTCACCTTATTTTGCGAATTAAGGTGACTTTCACTATTTCTCTTTATTTCAGGTACTGCTCGAAGAACCGCAGGATATGCGAGAACGTGTGCTTCCCGGTTGACGGCACGCGCATGAGCCCGTGTTTGCTGCCAGGGTAGGTCATCATGTCGAAGGGCCGCCCCTCTTCCTGCAACGTCTTCATGAGCTTGGTGCTGTTTGTGAACAACACATTGTCGTCGGCCATGCCGTGAATCAGCAGTAGCGGTGCGTCGAGGTCTTTCGCGTACGGGAACACACCGGATGCCTCGTAGCCGTCAGCATTGTTCTGCGGCGTGCCCAGGTAGCGCTCGGTGTAATGCGTGTCATACAACGTCCAGTCGGTGACAGGTGCTCCCGAGACGCCGGCCGCAAATGCGTCCGGTCGCGTGAACAGGCTCATCAGCGTCATGTAACCGCCATAGCTCCAGCCCCAAATGCCGATGAGCTCGGGATCGACGAAGTCGAGCGAGCGCAGGTGGTCGACACCGACCATCTGATCAGTAACCTCGACTTTGCCCATGCGGCGATAGATTGGCGCATCAAAGTCGACGCCACGGAAACCCGTGCCACGATTGTCGAGAGTAAAAACAATGAAGCCGTTGCGCGCCAGGATTTCAATGAAACCCGCACCCCAGGCATTAGCCACACTTTGGCCCTGCGGTCCTCCATACACGAACACGATGACCGGGTAGCGTTTGCTGACGTCAAAATCGGCAGGCTTGATCATGCGGTAATAAAGCGCCTGGCCGTCCTCGGCCTCAAGCGTGCCGAACTCGATACTCGGGCGCGTCGTCAGGTAGGGATGGTAGGGGTGAGTTTCGTCGAGCCGGTTTTCCTCGATGAAGGCAATACGTGAACCGTCTATTCGGTGCAGGCTCGATTGCCATGGCGTGTCGACACTGCTGAAACTGTCGACGTAGAATTCGCCGCTATCGGCAAAATCTGCCTGGTGCCAGCCGGCCCCCTGGCTGACCCGCTGCGGCTCGTCCACACCGGTCAGCGAGATCTCATAGACGTTGCGTTCCATCGGGCTGTCCAACGTCCCCGTGACGTAGATCCGTTCATTGGTTTCGTCCACGTGCAATACAGCCGAACGGGCGCGCGCACCGTCAGCCACTTCCCAGTCGCCCGAGGTCAATGTGCGGATCAGGTTGCCATCGTTGCTGTACAGGTAAAGGTGTGCGTGGCCGCTGCGTTCGGACTTCCAGATAAACTCAGGTCTCGACTCGAGAAACACGAGCTCGTTGTGCAGGTTGATCCACGTGTCGCTGGTTTCGGTCAGCAGGACGCGAGACTCACCACGGGCAGCATCGATTTTGAGAAGCTCCAGTGTCTTCTGGTCGCGCGACTGGCGCTGTACCGCCAGGAAGTCGCTGTCGGGGAACCAGGCGACGCGCGGCAAGTAAATATCGGTTTCCTCGCCTGTGTCCATCCAGCGCAGGTTCGAGCCATCGGGCGCAATGACACCCAAAGTTATCAGTACATTGGGTGTGCCCGTGGCCGGGTAGCGTTGCTGATAGACCTCGAAGTTCTCAGCATAAATCTCGAAACGGTCCGCGACCTGCACTGGCGACTCGTCGACCCGCGTAAATGCGATGGCCGAATCGTCGGGTGACCACCAATAGCCGGTGTAGCGATCCATCTCTTCCTGGGCGATGAACTCCGCCATGCCGTTTTTGATGAGTCCTCCCCCGTCTTCGGTAAGCTGCTGCTCTTCAAAAGACTCGAGGTCGATGACGAACAGGTTCTGGTCGCGGCTGAACGACACATAACGCCCGGTCGAGCTGAACTTCGGGTCCGTCTCGCCGGCTGCCGTCTCTGTCAGACGGTGCGTCTCGCGGCTTTCAAGGTCGTAGAGGTAAAGGTCGCCACTCAGCGGAAAGAGCAGGCGCTTGCCGTCGGGTGAGAACTGGTAGCTGACGATACCGCGCTGGCCAACTATGCGTAGACGTTCCCGTCGCGCAAGCTCCTCTTCGGAGAGATTTTCCTCGCCGACGATGAGTGCGGCCGAGTCCACCAACAGGCGCATGGCCTCGTCCGCCAGGCTGAATTCCCACAGGTCCTTCTGGTACGGGTCGGTCTCCTTGCCCTTGAGGAATGTGACCCGGCTGGAGTCAGGTGAAATCTCAACGCCGATTGAGACCGGTCCGTCGAGGTCGGGTGCGGCGTACAAGCGTTCGATATCGAGAATGGCGGCGTCCTCCGAATCAGTCGTATCCCCGTCCGCGTAGTCCATGCTGCAGACAACGAGAGCTGCAACGGCAGCGATTGCGATGACAGGTGTTTTCATCTTGCGGTCCTCTCTTCAGGCACTTTGACGTTCCTTGATCCCAGCAACGAGCGGCTTGAGGTACTGACCCGTGAACGACTGCTCGGTCGCAGCAACGTCCTCGGGTGTACCGGTCGCGATAACCTCACCGCCACCGTCGCCACCTTCGGGCCCGAGGTCGATGATCCAGTCCGCGGTCTTGATGACGTCGAGATTGTGTTCGATGACCACGATCGTGTTGCCGTGGTCGCGCAGTCGGTGCAGCACTTCGAGCAGGTGTTCGATGTCGTGGAAGTGCAGGCCGGTCGTAGGTTCGTCGAGGATGTAAAGCGTGCGTCCCGTATCTCGCTTCGACAATTCCTTCGCGAGCTTCACTCGCTGCGCTTCGCCGCCCGAGAGCGTCGTGGCATTCTGGCCCAGCCGGATGTACGAGAGACCCACGTCGGTGAGCGTCTGCAGTTTCCTTGCGACGACGGGCACGTTCTTGAAAAACTCGAGCGCGTCCTCGACAGTCATGTCCAGCACTTCGTGGATGTTCTTGCCCTTGTAGCGAATCTCGAGCGTCTCGCGGTTGTATCGCTTGCCGCGGCAGACGTCGCAAGGCACATAGACATCCGGCAGGAAGTGCATCTCGACCTTGATGACACCATCGCCCTGGCAGGCCTCGCAGCGGCCGCCTTTGACATTGAAGCTGAAGCGTCCGGGCATGTAGCCGCGCGAGCGTGATTCCTGCGTGCCTGCGAACAGTTCGCGGATCGGCGTGAATAACCCGCTGTAGGTGGCAGGATTAGAGCGGGGCGTGCGGCCTATCGGACTCTGGCTGATGTCGATGACGCGGTCGATGAGCTCGAGGCCACGAATCTCGTCGTGCGGCGCCGGGTTGCGGCTCGTGCGATTGAGCAAATCGGCAACCGCCTTGTACAAGGTGTCATTGACGAGTGTCGACTTGCCCGATCCCGACACGCCCGTGATGCAGGTCATGAGTCCGACCGGTATCGACGCCTCGACACGCTTGAGATTATTACCCGTCGCGCCGACGATCGTGATCTGTTTTTCCGCATCGGGTTTGCCGCGCTTGTCTGGAATCGGGATGCTCCGTGTGCCCGATAAATACTGTCCAGTCAATGACTTGGGATTTTTTTTGATTTCCTCGGGCGTACCTTCGGCGACGATTCTGCCACCGTGCACGCCAGCGCCCGGCCCGAGATCGATGACATGGTCAGCGGCCATGATCGCTTCCTCGTCGTGCTCGACGACGATGACTGTGTTACCGATGTCCCTGAGGTGCGTCAGCGTCCCCAGCAGGCGCTGGTTGTCGCGCTGGTGCAGCCCGATCGATGGCTCGTCGAGAATGTACATGACGCCGACGAGGCCGGAGCCGATCTGGCT
>Ga0070727_10003829_pt1 | contig 13269 bp, 9 predicted proteins | sample tdAd472_FD_66722 | JGI IMG/M metagenome (GOLD analysis project Ga0070727, IMG submission 66722) | Marine sediment microbial communities from the Atlantic coast under amendment with organic carbon and nitrate - tdAd47.2 | ecosystem: Environmental > Aquatic > Marine > Coastal > Sediment | place... | reverse complement strand
GCTGCCCTCGGGCTACGCGGTCATGAACGACAACCAGCCCGAGGCGATCGCCGGCTGCTGCGTGCTGCTGCCCGATCCGGTTGTGCCGAGCATCAACGATCTTGATGCAAATAAGCGGGCACAGTTCATGGCCGATTTTTTGCTGCTGGGTGATGCGGTCCTGGCGGCGACGGGTGCCGAGCGGATCAACTACCTGATCCTGTGCAACATGGCCCCCGAGCTGCACGCGCACATGATCCCCCGCTTTGCGCGCGAAGACCCGGACAAGCGACGGCTCGGGCCGTTCGAGGCGTATGACTTCGGATCCGCGCCTAAGTGCGAGCCGGATGGTGCTCATCGCGAGCTTTTGGGGCGGATCAGGGATGTGATCGCGATGCAGATATCAGCGAGATGAGGACAAGTTTCGAGGTGTGACGCTTCACACGGCTTGCCGAGGACGGACAAGCCGTGGCACCCGGGGTTTCGGTAGACTCTGCGGGCATGGTCAAGGCGTATCTCATTTTCGTATTGCTCGCGATGACCGCGATCATCGTCGCAAGCCGATGGCTCCCGGTCTGGGCGGCCTTTATCCTCATCCCTGGGGCGTTCCTGTTTTTCGTCTGGTTCGCCATCGCGCTCATCAAGTACGGTGCGCGGAACCTGCTGCAATCGACGCTCGAAGAGCAGTCCCTTGTCATGCAGGGAGCCACGGTCACGATCCACGGCGTCGCGCCCTGTCAGGCACCAAAGACACTCGATGATGCGGAAGACCCGGGCGAGTTCGAGGATGATGAGTACGAATGGCCCGAAGAAGACGATGGTCGGTACGTGCGCATTGAGATGACGGTGCACCCGGACCCGGGCAGTGTCGCGACTTCGCGCGAGAAACTGGAAGTGGGCGGCGGGAAGTGGATGCCCGTGATGTTCTCACTCATGTTGCCGGGCGTCGTCCTGGAACCCAAACGCACCGGCGTGATGGCGATGTTCTCGATCCCGCAGGCGCGGGCGGTCGAGGCCGAGCGCGTCGATGGCGTTGGCGCGACGGACGAGGACGGCGATTTGCAAATCGAAGGCCAGGCGAGGGTCCGCGTGACGTTCGCGGTGCCGCCGGAACTCGATGGGCGTGTGGCGGTGCGGTATCACCTGCTTGAATTGGCGGAGATCACGCTGCCGGCGGACACGGCGGGTCTGATTGAGAGTTAATGCCACGAGCCGCTGCGGATGCAGGCATCGAGCCCGGGCATCCACCGGCGGGCGGTCGAGGCGTCGAACTGCTCGGGCAAGGGGGCCGGGACGCTCGCGCCTTCGCTCGGGTCGAGGAGGCACTCGACGAGGCTGACCGTGACCTGCTCGGGCGGGCGGGCGCCGCCCGACCAGTACTCGTAGTCCTGGAAGCTGAGCTGAACCAAGACGAGGGCGGGCGGGCCCTGATCGGGTTTGATTTCGACCTGGTGAGACCAGCCCTGGGCGGTGTCTTCCTCGTGAATCACACGAACGGACGTCATCGCATGCCCCCCACCCGCCACCGGAGGGGCCAAGGGCGGTAGCATCTGCCGGACGCGGTGCGACGACGGCATTGGGGGATCTTCTTCGAGATGACGTTTCTGCTCGAAACCATTCGGCTTGGACTCTCCAATCTGCGCCTGCACATGCTCCGGTCGTTCCTGACGGCCCTCGGCATCATCATCGGCGTCTCGGCGGTCGTGACGATGGTTTCCATCGGCGAAGGCTCGAAACAGCAGGCGCTGATGCAGATCGAACGCCTCGGGGCCCGGAACATCATTATCCGCTCCCAGAAGCCGCCACAGGCCGACCAGCAGGGACAGAGCAGCCAGAGCTTCTCCACCAAGTACGGCTTGACCCGGACGGACCTGAGGGTGATCGAGGAGATGTTCCCCCACGCCTCGGCGATCGTGCCGCTCAAGGAGCTCGGCTCGCAGGTGCTCCGGGGCGAGAAACGCAAGACAAGCCAGGCCTACGGCACGACCCCCGAGATGTTCGAGGTCGCCCAGCTCAATATCGCACGCGGACGCTACCTGACCCAGGCGGACCTTGATGCCCGGGCGATGGTGTGCGTGATCGGGTCGGAGATCGCCAAGGAGTTCTTCCACCTCGAGGACCCGATCGATTCGACGCTCAGGATCGACGAGAAAACGTTCAAGGTCATCGGCGTGCTCTCGCCCATCGGGCTCTCGGGCGGCGCGGGCGCGGCCCTCGTCGGGCGGGACCTCAATCTGGACGTTCATATCCCCATGACGACCGCCCGCGCGACGTTCGGGGATCTCGTTGTACGCAGCGGCTCTGGCTCGATGCAGGCCAGCGAGGTCGAGGTCGCCGAGATCTATGTCCAGAGCGCCGGGCGAGAGGATGTCCTGATTGACGCCGACATCATGCGTCGAATGCTGACGGTCCGTCATCCGAAGATGGAAGACATCGGGCTGATCGTGCCCTACGAGCTGCTCGAGGAGGCAAGACGCCAGGCGCTGACGTGGACCGTCACGCTGAGCGCGATCGCGGGGATCTCGCTGTTGGTCGGCGGCATCGGGATCATGAACATCATGCTCGCCAACGTCACCGAACGCACGCGCGAGATCGGCATCCGGCGATCCCTGGGCGCCACTCGCAAGCACATCGTCTGGCAGTTCCTCGTTGAGACGGGCGTATTGAGCATGATCGGCGGGCTGGTCGGCATCGCGGTGGGCATCGGCGGGAGCCTGCTGATCGGGTGGGTGGTCCCGAGGCTCCATCAGGTCGTGTTCATCAGGCAGTTCGTGCCGCCGGATGTGACCGCACCGATCCAGCTCACACCCTGGTCGATGGTCGTGGCCTTCACGGTCGCCTCGCTGACGGGCCTCATCTTCGGGCTGTACCCGGCGATCAAGGCCTCAAAGCAGGACCCGATCGTCGCGCTCAGGCACGATTAGGAAGTGCGCACCCGGCAATAGAAAAGGGCACTGGGAACGCCGATGCGATTCCCAGTGCCTTGTATGTTGACTCGTGCTTCGGTTTACTCGCCGAGAAGATCTGCGACCTCGTCGTCGACGGGGTTGATATTGCGCTGGTCGCGCTGTTTGCCCTTGCGGGTCTTCTGGGCGGCTTCTTCTTTTTCCAGCCTTTCCTGCTCCGCGATTTCCTCGGGAGTCAGTTCATCGTCGTCGTCGTCGGCTTCCATCGCTTCGCGCGCGTCGAGAGCGGCGATCTCCGCGTCGAGACGGGCCTGTTCCTCGGCTTCCTCGGCGGCTGCAAGGCGTTCGAGTTTGCGGCGGGCCGATTCAACTCGCGGCTTATCCGGCGCCAAGAGCATCGTGAACTGACGACCGAAGGGTCGCGGCGGCTGCTCGACCTTGCAGATGTCCTCGAGCGCATCGAAGAACTGCTTCATGTTGGCAAGACCAAGGTCTTTGTGCGCGAACTCGCGGCCCTTGAAGCGCTGGATGACCTGGACCTTGTGCCCGTCCATCAGGAAGCGGCGGGCCTGGTCGGTCCGGATCATCAGGTCGTGCTTATCGATCTTGATGGACCGGCCAAGTCGGATCTCCTTGAGCTCGTTGCCCTTGGTCGAGGGCTGCTTCTTTTTGGAGAGGTCGTACTTGTACTTGCCGTAGTCCATGATTTTGCAGACCGGGGGGCGGCCATCGGGCACGACCTCGACGAGGTCGAGTCCGGCCTCCTCCGCCATGCGGAGTGCCTGGTGCGTCTCGATGACGCCGATCTGCTCATTTTCCGGCCCGATCAGCCTGATGGGGCTGATGCGGATCATGTGGTTGACGCGGGTCCGCTTGATGGGGCCGGTATCTCGAAAGAATTGTCTGCGAGCGATGAGTCTGTCTCCGGTTCAGGCTGCTGCGTTTTCCAATGTTCCCGGCGACGGCAGCCCATCGCGGCCGGGACTCTGCATTCAAATTGAAACGATTCGCCGAATCATGGCGAGGGTCTGGATTCGCACCGGCATTTCGCCCGGTGCAATGTGTACGGTGGCACTATCGACTTGGAAGAGGCCGCGCATCATGAAGAATGGGGGATCGCCCGTGCGTGACGCACAGGCGAGCAGATGCTGATAGGGTCATGTTCTGGCAACGGCGTTGTCATCTGCTGAATCGTAAGCCCATAAGGCATCGGCGACAAGGAAAACCCGGCGATGTGGGATATGAAGATCACTTGGCGATCAGGATGATATTGGTCAGCAAGCTGATGAGGGCCACGCAGAGGGTGATGACAAAGGCGGTCATCAGCCAGGGTCGCACATCCTGCCCACGGGTCTGATCGATGGGGATCTCGGTCTCGGCTGAGGCCTCGGCGGCTGCCACGGCGGCCAGATCGGCCTCGCCCAGGATGTCCTTGTGGGCCAACGGCGGCTGCTCGCCCTTGTGGACCGCTCTCAGGTCGATCAAGAGGTCCTTGCAGCTCTGGTACCGATTGGCCGGGCTCTTGGCCATCATCATTTCGATGATCTCGGAGACGCCCGCCGAGAGCTTCGGATTCACATGATCCGGGGGGACCAGCTCGGCCTTGAGGTGCTTGTGCATGACGGCCGAGGGGTTCTTGCCCTCGAAAGGAACGGCTCCGGTGACCATGTGGTAGAACGTCGCGCCCAGCGAGTAGATGTCGGCCGGTGGGCCGATCTCGCGCTCGCCGCGGATCTGCTCGGGCGAGATGTAGTACGGCGTGCCGAAGGCCTTGCCAGCCTCGGCCTCGGCGGCTTCCTTGTCGGAGACAGCCCGGGCCAGACCCATGTCGGCGAGCTTGACCACGCTGTCCTTGGTGATCATGACGTTCTTGGGTTTCACATCGCGGTGGATCAGGCCCTTTTCGTGGGCGTGCAGGAGGGCCTCGGCGACCTGCATGATGACCTCGATCGCGTCGTGCTCGGGGAACCGCTTCTGCTTGGTGATGTCGTCGTAAACGGTTCGGCCGTCGACATACTCCATCACGAAGTAGTGGAACTCGCCTGCTTTGCCCACGTCGAAGGCCTGAACGATGTTGGGGTGGTTGAGCGAGGCGGCCGCCCGGCCCTCGGCGTAGAACCGCTCGATGAACTGAGGGTTATCGCTGAACTTGCGGGGCAGGACCTTGATGGCCACGGTCCGGTCGAGCGAGAGCTGGTTGGCCTTGAAGACGGTCGCCATCGCGCCCGCGCCCAGCTTCCCGAGGATGCGGAATCCCGGGATCTTCTGGCCCGATCGCTCGGCCTCGATGATCCGGCGGAGGCGGGCGATCTGCCTTTGGGTGACGTACTGGTTGTCGACCAGGATCTGGACCAGCGAGGCCTGGTTGACGTCGCTGCGGAGCTCTTTGGCCTGTTCGAGACAGAGCTGGACCTCGTCCTGGGTCGCCAGGCCTTGATCGATGACGAGGCGGCCGACGAGGGTGTCGATATTGGTATTGCCCTTGGCGGCCTCGTGGATGGCCTCCTCGGCCTCGGCCACGGTCGGCGCGGGGACGGGGCGCGTCTTCCCAGACGGGTCTTTCATGGGAGAGGTGTCATCGAGGTTGCCGTCGTTTGATTGTGCCATCGTTGTCCGAGTGGGATGTTGATCCATTTGTCGGTGCTCACGCTACCGCGATTGCGTGAAGCTGTCAAAGCTTAGTCCGTCAAATAGGCCCTGTCGGATCCACCTGCCGAGGGTTCTATACTCCCGCCCGGATCGAAAGGCCCCCCTAGACGATGCTCGTCACCGAATCCAGACCACGTAACCTCAAATGGTTCCACGCGGGGCCGTTGCTCTACGGCGACTGGGGCACCAGCAGGCTGTATGTGCTGGGTCTGGCGTTCCTGTACACAGCTCACGCCAGTGTCCTGTATCTGGCTGCCATCGGCCTGCTGATGCTGGCTGTCAGCTGGGCCTACACCATTGTCTGCAAAGCCTTCCCCGACGGCGGCGGGGTCTACACCGCGGCCCGCCAACTGAGCCCGACTCTTTCGGTTGTTGGGGCGACGCTGCTTCTGTCGGGCTACATCATGACCGCAGCGATCAGTGTTGTCGAAGCGTTCCACTACTTCGGCACCCCCCATTGGCCCACGATGCCGCTGTCAATCGTGACGCTCGCGTTTGTCGGGGTCATCAACTGGTTCGGCGCACGGGCGGCAGGGCGGTTTGCGCTGATTATCGCGTTCGTCGCGCTGTGTGTGTCGGCGGTGATGGCGGTGCTGTCTGTGCCGTTCTTCATCGAGGGCCTTGGCACGATCGAGTTCTCGTTCATCCGCGAGAGCCCTCCGGGTGAGATCTGGGTCGCCTTCACCGGGATCTGTTTGGCGCTTGCCGGTGTTGAGGCGGTCGCCAACATGACCGGCCTCATGAACCACCCGGTCGAGAAGACCGCCAAACGAACCATCTGGCCCGTGGCGATCGAGGTCGTTGTCCTCAACATGTTCTTCGGGCTAGCTCTTGCAGGGCTCAGCTACACCGTCGCCAATACATCCCTCGCCGAGACGCACGACCCGCACATCCACCAGCTTGAGCACTACGAGGCCCAGGTCGAATCGGGCGAGATGCTGCCCGAAACGTTTGCCAAGGTGGAAAAAGAAGTCGAGCAGTACACCAACGCCTCGATGCGCGTGATCGCTGAGGAGGGCGGCAAGAAAATGCTGGGCGAGGGCCCCGGTAAAGTCGCGGGGAATGTCGCGGGCATCGCGTTCGGGCTGCTGCTCTTGAGCGCAACGAACACGGCGGTCATGGCGATGGTCTCGGTGCTCTTTGCGATGGCGCAGGACAAAGAGCTGCCTCGCAAACTGACCAAGCTCAACTATTCGGGCGTGCCCTGGGTGGGGCTGCTCGTGGCGCTGGTTATACCTGCGGGCGTTCTGATCATCGAGCAGGATGTGACAGTGCTGGCCAAACTGTATGTGCTGGGTGTCTGCGGCGCGATCACGGTGACGATGAGCTCGGTCGCGCTCAACAAAGAAATCAAGATCAAGAAAATCAGCCGGATCGGGATCGCGCTGATCGCGGTCTTTCTGCTGGCGATCTCGGTCACCATCGGTGTGACGCAATGGGTTTCGACGGCTTTCAGCGGCGGGCTCGTGGCGGTCGCGCTCGGCTCGCGGTGGGCGCTCTCGATGCAGAAAGCCAGGGTTGTCGAGCCGCTCACCGCGCCGGAAACGGGCTGGCTGGCTGAGCTTGAGAAACCGACGATCACCATCGACGCGAGCAGGCCGGCGATCATGCTCGCCGCGCGTGGTAGAAACCAGTCCGAGTTTGCGGTGGACATGGCCAAACGCCGCGGCGCGACGCTGTACGCGATCTATGTCCGCTCGCTGCGCGTGATGGACATCTCGCCCGGACGCGTGCCCGATGTCGCCGAGGATGCGCAGGCTCAGGAAGCGCTCGGGACGACGGCTGTGCTGGCTCGCGAGGCCGGTGTGCCGTTCGTGCCAATCTATGTCACCAGCCCCGAGATCACCGAGGAGATCCTCGATTACACGGTCACGCACGGCTGCGACACGCTGATCATGGGTAAGACGCAGCGCTCGTTCTTCGCCCGCAAGCTGGACGTGGACGTCGTCAGCACGGTCGCGTCGATGCTGCCCGAGAGCGTCGCGTTGATAACGCGATCGGCAACCACGCCGCACGTCGCCGGCAGGGGCTGATCGTTCCTACGCTCACCTGATGCCCGACCTCGATCAAAGCACACAGAACGGATCACCACTCCTAGAGGGGCTCACTGATGCGCAGCGGGCCGCGGCCTCGGCTCTCGAAGGCCCGGTGCTCGTATTGGCGGCGGCGGGCTCGGGCAAGACGCGCGTCATCACGCGGCGGATCGCGTACCTCATGGAGCAGGGCGTGCCGGCGTGGTCGATTCTGGCGCTCACCTTCACGAACAAAGCCGCCGCCGAGATGCGTGAACGCATCGAGAAAGTCCTGTCACCGGCCGGTGGTGAAAGCCGGCACGCACGCGGGCTGGTTGTCACGACGTTCCACAGCCTGTGCGCCCGGCTCCTGCGCCGGTACGCGGAAGTCCTCGGGCTCAACCCGGATTACTCGATCTACGACACCTCGGATCAGCTCTCGCTCGTCAAGCGTTTGATCGGCGAGCTGGATCTCTCGACGAGCAACTTCCCGCCGAGGCAGGTGCTGAGCGTCATCAGCAATTCCAAGAATCAGCTCGTCGATGCGGAGATGTTCGCGGCCTCGGCGATGGACTTTTCAACACGCAACATCGCCAAGATATTCACGGCCTATCAACGGGGCCTTAAGAAAGCCGGCGCGGTGGACTTCGATGATCTCCTGCTGCTGACCGCCAAGCTCCTGCGCGAGCACGCCCAGGTGCGGCGTGAGTGTCAGGATCGCTGGCAGTGGATGATGATCGACGAGTATCAGGACACGAACCGGGCGCAGTTCGAGATCGCCTCGCTGCTTGCGGGCACACCCGAGGAACGCGGCGCCAAGCCGAACATCTTTGTCGTGGGCGATCCGGATCAGGCGATCTACGGCTGGCGCGGCGCGGACATTTCCAACATCCTTGATTTCGAGGAGCGCTTCCAGGGCGCCAGGGTCATCGCCCTGGGCGAGAATTTCCGATCGACCGCGCCGATCCTGAGCGCCGCCGACACACTGATCCGCAACAACCGGCAGCGCAAGCACAAGGACCTCTTCACGAAGCGCCCGGGCGGCGAGCGGGTGACCGTGACTCTCACCCGTGACGAACGCCACGAGGCGGAGATCCTGACCGACTGGATGCGTGATCTGATCCAGGCCAGCGCCGACGGCGACAGGCCGATGACGTGGAACGACTGCGCGGTGTTCTATCGCACCAATGCGCTGTCACGCGTCGTCGAGGACCAGCTCCGCCGGGCGCAGGTGCCCTACGTCGTCGTGCGGGGCACGGCGTTCTACCAGCGTGAGGAGATCAAGACTGCGCTTGCGTACCTCCGCGTCGTGGCCAACTCGGACGACGACGTGTCGCTTCTGCGCGTGATCAATACGCCCACGCGCGGCATCGGCAAGGCGGCGCTCGGGCTGCTGCAGAACTTCGCGGCCGGTCACGGGCTCTCGCTCTTTGCGGCTCTTCGCCGGGCGGATGAGATCTCGGCGCTCTCGCCCCGCGCCCGTAACTCTGTGCGTGAGTTTGTCTCGACGGTCGATCACTGGAACGGCGCGGGCAGCTTTATGGGCGCCAGTCTCCCCGGATCGCTGCGCGACCTGGCCGAGCGTGTGATCACTGAGTCGGGGCTGGAGTCGCATTACAAGGCGCAGGCGGCTAAGAACGAGGCGGAAGAGGATCGGCTCGACAACCTGGCCGAGCTTGTATCCTCGGCCGCGGAGTTCGAGGAGAACTACGACCCCGCCGACGATCCGATGCAGTTCGACGCGGCCGTGGCGGGTGTGGGCACGGATGAGCCGCACATGCTGGCGCTCCTGCGTGCGTATCTCGAATCCGTCGCGCTTGTCGCCGACGCGGACGCTGTCGACTCGGAGACGGGCGCGGTGACACTCATGACGCTGCACGCGGCCAAGGGGCTGGAGTTCCCGATCGTCGGCATGGTCGGGCTGGAAGAGAACGTGCTCCCCCACTCGCGGGCGCATACTTCTGATCAGGAGCTCGAAGAAGAACGCCGGCTCTGCTTCGTGGGCATCACCCGCGCGATGGAGCACCTGCATATGACCGCGGCCAAGTACCGCACGGTCCGCGGCATCTCGGAGCGCACCATCGCCAGCCGATTCCTCGAAGAACTCGGCAGCGAGCACGTACACATGACCGATCGCTCCGACTCGCTCGGAGGCTACGGCCCATCAACTGGGACGGGCGAGAGCTGGGAAGACAGCGCCAACCAGTTTCCTCAAACGCGTTCCATCTCGAGCTCGGCTCGTCAGTCCCAGCGCGCCGACGAGGGCAGTCAGATGGCGGCCGGTTTACGCGAGGGCGCGATGGTGCGCCACCCGCGCTTCGGTGCGGGCAAGGTCATGAGCGTGATGGGCGGCTCCAACGCCCGAGCCAAGATCGATTTCCGCACCGTGGGCGTCAAAACGCTCGTGCTGGAATACGCGAGACTCGAGCCGTTGGATTAGTAAGAACCCTGCCGGGTGCCACGGCTTGTCCGCCTTCGGCAAGCCGTGCGATGTGTGAGCGAGTGGGCTCAGAGCACGGGTTGCCCTTCGGGACAACCCGTGGCACCCGGATCACTTGGTCATTGCAGCCTGAACAGCATCAACAAACGCACGCTGAGCATCTTCGGATTGCATCAGAAAGAGCGATGGCTCGATGAGCTCGAACTCTGAGATCAGACGCGAGCCGTCATCCGAGAGCATCGTGTCCAGGCGTGCGTACAGGACAGGCTCTGGGAGCAGCCCGAGCAGACGCTGCATCATGCCGAATTCCTCGGCCGACACGGGCTTGGCATCCGAGACGCTCTCGTCCTGATCGTGGAAGCGTGGCTCTTTCTCGATGACGTGCGTGCACGAGCCATTGATGAAAATGACGGACCGCTCGCCGCCGGATTCAACGCTCTTGAGGTAGGGCTGGATCATCATGTCGCGGTGCGGCGTGTACCGGAGCAGGAACGCATCCGCATCGTCGAACGCATCGGCTTGGAACCGGCGCGTGTTGCTGCTGCCGGCCGAGATGCAGGGCTTGATGACCACGTCGGCCCAGCCTTTGCCCTCAAGCAGCGCTTCCAGCGGCAACTCGTCGCCGCGTTCAACAAAGACCGTCGGCACGATGGTCAGGCCCGCCTCTTCGAGATCGGTCAGGTACCCTTTGTGGATGTTCCAGCGCACGATCTCGGGGTGGTTTTCAAGACGTGTCTGGCTCTCGGCGAGGTCGACCCACTGCAGAAAGAGATCTGCGTCGTCGTGGTAATTCCAGGACGAACGCAGCACACACAGCTCAAACCTGCTCGGTTTGATCGATTCATCGTCCCACGGGTAAAGCTCGGCATCGATGCCCCGATCCGCGAGCAAGCGCATCATGAGCTCCTGATCCGGGTCGGGCTCGGGGAGCACCTTGCACGTCACGATCCCGACGGGCTTACTCATGCCGGGCCGATGCCCCGGTAGAGTTGCTGCACGCGCTCGGCCTGCTGGCGACGGACCGATTCGAGCACGAGCCTGGGCACACGAAACGACTGCTCCTGCGAGGTCACGTTCGAGCAATGCTCGTTCAGGCAGGCGTACAGAAACTTGAACGCGTCCCGTGGCTGGTGCATCTGCTCGAGCGCATCGACCAGATCCTGGCGTGTCACGTCCTCGGCGAAGAGATCCAGGAGCGCGATCGGCTCGGCGCCATCGGCAAGGCACGTCGCAAGGCGCGCCTCACACAGGTCGTAGAGCGTCGGGCCCGACCATGTGAGGCGCTCGACGAGGTTCTGCTTGTCGAGCCGCGCTTCCTGGAAGAAGCTCGACGACTCCTTGAAGAGCGCGTGCCGCAGCTCGATCGGCAGCAGCATCTTGATGCCCAGCCCCTCCTGCTGGAGGAACTTGTTGTTGAACATGGGCCAGACGACCGCGCGCATGCGGTTGGCGTCGCCGTTGATCAGCGTGGGCTCGTCGACGCGATCCACGACCACGACGATCGCTGTGTACCCAAAGCCCGCGATTGCGTGGCGGAACTTTGCCAGCAGCGCGTAGCGGGTGTCGTCGGAATCCGATGTCGGCAGCGAGCCGCTGCGGAGCACCGCCGGGTCGATCTGCCTGAGCGATTGGATATAGCCGAGATCCGAACGCGTCGAGGAGCGGATCTGCCTGCGGACGCGCCGGGCCAGACGCTTCATCGCGATCGAATCCCAGACGAAACGCTTGATCAGGAACGCGAACCAGATCACGACCGAGCCGAAGAACAGCGACTTCCAGAAGAGGCTGTCGACGTTGCCGTTCATCAGCATGAACGCGACGAGCACGCCCGCGGGCAGCAGCCAGCCCGCGTAGGCGAGTGAACTGGAGATGAGTCTTGCCATCGGCAGCGGCAGACGCAGGGCGCGCCGAAGCTTTGCCGTGCGTTCGTGCGCACGGTCCGGCCTGTCGTAGAGCGATTGGAGCAGCAGGAGGTCTTTGCGGCTGGTCGGGTCGAGCCCCCGCGCTGTGCGCTTGACGTGCTCGCCCATGTCCTGAGCACGCCCGGAGGCGGTCTCGCCGATGATGCCATCAACGACGCCCGGCACGCTGCGCATCAAGATGCCGTCGATGTGATCGACGAGGCGGATGCGCGAGAAGCAATCCTGGATGTCGCCACCCCCGCCGTAGCGCTGGTGGAACTGATCCAGGAGCGTGTTGAGCTCGTCGTAGGCGACGAGCATGACCTTGCGCTCGGGGTGCTCTTTGTTGTGCTCGGCGATCCGCCTTGCGATCTGCATGCGGATGGCGGTCTTGCCCGAGCCCTTCTCGCCGAAAACGATCGAGGTGGACGGGTACTCGAGCCTGCCGATGATTTTCTCGAAGTCGGAGTGCGCCGCCTTGGGCCTGCCCGCGGCATCGAGCTGCGAGAGCCTGCTGAACACCGCGTCCTGGCGTGCTTCCTCGCCCCGGAACGGGTTCTCAACGATGGACCAGTGATCGAAGAACTGCTGCAGATTCATGCCGCGTTCGCCTCCGTTGGTTCCCGCTCCCAGTTACAGCGTACTCAGTGCGCCACGCGCGTGCCGAGCAGGGGCTCGATCATGGCCAATGTCTTCTCAAGAGTCGCCGCGTCGCGGGCCTCGGCGTTCAGACGCAGGAGCGGCTCGGTGTTGCTCTTGCGAATATTGCACCACCACCCCTCCTTCTCGAAGCAGTCGAGCGTGATGCCGTCGAGCTCCTCGATATCCGCGTCCACGTCGCTGCCCGGGCCGAGTTCCTCGATCGCGTTGGCGAGCGCCTCGTCCGGATTCTCGTTCTCGAAATTGATCTCGCCCGACTGGGCGTACCGGGCGACAGGCGCGACCAACTCGCTGAGCTTCTTGCCGGTCTGCGCCAGCTGTGAGAGCAGCGAGCACATGGCGATCGCGCCCGAGTCTGCGTTGAAGTTCTCGCGGAAGTAGAAGTGCCCAGAGAGCTCGCCGCCGAAGATGCCCTCGGAGTCGGCCAGTTCCTGCTTCATGAAGACGTGCCCGACGCGCCCCTTGATGGGCTCGCCGCCGGCCTTCAGGATCTCTTCCTCGACCGCCTTGCTCGATCGCAGGTCGTAGACAACAGCCGCCCCGGGCGCTTCTTCGAGGAAGAAGGGCGCCATAACCGCCGTCAGGTGATCGCAGCCGACGATCTTGCCCTTCTCGTCCACCGCGACACACCGGTCGGCGTCGCCGTCGTAGCAGAAGCCCACGTCCGCGCCGTGCTCGACGACCGCGTCCTGGAGCTGGCGGACGTTCGACGCGACGAGCGG
>Ga0070727_10003827_pt1 | contig 13272 bp, 15 predicted proteins | sample tdAd472_FD_66722 | JGI IMG/M metagenome (GOLD analysis project Ga0070727, IMG submission 66722) | Marine sediment microbial communities from the Atlantic coast under amendment with organic carbon and nitrate - tdAd47.2 | ecosystem: Environmental > Aquatic > Marine > Coastal > Sediment | place... | reverse complement strand
CTTGACCGCTTCGTCGACCAACTCCGCGGCCGGCACGATCCGGCTCACCAAGCCGGACCGCTCGGCCTCTTCCGCATCCATCATGCGGCCGGTGATGATCATCTCCATCGCTTTCGACTTGCCGACGAACCGCGTCAACCGCTGCGTTCCGCCGGCGCCCGGAATGGTGCCGATGGTGATTTCCGGCTGTCCGAACTTCGCGGTATCGGCGGCGAGAATGAAATCGCACATCATCGCGAACTCGCAACCGCCGCCCAGCGCATAGCCTGCCACGGCGGCAATGACCGGCTTGCGGCATTGCGAGAGGCGCTCCCAATTGACGGTGATGAAATCTTCCTTGTAGACGTCCATGTAGTTCTTGGCTGCCATCTCCTTGATATCGGCGCCGGCGCAAAACGCTTTTTCGGAACCGGTGATGACAAGGGCGCCGATCGCATCGTCGGCTTCGTAGGCGTCGACCGCCTCCGCGATCTCCCGGGCCAGATCTGCGCAAAGCGCATTCATCGCCTTCGGACGGTTCAGCGTGATAAGCCCGACCGGGCCACGGGTTTCGACGAGAATGTGTTCATAGGCCATTGCGAAGGCTCTCCCTTAAAAATAGTCCTGCGATCAGGGCCGGTGCGGCGATAGATGAAACACGACCGTGATGGTCTTGTCCGCGGCCGGACCTTGAATCTCGATGGTTAGGATTTCGTCGTTGCGCGCATAGGTGTCATCGCGGATAGCGTGCCAGCCGAGCGCCGCCAAGGTTTCGCGGTAAAACGCCCGAACCTCGTCCGCCGTCACCTGCCCGCTGGCATGGCTCTCAACCAGGCGCCCTGCCGGCGAGTCGAACACATGGCCCGCGTCCGGTACGACCGTCAGTCCTTCGAGGATCGGTACGTCCTCGAAGCCCGGCACGAAATCCTGCGCCCGGGCGCCGGCGGCGATCCACACGCCGACAAGTAAAATTAGGACAACGCGGTACATGATGGCGGCACTTTGATCATCTCTGATGTTTTCCGCAATAGAAAGTCGAGCGCCCCGATTGGACGATGCGCCCGATCGTCCCCTCGCAGCCGGTGTAGCCGCAGGGATCACCCTCGTGTCCGTAAACCCGCCAATTGTGCTGAAAATAACCGAGCTCCCCATCGGCCTGGACGTAATCGCGCAAAGACGACCCGCCGGCGGCAATGGCAGCGGTCAGCACATCGCGAATCGCCGTCACCAAGCGTTCGGCGCGGCGGCCCGGGATCGTATGGGCGCTGCGCTTGGGGGAGATCGCAGCCCGGAAAAGCGCTTCGCAGACATAGATGTTGCCGAGGCCGGCGACGGTCTTTTGATCCAGCAATGCCGCCTTGATAGGACTGCGGCGACCGTGCAGGGCTGCGCTCAGCGCGACGGCGTTGAAGGCATTCGACAAGGGTTCCGGCCCCAGGTCGCGCAGCATGGGATGCGCACCCAACGCCGACGTTTCGATGAGCTCCATGAAGCCGAAGCGCCGGGCATCGTTGTAGCGGATCGTCGTGCCGTCGTCGGTCAGAAATTCGATATGGTCGTGCTTGGCGGCTGTCGTCGGCGGCCCGTCGATCAACGTCATGCGCCCCGACATGCCGAGATGCGCCATCAAGGTCCAACCGTCGTCCAGATGCGCCAGGATATACTTCGCCCGGCGCTCGATCCGCTCGACGACGCGTCCCGTCAGGCGGGCGGAAAACTCGGCCGGCAGCGGGAAGCGCAAATCCGGCCGGCGCTGGATCACGGTCACGAGCCGGCGGCCCTCCATCTTGGGGCGCAGGCCGCGGCAAACGGTTTCGACTTCAGGTAATTCAGGCATCGTCCGAGGTTCTAGCAAAGCCGAACGCCCTAGGCTATCGTCGCGGCCATGAAACGGTCGGAAGACATGCATCATACCGAAGACGACGGCACAGCGCGAACCCATTTCGGGTACCGCGAAGTGGCTGCCGACGAAAAATCGGCTTTGGTTCGCGACGTGTTCGACAGCGTAGCCGACCGGTACGACCTGATGAACGATCTGATGTCCGGGGGAATCCACCGGCTGTGGAAGAGCAGTTTGATCGATCAGCTGCGTCCTCGCGCCGGCATGCATTTGCTCGATGTGGCCGGCGGGACCGGCGACATCGCGGGTCGGTTTGTCGACGCCGGCGGCGGCCGGGTGACGGTGTGCGACATCAATCAGGCCATGGTCTCGGTCGGCCGCAACCGCGCCATCGACCGGAACAAGCATCGCGGCATCGATTGGGTCGTGGGCGATGCCGAAGCGCTGCCGCTACCGGACGATTCCGTTGAAGCCTATACCATCGCCTTCGGCCTGCGGAACGTGACGCGCATCGACGCAGCCCTGGCCGAAGCACACCGCGTGCTGAGGCCGGGCGGCCGGTTTCTCTGTCTCGAGTTCAGTCATGTGGAAAGCCCGCTGCTAAGAGATCTTTACGACCGGTTTTCCTTCGGCGTGCTGCCGACGCTCGGCCGCCTCGTCGCGGACGACGCGGATTCTTACCGTTACCTCGTCGAGAGCATTCGGCGCTTTCCCGCCCAGGCCGATCTCGCGGCGCGGATGGAAGCCGTCGGCTTCGAGCGCGTCTCCTTCCGCAACCTCACGCGCGGCATCGCCGCCATCCATGATGGCTGGCGTCTCTAACCGCTCCCCGCGGTGGTGGCGAGGAGTGCAGAGATGAGCTTCGGCCTTTCCCATCCGTATCGCCTGTGCCGTCTGGTCTGGACCCTCGCCCGTCACGGGGCGCTGTTTCCGCTGGAAGCGTTCGGTGCGCCCCGGTGGCTGACCGTGCTTCTGCGTCTGATCGAGGGAAGCGCCAAAGGACAGCGTCCGGGCGAGCGGCTCGCGCGGGCGTTGCAGTCGCTCGGCCCAACCTTCATCAAGCTCGGTCAATCGCTGGCCGTGCGGGGCGATCTGATCGGCGACGGTGTTGCGGACGATCTTTCCGCCTTGCAGGACGACTTGCCGCCCTTCTCTTCCGCCGAGGCCACGGCGACGCTGAAGCACGAATTCGGGCTCGGCCCGGCGGAGCTGTTCGAGCATTTCGAGGAACAGCCCACGGCGGCGGCGTCCATCGCCCAGGTTCATTTTGCCCGGCTTCACGGCGGCGTCGCTGTGGCGGTCAAGATTCTGCGGCCCGGCATCGAAGATGCCTTTGGTCGCGATATCGCCTTCTTCTATTGGCTGGCGCGGCGGCTGGAAGGTTTCTTCCCGGCGCTGCGGCGGCTGAAGCCGGTAGAGGTCGTGCGCAATTTCGAGGAGACGGTCACGCTCGAGATGGACCTGCGTCTCGAAGCGGCGGCGGCCGGCGAATTGGCCGAAAATTTTGCCGCGGATCCTGAATTTCGCATCCCGGCTGTGGATTGGACTCGGACCTCGCGGCGCGTCCTGACGCTGGAACGGGTCGACGGCATTCCCATCGACGAGATCGACCGGCTGATCGCTGCCGGCCTGGTGCCGGCGGAAGTTCTGGCGCGGTCCGCGCGGGCCTTTTTCAATCAGGTGTTCCGGGACGGCTTCTTTCATGCGGACATGCATCCGGGAAATATGTTCGTCGGCACCGACGGCGTGCTCAGCCCCGTCGACTTTGGAATCATGGGACGGCTCGACCGGCAGACCCGGCACTTTCTCGCCGACATGCTCGTCGCGTTTTTGCAACGCGACTATTACCGGGTGGCCGAGATTCATTTTCTCGCCGGCTATGTACCCGCCGACAAATCCCTGGGCGCGTTCAGCCAGGCCTGCCGCGCGATTGCGGAGCCGATTCTCGGCCGGCCGCAGAACGAGATTTCCATTGCCCGGCTGCTTGGCCAGCTCTTCCAGGTCACACGGACGTTCGAGATGGAAACCCAACCCCAACTCCTGCTGTTGCAGAAAACCATGCTGGTGGCTGAAGGGGTGGGGCGGAAACTCGACCCGGACTCCAACATCTGGATGATGGCGGAGCCCCTGATCGTCGAATGGGTCCGGGAGAACCGCGGCCCCGAAGCGCGGATTCGCGATCTGGCCCGGGAAGTGGCGCGCGGTATCGAGAAGTTACCGATCTACCTCGCCAAGATGGATACGGCGGCGGAAATGATCTCCGCGGAGGGTTTGCGCCTGCATCCCGAGACCGTCGAAGCGTTTCGTGCACGCGAACGCGGTGGCACGTGGCGCTACGGGGCGCTTCTGGCCGCGGGGCTTTTGGCCGCCGCGCTGCTGGGCCTCTTCTTGTTGGAATGAAGCGTCGGCGGGAGAAGTTGCAAGGCCGCTCCTTGTCCTTGCCTAGCGGAGACATTAAATACAGTTTCAACCTGTGAAAATGCATCGCCCTGAAGGGAAACGGTAATGATCGCCGGGAAGCGCGTTCTCCTGATCGTCTCGGGCGGCATTGCCGCCTACAAGTCTCTGGAGCTGATACGGCGTCTGCGCGAACGGGGCGTATCGGTTCGCTGTGTTCTGACGGCGGGCGGGGCGCAGTTCGTGACGCCGCTTTCTTTGTCGGCATTGAGCGAGGACAAGGTTTATACCGAAATTTTCTCGCTGACCGATGAATCGGAGATGGGGCATATCCGCCTCTCGCGCGAATCCGATCTTCTGCTGATCGCGCCGGCCAGCGCCGATCTTATGGCGCGGATGGCAGGCGGTCTGGCAAACGATCTGGCGACGACGGTGCTGCTCGCGACCGATAAGCCCGTCATGTTCGCGCCGGCGATGAACGTCCGGATGTGGGAGCATGCGGCGACGCAGGCGAATATCGCCACGCTGGAGGCCCGCGGGCTGATCCGCATCGGACCCGATGCCGGGGATATGGCGTGCGGCGAATACGGCCTCGGCCGCATGTCGGAGCCGATGGCCATCGTGGCGGCAGTGGAGGCACATTTCGCCGATCCGGCGTCGCGGCCTTTGGCGGGACGGCGGGCGCTCGTGACCAGCGGGCCGACCCGCGAAGCCATCGATCCGGTTCGCTATCTTTCCAATCATTCGTCCGGCAAACAAGGGCATGCCATCGCGGCCGCGCTGGCCGGCCTCGGCGCGGAGACATCGCTCATCACCGGCCCCGTGGCCTTGCCCGACCCAAGCGGCGTCAAGGTCGTCCATGTCGACTCGGCGATTGAAATGCTCGCGGCCTGTCAGGCGGCGCTGCCCGCCGACATTGCCGTCTGCGCTGCCGCGGTCTCCGATTGGCGCGTCGCTGCCGCGGCACCGGAGAAACTCAAGAAAGACGGCAGCGGCCCACCGACCCTCGGGCTGACGGAGAACCCGGATATTCTGCAAACGCTGGCAAAAGCCCAAAACCGTCGGCCCGGTCTGGTCATCGGCTTCGCTGCCGAGACCGAGAACGTGGTGGCGAACGCTGTTGCCAAGCGGGAACGCAAAGGCTGCGACTGGATCCTGGCGAACGACGTTTCGCCGGAGACGGGCACCTTCGGAGGCGATTCGAATACCATTCATCTGGTGCATGCGGCGGGCGTCGAGGACTGGCCGCGCCTGACCAAGCAGGAAGTGGCGGGCCGGCTTGCCGACAGAATTGTGTCCCATATCGCTGCGCACACGGGAGGGGCGGCATGACCGGAGTTTCCGTCGACATCATGCGTCTGGCGCATGCGGAGGACCTGCCCTTGCCCGCCTATGCCACCGCAGACAGCGCCGGGGTCGATCTGTTGGCCGCGGTGCCGGAGGACGTCGTGATCGCGCCCGGTGCCCGTGCGCTCGTTCCCTCCGGAATTGCGATTGCGCTGCCGCCCGGCTACGAGGCCCAGGTACGGCCGCGGTCGGGGCTGGCCTTGAAGAACGGGCTGACGTTGTTGAACAGCCCGGGCACCATCGATGCGGATTATCGCGGCGAGATCGGCGTGATACTGGCCAATCTGGGACAAGACCCTTTTACCGTGACCCGCGGGATGCGGATCGCGCAGATGGTGGTGGCGCCGGTGGTTCGCATTGCCTGGACCCCCGTTCATTCGCTCAGCGAAAGCGCGCGCGGCGCCGGCGGGTTTGGGTCGACCGGCACGGAGGGGGGCGGCTGACCGATGCTGCGGCTCTCGCGAAAGCTAATTTTTGCCATCGAAGCCGTGGTGGATATCGCCTATAACGCCGCCGAAATTCCGGTGCAGAGCAAGGACATCGCCACACGCCAGGACATTCCCCGCCGCTATCTGGAGCAGGTGTTGCAGCAATTGGTGCGCGAGGGGGTGCTGCGCGGTGTCAGGGGACCCCGCGGCGGCTACCGTCTGGCGCGCGAACGCCGGCGCGTCACCTTGGGCCAGATCACCCGCATCGTCGCCGCGATGGAGGACACGACCGATCCGGTCGAGAGTTCGACCGGCTCGCAATTGGGGCGCGAAGTACTCCGGCCGATCTGGCAGGAGCTGCAGGACGAGGCATTGGCGAAACTCGACGAGATCAGCATCGAGGATCTCTGCCGGAGCGCGCGCGAATCCGGCGTCGAAGGCAGCAGTCCCCCGGTCGAGCTCGATTTCGCGATTTAACGGAAAGCAGATGCATGGCGCCGTCGCCGCAGAAAATTGAAAATACGGACGCGGGCACGGAGCGGATCTGCGATAGCATTCTCGACACCATCGGCGGGACGCCGCTGGTGCGTCTCTCGCGATTGATGGCCGCAGCCGAGGCGGGTGCGGAGCTTCTGGCGAAGCTGGAGTTTTTCAATCCGCTTGGCTCGGTCAAGGACCGGATCGGCTTGGCGATGATCGAGGCATTGGAGCAGGAAGGCCGGATCACCAAGAACACGGTCCTGGTCGAGCCGACATCGGGCAATACAGGCATTGCGCTGGCATTCGTCGCCGCGGCGAAAGGGTACCGGCTTATTCTGACGATGCCCGAATCGATGTCGATGGAACGCCGCCGAATGCTGTTGTTTCTCGGCGCCAAACTCGAACTGACTCCCGCCGACCAAGGCATGCGGGGTGCGATCACGCGGGCGGAGGAACTGGTGCAGGAACTGCCGGACGCGGTGATGCCGCAGCAATTCGACAATCCCGCCAACCCGAATATTCACCGCTGTACGACTGCGGTGGAAATCTGGCGCGATACGGGCGGGCGGATCGATGCCCTTGTCACCAGCGTCGGGACTGGGGGTACGCTTACCGGATGTGGCCAAGCGCTGAAAGCGCTGAACCCCGACATCCGCATCGTCGCCGTCGAGCCCGAGGATAGCCAGGTGCTGTCTGGCGGCCTGCCGGGGCATCATATGATCGAAGGGATCGGTGCCGGCTTCGTGCCGTCCATCCTCGACACATCCCTTATCGACGAAGTGATACCGATCGCCAACGAGACGGCGTTTCGGACCGCGCGCCGGACAGCGGCCCTGGAAGGGGTGCCGGTCGGCATTTCCGGCGGGGCGGCCATCGCGGCGGCGCTTGAGCTTGCGGAGCGGCCCGAGATGGCGGGCCGCCGCATCGTGGTCGTCATCCCGTCTTTTGCGGAGCGGTATCTGTCGACCCCTCTGTTCGACAAATTGTGAGGCTTAGATGGACGAAATCAGCGACGAGCAGTTAATGCGCTATGCGCGCCATGTCGTCCTCGACGAGGTCGGCGAGGAAGGCCAGATCAAGCTGCTGCAATCGAAAGTTCTGGTTGTTGGTGCCGGGGGCCTGGGCTCGCCGGTGCTGATGTATCTCGGCGCCGCCGGGGTGGGAACGCTCGGCGTGGTCGACGACGACGTGGTCGACATTACGAACCTGCAGCGCCAAATCGTACACGGCACCGAGGACATAGACCGGCCGAAAGTCGACAGCGCCGCCGACCGTCTGCACTCGATCAATCCCGAGACCAAGGTGCACAAGCATCCCTATCGGATCGCGCCCGCGAATGCCCTCGAGTTGATATCGCAATACGATCTGGTGCTCGACGGCAGCGATAATTTCGACACCCGCTATATGATCAACGATGCCTGTTTCCTGACCAAGACGCCGCTGGTTTCGGCGGCACTGCTCAGATTCGAAGGGCAGATCACGACGATCAAGGCCTATGAAGATGGCGAAAACCCTTGCTACCGGTGTATCTTTCCGCACCCGCCGGCACCCGGCATGGTGTCGCGTTGCGAACAGGCGGGGATTTTCGGCTCGGTAGCCGGCGTCCTCGGCACGATGCAGGCGACGGAAGCGCTGAAGGAACTGCTCGGCCTCGGCCGCAGCCTGGCCGGCCGGCTCGTGTTGTACGATGCGCTGAACTCGGACACCCGCAGCCTGAAGGTCAAGCGGGACCCGGCCTGCGCGCTCTGCGGCGCCAACCCCACGATTACCGGTTTGGAAAGTGCGGCGGCGGCGGAATAGCCGACGCTCCGAAATCCCGCGTCTAAAACATCGTCTCCAGTACGCGGTCGGGCGGCGTGTGGCCGTCGGCAAACGTCTTGATGTTGACGATGACTTTTTCGCCCATGTCGAGACGTCCCTCGAGCGTCGCCGAGCCCATGTGCGGAATTAGGATGACGTTCTCCAGTTGCAACAGTTTCGGATTGACCGCGGGCTCGTGCTCGAAGACGTCCAGTCCCGCGCCGGCGATCTCGCCGTTCGCCAGCATCCGCGTGAGCGCGTTCTCGTCGATGACTTCGCCGCGGCTCGTATTGACGATATAGGCGTGCGGCTTGACCAGTCGCAGACGCCGCTCGGAGAGCAGATGGAAGGTGGCCGGCGTATGCGGACAATTGATCGAAATGATGTCCATATGCGCCAACATCTGATCGAGGCTCTCCCAATAAGTCGCCTCAAGGTCCGCTTCGGTCTCCGGGTGGACCCGCTGCCGGTTGTGGTAATGGATCGAAAGACCGAAACCGCGCGCCCGGTGCGCCACCGCTTGGCCGATTCGGCCCATGCCGACAATGCCGAGCCGTTTTCCCCAGATGCGGTGGCCGAGCATCAAAGTCGGGCCCCATCCGTCCCATTTCCCGGCGCGCACCAGGCGTTCGCCTTCCGAAAGCCGGCGCGGAACCGCCAGGATGAGCGCCATCGTCATATCGGCGGTATCCTGGGTCAACACGCCGGGCGTATTGGTAACGGTAATCCCTTTCGCCCGGGCGGCGGCGAAGTCGATGTGATCGATCCCGGTGCCGAACGAGGCGATGAGCTTGAGGTTGCCCCCCGCCTGAGACAATATCTCCGCATCGATGCGGTCCGTGACCGTCGGAACCAGGACATCGGCTTCCGCCGCTGCGGCGCCGAGTTCCGCCTGCGACATGGGCGTGTCTTCCAGGTTGAGGCGCGTCTGAAAGAGTTCCATCATCCGCGTCTCGATGGCGTCGGGCAGTTTTCGAGTAACGATGACGAGAGGTTTTTTTCCGTTCATGCCCAATCTCGGCGATCCCAATTCGTCGCATTTACACGGCGCAGGCTCGTCTTGTCCAGTCTCGGGGAGGCAAAGGCCGCCGATGGCTCTTAGGTTTCTCAGCGCAATCGCGGCCTTTGCGGCGCTCGCCCTCGCGAGCACCGGTGCCACGTCGTCTTGGGTGGATGATACGCCGTCTCGGGAGCGGCAAACGGCGCAGGCGGACGATCCGCTGCGCGAGCGGCCCAAGCGGGCCACGCAGCGGCGCTTCGTCTCCCTGCGGTCGGACGAGGTGAACGTCCGGGTCGGGCCGGGCGTGCGCTATCCTGTCAAATGGGTGTTTCGACAAAAGTCGATTCCGGTCGAAGTCGTCCAGGAATACGATACCTGGCGGAAAATCCGCGATTGGGAGGGGGCGGAAGGTTGGGTCCACCGGGCCATGCTGTCGAGCCGCCGCAGCGTCATCGTGACCGGCCGTACCGCAACCTTGCGCCGGCGCTCGAGCGACGAAGCTCCGGCGGTGGCGCGCCTTGCGCGCGGCATCGTCGCTGAGCTTGGGGAATGTACGCCCGTGTGGTGCCGCGTCGAAGTCGACGGTTACGAGGGCTGGCTGCGCCGCGAAGGACTCTGGGGCATCCGCAAAGACGAAATTCTTCCTTGATCCGGCCGGCCGCCGGCACTCAAGCGAAATCTTCCGCCAGGGCCGCGCGGGTCGCTTCGGGCATCACCGCCAGATGCGCGTATTCCGGATGCTTGAACCCGACGACGACTTGGGTTCCTTCCGTCTTGAAGGCGGCAATCTGTGCATTAGTGAAGGGAAAATGCAGGAACTGTACGGAAGAGGCCTTGCCGTCGGCGGTGGTGCGGTCCACATCGGCCTCCGGCACGCCGGCGACGACCTCTCCGGCGAACTCGATGGTCATGGTCTCCTCGACGCCGCCCAGCTTTGCGAGAAAAACTTTTCGCCGGGTCGGCTCGTCGATTTCGAACATGACGGTGCAGACCAGTTCCCGTCCGTTGGGAATCAGCGGGTTATAGGCATTCAGTTCGTCGGCGATCTGTTCTTCCCCGCCACGCTCGATGTACAGCATCTCGTGGACCTGTTGCCACATGCTGTCGTAACTCTCGAAATGGCAAACGGCAACGGGGCCGATCTCCATCCGCCGATTGCGTTTGGCCGCAACGATCTCGCTGCGCCGCTGCTTGCGGATCTTCGCATATTCTTCCATCGGCATGATGTCGTCGCGGGTGAGTTCGGTTTTCGTCGACATGATTTTCTCCTTCGGGGCGGCCAAAGCGTCAGACATCCACGCCGTAGGCGCGCGCGAACAGCACGATCGGATGCGCCGCGATCTGGTAGGCCGGGGCATCGCTATCGGCGAGCCGGCCGATGCCCTGGCCAATATGCATGCCGGCCAAGGGGCATTCGGAAACCACATGCTTCTTGCCGCTCTCCAGGGCCTGGCGCGCCGCCGGCCGACCGATCTTGATGGCGGTTTCGAAATTGTCTTTCTTGATGCCCCAGGACCCGCCGTGGCCGGAACAACGTTCGATCACGGACACATCCGACTCCGGCACCAGGCGCATCATCTCCGCCGCCTTGGCTCCCATGTTCTGGGCGCGGGCGTGGCAGGCGAAATGCACCGCGACCCCGCCATCCAAGGGGGACAAGCCGTCGGCGAGCCCCTCTTTCTTGGCGATATCCACGATATACTCGGTAATGTCGAAACTGGCATTGGCGAGCTTCTCGATGGCCGCATTACCGGGCAGGATCAGCGGCCACTCGAATTTCAGCATCAAAGCGCAACTCGGCACCAGGGCGATGACGTCGTATCCCTTGTCGATCCAGGGCGCCAGTTCGGCCGCAACCGTCTCGGCGCTTTTCGCGACGCTGGCGATATCGCCCTGTTCCAACTGCGGCATGCCGCAGCAACCGGGATAGACGACTTCGGTCTCGACTCCGTTGAGGGCGAGAACGCCTTGCGCGGCGATGCCGATCTCGGGGCTGTTGTAATTTGCGAAACAGGTTGCGTATAGCACGGCCTTGCGGCCTTTGGCGGGGGCGTCGGCGTTGACGGCCGGCGGCGCCGATTTGGCTCGGGCTTCAAAGGTTTTGGCGTGGAATTTGGGCAATTCCGCGTTTCGGTCGATGCCGGCTACCGATTCCATGACCGGGCGGGTCAAAGCGTTTCCGGTCTTCGAGGCCCAATTCGCGACGGCCGACATGCGTCCGGCGACACGTCCGTTGCGGTCCGTCTTGGTCAATTCCCGGTCGATGGTGCCGATCATGCCTTTGCGCTGCTCCACCGCGCGGTAGCGCAGCATCAGGTGGGGGAAATCGAGATTGAACTCGTGCGGCGGCACGTAGGGACATTTTGTCATGAAGCACATGTCGCACAGCGTGCAGGCATCGATGACAGGCTTGAAGTCCTTGCTGTCAACGGAATCAAGCTCTCCGGATTCCGAGTCGTCGATCAGATCGAAGAGCCGCGGAAAGCTGTCGCACAGGTTAAAGCACCGCCGGCATCCATGGCAGATATCGAAGACCCGGCGAAGTTCCTCGTCGAGCGTCTGCTCGTTATAGAAATCCTCTTCGGTCCAGGCCAAGGGGTGGCGTACGGGCGCGTCAAGACTGCCTTCTCTCATCGGATCATTCCGTCTTGTTCATTTGGGGGCGCGGCGGGAGTGCCCGGCGATCCGCCGTGCACTCCGCCATACCTAATAGGGCGAAATCGCGGCGCCCTAAGCCTTTACGAGTCGAGCGTATCGAGTGCTTTCTGGAAGCGCCCGGCGTGGCTTTTCTCGGCCTTCGCAAGGGTTTCGAACCAGTCGGCGATCTCGTCAAAGCCTTCGTCGCGGGCCGAACGGGCCATGCCCGGGTACATATCGGTGTACTCGTGCGTCTCGCCGGCAATCGCTGCCTTGAGATTGTTAGCAGTGCCACCGATCGGCTCGCCGGTCGCGGGGTCGCCGGTTTCCTCGAGATATTCGAGATGGCCGTGCGCGTGACCCGTCTCGCCTTCCGCCGTCGAGCGGAAAACAGCGGCGACGTCGTTGTAGCCTTCAACATCCGCCTTTTGAGCGAAATACAGATAGCGGCGATTCGCCTGACTCTCTCCGGCGAAGGCGGCTTTGAGATTCTCTTCGGTCTTTGAACCCTTAAGGGACGGCATTTTTCTCTCCTCACTCCTCGTGTTCATTCTTCCGGCATGGACATTTTCGGTCGATGCCGTGCGGGCAGTTCCCGTGTTCTTTATATGGGTTACGCTCAGAGGGGAGTCAATTATTTTAGAATCATTCTAGGAAAAAAAATAACCAATTGGCCGACTGGCCGAACTTAGGAGGGTTTGATACGAACAATCACTTCGACCCGGTCGATTGTCATGCCGTCGGGCGGCACAGGCAATTCGGATACGGCGATGGCGCTCGGCGCGATATCGCTCAACTCGCCGGTGTCTTCTCGGAACAGATGGTGGTGTTCGCTCGTATTGGTGTCGAAATAGGCACGCCCGGCCTCGACCACCACTTCGCGCAGCAGCGCGGCTTTCGTGAACTGATGCAAGGTATTGTATACGGTCGCGAGCGAGACCTTGATGCCGGCCGCGACGGCCTCGCTATGCAATTGCTCCGCCGTGATATGCCTGTCCCCGGCTTCCAACAAGAGTTTCGCCAAGGCCAGCCGTTGCCGTGTCGGTCGCAGGCCGGCAGCGTTGAGGCGTTCGAGAACATATGTATAGGGGCGATCAGCGCTCATGGAACTCTATATGGGGGGGACGGTTGTCAATGTGAAGTCATGGCGGAATATAGGCCCGTTGGATAAGTCGAACAATTAAAAAAATACGCTTATCTCTTTCTTAATAATGGCAGATTTGATTCTAACATTCGATCGGATCTTTTTCCGGCACATATATCCAATCGCCGCCCGCGTTGTTTAGCCAGTCCGTCACATGGCGCTCGAGGTCCTCGACTTCCGCCTCGGAGACGGCCTTGCCCTTCACCGACTGGCCGGCGGC
>Ga0070727_10003824_pt1 | contig 13285 bp, 10 predicted proteins | sample tdAd472_FD_66722 | JGI IMG/M metagenome (GOLD analysis project Ga0070727, IMG submission 66722) | Marine sediment microbial communities from the Atlantic coast under amendment with organic carbon and nitrate - tdAd47.2 | ecosystem: Environmental > Aquatic > Marine > Coastal > Sediment | place... | reverse complement strand
GAGCTGGCCCCTGGTTCCGGGCCCAACGCATGTCCATCGGCTTGCAGGCCTGGATATGGATGCATTCGGCAATGAAACGCGTCGTTACATCGAGAATGCGTGGCAGAATTTCGACTTTGCAAAAGCCGTTACGGACCCCGAATATGCGCTGAAGTATGTAATATCGGATTTACAGAGCCGTTACCGGGACGACCCCGCCAAGCTTTCCGAGTTAATCAGTAAAATTCTGGCTGATTGCCAAGTATCTTTGAATGGTCAGGACTCATAGATGTTCCGCGTGTGCAAATAGGATAGTTGGAAATGCTGAAGTCCAGAATTCAAAACCTACTGAAGAGGGCGGGATATGTAATCGTGCAGCTCGAGACCCTCGAAGTCGAACGCGGCATACATTTTCACGCCATGCGCGAGCTGGAAGCGCTGCGCGGAGAAGCTGAAATTCGTCGGGCGGAAATCGAAAGCATCATCGCCCATCGGGACCAGATCGCTGGAAATTTGGCAAACCAGAACGAGCATTTCGAGAAAATGTTCGTGAAGGTCGAAGAGGCGGAATTGCGGGCCGAGGAGTTGTCGCGCGAAGTCGAAACCTTGACGAAATCCGCGGAAGATTCAGAGCGGAAGGTGCGTAATCTCGGTGGTGTGCAGCGGGAAGTTATTCATCTCACCGAAGAACTCGAGAAACTGACCGAGCGGGCCGTCCTGGCGGAATCGAAGGCCGCGGAGTTGGAGTCGGCACATGACCAAGCCGACAATGTTCAACGGGAAGTTCTTCAACTCACCGAAGAAATTGAGGCGTTGACCCAACGTGCGGTGTTGGCGGAAACGAAGGCCGAGGAGTTGGAGTCGGTACATGATCTTGCCGACATTGTTCAGCGGGAAGCTCTCCAGCTCACCGAAGAAATCGAAACGTTGACCGAGCGGGCCGTCCTGGCGGAATCGAAGGCCGAGGAACTGGAAGCTGCACGTGATCGCGCCGATCGTCTCGCAGGCGAGTTGGATGAACTGCGGGCCCGCTCGCAGATGGCGGAAGAGAAGGTTGTGGCGCTGCTGGAGCGCTCTCAGGCCACGCATGAAGCCGCCGATCAAATTCAGGAAGCTTATTTGCAGCTGCTAGAGGAGCACAAGCTTGCCAGAGCCGAACTCGAGAGCGGCAAGCTCAAGGAAGCTGAATATCAGGAGCGAGAGCGCGTTCTCATTCACGAACGAGACGGCTTGGCTGGCGCCCTCAAGCAGCAGCAGGATATTGAGCGAACGTCCAGCGAAGTGGTTGAAAATCTTCGCACCGAACTCAAAGAAGCGCTCGAACAACAGGCGGAGTTCTGGAAGTTACTTGAAAGCCGTCAAACCGAGTTTGATGAGGTTCGGGCGCGCGAGCAGGAACTGCTGGAAGGTATTGAGGGCAATGAGGATGAGAAAGAACATCTTCGGTCCGAGATCAAGGGACTGGAAAGGGAACTGGAAAAACGCTCGCAGAGTGCCGAGGCGCGCGTCCTGCAGGTGCTGAGCGATCACGAGAAGTCATTGATGGATCTTTCCGAGGTTCGCCGAACCCTGGCTGATGTCGAGACAAAACTTAAGGGTCTTCAGGCACAGGCCGCCCGCAAAAATGAAGCCCAAGATCTGCAGTTTGACAGTGATAAGATTCGAAACATTGTTGTCGTGGGCGCACCATATTCGAGGTCGGCGGAGCTGGTCTCTGCCATGGCTGAGCTTCCCGATATATCGCAGGTCGATGTTTGTAACGGTTGGTTCCCGAATGACCTTCTACTGGTGTCGGAATTTCCTTCAAAGGGCCGACACATCGCGGCCACTTCCCTCGATGCATCACCAAGAAACCTGGATGGTCTCAGGCAAGTTTCGGCCGCGATCGTGCTTTGTATTCCAGATCCAGTCATGGTTGTCGCGCGTCGCGCTGCCGCGTTTTTCGACCAAAGTTCGAATTCTGCCCAGATCGAGCCCTTGCTAAGCCCGGCGATCGAGGTGGGACAGTTCAGCGATATCTCAAGCCTCGTTGATTGGCAGATCGAAAGATTTGTTCCCACGCTGCGAGACTGGCTGGAACGGTGGATGAACTATGTGGACGAACGCCCCAACTGGCCGATTTTGACCCTTCATGAAAGGGAGCTGGGCGGGCCTGAAAGCGGCGAGATGCTAGGGGCGGCGCTGGGCCTTCCGGACATCTCCGATATTCAACTGGCTAGCGTGGACGAACAGGCATTGTCCGAGATGCTCTCGGCGGATCAGCTCAAACGGGTTTTGGATGCATTCCCGCCGGCCTTACGGGAAACGCTTTCTTGGTCAGAAAAATGATCCCGAGGCAGCGGTAAAATCCCATGGCCTTTATTCGAATGACCGGCGTCGGCATAGACTTCCAGGTATTGGACGGTGTGAAGAATCGCATGCTCCATCCGGAGTTTTTCCGCGAATTCATTGGCGGGAAGATGGGGCTGACGGAATCCAACAAGCTGTTTGTATCCGCCTTGGACAACATAGATCTGAAAATCGAAGCCGGTGGTCGTCTGGGACTGTTGGGGCACAACGGTTCCGGGAAAAGTACCCTGCTTCGAGTTATGGCCGGGGTATACGCACCGACGCGTGGTGTCATTGAAAGCGAGGGGCGCATATCAACATTGTTTGATATTTCCATTGGCATGGATATGGACATTAACGGTCGCGACAACATACGGCTGCAATCGTTGATATTCGGGATGAGCCCGGAGGAAATCGAAAGAGTGGCACCCCAGATCGAGGAGTTTACCGAACTTCGGGATTTCCTTGATTTGCCCGTTCGGACGTATTCCACCGGCATGAAAGCACGGTTGTCATTTGGTGTTGCCACGGCGTTGCAGCCCGACATTCTGTTGTTGGATGAAGTCATTGGTGCCGGCGATTCCGCATTTATGGAGCGCGCGACCGAACGACTGGAAATACTCCTGGAACGACCGAATATCCTTGTTCTTGCGTCACATTCGAACGACACGCTGCGCAGGTTTTGCGATCAAGGTCTCGTCTTGGAAAAAGGTAACCTGGTCTTCTATGGCGACATTGAAGATGCGATCACCGCGTATGAACAACGCGTCGAGGAAGTCACGGCCGACTCATAATCCTGCGGCGGGCGTTGGACTTAACGTGCGATCTGTAATCCAGCCTCTGCATCCCGAGAAGATGCACCGGTCAATTCTCTGGAATGGCGTTTAGGTAAATCATGGAAAGCTGGCAGAAGATTTTACCCAATCAGGAATTCAACGCGAATTTGTACAACGTTGATGGCGTGGCGATCGAAGAATCAATATTCGATTTGATTCTCGAAGTATCTGATCTCAAGGTCCCGCAAGAGACGTTCAGCCTTGAAACCTCGGAGATAATCACGGTCGAGGAAATGGCCTCAAGCCCGGTCACGCTCGGTTTTCTCCAGTGGTTGATCGATCTGAGGGGGGTGCGCTCGGTGCTCGAGATCGGTGCGTTCATTGGTGTCTCGGCTATGTACATGGCGCGTGCGCTACCCCAGGACGGACGGGTGCTAACCATCGAAAAATTTGAAAAGTTCGCGGATATCGCGCTGCGCAATTTTGAGCGCAATCAGCTTTCGGACAAGATCGAGTTACGCAATGGCGATGCGTCCGACATTCTCCCGGATGTTGTCGGCGACAGGCGTTTCGATCTTGTTTTCATCGACGGACATAAAGAAGCATATGCCGAGTATCTCGATCTGGTAGTCGATGCCGTAACCGATCGGGGCATTGTTATTATTGATGACGCGCTTTTTCATGGTGATGTGCTGAACAAAAAGGCCACGACCGAAAAAGGGGCCGGTGTACACGCGGCGCTGATGCGCGCGAAGGAAAAGAAAAACTGGAGGCTTCACCTGTTGCCGATATCGAACGGGATGTTGCTGATGACCAAGAGGCCGGATGACGCCGGCGGTCCTGGCGCCACATGAAGTTTGCGATCAATACGGTGGTTTGGGGTGAAGCATATGTTTCACTGCTTTTGGACCACTCAATCCCGACATTGTTTTCGCGAGGCAACCTGATCGATTCACCCTGGGTTTCTCATTTCACCTACCAGTTGATGACAACCCGTGAGGACTACGCCAGCATTTCGGTGCATCCGGTGTTCAGGCGTCTTCAGCGCACCCTCGAAGTGGATGTCGTGTTCATCGATGAGATCCAGGTCGACGAAAGTATCGATATCCATAAGTACAATCGCGTTTCCATCGCCCAGAATGTGGGAATGAAGCGCGCGGCCGAAACCTGCGACGGGATGTTCTTTCTGTATCCCGATTTCATCTACTCAACCGGCTCTCTGGATACGGTCGCAAAGAAACTCTCGGAAGGTAATCGGGCCGTTTTCAGTCCGATTCCCTACATCTCTCAGGAAGCGATTTGCGGCGGTTTGCTTCGGACCCAGGGGCATTCGGTTTTCACGTCGGAAGGCCCCGAAACCAGTATCGAGCCCCGCCAGTTGGTGGAGCTGAATTTGATGCACCCCCATCCGGTCAACCGAGGCTACGAAGTCGACAGCGGCGTGTACGCAGAATGGCCGGCGCTGTTCGTCTGGCCCATCGCCGGTCAGGGGCAGATCATTCACAGTTTCCATCTGCATCCCACGGGAATTCTGTTCGACAAGGGCAATCCGGATTTCTTTCGGCACTTCGAGATTAGTCTCGATGATGAGTTCGTATCGCGAATCTTCTCGATCGGAGACCAGCTGGCGTTTATCCATGATTCCGACGAACTGGCGATGTGCAGCACGCGCAGCATAGACGATCCACCCCATGTCTCGCCTGGCGGGCGCGCCGACCTGAGCCGGGCGGCGCTCTGGGCCGAAAAGAATTCCGGTTTGACGTTGCGCTATTTCACCCGCCAGCAATTCCTTTGGCATCACCGGGAATTGCAATCGAAGGATTGGGAAAAGAAGGGCGCAGAAGCGAAGGAATTCATGCGCCGGGTCAGAAAGCGGCTGAACGTGCCGGATTCGATTTTGCAGATCGAGGACCCCGAGGCCTATGAGGCGCGGGCCGCGCGATCCGAATACTACCAGCATAAGAACGTTTGATAATGCCGGATGAGAGAACCATGGCTGGGATTCAAACGTGAGCGAAATTAGCGTCCTTATTGCGACCTATAAGCGATGCGGGATTTTGCAGCGCGCAATTGATTCCGTTCTGAAGCAGGATTTCAAGGACTTCGAGTTGGTGATCGTCGATGATTGCTCACCTGATGCGACACCGGAGGTCGTAAACGCCGCCGCCGCCGCCGACTCAAGAATCAAGTATATCCGCCTGCCCGAGAATATTGGTTCTATCTACGGCGACCGGGAAATATTCCGTCGCTTTGTCTATGAGTGGTCGCAGGGCAAATACTTCGTCTATCTCTGCGATGACGATTTCTGGGTTTCCAGTACCTTTCTGAGCCGGGCGCACAAGGTACTGGAAGATAATCCGAATGTTGTTCAGGTGCTGGGCGCTCAGGTTCAGATTTATCCCGATCCCATCAAGAAGATCCCGTCCATCGAAGAGGGTTGGCACTACGAGTGGGTCCCGGGAATTGCCAATGGCCTGCTGATGAAAGGGATATTTCCGCACGGGCTCATTACACGCGACAAATTCCTGGAGCTGCAATCGAATTTGCCGGTTGTCCGAAACATATTGACGGGCGCGTCACTCTATCGGCGGTCGGTTTTCGAGGCGGCGGGGATTTTCCAGACCAAGAAAGGTTCCCAATGGCAGGCCGGTTACGAACTGACCACCGGTATGGGTGCGCAGGGGGATTCCTACTATTTTGATGAGCCGATGATTGCGGCCAGCGTTGACATTGGAAGCGCGAGTTTCCGGGGAACCCAGCTGCAGCATCTGCGCGATTGTCTTGTCTCCCTCGACGTGGCCTATGCAAAGCCGATCCAGGATGCCAATTCGAATGAAAGGATCACGCTTCGTTACTATGAGAAGAAGATGAAGCACGCGATTATCTTCACTTATGTTCGTAATAAAATCGGTTACAAGCTGAACTGGTTTGGCGACGGAACCCTGCTGGAAATGCAGAAGATATTTCACCCCGAAATCAGCCTGTTTCGTTTTCTCGCATTGGCGGTGCGGCATAAGATCCCGCTGTCGCGTGAGAATCTCCGGCTGATCGCCATCGCGAGCGTGCCGAAATCATTGTTGCCGAGGGTCGTCAGGCGAGAGTCCAATCGATACGGTGTTCACGAATGGCATTGGCATATGAGCCGGTGGCCGTATGAGCCGGAAGCGGAAGGCACGGCATGAAGTTCTTGTTTCCAATGGTGGTCTGGGGGGCGGATTACGTCTCGGAGTTTTTGGAGCAGTCGCTGCCGACCCAGCTCGCGTTTGGCAATCTGGGAGACTTCGAATGGTTGGAGGGGTCGAAGTATCTGATCCTGACGACCGGCCGGGATCGCAAGGCGATCGAGGCGTCCCCCATATTTCAACGCCTGCAGCGGCTGATGGAAGTTGAGTTCGTCGATATCGGCAAGATTCCGCGCCACAACAAATACATCGGTGCCAGCCTCGCGCAGCTGGAGGCCCTGAAACGCTCCAGAGATTATGACGGCATTTTCTTCCTGTACCCGGATTTCGTATGCGCGACGGGCACCATCCAGAATGCGGCACGCCGGATAGCCGAAGGATGGGATGCGGTCGTGGCGCCGATCCCGGCGGTTTTGGGCGGCATTTTTGATGATGAGCTCACCACCCGCAACGAGGTGATAACGCCCACGACCGAGGGTCAAATCATTGCCTTCCCGCCACGTCTCCTGGCGGAAGTTGCGATGAAACATTTTCATCCGATGATCTCGGGTTATGTCATCGGGGGCGACAAGAGCAATATCGGGCCTGCATATATCATCTGGGAGGTGCCCGAAGAGGGCTTGGTCTTCCGGTGTTTTCACCTTCATCCGATTGTGATCCGGGTGCAGCGGGACAACCCCTATTACCTCACGGAATTCAACGTCAGTTTGGACGAGGAATATGTCCCGCGGCTCTTTCGGTCGTGCGATCGAATTTACTTCCCCAAGGATTCGGACGAATTCGCGATGTGCAGCATCCGAACGCCGGATTCCCAGCCACAGCCGATAGATGCGCCCATCAGCCTGTTGCATATCGCGCATTGGGCCGAGGAATACGCATCTCTGGTGCATCGTGAGTTTGTCGGGACCGCGTTCCGCTGGCATGCCAATCCCATCGAGGATGAGTCGGTCTGGGAAGAGGTGGAGGCGGAGTCTCTGGAGACGGTCGACGCCATTCGAGATCGCCTGCTGACCCCGGATTCGATCCTCAGATATGAGGACGAAGAAGGTTATTTCGCCCGCGCGCGGCGACGGGGGCGCTTTGATTTCTGGCGAAAACCGGTATTTCACGAATTTGTTGTGACCGGTGTCGAGGAGGCGCCCGCCGATGGACCGCAGCCGAGCCCGCTGTTGCTCTGGATGTTCCGGGTCATCGAAAAAACGGGCCTGAAACGCTTCCGCAATGTTCCTGGTGTGCGCCCGGTTTGGGTGCGGATCCGAACTCGATTAACAAGACCTGCCTGACGGGAGCCGGATCAGGCGGGGCTTGGGCCGGTGTGCTGAGATGACCGGTGACCTTGAATTTTGTCGTAAGTCTTAAGATAGCTGTTAAAATGAACGGCGCATGCGCCAGCCGGTGATTCAATAAACGGAAAGCCTATTTCTTGGAATTACATCTTCCAGACAACTACAGGCGCTATGTCGAGAAAGTCTCGAACGGACGTAACACGGTTTTGTATGACTCCTCTGGCCGTCCGTCGATCATGGTCGTGATCCCCAAGTTCCAGCTGGAGCATATCGATCCGGCATTGGGGACGGGCGTGCATCCGGCATTTTTGGTCAATGGCCGGGAAATCGACTACTTCATGGTGGCCAAGTATAAGGCCGGGCCATTTGCCGGGGGCGTGGTGTCTTTGCCGGGCATGGATCCATATCACACGGTGGCGCTCGAGGAAGCCAGCGCGCTTTCGAGTCAGAAAGGCCATGGCTGGCACTTGATGACCAATGCCGAGTGGGCCGCGCTGGCGCTTATGGCCTGGCATGGCGGACAGCTTCCGCGCGGCAACACGGTCGGCGGCCGGGCGCATGATGAGCCCAATGAGGAAGGGGAGATCACGCCGGACGACACGACCGAGTATGGCGTCTCCACACCACGTACTTTGACGGGAACAGGACCGGATTCCTGGAATCATGACGGGACCCCGTTCGGGGTTGCCGACGTTGTCGGGAATGTCTGGGAATGGACGTCCGGACTGCGTCTGTTCGAAGGCGAACTGCAGATAATCGCAAACAATGATGCGGCGGTTGTCGGCGCGATGGCCGCTGAGGAAGCTTCCGCCTGGCGCGCCATCCTCGCGGACGGCTCTCTGGTCGACCCGGAGACGGACGACACGCTTAAATTCGATGTGGTCACGCCGGGAGATACGGGTGACCTGGGTGCGTTAAAGATTTCAACCGATCTGACAAATTTCAACCAGCGGAAGTCCGGCGAGGACGCCATGGGCGCGGGTCCCTATCAGGGCTTTTCTTCGGACATCCCGGGTCTGAACGATCAGATGCTCAAGGCCCTGACCATCCTGCCGCCGGCATCGACCGGCCTGGGCGATGGTGTTGGTTTGTGGGCGCGTCCGTTTGGGGAACGTGCGTTGTTGCGGAGCGGTGACTACTACCACGCGCACAGTTGCGGTATTTTTTGCTTCAATCTCAACTATGCGCCCGAGAATCTGGGGCCGCATATCGGCTTTCGATTTGCGTATATTCCTTGATCTCTCGGTTTGTTGAATCTCGAGAAAGTCCTGGTTTGCCGCGAGTTTCCGTCGGCCACACGCATGTCACCAGACGTCTAGGTGTTACGAGCCATGTATTCCGATCCGCCGTCAAAAGCCCCCGATAGAATATGGTCAGCCCTGTTCTGGGTGAGCGCGGGCGCGCTTTTGTTTCTCTTCGTGCCGATCGGTCTGCTGAGCACGCAAAATTTCATCAATGCGGATGACGTCGGGCTGTTCAATCTCGTGCGCGAGCGTGGCTGGGTCGCGACGACCCAGTGGTTCGTCGAGTACTCGATGGTGCGTCCGACGTTCATCGGAATCTACTCGGCATTGGCGGATCTGTCCCTGGCCATGGGGTTCAGTACGCGCGCCTGGCTGAAGATGTCGGTCGCCGTCGACTATGCGATGATGCTGATCGCGGCGGCCTGGCTGATCCGGGTTCTCATGCCGCGGATACCCGTCGCGCTGGCGGCCACAGGCGCTTTGATGCTGGTGCTGGGGACGCTTGTCTCGACGCAGAATGTCACTCCACCATTATCCAATCTTTTGCTTGGCTGGGTGGTCGCGAACTACTCGCCGGCCTTTGCATTTTACTGTGCGACGCTCGCCGTCCTGGTGTTGGTGCTTGGGCCGGCACGCAAACGCGCCAGGCTGTTCTTGCCGTTGGTGATTGTCTTCTTGCTGTATATCGGCGCGCATGAGGTGAATGTCGTGGGTGGTTTCGTTGTGCTCTTGATCGTCGCCTTGCTGAGTGTCCCCGTTCATCGCATGCCGTCAGCAGGATCCAGGTTGGAGCGTCTGCTCGCCTGGCGAATCCGCTTTGCGTTGGCCGACCGGTTTGTCGTTGGCGCGGCCGTATTTCTGTCGCTGTTTGTCGGCTGGTTCGTTTACCTGCATCTGTTCACCAGCTCGTTCGACAACCGAGCGAGTTATACGAACCAGGTAAGCCCGATTGACGCCGCCGGGCGCGCCGTCGGAGACATTGTGACGACATTGCCGAGCACCTATCTTGTCGGGAGCAGCTTCCTGCTCGTGTTTTTCGTGTTCATGTTTCTCGCGGCGCGACGGTATGGTGTGCATCGGCATTTGGTTGGTCAGAGACGCCTGTTTCTGTTGATGCCGTTGTTTGTGCTCCTCGCGACGGCTTTGTCGTTGTTCGCCGGGTCCTATATGCAGACGGGAACGCTGCAGCCACGTCTTCTGAACTATGGTGGCCAGCATCTGGCAATAACGCTTCTGGGGCTGGCGCTGTTTATCGGCACCAGCAAATGGGTCACCGCGCGCCGGTTCCTGGCGACGCGCCCGCTGATGCTCGTACTGGTCAGCTTGTTTGCGGTGACGATCTGGCAGAATCCGATCTATGGGCAGATGTATGATGTCGCCACGGGCATCGGGTACAAGTTTTCCAAATCCCTCGACCGGCGAGAGGATTTGCTCCTGCTCAATGCCGGGAAAGTTATTCGGTTTCCCACGTTTCACCTGCTGGCCTCCCACACCGGCGGCACTCAGATTCCCTGGGCGCCCATGGTCGGCATGCCGCCGATGGGCAGCATGGTCGACAACTATAAGGTTGGGCTGAGCAAGATATACGGGCTCGAAGGGGTCGAGATCGTCGATTGTGAGAAGGTCGGGCACTTGCCCGAGTGTTTCTACGTTCAAGTGCCCTGATTCTTGCCGATCCGCAGCGGGCCATATTGCTCGTGGATGCGCTCGCGGACCAGCGGGTGGAACCGGAACAGTGCCCCGTAGCCGCCGGCATTCCGGACATACATGCAGCCGATTTGCCGTTCTTCGCGCAGGCGATCGGTGAATTCCGTGAAATAGGTCGGGCATCCATCGACGTTCTGAAAGAATTCATCCATGTAGATAAAGCCTTGCGCGGATATGAGGTCGAACAGGAATTCGAACACGACCTTGTATGACGGCGTGATGTTGCAGTCGACGAAGGCGAAGCCGATTTCCCGCTGTTCGGCGAGATACTGCTGTTTGAATTCGTCGTTCAGGGTTTCTTCGAACAGGCCCTGAACGAGGTGGCACTGATCGACAAAGAGCCGGTGTTCATCGAGCAGTTTTTGATGATGTTCGAGCGAGTTGGCATCTGTATCGAAGTGCCGGAAATAGGTTTCGATCGTATCGATTCCCACCGATTTCATCTTCTCGACATCCACGTCGCCGAAGATATCGAACGCATAGAAACGTGCCTCATTGCGGCCTTCGCCAGCGTGGCGGGGGCGTAGTCCCGCGAGGTCGTAAGCGGTCAGCATGTTGCGGAATGTGGCAAGCGTGGCGGCCCCGAATTCGAAATAGTCGCCATAGGCCAATGAGCTCGCGACCGTGAGGGCGATCTCGGATTTTTCCAGATGATCATACTGGTGGTAGGCCATCCCCTTTTGCTCGGGCGAAAGATCGGCGGAGCTGATCAAGGTGCCGGGTGCGAGGAACCACTGGTCACGCGACAGCACGCCCGGCCGCAGATTTTCGGGGATCCCCCGAAGCAGTTGATCCAATGTCGCCGCGGACGATTCGGGTGTCTCGCCCTGTCTCGCGGCGAGCAACTGCCAGGCGCCTTCCAGCGCGCTGAGCCTGCTCTCCAGCATATCTATGCGCTGCAGAAGTCTTGTCTCGGTCTCTGTGCTGCTTTCATCACCGTTTGTGGTCACGTCGGACGTCCTCTTTTTCGAGCGCTCTTGTTCTCAAAAGCTTGGGGGCAGTCTTTGGTCAGCGAACTTTCGAGTTCGAATATCAGTTATAGTACGGACCTCACTGTATAATTCTCAAAGCGTTTTTGCGACCGTGGGCTATCGGTATGGATGCACTGGATAATTACCCTTTTCAGGAAAAACTCGGCCTGATTAAGAAGCAAAACGCGCCATTTCCGAATCTCATTCTCGATCACGCGATCCCGGGAGATGTCCTGGAGCAGATCGACGGGCATTGGCCGGCACCCGATGTCTTCGGACCGGAAGTGCCGGGCAACTATATCTTCCAGTTCAGGCCCGAGAACAAATCCATGCTCAACGGTCCGCAGCAAGAGTTCTGGCAGGACTTCTACGACCGGTATTATCGTCCCCTGATCGAGCTATGTTTTCAGAATTTCGCGCCGGTGCTGAATTACCGGTATGGCGAGATCGATCGCTTGCTGTTCGGACATGATTTCCTGGTGCTGATGCAGGCGGAGCCGGCGCATAATTTTCATGCGATGCACACGCATTATTATCACGACCCCACGTTCGTGTTCACGATGCTGCTCTACGTCGATGCCGAGTATCACGGTTTCATGGGCACGCATTTGTACGGCCCGGGGCCTGAAGTACTTGCCGATCCCGACTATCTTGTTGATGTGGCCCGGGCGCCGTTGGCAGACAAAGACTGGGATCATTGGGAAGCCAAGGCGACATCTTTCATTCCCAATCGTCTGTTGGCCTTCATCGACGGACCCTTGTCGTTTCATGCGGTGAGGAAGTTACCGGCGGCAATGAATCCCGGAATTCCCCTTGGCAGGCGGATCGTGCGTGCGCATCTGGCGTTCCCGAAGGTTCCCTTTATCGAGAACCGGTACGGCGTATCACGGGACGAATTTCACGACATAATGTGGGGAACGCGAACGGATGGGGAGGTTTCCCCGCAGGTGTATGACTGGATCAAGCGCGACATTGACGAGCATTTTCACCCCGACCTGGTCGATAGGTTGATGCGCGAAGGCAAGCAGCAGTCTTCGGGTGTCCAGTTGCCTGAACTTTTTGACCCGCCGGTTCTCTGCAATTCAGAATGATCATGCTGATGGTCGGCCCTTCGCTTTTGATGGGGCAAGGGGTATCCGACCGCAGGCCCAGACTACATTCAGGTCTGGATATCAGTTATAATGACTCCACCTCATCGTATAATTTTCTCAGCGTTTTTTGACCGCGGGCGACCGGCATGGATGTATTGGACAGGTACGCTGATCAGGAAAAACTTGGCCTGATAAAGCGACAAAATTCGCCGTTTCCACACCTGATTCTGGATCACGCCATTCCGGGCGATGTTCTGGAACAGATCAACCAGAATTGGCCGGGGCCGGAAGTGTTCAACCCGGAAGTCCCGGGCAATTACGTTTTCCAGTTCATGTCGAAAAACCGGTCGATGCTCAGCGAGTCGCAGCAGGCATTCTGGCAGGAATTTTACGATCAGCATTTCCGACCCATGATCGATCTGTGCTTTCGGAAATTCTCGCCCGTGCTGAATCATCGATATGGCGAGATCGAACGCTTGCTGTTTGGGCATGACTGCCTTGTGCTGATGCAGGCGGAGCCGGGGCAGAATTTCCATGCGATGCACACGCACTACTATCATGACCCCACGTTTGTGTTCACGATGCTGCTCTACGTCGATACCGAGTTTCATGGTCTGATGGGGACGCACTTGTATGGCCCGGGGCCCGAAATTTATGCCGATCCGGACTATCTCGTCGATGTGGCCCGTTCCCCGTTGGGAGACAAAAACTGGGATCATTG
>Ga0070727_10003821_pt1 | contig 13287 bp, 14 predicted proteins | sample tdAd472_FD_66722 | JGI IMG/M metagenome (GOLD analysis project Ga0070727, IMG submission 66722) | Marine sediment microbial communities from the Atlantic coast under amendment with organic carbon and nitrate - tdAd47.2 | ecosystem: Environmental > Aquatic > Marine > Coastal > Sediment | place... | reverse complement strand
AACAAGATACTGGATAAAAAGTAAATCGCGCGCGTTTGGCTTTCCACCACTCGCTTCATCCGTCGGATTTGTAGACTGGATGCCTGTCGAGAATCCGCCATAGTTCTAATAGATTTGCTTGCTGCAAAGTTGCACAATTAGAAGAGTAGTACCTAGGCCTAATAACTGATTTTAATCATGGTGCAGACGAATACAAATCACTAAAACAAACCGAAATATAGTTATATGGAATCCGGTCAGATTAAGTAAACTTTACGAATCAGCTTTACTATTGCACAGCTTGCATAAGAAGCTTATCTTACCTGTTAAAACCTTCAAATCATGGCCAGATTATCAAAAAAACATGTATATGCGGCGCTCGAAAAGGCAGCGCAAAATATTTTAGATGCACGGGGTGATGATCCATTCGTCAGTAGAAAGGATATTAGATTGAAGTTGCAAGAATTATCTGGTGTAGAACAACAACTGACAAGTATCTTCTACCGATTTATGGACCATCGAGATCATAAACCTGGCGCGAGGATTACACAAAGCGATGTGGACAGTACCTTGGCTTATGCTAAAGAGAAACTGATCGACAAATACGATGTCAACAACAACGGGCTATCCAAAGAAGAAATCAGGGAGATGTCCCTCACGGCTCGATTAGCCGTTCGTTTAGCCAAAATAATGCAGGATGCGGAGCTAGAAATAGAGGAAGAAGGTATCGATAAACTCCTGGCAGCCTTGAAGGGATTGGGGCAAGGCTTGTACTTTCCCGCCTGGGCCAATGAGGGGGATGCCTTTCTGGAATTATTCCACCAAGCTGCTGATATAGATAGATTAACACCAGATGCTTTCGCCAGTGCTTTGGGGCTTAGCCCAGTCGATCCAGCTGAAGATGTTTACTTTTTCCAACAAGGAGTAGAAGAATTGTGGTGGATTTTCGAAAATTATGCCGATTTTGAGACAGAATCCTATGCGGAGCAATTCCAAACCCTCCTAGATTTTATGGTATCTAATTTAAAAGACATTACACATATCATAGTTGGGCAAGATGGGCAACGCAACTCTTCGCAATACCCGGTCTATTTGGTAGGCCTTGCACCCAATGGGGATATTGTTGGTTTTGAAACCTATACGGTTTGGACGTAGTACTAGACATTTTACGCCAAGTGGGTTTAAAAGTTTAGGGTTGAAGGTTTATGCCAAGGAATTGGGGCATAAACCTTCAACTTTACTCTGATAAACCATATAGAGGTCCAGTAGTGTGGTTTTAGTGAAAAGAGCGGGGGATTAGATTAAAATTAACAAAAAAAGCAATGATGAAATTTACGTATGTGTCGCTATTTATCCATCAATTGGTCAATACAAGAAATGAGGTTTTCAAAAGCCGAGGATTCTTTATCCTCGCAAGCATAGCCTTGCTTGCCAATTGTACATCCTCTCCAGCCAAGGACATTTGGCTATTAAACTGTTCAGAAGAGGACTCCTCATCCTGTGGCTATGTGAATCAAGCTGGTGAAATTATGATTGATCATGAAAAATACCTGATGTGCCTGAGCGATACCTTTGACAATTATGCCATCGTATTAAAAGAAGAAGACGGCTTTGTAGCCATTAATAAAGCAGAGGAAGTTTTATACCATATCTTTCTTTATGACAATGGCCCCGATGCCCCCGCTGAAGGCCTTTTCAGAATCGTGGAAGACGAAAAAATAGGCTATGCAGATGTGCAAACAGGGGAAATAAAAATTAAACCGCAATATGTAGCGGCTAGGCCATTTGAAAATAATTACGCCCCAATCTGTCCAGATTGTGAAACCATCAAAGACTTTGATCATTCCATATGGGGCAACGGTAAATGGGGATTGATTGATAAAAATGGGAAGGTCGTCATCGAGCCTCAATATAATGATATCATAGAGATTTCAGTAAAAGGAGAGATGTTGGTTGACATGGAAGGAGAAGAAAAATGGGTAAGCTTGAAGTAAGGACGCGCTTGAGGCCATATCGCACACCACCCAAAAATTGAGCAGGGGATAATTCCCAGATCTAATAAACAAATTACGGTCATGAAGAAAAACTATAAGCTTTTTCTGGTGCTTATTTTTCCACTAGCTGCTTGTAACCAACCTAGCTCAGCCGAAGATATTGAACGGTGGAAGGAAGAAATCGTCGCCGTAGAAAAAGCATTTAATGATATGGCACAGGCAGAAGGCCTCGTTAAAGCCTTTGAATTCTATGCCGCTGATGATGGAGTCATCAGGCGTGGCATGAAGGTTATTCAAGGGAAAGCAGCCATAGCCAAGTGGTATGAGAATGATGTAAAACCGAATGAAACCCTGAGCTGGCGTCCGACTTTCGTAGAAGTCAGTCAATCTGGTGATTTGGCTTATACCTATGGCGACTTCACCTTTACCTACCCTGACACACTGGGCGCTCAAAAACAGAATAAGGGCATCTTCCACACGGTTTGGAAAAGACAGTCAGACGGGAATTGGCGCTTCGTTTGGGATTAGGCGTTTCCGTCCGTAACATTAGTATCTGCTAATAGCTATTCCCGATATGAATCTGTAAAGCGACACCAATGACATTTCAGCACAAAGCTTATAAGACAATTTCCCTTTTGGGGCTTTTACTTTTTTTCTCCACTTGTATCGGTCAAAAAACGCCTGAAGAAATCGATAAAGATTACCCTAAGGTAGGCACGCTCGGCACCACCGTTTCCAGCCTAGAGGAGGGCATCACAGTCATATTTCAAGACAGTCAAGATAATTACTGGTTGGGCGGAGGGGAAAAGGGGGTGTATAAATACACTACCTCATCAACTGATAAACAGGGTAAAAGCCTGCGGCTTTATACTATCAAAGATGGCTTATGCAGCCATGCTGTGATCGGGATACAAGAGGATAAGTTGGGAAATATCTACTTTGATACAACCGATGGGATCTGTCAATATGATGGACAAAAATTTACCTCCCTAGTCGTCAGCGAAAGCCCTGGCTCCAATGAGGAATGGAAACTAGAAGCAGATGATTTATGGTTTAGAATGGGCTGGAATAAAAACGGGCCTTATCGCTTTGATGGACAATCATTGTATCACCTAGCCTTCCCCCAAACTGCTCGCGGGGATGCATTCTATGCCAAATACCCTAATACATCCTATACGCCCTACGGTATTTACGCTACCTACCAAGATAGCCAAGGAAGATTATGGTTCGGTACCACATCGCTGGGCATCTGCCGCTACGATGGGGAATCTCTCAGTTGGCTCTATGAAGAACAACTAAGCACTACGCCTAGCGGTGGGGATTTTGGTATTCGCTCCATCATTGAAGATAAAGCAGGCTATTTTTGGTTCTGCAATACCCGTCATCGCTATGAAATATTATCGGGTGTTTCAGAAAAGGATGGAGCCCTGTATATGAATTACAATAGAGCAATGGGTGTAGGTTTCACCAATGAAAACAATGAAGTGGATTACCCCTATTTCCTATCTATGACCGAAGACGATGAGGGCGATTTATGGATGGTCACCTACGATGATGGCGTTTGGCGAAGTGATGGTGAAAAGCTCATTCATTATCCCATCGAATCGGACGAAACAGAAGTCCTACTTTTCTCTATTTACAAAGATCGACAAGGAGGCCTTTGGCTGGGCACCCACAATGCAGGTGTTTATATCTTTAAAGGGGGTAAATTTGAGCCCTTTAAGCCATAAGAACCGACTTTCATGATGAAAAATAAAATAAGAGGAAAGGTGATGGGTATTACAAACACACGACAGACTTGTTTTAGCTAAACGAAACCAACTCATTATGTACCAAAGCGCAGAATTATTCAAACCCATTGCGGGACAGGTGGAACAGGTAGAAATGCCCGACGGAACCTCTATCCACACAATTACTTCAGGAAAAGGTAAGACCACTATTCTATTAGCTCATGGTTATGGCTTTAATCATTTGGAGTGGAATATCCTGGTAGAGCGCTTAACGGAATTAGCGTATCAAACTATTGTATTTGACCAGCGGGGACATGGTAAATCCACCATTGGTCAGGAAGGGATTAGTTCGAGTGCAATGGCATCCGATTACAAACATTTGGTGGAACACTTTAATTTGGATCATTGCATATTGGTTGGACATTCAATGGGAGGCTTTTTAAGCATGAAATGCTTACTGGATCATCCGGAAATGCAGCACAAGAATATTAAGAGCTGCGTGCTGATGGCTACTTTTGCTGGAGATGTAAACAAAAATAACTTTCAGAACCGTTTACAAATTCCGTTGATCAAATCAGGCTTATTACAAAAGCTGATTCAATGGAAACCGATTGGAACATTGTTTGGAAAATCCCTTTTAGGAGACACATCCACCCCTGATGTAATAGACTGGATTGTCACTGTCTTTTTAGAACAAGATCACTCGAAATTGGTGCCTATCCTCCAAGCTTTTGCAGAGGAAAGCTATTATGATAGCTTGAAAAACATAAGTATACCTTGTGCGGTAGTGATCGGTGATAAAGATGCGACTACCCCTCCTTTTCATACCGACAACATCGTCAAGGAAATTCCGAATACCAAACGAATAGACATAAAAGGAAAAGGGCATTGCCTCAATGTGGAAGCGCCAGAGGAGATTATCAAAGCTATCCAATTAATGGATATTTGAAAATAGGTTTAAAGCTGTAAGTGAGGGATTGGCATAATCGACAATAATTTGACAGAATGAACCAACAGGCAATTACAACCTATTTACAACTACCGTTTCAGTTCAACGAAGAAAAATTAGTGGCGGACTTACAACGCCTACTAGCAACTGATTGGAGTCCACACTTTAATACAAGTGGCTACACGGGGAGTTGGAATTCAATCGCCTTGTATGCTGTAGATGGCGATCAAAAAAACATCTTTGCCCAGAATGGTGATGCGCCCAAACTGGAACCCACTCCGATCCTCAAAAACTGTGATTACCTCAAGAAAGTCATTGCTACTTTTGAATGTCCCTTGCTATCAGTAAGATTAATGAAGTTGGCTCCAGGAGCCTTCATCAAACCCCATCGAGATTTTGAGCTGGGCTATGAAGACGGTTGTTTTCGCCTACATATTCCCATCCTGACTCATTCCCAAGTGACTTTTACCTTGGACGACCACAAACTTGAGATGTTACCCGGAGAATGTTGGTACACAAACGTCAACTTTGTGCATTCCGTCTCCAATGAAGGCCTGACAGATAGGATACATTTGGTGATAGATGGACAAAGGAATCAATGGTCTGATGATTTATTTTTTTCGCTAGCCCCTCGAGAGAGTCTATTGCAAAAGGAACCACAAACTTATGATGTTGAAACCATTAAGAAAATGATTCTTGAGTTGGAAAAACACAAGTCGGTTGGCGCACAAGCATTAATTAAGGAATTAAAAAGTCAATTGAGAGATTAGGCAATAGCATCTTCCATCCATTCAAAAAGTTTAGAAAACTATGTGCAAACTTCAGGCGTTAAATGTATTGAAAGGCTTGTTTTCTTAACCAAGATCAATGCTTTTCCTTTCCAAGATGGTGACCTTTGTATCATCGTCTAACAGTCCAGCTAAAATTATACTGAGGTTGCAGTCTTTGCGGCTAGCCGCGCTAGCCCTGACTTTGTATGCCTATCGATCAAATAGCATAGGCGACTGTTAGCACTGATCCTACTATTGGGCAAATACTGTTTATTCGTTTGGAAGTTGGAGGTTGAAAATTTAGGGTTTACCCGAGTATAAACCTTCTACGCTTAAACATTTAAACCTTTTCGGAGTGAAAAGAACCAATAGTAGGAGCACGGATATTTTATTCACCATCAACCACCCGAATCATGTTAAACTCATCACGAATGTTGCTGCTGCTTTTCCTTTTTAGCTTTGCTACCCTCACTTGGGGGCAAAGCTTACAAGCAGGCGATAAAGCGCCAGATTTTAAGGTAAAAACGGTTAGCGGACAATACATTCAACTCTCACATTGCCAAGAAGAGAAAGTGCTCTTATCTTTTTTCCGCCACCTGGGTAGTCCCACCTGTCACTTCAGGCTACAACAATTGATAACAGATTACCAAGAGCTACAAGCCAATGGCATTACGATCATAGCTATCTTCGAATCAGATGAAAAGTCCCTACAGGATTTTCTAATCGAAAACCCAGTTCCCTTCCCGCTTATAGCCGACCCTCATTCACAGTTGTACGCCTCCTATCGCCTTGAAAAGTCCTTGGGCAAAGCACTCTCCTCTATGACAAAAACACAATACCAACGGGATAGAAAAGCAGGAAAAGCGATCCTGAAAGGAAAAAACTATCCTAAAACAGGGAAGGGTAACCGAATTTCTGCCGATTTCATCATCGAAAAGGGCGTAATCCTGGAAGCACATTACGGGCAGTACATTGGAGACCACCTACCGATGTATCGCATTCATCAATATTGAAGCGACAAAATGGAGTGGAAAGCCTCAGTTGTAAGCAATAAAATAGTCCATTAACAGTCTACTAGATTCTACTTCCTTATCTTTACCCAAAGATCACGACTCGAACGACTTATGCAAATCAACCTGACTGTCCGATCCAGCCCATGGCTTGTCCTCCTGATATTACTAGGTAGCTGCTTATTCAGCTGCGAGGAAATAGGCAACATGAAGCCTCCCCCTCCCGCTCCCGAACTAAGCCCTAGAGCGGCCTACCTAGAAGCCCTACATTACAGCGGCTTAGGCGAAAGCCAGCTCGTACAAGCCTGGAAAGACGCCGCCCAAAGCGCCTTGGGAGATAGCGTGGAAGTGGCGGTACCGTTCAAGGAAATCGGCTTTTTCGATGGCGCCAAGGCCACTGCCTTTAGCTATCGGATAGCTCTGAAAAAAGGAGAACAGCTACAGCTACAATTGGAAACGGAACCCCACGATAAGCAGTTTTTTCTGGAATTATTTCAGGAGGAAGTTCAGGCCGAAGGTCCGAGCTTAAAGAATGTTTTCAATAGTGAGCCCAATGAAGTAGATAGTCTAGTATTCGAAGTCCCTCAAGATGGTATTTACTTGCTGCGATTACAGGCTGAAGTGCTACTTTCGGCACGTTTTACCTTATCGCTCTATACCCAACCCGTATATGGTATATTCCCGGTGAGTGGCAAAGGGAACCAAGATGTCTGGAGCTTCTTTGGTGCCCCGCGAGATGGAGGAAAACGGAAACACAAAGGAGTGGATATATTTGCCCGTCGAGGTACGCCCGTCGTCGCGGCGATGGATGGAGTTGTCCGGAGTGTGCGGGATCGCGGTTTGGGTGGAAAACAAGTTTGGCTCAGTGATCGCCAACGAAATCAATCGCTCTACTATGCCCACTTGGACAGCCAACTCGTAGCGGAAGATGAACGGGTTAAAGCGGGCGATACTTTGGGCTGGGTGGGCAATACTGGTAATGCCAAGAATACGAGACCACATCTCCACTTTAGTATTTATCGGCGTGGCTCCGGCGCCATTGATCCGTATCCCTTTATTGCTCGTCAATCCTCAAGGCTACCTAGCTTACAAGCTGACACCTCCTATTTGGGGCAACTCGTTCGGGTCAAAGTCAATAGCATTCGGCTACAATCAGCGCCCAATACGCGCAGTGGCAATATCGCTGACCTCCCTCGGTACTTGCCCCTACAAATCTTGGCTGCTTCCAAAGACTGGTACCGGGTCTCTACCCCCAATGGGGATGATGGTTATGTACGAAGTACCCAAATTGAAAACATGACCCGCGCCATCGCTCAACGGGAACTTCCAAGGGCCACTACATTACTCCAACAACCCGACAGCTCAGCGATTCCTGCTGCCCTACTCGCCCAGCCAACCCGCGTTCAGGTCGTTGGTCAGATGGATGAGTTTCAGTTGGTTGTGGGAGAGGCTGGGGAGATGGGGTGGGTATGGGGTGAATGAGCAATCTAGAATATTTGGGTAGTCTTTTTACGAAATTTACAATGTCTTACCTGTATCTCTACCTTTAGTAATCAGGCGATCACTTCAAAAATGCTTTTCCCCCAGTCCAAATCTCTACTCCAAAATACGGAACTTATTCTTTCTCCATTACTTACTTTTTGGACTCCTCAATCCTATTCAGAAGGCTTGGTTTGTGTCTTAATTCTGTCACTGGATGGCCCTGTTTTAGACTGTTGACATTCACAGGCATCACAAGTTTTCCTCAGGTCTTAATCCTGTTACTGGATAGCCAAGTTTTGGACTAATACTTGGGCTAACGTTTATTACATAAAAAACCGTCTTAATCCTGTTACTGGATGGCCAAGTTTTGGACAGCAAAAGCGATGGAGGGTAAGGCAGAGGCGATTAAGTCTTAATCCTGTCACTGGATGGCCCTGTTTTGGACTTTGCTCGCCTATGTACAGAATAGCGTGCTGCCGGGTCTTAATCCTGTTACTGGATGGCCCTGTTTTGGACTCTACCGTTTGGCAGAGGAGGTTTTGGGTATGCTGGTCTTAATCCTGTTACTGGATGGCCAAGTTTTGGACAAAAGAGAGTTGGACCCCAGCTTGTATGGAGAAAAGTCTTAATCCTGTTACTGGATGGCCAAGTTTTGGACACTGCCATTGCTTCCGCCGCCGCAGAAGCTTACGTCTTAATCCTGTTACTGGATGGCCAAGTTTTGGACTATTGTCTAGCAATTGGGATAATTTTACTGAGAAAGTCTTAATCCTGTTACTGGATGGCCAAGTTTTGGACTTCGGCATTCCCGACATTGGTGAGAATAACCTTCCGTCTTAATCCTGTTACTGGATGGCCAAGTTTTGGACATTAGCCGATGGCTTGAATAAGCTTCATGAAGTGTCTTAATCCTGTTACTGGATGGCCAAGTTTTGGACTACATGAACCATAGAGAGGTGTTGAATCCTCTGGTGTCTTAATCCTGTTACTGGATGGCCAAGTTTTGGACATTCTTTCGGCCCGTAGGATTATTTACCTTCAGCGTCTTAATCCTGTTACTGGATGGCCAAGTTTTGGACTTTTGGATGGGACTGGACTGCATTCCAGGCACACGTCTTAATCCTGTTACTGGATGGCCAAGTTTTGGACCAGCCTCAAAAGTATGTGGAAAAAGCAGCTGCTGACGTCTTAATCCTGTTACTGGATGGCCAAGTTTTGGACCGAAGAGCAATGGTGGGCAAGTATGTACCAGTGTTGTCTTAATCCTGTTACTGGATGGCCAAGTTTTGGACAGGAAGGTGATGAGATTCACGTGGTAGTTCACAAGTCTTAATCCTGTTACTGGATGGCCAAGTTTTGGACAGCACCCGCTAAATGGGTACTGATAATCAACAACTTAACATTTTCACAAGCACCAAATTATGCATCCTACCTAAATTTAGGTAAAAAAAGCTAAAAGAAATAACGACTTATAACCATAGCTAAAAAGTAATTATTTATCGCACTAATCTTCCAACTCCTACCCTCATAAATGATAGCTTCCGCTACAAAATAAGGAAAATTCCAACCGATTAAAATTCCTGCCTGTTAATTTTTTAGCTAAGCTTAGAAAATGACGATTCGTTCTTCTAAGAGTTGCCACTCAATACCGCTTCACAAAGCTCATGACTTATGTACTAACCCTATCACTGGCTAGTCCCTTCTGCTATATTAGCCGATGCAGGTGTTCTCCACTTGCAACAGTCTTGGTCCTGTCACTGGATAGCCAAGTTTTGGACTGACGACAAATATCCACAATGGCGATAATGTTAGGTCTTAATCCTGTTACTGGATGACCAAGTTTTGGACCTGGAATCGACTGCGCATGGAGCAACACGCTCTTGGGTCTTAATCCTGTTACTGGATGACCAAGTTTTAGACCGTACTGGCCTTTGAACCACAGAAACGGTACTGGCGTCTTAATCCTGTTACTGGATGACCAAGTTTTAGACCCGCTCACGTTGAGGTCGGGCTTAGCTCCCAAAAGTCTTAATCCTGTTACTGGATGGCCAAGTTTTAGACTTTGGCGGGATGCCAAACCAGTAAACCTTCTTTTATGTCTTAATCCTGTCACTGGATGACCAAGTTTTGGACCTACCTAGGAGTAAGAGGCATTGGAGTAGTGAAAGAGTCTTAATCCTGTTACTGGATGGCCAAGTTTTGGACAATCACACAGGTACTGCGCCAGACCCGAATCAGATTGTCTTAATCCTGTCACTGCATGGCCAAGTTTTGGACCTAGGAAAAGAGTTCGACATACCAGATGCAGAGGTCTTAATCCTGTCACTGGATGGCCAAGTTTTGGACAGTCCAGAGAAAAACTCAACTTCGGTTGAGACTGTCGTCTTAATCCTGTCACTGGATGGCCAAGTTTTGGACTTGGGAGTATGAAGACTCGTACGAGTTATATTACACGTCTTAATCCTGTCACTGGATGGCCAAGTTTTGGACGATGCGTACACTCCACTGACCGACGACCAGAAGGAGTCTTAATCCTGTCACTGGATGGCCAAGTTTTGGACAATTATGGTAACGACCATAATGGTGATAATATTCGTCTTAATCCTGTTACTGGATGGCCAAGTTTTAGACAAAGAAGGGGGAACAAAGGTAGGGCAACTTACGGGGTCTTAATCCTGTTACTGGATGGCCAAGTTTTAGACAATATCCATTCCACCAGCATTGCAACCGTTTTTCAAGTCTTAATCCTGTTACTGGATGGCCAAGTTTTAGACGCGCACCTGTTACCGTTATGGTCAAAGAGATCGAGTCTTAATCCTGTTACTGGATGGCCAAGTTTTAGACAAGCGGAATGGATGCAGACGATATTCAAGAGGAAGTCTTAATCCTGTTACTGGATGGCCAAGTTTTAGACGCTCCAGTGGACAACGTAACCCAGATCAGCAATGAGTCTTAATCCTGTTACTGGATGGCCAAGTTTTAGACGAGGCGGAGTAGTAAGTGTGGCGGCTTACGAAGATTGTCTTAATCCTGTTACTGGATGGCCAAGTTTTAGACAGCACCCACTAAATGGGTACTGATAATCAACAACTTAACATTTCGACAAGTACCAAATTATGCATCCTACCTAAATTTAGGTAAAAAGAGCTAGAGAATTAACGACTTATAATCATGGCCAAAAAGCAATTATTCATGGCACTACATCTTCTAGCTTTTTTACTGGCAAACCATTGCTTCCGCTACAAAATAAGGAAAATTGTGGCCGATTAAAATTCCTGCCTGATAATTTTTTAGTTGAGCTTAGAAAATAACGATTCGTTCTTCTAACATTTGCCATTGCATATGACTTCGCAAGCTTCTTTAACTTATACGCTGCTACTGGATGGCCAAGTTTTAGACTCCTTTACTAGGAACCATTAGAAATGCCAATGGAGGTCTTAATCCTGTTACTGGATGGCCAAGTTTTGAACCCTGGATCAAAGCTGCACTCTCTGGCAAAGAGCGTCTTAATCCTGTTACTGGATGGCCAAGTTTTGGACACGGGCACATTACCGAGTTCTTACAGGAACCGGTTAGTCTTAATCCTGTCACTGGATGGCCAAGTTTTGGACCCTATAACACGGGAGACTAGCCTAAATGCAATAAAAGTCTTAATCCTGTCACTGGATGGCCAAGTTTTGGACTTCTGCGAGCAGAACTCGACACACTACGAATTAAGTCTTAATCCTGTCACTGGATGGCCCTGTTTTGGACACGTCAACATTGACCGTAGTATCCACTACGCTCCTGTCTTAATCCTGTTACTGGACGGCTAAGTTTTGGACGGGCAGCGTTTTCCTTACTTGTCTTTCTATCAATTGTCTTAATCCTGTTACTGGACGGCTAAGTTTTGGACTTTGCTAACAGCCATAATAACTATTACGCAGACAAGTCTTAATCCTGTTACTGGACGGCTAAGTTTTGGACAAGGCCAAACTTAATGAATGGTGCTGATGCATCTCCGTCTTAATCCTGTTACTGGACGGCTAAGTTTTGGACATTACAGATGGAACTAACCATGGTAGTGATAAAAGTCTTAATCCTGTTACTGGACGGCTAAGTTTTGGACTGTCATCGGAGGAGTTGTTTACAGAATTGTAAACAGTCTTAATCCTGTTACTGGACGGCTAAGTTTTGGACCCCCATTAACGATGGGTAAATGCAGTGTTTGCAAAGTCTTAATCCTGTTACTGGACGGCTAAGTTTTGGACAGCACCCTCTAAACGGGTACTGATAATCAACAACTTAACATTTCAACAAACCCTAAATTATGCATCCTATCTAAATTTACCAACATAATCAAAGAAAAATTACACCCTCATTATTTAACCAATCTGACAATTCCTCAGGTGATTTGCCCTGGGCGTAGGCAGCCTGCATCTGACGTTTAGGTAATGGAATAATCAACAGATTATCATTTTGGCTTAAGGGTAATTGGTGGCGACACCAATCTTCCAACTCTTTTACCCGTAAACGATAACTCCTTCCCCAAAATACGGAAAATTGTATGCGATCAAAACCCATGCCCAATAATTTTTTAGCTAGGCGTTGACGATGACGATTACTACTTATATCATAGGCAATTAAGAAATGAGCGTGTTTCATAGACTTGAGGTGTTTCTGATGGCCTGTGCCAACTCTAGCATCCATTGATAGATATGATTATTGACCGAACGGCTAATGCTTCGCCAAATGCGAGGACGCTGTAACCATTGCCTAAATTGAGGAATTAAGATACGCTTGCCGCCTTTTCCGACATATACAGCGGTTTCTTTTTGATCAAAATCACTAGCCTGAAGTCTACCACTACGACACAACTCCAATACCCATTCATCTACCCAATGTCGAAAAACTTCTACCCCATCAAAAGCCAAAACGGGTTTTCCATATTGAATCTGGTGCAGCATTCCAATCTGTGGGTCCAGTCCCACCGCTAAGCATTTCTCTTCTACCAACTGATACAACATACCATAACAATAATTAAGCGCAGCATTCGTACAATCCGTTGCGGGGCGTCGACTCCTCAATCGAAATTGCCAAAAGACCGGAACAGATTGCCCGACAATACGCCAATAAGCTTGGCTAGCCGCTCCCTCTAGTCCCAGCAAATTCGGCCGAACCTGCTCCGGTGATACTTCTGCGAGTTGATCGATTCGAACCAGGGTTTCTCCTATACTTTTAACTACCGCCCGACAAGCGGTTTGATCCTCTACCTTTGCCTGTATCTTTTCTATATGTTCCAGCTGGCTCTGCAATTTATATAGAATCAATTGTTTCATCCATCGAGTCGCACCTACTTCCTGACTATAAGCCATTTGGGCCAAGCGGAGCTGC
>Ga0070727_10003817_pt1 | contig 13293 bp, 9 predicted proteins | sample tdAd472_FD_66722 | JGI IMG/M metagenome (GOLD analysis project Ga0070727, IMG submission 66722) | Marine sediment microbial communities from the Atlantic coast under amendment with organic carbon and nitrate - tdAd47.2 | ecosystem: Environmental > Aquatic > Marine > Coastal > Sediment | place... | reverse complement strand
CGGTGACTCAGCTGTTGCTGGTGCTTCTGCTTGGGCGGCTCCATTACTACCTTCAGCGGCTTCGATTGCTGCTTTCCAGTCTTCTCCTTTTTCTCCAACCACTGCAATTACGCCATCAATAGGCACGGGCCCTTCTTTGATAGCAATATGCAATAATACGCCATCAAAAAAGCTATCCAATTCCATGGTTGCCTTATCTGTTTCTACCTCCGCAATGGTATCCCCCGCTTCTATTTCCTCCCCTTCTTCCTTCAACCAACCAACTATATTGCCCTCTTCCATAGTATCACTCATTCGGGGCATGCGTATCACTTCAGCCATTTTGATCTTTCTTTTTAATTTTGATAAATGGGTATAAGTTTCGGCTTATTGACTACTCCTTATGAAGTATTTGTAGCCATCTTATACAGGATCATTCCTGCTAAACTAGTAACTAATAGCCAATAATAATTCAATGAGGGGCAAAGTTGCAAATAATTTATGTAAAAATACCCCTGTGTTAATGTAAAAAAACCACCAACTTCCTACTAAACTTGCTAGGGAAGGTGGATAGGAGGAAAGTCTCCTAAAGTATCAGGGAAACAAATAAGAAGGGAGATTGGTTTTGGAAAGCGTCTTTTTGTAGGTCAGTTGGCCTGATTTTCATTATTCCTTCCTGAATATGATCCTTGAAGATTATTCCTTAATTTGGCGGCATGAATTTTTCATCTAAATTGATAGAGGAGGCCGTTAATGCCTTTGCTAGCCTTCCTGGGATTGGGAAAAAAACGGCATTACGCCTCGTGCTCCATTTGGTTGGACAAGAAACGGAGGTGAGTGAGTCCTTTGCCAATGCTATTGTGAAGATGCGGAAGGGAATTAAAGATTGTAAGGTATGTCACAATATCTCAGACCAGGAAGTCTGTGAGGTTTGTGCGGATAAAAGGCGAAACCATAGCTTGGTCTGTGTGGTAGAAAGTATTCGCGATGTCATGGCGATAGAAGATACTGGGCAATTCCGTGGCGTCTATCACGTTCTGGGAGGAGTGATTTCTCCTATTGAAGGCATCGGACCTGCGGATATTATGATCAATTCCCTGGTGCAGCGAGTAGCTGGAGGAGAAATAAAGGAACTCATCATGGCGATTAGTCCTACCATTGAAGGAGATACAACGATATTTTTTATTTCCAAGCAGTTGGAGGATAACCCCGTCAAAATTACAACCATTGCTCGGGGCATTTCTTTCGGAGGCGAGTTGGAGTACGCAGATGAATTGACATTAGGCCGATCTATCGTCTCTCGTATTCCTTATCGGGTAAGGGAATAGGGGGCTTGCTTACGACTAATCTTTTACCATAGACTCCTAGTTAGCTGAAATCGAATGAAGCTATCCGTTATCATCGTTAATTATAATGTGAAGTATTTCTTGGAACAGGCGCTGCTCTCAGTACGGCGTGCTGGCCGAAATATATCGCTGGAGGTATGGGTAGTGGATAATAATTCGGTAGATGACTCGGTAACGATGGTGCGGGAAAAGTTTCCGGAAGTAAAAGTCATTGCCAATGAAGACAATCCCGGATTTTCCATCGCCAATAATCAGGCCATCCGAGAAGCGAAGGGAGAATATGTCCTCTTGTTGAATCCCGATACGGTAGTGGAGGAAGATACCTTTGAAAAGTGTATTGCCTTTATGGATGAGCGTCCGCAAGCGGGGGGGCTGGGCGTGCGTATGATCGATGGCTCTGGCGGTTTTCTTCCGGAATCCAAGCGAGGGTTTCCTACGCCTTGGGTCGCTTTTGCCAAAACCTTTGGCTTGTCAAAACTCTTTCCAAGCAGTCCCGTATTCAATCATTATCACCTGGGGTATTTGGATGAAAATAAAACCCATGAGGTAGAAGTCTTAGCCGGAGCGTTCATGTGGCTGCGTCGGACTGTATTGGACGAAATAGGTCTCCTGGATGAGACTTTTTTTATGTATGGAGAGGATATTGATTTGTCCTACCGAATTGTGAAAGCGGGTTACCAGAATTACTATTTTCCAGATACTACGATTATTCACTATAAGGGAGAAAGTACGAAGAAAGGTAGCCTCAACTATGTTCGGACTTTCTATAAGGCGATGATCATTTTCGCACAAAAACACTTAGGCAAGCAGGCGGGCCTTTTTGTGTTGATGCTGCGTTTTGCCATCTATCTTCGGGCATTTCTAACGGTGGTATCCAATTTTTTTAAGAAAGCCTACCTTCCATTACTTGACGCTTTGCTCATTTATGTTGGGCTGTATTTCCTGAGTGACTTTTGGGCCTCCTATCATTTCAAAGATCCTAATTATTACGATGAGGTAATTCTGTATTTCAACTTTCCCCTGTATATTCTCATCTGGCTGCTGACAGTCTACTTCAGTGGGGGCTACGACAATGGTTTCGGACTGCGTCGACTCGTTAGAGGGTTGATGGTCGGGACGGTAATTCTAGCTGCAGTTTATGGGTTTTTAGACTTGGAATATCGGCCTTCACGGGCGCTAATCCTTCTAGGCGCGGCCTGGGCCTTGGTCAGTACGGCTACTTTGCGTTTTCTTTTACACTTTATGCGGTATGGAAATTTTGAACTGGGGCGATCCCCGCAGCAGAACCTAGTTATCGTGGGGGATAAGCAGGAGAGTGAACGTGTACAGCACTTGCTCATGCAGGCCCAGGTCAGCAAAAACCTGATTGGAACCGTGAGTCCAGAAGCCATTATCAATGATGCTGAATACCTGAGTCCGTTGCGACAGTTGGATGAAGTGGTGCAGATTTACAAAATAAATGAATTGATTTTTTGCTCTAAAGATATTAGCAGCCAGGATATCATGTACTGGATGAATGAACTAGGCCCCTCACTCGATTATAAGATTGTGCCGGAGGATAGCTTGAGTATTATCGGTAGTAGTTCGAAAAACACCGCTGGGGAGCTATACACCATCGATATTCGATTTCGATTGGCAGAACCTACTAATCGACGGAACAAACGCCTATTAGATATAGCCCTTGCCCTGTGGTTACTGTTGAGCTTGCCCCTACAACTATTATTCATTAAAAAGCCGAAGGGATTATTACAAAATAGCCTACAGGTGCTCCTGGGCAAAAAGACTTGGGTGGGCTATGTCCAAGTGAAGAATCAACTAGAAAAGCTACCTACTTTGCCAGCGGGCGTATTGACCCCACTTAGTATTCTAAGTATAGAAAACCTATCGGATCGGACGATCCAACGCATTAATCTATTGTATGCCAAGGATTACCAGTTGCAAAAAGACCTAGATATCATTTGGAAGGCCTACCGCTATCTAGGCCAAAACTAATCTCTCTTATTTGGCTACCCTTCTAGCCTTGGACAAAATCGGAAATACGAAATCGGAAAAGGTACGTCCCAGAATATTTGGAACATTCCGCTTTCCGCATTCGCACCTGTCTGCCTATCTAGTGCCAGATAGATTCTGGCGAATGCCAGGCAGGTTTCCACCTTAGTTTGCTGCCTTGTCCAAGCTTAGGTTAGTCGGCTACAATCGCAATCTTATAACTGTTGCTAATAGCAAGACGTGTGATATTCTTGATATCATAGTAACGCAGATCAGCGATTTCTATCCAGTTTTCATCCATAAATCGGTTGAATTTGAATAGTTTACTACCTCTTGCCATAATGAAGGTACCGTCTGGTAGGAGGGCAAAATCCTGGCTACCTGGTAGCGTTTCAATGATTTTCTGTGGAGATGCGCCACGTTGGAATAGATTGTATTCCATGATGAGTCCAATAGTATTGTTATTCGATCTTTGGATGTACGCCAAGTTCTCGTTGGGTAGTTTGGAGAAACTTCGGCCCGCATTAGTAGCTAAGGGGGTTACTTCATCGGATCGGATATCTGCAATACCTAAATAAGTGTTGTTTTTTTCGACCATATATACCGCCACCTGGTAACTATTGAGCCATTGGTAGTACCCAATACCTTGAATATATTTAAAAACAGGTTTACCATTAGTCGTACGGTCGGTAGGGAATTGCCATAAACGCAATAAGGTGTCTTGACCATGTATTTCTTGTCGAACAGCAGAGAAGAAATAGCTGTTTTCCATGGGTTTGGGAGAAAACTCTCCATCTGGCGTTTCCGTTACTTTGGTTTTCGTTTTTTCGTCGAGGTTCAAAGCGTACAGATCAGTTTGGTTCATCCCTGGCAACTGGACAGAGATATACAACTCGGAGTCATTGAAGAAATAGGGATGGTTATTATAGCCATTGGGGTTGAAAGCCGTGAGGTATTGAGGATTGTTGAATTGGAAATTACTATCAGATACTTGCTCCAAATCAAAAAGATAAATATTGGAAGTGGGGTAGCTTGTTTGTGCACTTAAGGGCAACATAAGGCTCAACAAACAGATAGATAAAAATATGATTCTTGACATTTTAGTATTGCTTTTAAGGCTAAATTTAGGAAATATTGTTGGATTTGTTGGAGTCTTGCCAAATCGGACTTTTATCTGACCATAATGTATTATTCTTTTTAACTTGAACCGAAAACATCCATATGTCTTTCTCAGACCAGCTTTCTCTTTACCCAACTATTGCCAAGCATAGGTACGCTTCTATAACGTTCAACTGCATTTTACTAGTACTTTTCTGTAGTTCTGGCTTAACTTCCCATGCGCAAAATCGTATTGTTTTGGAAGAATATGCCCGCGGATTAAGTAATCCGGTTGATATTACCCATGCGGGAGATGATCGATTGTTTATTGTCGAAAAAGGAGGATTCATTCGTATACTAGAAGCGAACGGGAGCCTGGTGGCGACGCCCTTCTTAGATATTGATAGCCTTGTACGTAGCAATGAATCGGAGCGCGGACTCTTGGGATTGGCTTTCCATCCCAATTATGCAAGCAATGGCTATTTCTTTGTCAATTATACCAATAATGATGGAGATACTCAAATCTCTCGTTTTAGTGTCAGCAGTGATGATCCAAATATCGCTGATGCCGCTTCCCAAAAACGATTGCTGAAAGTGGAACAACCCTACGAAAACCATAATGGCGGCGACTTAGCCTTTGGCCCTGATGGCTATCTGTATATCGGCTTAGGGGATGGTGGCTTAGGCGGCGACCCTGTGAATGCTGGGCAAACCCGTACTACATTACTCGGTAAAATGCTTCGCATCGATATCGATAACGGCGATCCCTACGCGATTCCATCGACTAATCCATTTGCAGATACTGATTTTACATTGGATGAGGTTTGGGCACTCGGACTTCGGAACCCTTGGCGATTTAGTTTTGATCGTTTGACGGGGGATTTGTGGATTGGCGATGTGGGGCAGGGTTTGTGGGAAGAAGTGGATATGCAATTGGCCAATAGTCCTGGAGGCGAAAACTATGGCTGGCGCTGCTACGAGGGCAATGCTACTTTTAATACCAATGGTTGTCCTGGAGAGGGCGATTTTGTTTTTCCTATTTACGATTACACGAGCGACTTCACCGAAGGATGCTCGGTAACTGGTGGCTACGTCTATCGAGGTTCGGCCTTCCCAGACCTATATGGCCACTATGTATATACCGACTTTTGTTCGGGCCGTATCTGGACCTTATATCCGGATGGAGCAGACGGTTGGACCAATACGGAATGGTTAGATGGCACCAATAGTCAGTACAGTAGCTTTGGTGAGGATCAAGCGGGCGAGCTCTATTTAGCGGCTTATAGCGGCGGACAAATTTTTAGAGTGGTAGATCAGTGTAGTGAGTTGGCCGTCCAATCATCGGTCGATTTTATCAGTTGCACTGGAGCGAATGATGGGAAAATTGCTTTGGAAATCAGTAACCCTTCCAATGAATTTACAATTACCTGGTCCAATGGTGCCACTACGGCTGCTCTTGAAAACCTGTCACCTGGAGAATATACTTACACGATCACCAATGACTGGGGCTGCACCCGCAGTGAATCTTTGTTTGTCATGGAGCCCTTCCCCGAATTGGTCACGGTGACGGTCGATGGAAATCAGTTGTCCGTACCAGATAATTGGGAGACCTATCAGTGGTTGATCAACGGAGATACCATTGTTGCGGCTACGGGCCCCAGCTATACGGCTGTCGCTTCAGGCGATTATACGGTGGTGGTTAGTGATGGAAGCGGCTGTAATTTAGTCTCGCAGGTCGTTAGTGTAGCGGTCAATAGCAATGGCAGTAGCCTGGTGATTCCAGGTTTATCCATTAGTCCAAATCCAGCAAAAGAATTCTTTGTGGTTAATCTATCGCTGAGTGGAGGGCAGGAAATGAAGGTAAGATTGTTGGATAAGCTAGGGCGTGTTCACTTTGTTCACCTTCTTCGGTCTGGCGGGGTACAATCATTCGAAGTGCCTGTCGCACAACTCCCTGCGGGAATCTATTTTGTGCGTTTTCAGTTGGGGAATCAGCAATTAACTCGTAAGGTGGTGAAGGAGTAAATGTGCATGTTGGCTACAAGCTCATGCTTGTAAGCCGTTCTACACAGCGGGCTCCTGCCCGCCGTATATTGACTTCGGGCAGGAGCCCGATATGTAAGACCGCGAACGAGCAGAGCTCGTCTCGGACATCCAAATATAGGGCCTTTGAGCTAAGCGTTTCCTAAGCTTTAATCAAACGATAAATCTTAATAATATCTCCAGATTGCTGGCAGAGGCGAAGGTAGTAGGTACCCTTTGGCATCTTACTCAAGTCAACTTGAATCATCTTATCATTAATGGTGTGAACACTATCGGAGATAAGACCTGTCTTTTGAGAAATTAATTTGAAACCCAAGGTATTGATCGCATAGTTGCTGGACATGAGCGTAAAGGTAGTTTTTGAGGTGTCCACATCGTAGCTGAGTTTGTAGCTATAGATAGGAGCTTCTTTCGATGCCTCCATGGTCACTTCTTCCACCACTATCTTCGGTAATGCTGGATCAATAAATAAAGAAATTGTTCCCCCAATCGCGTTGGTAGGTAATGAGATTTGAAATAGTGCTATTAATACCACGAACAAGAACCACCCTTTCATCAAAGTAGGATTTATTTGGCTGAAAAATCTTGTGAAATTTATCAACTGGATAAACTTCAGTCTCAATACAATGGCTTGGGGCAATTGGATAAAAGGCGTAAGAATTATTACTGTTGTTCATGGGAAAACTCAAACTAAGGCGAAGCAGCGGTAAAGAATTAGGCTAGTCAATGCTGACTAGTTACCCATCGATACTTTGGAGATTCACGCTTAGTTTTGTCTAGTATTTGGGCTCGAGAAATGAGAAATTGTAAGACTATGAACACTTGAGAAAATACTTGGGAAAAAAGGCTTTACAGCTTCACCAAGTATTGTACCGTAAATTTAATAAAAGATTATGATTTTTCAAATTTGTTTTTCGCATTAACAATTCGACTGGATTTAAACGGAAAGTTGAAATGAGTGGTACGAAATTAGAATTCAATGACCGCCAATGATTCATCGATCTATTTTAAAACAACTTTTGTTCCACGGTACTAGGTATATTTGAACGAAATTCTTTATTTTCATTCCTGATTTCTGTCACCTCGTTGTAGTCCCATTATTCATATCTCTATCACCTGATTGAATAGTAACCCATTTACCGATAGCTATGCTAGGGTAGATATTCCCCAGTATTATATAGACCTAATACCACTAGCGCTTCTAATCAGTAAACTAAAAGTGCTGCGTATTTGTGTCCTAATGCCTACAACTATGAAATTCTTCTTTTTAGGACTGAGTAGCCTCATCTTCTTTTTATTGGGAGGCTTTTTACCTTCGCCGTCTGCTATTTCTATCGATTATCAACCTATCGGGCGGATTTGTACAGAAGCCTATGACCAATGTGAGTTAACGATTCAATATGCCTTCACCGTGAACGCTGAAGATACGGCTGGCTTAGTAGTTGGGTATCGTTTTATTGGTCCACAAGGTATTCCACTATCGGACCCATATGGGACGCTGGTCGGGGAATATCCCAATTATGCCATAGCAGGTACTTATCCCCTAGGCGCCATATCCTTTCTTGTGGAAGCCACGAATGCCGCAGAAGAAGCAATGGGTGTGGAACTACCACTAGAAGTCGTAGATTGCTATGCTCCGATCATGACTTGGGTAGATACGATACGGATGCCCGCCCGCCCGATCGACCTAGATCAAAACCATCGTTATGATTTTATCGGTTTGAAACTAAAGCCTACTGATTTTTCTACAACTCCTCCTTTTGAAGGGTGTAATGGTATGCCTGAGTTTAGTATAACCCATCCTGATAGTCTGCCTGGTAATGTCGATTCCCTCATTATTGCGTGTTGGGACACCTTTCCACAAATCATTCGACTGTGGACCTGGGATGGTGCTGAAAATCCGAGTGCCGTACAGCCAGACAGTACCGTAGGCGGCTCAAATTATACCAAACGAGATGTTGTCATCATGGCTCCGACAGAAGGGACGGATTGCGATAGCTTGCCGATTGTGACCGGAAAGGTGATGACCGAGACGGGAAGCGTATATCCCGATCTGAGGGTACATGCCATGGGGGATATTGCGCTAGAAGCTACTACTGATAAAGAAGGAGACTATCTGTTGACCGAATTCAACCCGGGAGTTAGTTATCGCTTTACCGTCGATACTATTAGTGATCGCCCAGCCAATGGGGTTACGATTTTGGATGTAACCTTGCTGGCTCGCCATATCCTGGATATGAACCCTTTGACTTCACCCTACAAGATGATTGCCGCTGATGTCAATGATTCGGGTACCTTAACGACCTTGGATATTGTACTTATGCGATTGATGATCATCGGGCAACTGGAGGAATTTCCGGGAGGTACCCCCAGCTGGCGCTTTATACCGAGTCATTATTCTTTCCCGCCAGAGCGGAATCCTTTTGATCCTCGCTTTCGAGAAGATCGCATCTTGAATAATATACAAGGCTTTCATGAGGTCGATTTTGTAGCCATCAAAATGGGCGATATTAACTGTAGTGCCACTTTGCCTTGATCATAATGAATACAGCAACAAACGAACCTTTGTTCGTGATATTTTTCAGTATAATTGAGCTTTTTTTGAAAAAATTGCAACTCAAGCTTGTTTGATGGTGAATTAATTTTTAGGTTTGCGATGTAAATCTTGACAATGAAGACGATATCAACTCAACCTTACTTCTATTTTTTTAGCTTTTACTTTTATGGACAACCATAAGGGGGGCTACTGAATTTAGGTTGATTGTTTCAAAATAAAATTTAGAGTCCCGCCAGACGGGACTTTTTTTTTGGGGCTGAATTGAAAAACTTATGATCCCTAACCTAACCACCAAGCGTACGTATTTTTTTTATTTCTTTTTCTTTTACGATCATTCGTAAGGGGCTTTGCTTATTTTTTGTACTAAAGAATACCAAAGAAGCTCCGCTAAACGGGGCTTTTTTTATGAAGTTGTTTTGAAATAAATCATGTACTTATCTATTTTAAAACAACTTCTATATCAAACAACTAACAAAATTATATCCACTCATGATGCATGTCGCACCAACCACAGAATCGGATGAAACCACACCGCAAACTTTGCGGGTAGGGATCCAGGGCTACGAAGGAGCCTTTCACGAAATAGCCGCTCGTCTATGTTTTAAAGACATTAATGTGAAGATAGTTCCTGCCCATACTTTTGACGATTTAGTGGGTTTGGTAGAAGCTAATGAGTTTACCGATGTAGGCTTAATGGCGATTGAGAATACCTTGGCCGGTAGCCTCATGTCAAATTATAATCTCTTGAAAGCCTCCAACTTAAAGATAGTAGGAGAGACCTTCCTTCGAATTAAACAGAATTTGTTGGTGTGGCCTGGCCAAAAGATCGAAGACTTAAAGGAAGTACACTCGCATCCTATCGCCATTGCACAATGTCGGGCCTATTTCCGCCAGTATCCGCATATTCGCTTGGTAGAAACGGTGGATACTGCTTTGAGTGCGCGACGGGTGAGAGAAGAAAACTTGCTCCACGTAGGAGCAGTAGCGAGCACGCTGGCAGCCGAGTTGTATGAGTTAGACATATTGGCTGCAGGAATAGAAACAAACAAAAAGAACCATACTCGTTTCTTGGTTTTGCAGAAAGAAGAAGCGGTACGATCCTTAGAAAATACCAATAAAGTATCCCTGTGCTTTTCGACAGGACACGAGCCGGGAAGTTTATATAAGGTGTTGGCCGTTCTAGCTGCCTATAACGTCAATTTGACCAAAATTCAATCTGCGCCGATTATTGGCAAACCCTGGGAGTACATGTTTTTCGTCGATTTTGTAGCAGAAGGAGAACTAAGTATCGCCCAAGCCATCGAAGCAATACGCCCCTTGACACACGAATTGGACTTGATGGGCGTTTATCAACAAGGAGAACATCACGAATATTAAGCAAAAAAACTGCTTGAATAAAGAAACGGGTGTTAAGAGCCATTATAAATAGCATAAAAGCATGTCCATATCAACTATTATAACAGCGGCGAAGCGAATGGGAGAAGTAAAGGAATACTACTTCTCGCAAAAACTGAGGGAAATTGCAGAAATGCGTGCAGCCGGTCAGGCTGTGTTGAATCTCGGTATTGGTAGCCCTGATTTGCCACCCTCCGAGGAGGTGGTCAATGAGCTACAAGAAGAAAGTGAACGTTCTACTAGCCATGGATACCAGGGGTATACGGGGATTCCCGAATTGCGAAATGCTTTTTCACAGTGGTATAAACAATGGTTTGATGTAGATTTGAATCCCAATGGGGAAGTATTACCACTTATTGGTTCCAAGGAAGGAATCATGCACATTTCCATGACCTATCTGGAGCCTGGTGATGAAGTACTTGTGCCCAATCCCGGTTATCCTGCCTACCGGGCAGTGGCTAATCTAACGGGTGCTACCATTAGGAATTATGACTTGCAGGAGGAATTAGCTTGGACCCCCGATTTGAAAGCCCTAGCGCAAACGGATTTGAGCAAAGTGAAAATCATGTGGGTCAACTATCCCAATATGCCCACCGGTGCGCAAGCGCAGTTATCCTTTTATGAAGAGTTGATCGCTTTTGCCAAAGCACATGAAATCCTAATTTGTAACGATAACCCTTATGGTTTCATCTTGAACGATGAGCAAATCAGTATTTTCAATGTCGCTGGTGCCAAAGAAGTGGCCCTCGAATTGAATTCATTATCCAAATCGCACAATATGGCTGGTTGGCGAATAGGAATGTTGGCTGGGGCTGCACCTTACTTGAGTACGATTTTACGTTTCAAAAGCAATATGGACTCTGGGATGTTTCGGCCCTTACAATTGGCGGCAGTCAAAGCATTGCAACAACCTGCATCTTGGTATCAATCGGTAAATGCTATCTATCGTAGCCGACGAGAAAAAGTCTACGAACTATTGGATTTATTGAATTGCGAGTATGATAAAAACCAGGTGGGAATGTTTGTCTGGGCCAAAATTCCGAGTCAATACGAATCTGGGTTCGCCCTGTCGGATGCAGTTTTATACCAAGCACATGTCTTTATTACACCTGGCGGGATTTTTGGAAGCCAAGGGGACGGATACATCCGGGTATCCCTTTGCAGTGAAACCGCTATCTTTGAAGAAGCCATCAGGAAGATTGAAAACGCTACTTTATGACCATTGCAATTGTTGGAATAGGTTTGATTGGAGGCTCGCTAGCCATTACGTTAAAGGAAAACGGATTCGCTGATAAGGTAATTGGGGTAGATATTCGCCCCGAAAATATAGATAAGGCGCTGCGTCGTCGTTTGATTGATGAAGAACGAAGTTTGAAAGAGGCCATTGCCGAATCAGATATCATTATCTTATCTACGCCAGTAGATGCCATGTTATATATCCTACCGGGCATTTTGGATCGGGTAGAGAAGCAGGTGGTTATCGATGTAGGCTCGACTAAAGAACGCTTATTGGATAAAGTAAAAGATCACCCCAATCGAGGCCGGTATGTGGCGACGCACCCCATGGCCGGAACCGAATACAGTGGGCCAGAGGCTGCCATCCCCAATCTTTTTGATGGGAAGTGCAACGTGCTGGTAGATATAAATGACAGTGATGAAGATGCCGTAAAAGTGACGCGAGATCTATTCGATTCGATTCCCATGCGTCAGGTAGAATTGGATCGTTTATCGCATGATGTACATACGGCCTATGTTTCTCACATTTCGCACATTAGTTCCTTCGCCCTGGCGCTAACCGTATTGGAGAAGGAACGGGATGAGGATCGAATTTTTGAATTGGCTAGTGGGGGATTTAGTTCTACCGTTCGATTGGCCAAGAGTTCACCTGATATGTGGATACCGATTTTTAGGCAAAACCGAGATAACGTACTAGATGTATTGGACGAGCACATCAATCAACTCGCTCGCTTTCGGAGTTTGTTGATCAAAAAGGACTTTGAAACATTTTATAAATTAATTGAGGAATCAAATAAAATACGTAAAATCTTAAGTAGTTAGTACTATAAGGCTTCTTGAACAGCTACTTATCCTAAATTTTTTACCATGGAAATGACAATTAAACCCATTCTGGGGAAGGCCAAGAAAGCGCCGATCGTAATCGCCGGCCCTTGTAGTGCCGAAACAGAAGAGCAAGTATTGAAAACCGCTCATGGTTTGGCGGATGCTGGTATTGATTTATTTCGTGCAGGCATCTGGAAGCCGCGGACTCGCCCTGGTTCTTTTGAAGGGGTAGGTACCGAAGGTTTGTCTTGGCTCAAACGGGTAAAGGAAGAAACTGGGCTAAAAGTAACCACGGAAGTAGCAAATACACAACATGTCTTTGAGGCTTTGAAATATGGTGTTGATGTAGTATGGTTGGGAGCTAGAACTACCGTGAATCCTTTCTCTGTGCAAGAAGTAGCTGATGCACTAAAAGGAGTGAAAATTCCAGTAATGATTAAAAATCCGATTAATCCAGACCTTAAACTTTGGGTAGGAGCAATCGAAAGAATTTACAAGGCAGGTATCGAAAACATTGCGGTGATCCATCGTGGATTTTCTTACCATGGACAAACCAAATACCGTAATGTACCAAGATGGCAGATTCCGATTGACCTAAAGCGTCAGTTTCCCAACTTGGAAATTATCTGTGATAATAGCCACATTTGTGGACGCCGTGATACTTTGTTTGATGTAGCACAAAAGGCGATGGACCTCGATTTTGATGGTATCATGACGGAAGTGCACCCTACACCAGATGATGCATGGAGTGATGCTGCGCAACAAATCACGCCGGTACAATTCAAAGAATTAGTTGGGCGCTTGACGCAAAGAGAGGCTTCTACT
>Ga0070727_10003815_pt1 | contig 13300 bp, 6 predicted proteins | sample tdAd472_FD_66722 | JGI IMG/M metagenome (GOLD analysis project Ga0070727, IMG submission 66722) | Marine sediment microbial communities from the Atlantic coast under amendment with organic carbon and nitrate - tdAd47.2 | ecosystem: Environmental > Aquatic > Marine > Coastal > Sediment | place... | reverse complement strand
CCTGAAGATCTGCGGATTTTTATCGAGGAAGCAGCGGGAATCTCGAAATACAAGGAGCGTCGCAAGGAAACCGAGAACCGGATCAAGCGTACCCGGGAGAATATCGAACGCCTTACCGACATCCGCGATGAGCTGCAGAAACAGCTTTCTCATCTGCAGCGTCAGTCTGTTGCCGCCGAAAAGTATGGCGATTTCAAGCAGCAGGAGCGTCAGACCCAGGCCAATCTCAATGCCCTGCGCTGGCGCAAGATTGAAACAGAGCTCCGTGACCAGAAGCAGCAGGCCAGTGAACTGGAGATCCAGGTAGAGCAGGCCGTGGCAGAGCAGCGGGCTACCGATGCCAAAATCGAAAAACACCTGGCCGACAACACGGAACTGACGGACCAGCTAGGCGAAGTGCAGGCCCGCTTTTACAGCCTGGGCAATGACATCGCGCGGCTGGAACAGTCCATCGAACATCATGTAGAGCGTACCGGCCAGCTGAAGCAGGATCTGCAGGAAACCGAGGAAGCCTGGGAACAGACCAGGGAAGAGATGGATGTCGACCTGCAGCGGGTCATCAGGCTGGATGAGGAGTTGAAACAACTGGAACCGCAGCTGGAAGAGTCCCGTGCCGGGGTGGAAACCTCCAGTGCGGAACTTGAAGAAGCGGAGGCCGCCATGCAGGACTGGCAACAGTCCTGGGATGAATTCAGCCAGCGTGCCGAGGAACCCCGCCAGACTGCCGAAGTCGAGCAATCCCGGATACAGCAGCTGGAGTCCATTGTCGAACGGGGCCTGGATAGAAAGGTCCGGTTACAGAAGGAACTGGAATCACTTCAGGAGGAAGATACCGGGGACCAGGATACCGGTGGGCTGGCCGGCGACATTACCCTGCTTGAAGAGTCAATCAGTACCCTGCAGGAAGAATACCGCGGTCTGACGGGCCAGATCGATTCCCTGAGGCAGCGTGACCAGCGTTACAGCAGCGAGCTTGATCGCAAACGCAGTGACCTGCAGTCGGCCAGGGGCAAGTTGGCCTCCCTGGAAGCCCTGCAACAGGCCGCGCTGGGCCGGGACGACAGCGCCATCAATCAATGGCTTGAGGCACGGGGGCTTGATGGCCGGCAGCGCCTGGGAGAAGGGATTCGCGTGGCTGAAGGCTGGGAAGCCGCCGTGGAGGTAGTGCTGGGTGACTCGCTGCAAAGTATCTGCATCGATTCCGCAACCGATGTCGCGGGCTTATTGTCAGCGTTGCCGGAAGGGTCCGTTTCCCTGGTTGATACTACTGTTACCGGCAACACCAGCCTGCCGGGTCACGCCGACTGGCAGCGCCTGTCGGCTATGATTACCGCGCCCTGGAATGTCGGTGATCTCCTGGAAGGCATTTATGCTGCCGATTCCCTGGGCGACGCACTGGCGCGCCGCGCCGCGCTTGCCGCCCACGAGTCCCTGGTAACCCCGGAGGGTGTCTGGCTGGGCAGGCAGTGGATCCGGGTTAGAGGCAAGACGGACAACGAGGCGGGAATTCTCGAGCGCAAGGGGAAAATTGCCGATTTAGCTGGCAGGATCAGTGAACTGGAATCCATCGTCGAGAAGCTTCTGCGTATCCAGGTCACGGCTCGACACAGTATTTCCAGCGCCGAGGAAAAACGCGAGGAATGCCAGCTGCAGATAGCGGAAAAAAGCCGCACCGTCAGCGACCTGAAGGCCGATCTCAGCGCCAGGCGTGCCAAGGTGGAACAGACCGTGTTGCGCCGGGACCGGGTGTCCCGGGACCTGGACGAACTGGTCCGACAGCTGGCACAGGAAGAGGAAAACACTGCCAGCGCCAGGGCCAGGTTACAAACGGCACTGGATGCCATGGAGCAGGACTCGGCCAGGCGGCAGGAACTGGAACAGGAAAGAGAGTTGCGACGCACGGCCTTCGACAGTCATAAACAACAGGCCACGCGGAACAAGGAATCCGCTCACCAGCTGGAACTGCGCCACCAGGCTATCACCGCGGAATTGCGATCCACTCGCGAGTCAATGGATCGCATGGCCAGCCAGGTTCAACGATCAAGGGAGCGAATTGATGCCCTGAAAGCCCAGATTGACCGCTCAGACGAACCACTGGCGCAGATGCGGTCCGACCTGGAGGGATTGCTGGAAACCAGGCTTGGCGTAGAGAAGGAACTGGCCCAGGCGAAGGCCCGGGTAGATGACAATGAACATACGATTCGTGCCCTGGAACAGGAACGGGCGGAATTCGAACGCAAGTCCGCGGAAATCCGGGAAACACTGATGCAGAATCGTATCAGGTCGGAGGGTGCCTCGGTGCGTCAGCAGGGACTGATTGAGCAGTTGAAGGAAGCCGACTTCGATCTGCAGGAGGTGCTTGCCCAGTTGCCGGAAGAGCTGGACGAGGAAACCTGCGAGGCGGAACTGCAGAAAATCTCCAACCGGATTCAGCGGCTTGGCCCCATCAACCTGGCAGCCATCGACGAGTACAAGCAACAGTCGGAGCGCAAGGACTATCTCGACCGGCAGCACGAAGACCTGACCAAGGCCCTGGTGACCCTGCAGAATGCAATTCGCAAGATTGACAAGGAGACCCGGGCACGGTTCAAGGATACCTTCGATCGCATCAACAGCGGATTACAGAATCTTTTTCCCCGCGTTTTCGGTGGCGGACACGCTTACCTGGACATGACCGGCGACGACCTGCTGGATACGGGTGTAGCGATCATGGCGCGGCCACCGGGTAAACGGAACAGTACTATCCACCTGCTGTCCGGCGGAGAAAAGGCGATGACGGCCATTGCCCTGGTGTTTTCCATTTTCCAGCTTAATCCTTCGCCTTTCTGCATGCTTGACGAGGTGGATGCGCCGCTGGACGACGCCAACGTGGGGCGCTACGCCAACCTGGTGAAGGAAATGTCCGGCAGCGTGCAGTTTATCTTCATTACCCACAATAAAATCACCATGGAAATGGCCAATCAGTTACTGGGCGTAACCATGCATGAACCCGGTGTCTCCCGTATCGTGGCTGTCGATATTGAAGAGGCTGCAGAACTGGCTGCCATGTGATTGCAGGCTCTGTTTCCTCCCCCGACCGATTAATGTGGTCGCAGTCCGGCAAAAATCCGGCCATTTGGCGGTTTTTCCCTAAAGAAATCCCTAGTACAGTGAGATAACCATATAAAATCTATCTAAAATTTTAAGGATCCTCTGATTAACGGAGGGTTCTTGATTTCCGGGCAACCTGAAGAGAATTCGCATAATGGGCACACGAGAATTGCTGATACTGATACTGGGTCTGGCGGTGATTGCCGTAATCCTGCGCGGCCTTTATGTCGCGTTGAACGCGAGGCGCAGCCAGATTCGTCTGTCGATCGACAACAATATTCCCCAGGATATCGACCTGGAGGAACTGGAAATGTCCGAGTTGCCCAGTGGCGGCGCGCGGGTGGTAAGGCGCACTGCCAGATCGGTGAATCAGCAGAACACCATGCAGAATGAGCTGGACCTTGACCCCCGCCGCGGCAAAGATCAGGCAGTGCCAATGCTGCTGGACCCGGTGGAAATCAGGCACGGTGAGGAGACCGGTTCTCAGGGTACCGAAAATACCACGCGGGCGTCGGTCCAGGCAGATGACCCGGTGTCCACCGATGCGTCGGCGCACATTCCGGGTAGTAATAAGGATAGTAACAAGGATAGCAACAAGGATGATGTTGTCACCGACGAAATAATAGATGATGAGACCGGTGACACAGAGGACATCGCCGCCGCGCAGGCTGACGACGAGTCCTCCGCCAGGCCGCGCGGGGAGAAACGGCAGGCGCAGGAGACGGACTGGGAAGAGGTGGCCGCGGACCGGGAAGACGAATTCGATGGCGAAGTTCACGCCGAAGCCGGTACCGTGGAGAGCCGGGATAACGCGGACGACCAGGAACACTTTGAGGCCGTTTTCGGTACGATGGACGACAACGGCCGACAGGAACCCGCCCTGAATTTCGATGAATCCCTGGAAGAGGAGCTTGACGGGTTTTCCCTGAGCGCCGGTGACCGCATCGGGACTCCGGAGGCCGATGACGACGATGACCCGCTGTTCAGCCAGCCCCGGCGCGGCGAGAGTCCGGGAGTGGCGGATTCCCGATCCGTGGACCAATCCGCCGGTGACGACCTTGAGGTCCCGGATCCTGCTGAGCCGGAATCGGAGACAGCCGACAACCTGACCCGGGAGGACGTCCGGGACACCCCTGCCGGGAACAGGCAGGCCGAACCGGAGGACAGTGATGCGGAAGGCGGGGATATCGCTGACCTCAACCAGGCCAGGGAGTCCCGGCGACCAGCTGGCGGCGCGGGTCGGACGCGGGTCAGCAGGCCGGCCCCTCGACGTGAAGTCGAACCTTCCGAGGTGCTGGTTGTCAATGTCATGAGTCGGGAGGGTGAGCTGTTCAGTGGTGCAGAATTGCTGCAGGTCATGATCACCGCCGGCCTGAAGCACGGCGAGATGAACATCTTTCATAAACACCTGGATAACGATGTCCACAGCCCGGTGGTGTTCAGCGTAGCCAATATTCTTAATCCCGGTACCTTCGACCTGGACAACATGGATACCATGGCCACCCGCGGCGTCAGCCTGTTCCTGGCCATGCCCGCCGTTATCAGCAACCGCGATGCCTTCGAGGATATGCTGCGCACTGCACAGCAGATTCGTGCCGCACTGGATGGTGAACTGCGGGATGATCATCGCAGCGTGATGACTGCCCAGACTGTGGAACATTACCGTCAACGTATACAGGACTATGAGCTGCGCCGGCTGAAGGCTGCCCAGGCCCAGTCCTGATATACTGGAAGCCTTCAGGCTTCAGTATGGGCAGCCCTATCAGTGGCAGGCACTGACGAGAGCACAAATCCTCCCGCTTCTGTTCGGCAGGAGGTCCGGTCGTTGCGCAAGCAGATTGCGTATCACGATCACCGGTATTTTGTGCAGGACAATCCAGAAATACCCGATGCCGACTACGACCGGATGTTCGCCAGGCTGGTCGCCCTCGAAGAACAGTATCCCCGTCTGATTGCTGCGGATTCACCGACTCAGCGTGTTAGTGGCACACCACTGGAGGGTTTCAGGCAGGTTCAACACGAGATTCCCATGCTGTCACTGGACAAGGTCTTCACTGACGAGGGCCTCAATCAGTTCGATAGCAGGGTCAAGAAACGGCTGAACAGTGATAATCCCATAGAATACAGCTGCGAGCCCAAGGTCGACGGCGTGGCGGTCAGCCTGTTGTACCGTGATGGGGAACTGGATCGGGCAGCTACCCGGGGTGATGGTGTCACCGGTGAGGATATCACTCACAACGTACGCACCATCAGGTCCATTCCACTGGTTATCTCCAGCACTGAACTGCCCTCGGTATGCGAAGTCCGCGGTGAAATTTTTCTCAGCAAAAGCGGTTTTCTGCGTGTCAATGAGGCGGCGGAAAAACGCGGAGAGAAGCGTTTTGTCAACCCGAGAAATGCTGCCGCCGGTACCTTGCGCCAACTGGATCCCCGGATTGCCGCGAGCCGGCCACTGCGCATGTACAGCTACAGCATCGGCACCGTGGAAAACTTCCAGTTGCCGGAACGGCTCAGCGAGGTTTTCGAACTGCTGGCACGCTGGGAATTGCCGGTAAATCCCCACCGGGATGTCGTCCCGGGTATCGAAGGATGCCACGACTATTGCAACAGGTTGCTGGAGCAACGCGGCAGTCTGGACTATGAAATCGACGGTGCCGTAATCAAGGTCAACAACCTGGCGCTGCAGCATACGCTTGGCGTCAAGGCCAGGTCGCCGCGCTGGGCAATGGCCTATAAATTTCCGGCGGAGGAAGTCTCCACCCGGGTGACAGACGTGCAGTTCCAGGTGGGCAGAACCGGTGCCATTACACCGGTAGCCAGGCTGGAGCCGGTTTTTGTCGGCGGGGTTACGGTCAGCAATGCCACGCTGCACAACATGGACGAGATTCAAAGGCTGGGACTGCGAATTGGCGACAGCGTAATTATCCGCCGCGCCGGCGACGTGATTCCCCAGGTTGTCAAGGTTATCGACAGCGTTGCCAACAACGAGCCACGAGACGTGGTTATACCGAAGCACTGTCCTGCCTGTGGTTCGATTGTGGAGAAAGACGGTGACGTGGTCTACCGCTGCAGTGCCGGCATTATCTGTCCTGCCCAACGCAAGGAAGCAATTCGTCATTTTGCGTCACGCGCGGCGCTGGATATCGAAGGGCTTGGCGACAAGCTGATTGAACAGCTCGTGGACCGTGGTGATGTGAAGGACGTGGCGGATATTTTCATGCTGCGGGTCGAGGAACTGGCAGAACTGGAGCGCATGGGCCAAAAGTCTGCTGCCAATGTCATTGCCGCCATTGACCGTAGCCGGGAGACCACGCTGGCCAGGTTCATCTACAGCCTGGGCATACGCGAAGTGGGAGAAGCCACCGCTGCGGCGTTGGCCAATCATTTCGGCAGCCTGGAAAAAGTAATTGCCGCCGATGAAGAGCAGCTGCAACAGGTCCCCGATATCGGTACCGTGGTCGCCGGCCACATTGCAGTATTCTTTGCCAACGAGGACAATCTCGCCTTGATCCAGCGCCTGAGAGCCAACGGGGTAAACTGGCCGGACGTGGAGGTTACCGCCGCAAGCAGGCCATTGCAGGGACAGACCTTTGTCCTCACCGGCACCCTGGAAAGCATGCCCCGCGGCGACGCCAAAGCCAGGCTGGAACTGCTGGGAGCAAAGGTCGCAGGCAGTGTGTCGCGCAACACCGATTGCGTGGTGGCCGGACCCGGAGCGGGCTCCAAGCTTGTCAGGGCAGAGGAACTGGGCGTCAGGATAGTCGATGAAGCGGAATTTCTGGCGCTGCTGGACGAATTTGAGTGAGCTTGTTGATGCTGAATTGCAACCTCCCTGAACAAAGGAGGACTTCCCACGTTGCTGAACGGTAGCTTGCGGGTCGCTGTAAAAGCCTGGGGGAAGCTGATCCCGCCGGGAATTCTCTGCCTGTCAGTTTTTCTGGCAGGCTGCGTGGCATCCCGGCCGGCGGATATTGCCGATATCTGCCGGATATTCGAAGAGCGGCGCGGCTGGTACAAGGCCGCCGTGAACACGGAGGAGCGCTGGGGTATCCCGGTACCGGTGAGCATGGCTTTTATTTACCAGGAAAGCGGCTTCCGGGCCCGTGCCAAGCCGGGCAGGAAAAAAATCCTGTGGGTGTTCCCGGGCCCCAGGTTGTCCACTGCCTACGGGTATGCCCAGGCACTGGATTCGACCTGGCAGGACTACATGGATCAAAGTGGTAACTGGGACGCACGGCGGGACAGCTTTGCCGATGCCATTGACTTCGTTGGCTGGTACAACGCCATGAGTGTCCGCATGAATCAGATACCTTCCACTGATGCAGCCAATCTGTATTATGCCTATCACGAGGGCAATGCGGGTTTCGCCAGGCAGAGCCATACGGGCAAGCCCTGGTTGCTTGATACGGGCTCAAAGGTCAGGGAAAACGCCCGGCGTTTCCAGGTGCAGTACGACCGATGCCAGGCCGATCTGGCCAAAAACTGGTTCCAGAGACTGTTCAGTTAGTGTCCTGTCCGGATAATTCGCGCTGAAATGATGCGAATTATCCGGACAGGACACTAGCAGGCTTTTGAAAAACGTCATGAGCGCAGCCAAGACGAGGCGAAAACTGTCGAAAAGCGCAGTTTACCCGGTGTAAATGAGCATTTTGAGACAGTTTTCAACGAAGTATTGGCAAGCGCAATAGTTTTTCAACAGCCTGCTGATCTGTATTGTTCATTCCAAGTAATAGTGCTGGAGGAAATCAGTACCTTATGAACTGGTGGGGGAAGGTTATAGGTGGCGCCTTTGGTTGGATGATGGGAGGGCCGCTGGGGGCAATTCTTGGTGCTGCCGTGGGGAACTATTTTGACAATGGACTCGCCGGTGCCGGAAAGGACTCCAGCCTGGGACCTGGTGCCACCCAGAGAGTTCAGACCGTCTTTTTTACAACCACTTTCAGCGTAATGGGCTACGTGGCCAAGATTGACGGTCGGATCAGCCGGGACGAAATAGAGCTGGCTGAGCAGGTCATGGGCCAGATGCAGTTGAATACCGACCAGCGGCAGGTGGCTAAAAACCTGTTTCGTGAAGGCAAGGCCGCGGGCTTTCCCATACACCAGGTCCTTGCTCAGTTCCGACGGGAGTGCTTGCGGCGTCGAAACCTGATTCAGATGTTCATGGAGATCCAGGTCGCCACGGCCATGTCGGACGGTAACCTGGATGCTGCCGAGAAGCGCCTGCTGGGAGAAATGGCGGTGGAGCTGGGCTTTTCCCGTGTCGAGTTCGACACTCTGGTGAGCAGGTTAAGCAGCCAGACCGGTTTCGCCAGTCAGGAAGATCGCGATCAGAAACTGAAGTCGGCCTACGGACTGCTCGGTATTGATGAAGCGGCCAGCGACGACGAATTGAAACGGGCCTATCGTCGCCTGATGAGTCAGCACCACCCCGACAAGCTCGTGGCCAGGGGCTTACCTGAAGAAATGATTGAAGTGGCCACGGAGAAAACCCGGGAAATCAAGTCGGCCTACGAATTGATCAAGGAGTCCAGGACCTGACAGGGAGGGTGCCGGCAGCAGGGCAGCAGGGCAGCCGGGTATTTGCCGTCAGTCAGCGGACCGGGGCTGATGCTGCCAGCAGACCCGTGCTGCGCGGAACTCCGGCGGCCTGGAGTTCAGAAATCCGCCGTTGCTGTACTTGATCACAGGTTCCTTGACAGGTTGCCGCTAACGGAAGGTCTCGTTGATGGATTCCAGCACTTCATTGCCAGGGCACAGGTCGTGACTGGACAGACTGTTAAACGGCTTGTCCACGCTGTCGTTCAACTCATGCAGGTCGGATATATCCTGGTTGATATACAGTAACCCGGTGGCGATTTTTCCCCGTTTCCTGTATTCGTTGATGTGATGCAGGGCGTTCTCTCGATCGTAGGGCTGATAGTCACCGCTGGTCTTGTGCAGGTGTATCACCGACCCATCGTGTAAGGTGATTTCCTTGTCCTCGCCTTCCTCGTAATGTGTGGTGATTTCCTGCCGCATAGGGACATAATCGATATCGCTCAACGATTCATAGCTTTCCCAGGTATTCTTGTAGCCGTGGGTTGAGTGATCGGTGTTATTGAACGTTACACAGGGTGAGATGATGTCGATGAAGGCAAAGCCCTTGTGGCTGAAGCCCGCCTGTATCAGCGGGATCAGCTGCTTTTTGTCTCCCGAGAAACTGCGGGCGACGAAACTGGCACCCAGTTCAATCGCCAGTGTGGCCATGTCGATATTGTCGTAGCGGCTTTCCTCGCCGGATTTCGTCTTCGATCCCAGGTCGGCGGTAGCCGACAGCTGACCCTTGGTCAATCCGTAAGTGCCGTTGTTGGCCACGATATACAGCATGTTGATCCGCCGGCGTACGATATGGCAGAACTGGCCCAGGCCGATTGACGCGCTGTCGCCATCGCCGGAAATACCGAGGTAGAAAAGGTCCTTGTTGGCCAGGTTGGCACCGGTGGCCACCGACGGCATGCGTCCATGAACCGTATTGAACCCGTGAGACTTGCTGAGGAAGTAGGCGGGTATTTTTGAAGAACAACCGATCCCGGATAACTTGGCGACCCGGTGCGGTGGCAGTGACATGCCGGCGGCTGCCTGGATAATTGCCGCACTGATGGAATCGTGGCCGCAGCCGCCGCAAAGGGTTGTCAGGGAGCCTTCATAGTCACGATGGGTCAGGCCAAGATCATTGGTCCAAAGCTTGGGGTTGGTGAACTTGGGTTTGCGAATATAGGTCATGGGGGGAAATCCGATTGTGTTCTGCAGTCAGCTCGCCTGGGTATTAATATCTTCAGAATTATTTTTTTCCAACGATTCCAGGTAATCGAGTATTGCTTGTTCAATCTGCCGGGAAGTGATCAGCACGCCGTTGTAGTTCAGTATCGAGATCAGCCGGGCATCGTCGGCGCCGCATTCAATTTTCAGCAGACTCTTCATCTGGGCATCACGGTTCTGTTCAGCGACAAAAACGATATCGTGATCGTCAAGAAACTGATTTACGGAATCGTGGAACGGAAATGCCCTGACGCGCAGCGTGTCCAGGCGAATGTCCTGGCGGGCCAGGCTGTCCAGTGTCTCCTGAACCGCGCTGGCCGTAGTCCCGAAGTAGAGCAGGCCAAGGCGTGGCCCGTCGCTGTTGCCAGTCGCGCGGACGATCTCGGGTTCAGGGAGAAAGCGAAGGGCGGAGGTGAATTTTTCCGCAAGGCGGTCCATGACTTTCGCGTAAACATCGCCGTCTTCGGTATAGGCGGCCATTTCGTCATGGGAGCTGCCGCGGGTAAAAAATGCCCCTTTCTCCGGATGGGTGCCGGGGTAGGTGCGGTAGCCAATACCGTCACCGTCCACGTCACGGTATCGGCCGAAGTTTTCAATTTCTTCCAGCTGGTCCTCGTCCAGTACCTTGCCGCGGTCATATGCCCGCGTATCATCCCACTGCAGGGCATCGCACAGCTGCTCGTTCATGCCCAGTTCCAGGTCGCTCATCACGATTACCGGAGTCTGCAGGTTGTCCGCGATATCAAAGGAATCGGCGGCAAAATCGAAACACTCCTTGGGCGAAGACGGAATCAGCAGGACCTGCTTGGTATCACCGTGTGACGCGTAGGCGCAACTGAGCAGATCACTTTGCTGTGTGCGCGTGGGCATGCCGGTGGATGGGCCTGCGCGCTGAATGTCGAAAATTACCAGGGGAATTTCGGAAAAATAGGCCAGGCCGAGAAATTCCTGCATCAGTGAAATACCGGGGCCGCTGGTGGCGGTGAAAGCCCGGGCGCCGTTCCAGCCGGCACCCACCGTGATACCGATTGCCGACAATTCATCCTCGGCCTGCACGATGGCGTACTTGCGTTTACCACTGCCGGCGTCGATCCGCAGTCGCTTGCAATATTTACCGAAGTTGTCCACCACCGATGTCGAAGGGGTCAGGGGATACCAGGCGGCCACGGTTGCACCGCCGTACACGCAGCCCAGCGCCACTGCCGTGTTCCCATCGATGAGGATTTTTCCGTCAGTCAGACTGCAGCGCTGCAACTGGATCTGCAGCGGGCACTTGAAATTCTTACTGGCATACTGATGTCCCAGTTCCAGGGCATGAATATTGGGCGGTATCAGTTTTTCCTTGCCGCGGAACTGGTCGCCAACAAGTTCTGTGAGTACATCAAAATCAATCTGCAGGAAGGCAGCGAGAGCGCCGATATAGACGATGTTCTTGAACAGCTGTCGCTGGGTTGGTTTTTCAAATTCCCGCAGACAGATATCCTTTATCGGTATGCCAAGGTAATTGACGTCCTTACGCAACAAGGACGGTGCCAGCGGCTTTGAATTGTCATAAAGAACATAACCGCCGGGAAGCACGGATTCGATGTCCTTGAGCATGGTCTGTTCGTTCATGGCCACCATCAGATCGACACCTTCACGTCGACCCAGGTAACCGGCTTCACTGATTCTTACTTCATACCAGGTGGGCAGTCCCTGGATATTCGACGGGAAAATATTATGCGGACTGACCGGTATGCCCATCCGGAACACGGCCTTGGCGAACATATTGTTGGCACTGGCTGAGCCGGACCCGTTGACATTGGCAAATTTGACCACGAAGTCGTTAACCCGGGTGATCGGGGTAATCTTCGAGGCATCAGAGGCGACAACTACTTCTGACATGAGGCCCCGGCCTTGGCTGTGTTAAAGAGAAATTTACGCATATCCCAGGCGCCGGTTGGGCATCGCTCTGCGCACAGGCCGCAATGCAGGCAAAGGTCTTCACTCTTTACCATCACCCGGCTGGTTTTAAGCTCGCCTGAAACATACAGGTCCTGTTCTTCATTGGTGGCGGGGGCCAACAGCTTCTGGCGCAGTTCATGTTCTTCGGCATTGCCGGTAAACGTAATACAGTCGGTGGGACAGATATCCACACAGGCATCGCACTCGATGCACAGGTTGTCGGTAAAGACTGTCTGCACGTCACAGTTCAGGCAACGCATAGTTTCGTGATAAGCCAGTTCTTTATCGAAACCCAGTTCAACCTCGACGTTGATATCGTTGAGAGTCCTGGCTTTATCCGCATGGGGCACGGCGTAACGCAGGTCATTGCTGATGTCATTGTCATAGGACCACTGGTGAATGCCCATTTTCTGGCTTTGCAGGATCGTATCGGGGGAGGGACGTTCGCTGATATTCCTGCCCTGGCAGAACAGGTCGATGGACAGTGCCGCTTCGTGTCCATGGGCGACGGCGGTGATGATATTGTCGGGTCCCAGAGCGGCATCGCCGCCAAAGAATACCTTTTCGCAGGTGGACTGAAACGTCTTCTTGTCCAGGATCGGCAGGTCCCATTGGTCGAACTCGATACCAAGGTCGCGTTCTATCCACGGAAAACTGTTTTCCTGGCCAATGGCACATAACACATCATCGCAGGGAATCACCACGGGATCTTCGCCGGTGGGTACCAGTTTACGCTTGCCGCTGTCGTCAAATTCCCTGCGTACTTTTTCAAATTCCATGCCCACCAGTCTGCCGTTCTCGTGGAGGTATCGCCTGGGCACGTGGAAATTCAGGATGGGAATGTCCTCGGCCTGGGCATCCTCGATTTCCCAGGGCGAAGCTTTCATCTCGTCAAAACCGCTGCGCACGGCCACGGTCACGTCTTCACCACCCAGTCGCTTGGCGGTACGGCAGCAGTCCATGGCGGTATTACCGCCTCCCAGGACGATGACACGACGACCGATGGAGGTGATGTGTTCGAAGGCGACACTGGCCAGCCATTCGATGCCGGTGTGAACGTTGTTGCGGGTTTCTTCATAGCCTGGCAGTTCCAGGGTTTTGCCAAGAGGTGCGCCGGTGCCAACGAACACGGCATCGAAATTTTCGGCAAGAAGCGCCCGCATACTGGTGATTTCTTCACCAAACCGGCAGTTGACGCCCATGTCCAGCACGTAATTCAGTTCTTCCTCGAGAACCCGTTCCGGAAGCCGGAATCGGGGAATCTGGGTGCGCATGGCGCCGCCGCTTTTTCGATCCTTCTCAAACAGGGTAACTTCATAACCCAGAGGCAACAGGTCCCGGGCGACAGTCAATGAAGCCGGCCCGCCACCGATCAGGGCTATGTGCCTGCCGTTCTTTTTGCGCGGCACTTCCGGGATTTGCCCGCTGATATCGGACTTGTAATCTGCGGCTACGCGTTTCAACCGGC
>Ga0070727_10003814_pt1 | contig 13301 bp, 12 predicted proteins | sample tdAd472_FD_66722 | JGI IMG/M metagenome (GOLD analysis project Ga0070727, IMG submission 66722) | Marine sediment microbial communities from the Atlantic coast under amendment with organic carbon and nitrate - tdAd47.2 | ecosystem: Environmental > Aquatic > Marine > Coastal > Sediment | place... | reverse complement strand
CATATCAAAAACCACTACTATCGCAGCCACGCCACGATCAATCCGACAGGAATCGTTCCGGCGGGGCCTGATTTGGACCTTGGCGCGCCGCATGACCGCGACCGCATCGTCAATGCCGCCGAGGCTTCTTAACATCCCCGGGGCACACGGTCCCGGGCCGCCCAGGAAGGCGCACGGACAAAAACCGGGGAAGTTTTGCATTGGTTCTGAACAGGGATTCCATCAAGAACGGCATTGTCCAGAAGCTGTTGCACGAAGGATCGCGTAAAGGATTGATCGACCCCTGGACTCCAGAACAGAGGCTGGAATCCCGCAAGGCGGTATTGGCGCGCCGACCAAGTGACGACATCTGGGTCTTCGGTTACGGATCGCTGATCTGGAACCCCGCCTTCCATTTCGAACGCACGGAACAAGCGATCCTGTACGGGTACCACCGTGCCTTTTGCCTTTGGACGCCGCTGGGCCGGGGGTCGCCCGAAAACCCGGGCCTGATCCTTGGACTGGAACGGGGCGGAAGCTGCCACGGCATGGCGTTCAAACTTCACAAGGACCAGATCGAAGAAGAACTGGACGTGGTTTGGGCCCGCGAAATGCCGACCGGTTCCTACGTGCCTACCTGGGTGAAACTGCGCAGCGGCGACAAGGTCCTGCATGCCATCGCCTTCGTCATTTGCCGCGACCAGCCGCGTTACGCCTGCAAGATTCCGATCGAGACGGTTGCCCGAAGCATCGCGACCGCCGAAGGTCCGCTTGGAACCTGTTCGGATTATCTTTTCAACACCGTCGACGCCTTGGACAAGATGAACGTTCCCGACAGATACCTGCACAAAGTGCGTAATCGTGTTCACGCGCTGCAACGGGAACAAAATGGAAGTTCTGACGGAAAATAAGACACAAAACAGCGCATAGCGGTACAATAGTAATATATTATTGCGCTTCGAAGCCAAGAAAGTATCACGAGTGTTGCAGGCATCCCCATCATTCTTTATGAGCATTACATAAGGCGGTGTGACCAAATGGTCACAATTGCTATATAACAAGTGCGTTTGGGAGAGTAGGGATTATGCCGCGGCCTCGCAGTTTTGACGAGATGGCCGTTCTTAGGACTGTCATGCTTTTGTTTTGGCAGGGGGGTTTCTGTGCGACCTCCATGGATGAAATCGAGAGCAAGACGGGGGTCCTGAAGCCCAGCCTGTATCGTTGTTTTGGAAAAAAAGAAGAGCTCTTCCTGAAATCGTACGACTTGTACGAGAGCGAATTGCTGGGTCCGCTGCTGGCGCGGCTGGAGGAAGGCGACGGCCTGACGGGCATCAAGAATTTCTACCAACACCTCGTCACCCGGCTGAACGACGACAGCTACCCGAAATCCTGTTTTTCCGTCCGCATCGCGAGCGAGTCCCCGCCGGTGGAGAGCATTCGGCGCCGTGTCTCCGCGACCGCCGCGGTGGTCGAAGATCAATTGTACAAGACGGTCCGCCGGGGCCAGTTGGACGGGTCCATCACCAGCGGACTGGATCCGCGCGCAACGGCCAGGATGCTGATGAGCGCGCTGTTCGGCATCACCACGCTGGATGCCGTTTCCGACGATGGCGGCGTGCTGCGCGACGCCAGCACCATGTTAACGTCAATTTTAAGTGCCGGTGAGATCAAGGCAGCGTAAAACAGGGCAAATACCGGTCCGCTTCCGAAATTTCGCCCCGAAAGGCGTTGAAAGCCGGCCGGCCAATCTCACATCCTGCGGTGGAGAGCCCCATGTTCGGCAGTTTCAAGAAATCGTCATCCGATAACAGCAACGCGGAGTCCCGGACGGACAAGGTCGTCAAGAGCGACAGTGAATGGCGGGACCAGCTGACGCCGGAACAATACAAGATCACCCGTAAACACGGCACCGAACGCGCCTTCACGGGCCAGTATTGGGACAACAAGGAAGCGGGAACCTATCACTGCATCTGCTGCGGGCAGCCGCTTTTCCGATCCGAAACGAAATACGAGTCCGGCACCGGCTGGCCCAGCTTCTTTGCCCCGGTAGACGAAAGTGCCGTCACCGATAAGGACGATTTCAGTTTCCTCATGCGCCGAACCGAAACATTGTGCAGCCGGTGCGACGCCCATTTGGGACATGTCTTCCCCGATGGCCCGGCACCGACTGGCCTGCGGTATTGCATGAATTCCGCGGCCCTGGACTTCAAAAAAGACGACTAGGGAGCGGCCCCCGGCGAGGCGCGCCGCCCCGAGCTGACCGAGGGAAAGCGATGGCCCTGAACCGCCAGCAGCGACGCGCAAACGCCAAAGGGAAGCAGCAACCCAATTCCCCGGAAATCCAAGCCGTTCTGGACGCCGCGCTCGCCCATCAGCAGAAGGGCGAATTCGCGGATTCCGAACGGATGATCCGCCGTGTCCTGGAGGCGTCGCCGGGAAACCCCGACGCCCTGCACCTTCGCGGTGCGCTTGCCTATCAGACGGGAAATCTTCAACTCGCCCTCGACAGCTTGTCCATGGCGGCCGCGAAAGCCCCCAAGGCCGGGAACATTCTGGCGACGCTGGCGCTCGCCCAGGACGCTGCCGGGTTGAAGGATATCGCGGAACGGTCCTACCGCAAGGCGCAGCGCATGGAACCGCGCAACGCCGAAATCCGGAACAATCTGGGCGCGCTTCTGAAGTCCCAAGGCAAGGTGAAGGAGGCGGTGCGCCAGTTCCGGGACGCCCTGAAACTCGACCCCAACTACACGCAGGCCCTGATCAATCTGGGCGGCACCTTGTTCCGGGAGGGTGAGGCGGAGGAAGCCGAAGACCTGTTCCGGCACGCGCTGGTTCGGGAGCCCGACAACCCGGATGTCGCGACGGACCTCGCCGTCATCCTGCAGCACAACGACAAGAAAGCGGAAGCCGAAGACCTCTTCACATCGGCGCTCGCCGCCCAGCCCGACAATGTTCCCGCGCTGATCAATCTGGCGTCCCTGCATTTCCAGAACGGCAACTATACGGCAGGGGAGGCGATTGCGCGCGAGGCCGTTCGGCTGATGCCCGGCCACCATGCAGCCCACAACAATCTTGGCAACAACCTGCTCGGCCAGCAACGCTACGCGGAGGCCGAGGAGGCCTTTCAGAAGGCCCGCAGCCTTTTGCCCAACGGCTCGGAAGCGGTTGGCAATCTGGGGCACCTCAAGATGCGCACGGGGAATCCCGAACAGGCGGAGGATTTCTTCCGGCAGGCGCTCGGCGCCGCGAAAGACGGCGCCCGACACGCCTTCGGCCTGTCGCTTGCGCTTTTCGCTCAAGCCGATGCGAAGGGGGGAGACCTGACCGAAGCCTGGCGGCACTACGATGCCGGGTTTGATTGCGGGGAAAGGCGGCCGGACCGCCGCAAGACCGCTACACCCTGGAGAGGCGAGCCGCTGGCCGGCAAGAGAATGCTGCTCTGGCCGGAACAGGGAATTGGCGACGAGATCCGGTTCGCCGAATGCCTGCCGGGCTTCCTGGACGCGTTGGCGACGCAAAGCGAGCCCGGCCGCGCGGTCGTCATCGAATGCGATCCGCGGCTCGTCCCCGCCTTCAAGCGGGCGTTCGGGTGGAACACAGGCGTGACCGTGGCCCCCGCCATGTCCACCGCGATCAGCGGCATCGACTATCAGCTTTCCTTGGGTCAGGCCGCCGCCAGGATGCGCCCGGCATTGGATGCTTTTCCGAACCGGCCCGCCTTCCTGTCCGCCGACGAAGCCCTTGCAGGAAAATGGCGGGAGCGGTTGGACGCCCTGGGCCCGAAACCCAAGATCGGGATTTCCTGGCGCAGCGGCCTTCAGACCGCCCGTCGTGCGGAGACGCTGTCCGGTTTGGATCAATGGCACGCCCTGGTTCAGGCCGTTCCGGCCGAATTCGTCGCCCTGCAATACGGCGACATCGATACCGAACTGGCACGCCTCGCCCAGGAAACCGGCGTCAGTCTTCATCGTTGGGACGATTTGGACCTGCGGGAAGATATCGACGATGTCCTGGCCCTCTTGAGCGAATTGGATGCGGTCATCACGGCCCCCACCTCGTTGATGGACATGGCGGGATCCGTCGGGGCACGGACCTTCACCGTGATGCCCGAAAAGGAGTGGGTAATGCTGGGGACCGACCGGCACCCCTGGTACCCGTCGATCCGCGTCGCGACGCGCGGCATAGGCGAGGACTGGCACAATCCCTTGGCCGTCATCGCCGACGAAGTGCGGGAAATCGTCTGCCGGGATGCAGGCCTGGACTGAATTCGGTGGACAACCGCCACCGGTGTTACAGATTTGTTAAAATCCGCAAATCTGCTTATGAAGACACATGATTTCTAGAACCAAGCTTGGCGATCTGATATTTCCGGCAAAAACCGTGAAGCAGGTGGCCGTTCTTCCATTCGTCATTATTGGGGATGAAGCAAGGATCCTGCTTCTGACATCGCGCCGTCGCGGCCGGTGGATCTTGCCCAAGGGCTGGCCGGAGAACGGCGTGCCTTTCACGGCGTCCGCAATGACGGAAGCGCTGGAGGAAGCTGGCCTGGCTGGTCAGGTCGCGGACCGCGCCATCGGGTCCTACACCTACAAGAAGCAGATGAAAGGCGGCTACGAGGTAACCTCCCATGTGTCGGTCTATCCGATGCTGGTCAGCCACCATTTTCTCGATTGGCCCGAGAAGGATCAGCGCGAGTTCCGCTGGGTCAGCCTGAAAAAGGCCTCTAAACTGCTCGACGACCCGGCCGCGGGCGCGCTTGTCGGTTCCTTCCGCGCCCTGACGCCGGACCAGATCCTTGCGTATTTCGATGCCGCGGAAGACGCCACCGGCGCGGCGCCCGCCCCGTCATTCGTCAGGACTCTCGCCAGCATGGTCGGTCTTTAGGGACTTGCCTGCCGTGAGCCTCTCCATGCCGATAGCGATTTCCCGCCACACCGATGACAGGGTCTGACATGTCCGCGGACGCCGAACAGCAACAGGCACGGGGCAAGTCGGAATCCGGCCCCCGGAAAGGCAGCCTGGACAAGGACCTCGAGAAGCTGACGCATATCGAGGCCGCCACGCGGTCGCTGAGTTCCGGCATGGCGCCGCCGGTCCTGGCGGGACTGTTCCTCGTTTTGTCGGGTACGCTCGCGCTTCTCTATACGGGTGTCGGCACCAACAATGTCCTGATCGTGATCGCGGCCGTCATCGGCGGTTACATGGCCCTCAACATCGGCGCCAACGATGTGGCGAACAATGTCGGGCCGGCCGTCGGCGCGCGGGCCTTGTCTCTTGTCGGCGCCCTGGTCATCGCCGCCGTGTTCGAATCCGCCGGCGCCTTGCTGGCCGGCGGCGATGTGGTCTCCACCATCTCCAAGGGCATCATCGATCCCGCTCAGGTTCCGGACAGCGAGACCTTCATTTGGGCGATGATGGCGGCCCTCGCCGCCTCGGCGATGTGGGTGAACCTGGCGACCGTCCTCGGCGCGCCGGTCTCGACGACGCATTCCGTCGTTGGCGGCGTGATGGGCGCGGGGATTGCCGCCGTCGGCTTCAGCCTGGTCAACTGGCCGACCATGGGGGCGATCGCCGCCAGCTGGGTCGTCTCGCCCTTGCTCGGCGGGTTCATCGCCGCCCTGTTCCTGGCCTTCATCAAGCTGAACCTGATCTATGTTCCCGACAAGATCGCCGCTGCGCGGAAATGGATTCCGCTGCTGGTCGCGGTCATGGCCGGCGCATTCTCCTGCTATCTCGCGATCAAGGGGTTCAAGCGGATCTGGAAGCCCGATGGGATGACGGTCGCCGCGGTCACCGCGGTCGCCTTCGCGGCGACCTGGGCCATCATGAATCCCCTTATCCGTCGGCAGTCGGAAGGGATGGAGAACCGGAACCAATCCCTTCGCCGGCTTTTCCGGATTCCCTTGATCTGCGCCGCCGCCCTTCTGTCCTTCGCGCATGGCGCGAACGACGTGGCGAATGCGATCGGGCCCCTGGCCGCGATCCTGCACGCCGCCCAATCCGGGGACGTCGCATCCAAGGTCGCCATTCCGCTTTGGGTGATGCTGATCGGCGCTTTCGGCATCAGTCTCGGCCTGTTCCTGTACGGCCCGCGCCTGATCCGCATGGTCGGCGTGCGGATCACGAAGATGAACCCGATGCGCGCCTATTGCGTGGCCCTGTCCGCCGCCTTGACCGTGATCGTGGCATCCTGGCTGGGCCTGCCCGTCAGCTCCACGCATATCGCTGTCGGCGCGGTTTTCGGGATCGGGTTTTTCCGGGAATATTTCAGTGGAAAAAGCAGCCGGCGGAAGGCTCTGGTCCGCCGCTCCGTCTCAGATTCCAGCGCAAATTCCGGTACGGATGAAGAAGACTTTGTCTCCACCGCCGAACTGTCCCGCCGGAAACTGGTGCGCCGGTCCCACTTCCTGACCATCGTCGCCGCCTGGGTCATCACCGTGCCGGCGACGGCGGCCATTTCGGCCCTTCTTTATCTGGCGATCAGGCTCGTCCTCTAGACCGTGATGACGTTAAGTGCGGAACATTTCCAGGTTCAGATCCAGCATCTCGCCCATCCAGACCGCATGCGCCGTATGGTCGATAAGGTCGTCGCCGGTTTCCGGATGGATCAAGACCGTAAGCCCGTCCCGGTTCAGAGCCAGCCAGGAAAGCATTTCGCCCAACAGGTCCGGCGTGAAGGCGATCTGGTAGCTCCATCGCGGATGCGGCCCGACCAGGCGTTCGTGCCAGCGTCCCATCCGGATATCGAACCTTTCCGCGACCTCGTTGCGGACCCGTTCCGCCACCGGCGCGGTCGCCGTATCGAAATAGACATGGGCATGCCACCCTTGAATGCCGTCGATACGCTTCGTCGGCGTTTTGATATCTTCTGCGGTCAAGTCAGCATTTCCTTTCCATTTCGTCGGTGTTCACCCGCCTAAAGCAACGTTACACTCCGCCCCCCGCAATGGGAAACCGCTTGCCGCCCTTGAGTCGCGGACTAGATGCGGCAATGGCATTCAAAATTTCGTACGGAAGATGGCGATGACAGTCTACGGCAACGTTCTGCAGATGATCGGCAACACGCCGATGGTCGAAGTCACAAAACTCGACACCGGACCGTGCCGGCTGTTCCTGAAACTGGAAAGCCAGAACCCGGGCGGATCGATCAAGGACCGCATCGCGCTTTCGATGATCGAAGCGGCGGAGAAGGACGGGCGGTTGAAGCCCGGCGGCACGATCGTCGAAGCGACGGCCGGCAATACGGGCCTGGGCCTTGCCCTGGTCGCCGCGCAAAAGGGTTACAAGCTCATCCTCATCATTCCCGACAAGATGAGCCTGGATAAGATCTATCACCTGAAGGCGCTGGGAACGCAGATCGTGATGACGCGTTCCGACGTCGGCAAGGGCCATCCGGAATACTATCAGGACATGGCCGAACGGATGACGGCGGAGATCCCCGGCGCCTTCTGGGTCAACCAATTCGCCAATCCCGCGAATCCGCAGGCCCATATTCAAACGACCGGCCCGGAGATCTGGGAACAGATGGACCATGACGTCGACGCCGTCGTCGCGGGGGTCGGGTCCGGCGGCACGATCAGCGGCCTGGGCCGGTATTTCAGGACGGTCCAGCCCAACCTTCGCATGGTGGTCGCCGACCCGGTCGGGTCGATCGTCGGACATGCGGTCCAGACCGGCGAGATTTCCACCGATGTCGGGTCCTGGCTGGTAGAAGGAATCGGGGAGGATTTCATTCCCCCGAACTGCGACCTGTCGGTCATCGACGACGCCGTCTATGCCTCCGACAAGGAAGCCTTCGCCGCCGCCCGAGAATTGCTGGCGAAGGAAGGCATCCTGGGGGGCACCTCGACCGGCACCCTGCTGGCCGGGGCGCTGAAATGGTGCCGCGCGCAGACCGAGCCGAAGCGTGTCGTCACGTTCGTCTGCGATACGGGCAACAAATACCTGGCCAAGGCCTATAACGACGCCTGGATGATCGATAACGGCCTGCTCGACCGCGAACAGCATCACGATCTGCGCGACCTGATCACCCGGCGCGCGGACAAGGGCGATGTGGTCAGCGTGCGGCCCGAAGAGACGTTGAACGTCGCCTACGGCCGGATGCGGATGTTCGATGTTTCGCAACTGCCGATCCTGAACGACAAGGGTGAAATCGAGGGTCTGGTCGACGAATCCGACCTGCTTTTCGCCGTCCAGGAAAATCCCAGCCTGTTCAAGCAACCGGTCAAATCGATCATGACGGTGAAGCTGGAAACCGTGACGCCCGACACGCCGCTGGAGTCGCTGGTCCCCCTGTTCAAGAATGACAAGGTCGCGCTTGTGGTCGGCGACGGCACCTTCTATGGACTGATCACCAAGATCGACTACATCAATGCGATGCGCCGGCGCGCCTCCTAGCGCCGAGCGCCTTGGAAGCCGCAAAGAATCGAAGAAAAAAGGACCCCGCCATGCAGCGCCCCCTTCCCCGCAACCGTCAGGGTCTGTCGACCCGCGCCATCCATGCCGGGCAGGAGCCCGACCCGACGACCGGCGCGATCATGACGCCGATCTACGCGACGTCGACCTATGTTCAGGAAAGCCCCGGCGTTCATAAGGGATACGAATATTCCCGCAGCCAGAACCCGACCCGCATGGCGTTCGAGCGCTGCGTCGCCGACCTGGAGAACGGGTCCAGCGGCTATGCCTTCGCCAGCGGCCTGGCCGGCATGGGCACGGTCCTGGAATGCCTGGACAGCGGCGCGCATGTCGTCGCCATGGACGATCTATACGGCGGCAGCTACCGCCTGTTCGAGAATGTCCGCAAACGGTCGGCCGGGCTGGACTTCACCTTCACAGATTTGAGCGACCCGGCGAACCTGGAAGCCGCGATCCGTCCCGAGACCAAGATGGTCTGGGTGGAATCGCCGACCAATCCGCTGCTGAAGCTGGTCGACCTTGCCGCGATTGCGGAGATCGCCAAAAAGCATGGACTGATCGCCGTTTGCGACAACACCTTCGCGTCGCCCATCGTCCAGAACCCGCTGGATCACGGATTCGACATCGTGCTGCACAGCGCGACCAAGTATCTCAACGGTCACTCGGACATGGTCGGCGGCATCGTCGTCCTGGCCGAAAATCCGGAACTGCAGCAGCAGATGGCCTATCTGCACAACGCGGTCGGCAGCATTCTGGGGCCGTTCGACAGTTTCCTGGCCCTGCGCGGTTTGAAGACGCTGGGCATTCGCATGGAACGCCATTGCGAGAGCGCGCTTGCGGTCGCGAAATTCCTGGAGGCCCATGACAAGGTCGAACGCGTCATCTATCCGGGCCTGGAAAGCCATCCGCAGCACGCCTTGGCGAAACGGCAGATGACCGGCGGTTTCGGCGGCATCGTGACGGCGATCCTGAAAGGCGGCCTGGACGAATCCCGGCGCTTCCTGGAACAGACGAAACTGTTCGCCTTGGCCGAGAGCCTGGGTGGGGTCGAAAGCCTGATCGAACATCCCGCCATCATGACCCATGCCTCCATCCCGCCAGAAATCCGCGCCGAGCTGGGCATCAGCGACAGCCTCGTGCGCCTGTCGGTCGGGGTCGAGAATATCGAGGACCTGCTGGCCGAACTGGAATCGGCGCTCGCCGCCGTTTGACCTTCCCGTCCGCCGGGCCGGGTCAGGAACCCGCCGCCGCCTTCGCGGCGGCGCGGAGCCTAGCCCTGCGCCCGAAAAGGGCGAGCCCGGCCGAAGTGAACATCGGCGCGACGATCGCCAGGGTCCAGGCCTGCATGGACGTGACGTGCTGGGCGCTCAGATACAGCACCGTGCAGAAGGTTATATAGTTGATCATCGTCAGGCGCGCCGACTGAATGGTCGCCGCCGCGAAGGTGGCGCCGAACAGCCGCGTCATCATCCACATGGTGGCGCAAATCGTGGTCGGGAAGGCAAAGGCCATTCCGGCGATATAGGGGCCCACGATATTTGCCAGCGTCGCCGCCGTGGCGACGATCAGCCCCCCGACGATCGCCCTGCCGACCATGAAGCGGAAAGGGACGCGCGCGAATTTCGGCGCGCTGTGAAAATCGAACTGCCGTGAAAAGACGACGGCGACCGCCGCGCCCCCGGCCGTCAGCAGAAAGGCCGCCGGCAAGGTCAGTTCGATCTGCGCGATGATCCATGCGCCGACCGACCAGGAAGCGATCCCGGCGAGGACCGGCAGGACGAACCCGCCCCACCTGCTGGCCACGTGAACATAGGCCGGGATGAACATGAAGACGGCCCCCGTTCCGGCAAGGCTGGGCAAGGCGCCCGCCGCCATGAAACGGGGTTCCTCGGTCAGGGCGAGGAAGAAGTAGCCGGGGCCGGCATTCATCGGGAAGGCCATCACGATACTGGCCATGAAGGGACCAAGGCGCTCGCCGACCTTGGAAACCAGCAGAAGCACGACGGCGGTCACCGCGGCCTTCCAGACGACTCCGAATACTACCGGGGCGATCTCTTCCATGGGTCAGGCTTTCCCCGCCATCATGCGCCCGTCCTGGCTTGTTTCAGCCGCTGCGACGCCACCAGAAACCACAGATAAGCGGTTAGCTGAATGGCCAGGAAGGAACCCAGTGCGGCGCGATAGGCCTCCGGCAGATATCCGCCGGCCGCGGTTGCTGGCCATTGATCGATGATCAGACCGATGCCGTACTGCGTCAGAAAGACCGACAGGAACGTCAGAAGATTCAGGGCCGTATTCGCCCGCCCCGCCAATTCTATCGGAAAATGACGCGACAGATGCGCGTAGGCGAGGTTTCCGACATTGCCGGTAAAACCGAAAACCAGCCACGGCCAGATCGAATGCGGCAGCAATTCGAAGACGATCATGACCTGCGCGCCGTAATACAGCAGAAGAATTCCCCCCATCATCTGCAGGGCGGAGATGCCCCGGCGGCGCAGGAAATCCGACACCGCGCCGATGAGGATGAACCCCGCCGTCATCGCCACGGCGAGACCCAGCAGCCCGCCAGCGACTGCGCCGCGGTCGAAGCCGGCGATGTCGCGCAGCCAAGGCCCGGCCCACAGGCTTTGGATCGCCATGCTGGCGGCCAGACTGGCCGCGGCGACCGGCGCGACCCGCCAGAACAAGGGATCGCCGTAGACGCTGCCGAGGCCGCGAAGCTGATCCGCGAGTGTCTGCGTCTTCGCCACGGTGTCCCGTTCCGGTACGATGAGAAAAATAATGCCTGAGGCAATGACGGTCACCCCGCTCAGGATCAGAAAAATACCGCGCCAATCGGTGAATTGCAGGGCTGCCTCGGTCGGCGCGGTGGCGGCGATCGCGCCCAAACCGCCCATCCCCAGGAAGCAACCGTTCACCATTGCCCAGCGGTCGCTTGGGAACCAGAGGGTGATCGCCTTGAAGGACGCCATCAAACCGCCGGCGACGCCCAAGCCGATCAGCGCGCGTCCGAGCAGAAGCGGTTCAAGCGCGTTTCCGAATGAGAAGACGGCGGCCCCCACCGCGCCGCTCAACAGCAGGACGGATTGCACACGCCGCGGGCCGAACCTGTCCAACAACAGGCCGAGCGGCAACTGGAATGCGGCGAATGTCAGAAAATAGGCTGAGGTCAGCAATCCCAGATCGGCAGCGGTCAACCCGATCTCGGAAACCAGTTGCGGCGCGATCACCGCGTTGATCGACCGGAACAGGTAGGACAGGAAATACCCGCCCGCAAAGGGGATGAAGACGGTCAACACCGCCCGCAATACAGATACCCCTTCGGCCATGCGGGTATCACGCGCCGCGGCCGCCGTGGTTGTCTTAGGCATTTCTTCCCACCTTTATTATTGCCCGTGCCATACCCTCTAAGCGACGACCCGGCAATCTACCTGACGGGAAAGGAACAATTCCCCATACGGGCCAATCCCTGAAAACCCGCGGAAATCGGGGCATCCGTGACAATCGCACAACCGATCGTGTGCTCTTCCCCCTTTTCAACCGGGCAATGCCTGCTAGCGTGCAGTGCCGCAGGGCGAAGAGAGCGCAGGCACCCGGCCTGACCGGCCAATCGAGAGACAAGAACGAGATAACAATGCCGTTTGATTTTGACGAACTGATCGATCGCCGGGGCACTCATTCGGCGAAGTGGGACGCTATCGGGAATGTGGTGAAGGACCCCGCGCCGGATATGATCCCGATGTGGGTGGCGGATATGGATTTCCGGGCGGCGCCGGCGGTGAACGAGGCCATCCGGGATTTGGCCGGCCACGGCGTTCACGGCTATTTCGGAGATGACGGCGGATACAAGGATGCGCTCAGCAATTGGCTGGAAAAGCGGCATGGCTGGATGCCCGACCCGGAATGGATGACGCACAGCCCCGGCATCGTCTCCGCCTTGGGGCTGGCCATTCAGGCCTATTCCGGGCCCGAGGACGGCGTGGTCGTCTTCTCCCCCGTCTATCACATGTTCGCCCATATGGTCCGCGCCAACGGCCGCCGCTTGATCGAAAGCCCGTTGAAGCAAATTCAAGGCCGGTACGAGATGGACTTGGACGGGCTGAAAGCCCTGATCGACAGAAACACGAAACTGGTCCTGCTGTGCTCACCCCACAATCCCGGCGGCCGTGTCTGGTCGGCGGAGGAATTGACGGCGCTGGCGGATTTCTGCCTGGCGAACGATCTGATCCTGATTTCCGACGAAATTCACCAGGACCTCGTCTTCGACGGCAGCAGCCATCACGTCACGGCGAAAGTGGCACCGCAGATCGCCGACCGTCTGGTCACCTGTGTCGCCGGCACCAAGACTTTCAACATTGCCGGCGCGCTGACCGGCACCGCCATCATCTCAAACCCCGAAATGCGGGACGCGTTCCGCGCCCGCAAGATGGCCGCCGGTCTGGCGGCCAACAATCGGTTCGGCATGGTGGTCTGCGAAGCCGCCTACACGCATGGTGAGGCCTGGTTGGACGCGCTGCTGCCATACCTGCAGGCCAACCGGGACCATTTCGACGCCGTGGTGGCGGAGCGGCTTCCCGGCGTGCGGTCGATGCGCTTGGAGGCGACCTATCTGGCCTGGTTGGATTTCGGCGGCACGGGCCTGACCCAGGACGAGATTTACGAGCGGATAGAACGCAAGGCGCGGATCGCCATAAACCGGGGCGACCGGTTCGGCGCCGGCGGGGAGAAATGGGTGCGTTTCAATTTCGCCTGTCCGCGCGCCCGGCTGGACGAGGGCCTGGACCGACTGACCGCCGCCTTCTCCTGAAACACCTGGCGACACACGAAAACACCGCCGGTCACGAACCGGCGGTGTTTCATCAACCGGGCCAAGAACAGGTTTATTCGGCCGCCTGCCGGCCCAGGGC
>Ga0070727_10003813_pt1 | contig 13304 bp, 7 predicted proteins | sample tdAd472_FD_66722 | JGI IMG/M metagenome (GOLD analysis project Ga0070727, IMG submission 66722) | Marine sediment microbial communities from the Atlantic coast under amendment with organic carbon and nitrate - tdAd47.2 | ecosystem: Environmental > Aquatic > Marine > Coastal > Sediment | place... | reverse complement strand
GGCACGTGACGTCCGGTCCCGATGATGGTCACTCCGCTCATGCGAGGACCTCGCCTTGCCACAGTGCTTCGGGGCCGCTTCGCTGACGCACGAGTCGCGAGCGCGATCCATCGACGAGGACTTCGGGCGGCAGGGGGCGTGCGTTGTACATGCTCTGCATCTCCCGTCCGTACGCGCCGGCTCCGCGGATGGCAAGCAAGTCACCCTGCCTTACTTCGGGCAAGGGGCGGTCCTTCGCGACGAAATCACCCGATTCGCACACGGGTCCAACGACGTCGACCGGGACGAGATCGGCGTTCGGGTCGGGCTCCACGATCGGCATTATCGCGTGGTACGCGCCATACAGCGCAGGGCGAATGAGCTCGGTCATGGCCGCGTCTACAATTACAAAGCGGCGGTCGCCCTGCGTCTTGGTGTACAGAACGCGTGTCAAGAGAACGCCTGCGTCGCCAACGAGCGCGCGCCCCGGTTCGGTGATGATTTCGATCTCGGGGCGCAGCATGCCGGAGTCTTCCAGGCCTTCTCGGATCGCGCGGCCAAACGTGTCGGGGGGCGGGTACGCGTCGACTTCCTGCCCGTAGTGCATCGGCCAACCGCCGCCCACATCGATGGCGTGCAGTGTTGCTCCTTGGTCGATGCAGCGCTTCGCGAACCTACCGAGGATTTCGATCGCATCGCGGAGCGGTTGTGGAGACGCAAGCTGCGAGCCGATGTGACACGCGACCGCCTCGAGCTCCAAGTGCGGGCTCTTCAAGATTCGCGGCACGATCGACTCGGCGACGGGAATCGCCAGACCGAACTTCGACTCGCGAAGACCCGTTGCAATGTAGGGGTGCGTCTTCGCGTCCACGTCGGGGTTGACGCGCAAACCGATGGCCAGCGGACGCCCGAGCTCCTTCGCCACGCTTTCCACGACATCGAGCTCCTGAATGTTTTCGACGTGCAACGCGCGAATCCCGGCCTCGGCCGCCGCCACGATCTCTTCACGACGCTTGCCGACTCCGCTGTACACGATGCGCTCGGGCGGAAACCCAGCCTTGAGTGCGCGCTGCATCTCGCCAGCCGAGACGATATCGGCGCCGCACCCTTGCGAGGCGAGTCGCGCGAGCACGGACAGGTTGCCGTTGGCCTTGACGGCGTACGCGATCAGGTGCGGGGCGAAGGCCAGCGCCTCGTCGATCGAGCGATAGGCGTCGTCGATCGCCGCACCCGAATACACGAACGCAGGCGTGTCGACCTCCGCCGCGATCGACTCGAGCGGAACCTCTTCGCACACGAGCGTACCGTCTCGGTACGAGAACCAGGGCGATTCCGGGATGTGCACGTTGGACATGACCGTCCCCTAAGCGTCCCGCCGCGCCTGCAGTCGACCCCGCAACTCAGCAATGGCGTCTGACACGCGCCCACGGGCTGGCCCACCGACGACGTCGCGCCGCTCGACGGCGGTTTCCATGTGCAGGGCCTGAAAGATCGTATCGTCGAATGCAGCATGGGCGGCCTGATACGCCTCGAGTGGCAGCTCGAAGAGGGTCTTGCCTTCCTGAATGGCCCGGTGGACGAGCTTGCCCGCGATGTGATGGGCGTCCCGGAAGGGGACGCCGCGCAAGGCCAGCCAGTCCGCGACCTCGGTTGCGTCGAGGAAGCCGGCTTGGAGCGCAGCGGCCATTCGCTCCTTGTCGAAAGTCGCCGAGCCGATGGCGCCGCTGAGCACCGCCAAGCAGTCCTGGACGGTGTCGAACGCCTCGAACACCGGCGCCTTGTCCTCTTGAAGGTCCCGGTTGTAAGCGAGCGGCAGGCCCTTGAGCATGACCAACAGGTTGACGAGGGAACCGACGACCCGTCCGGTCTTGCCACGCACCAGCTCGGGCATGTCCGGGTTCTTCTTTTGAGGCATGATCGACGAGCCCGTGGTGAAGGCGTCGCTCATCTGCATGAAGGCGAATTCCTGGCTCGACCAAAGGACGAGCTCCTCCGCGATCCGCGACAAGTGCACGGAGCAAATCGCGAGCGCGCCCACCGACTCGAGGAGGAAGTCTCTACTGCTGACCGCGTCGAGCGAGTTTCGCATGGGTCGCTCGAAGCCAAGTGCGCTGGCGGTCGCCTCCCGGTCGATGGAAAACGTCGTGCCCGCGAGAGCCGCGGCGCCGAGCGGAGATTCATTCATGCGCTTGGCCGCGTCGACGAGGCGGCCTCGATCCCGCTCGAGCATCTCGGCCCAAGCCAGCAGGTGATGGGCCAACCGGATGGGCTGCGCCCGCTGGAGGTGAGTGTAACCCGGCATCAGGAAGTCGATGTGCCCGTCGGCCTTGTCGACCAGAACTTCGAGAAACCCGTCGATGTCGGCCACGACCGACCCGCATGCCTGCCGCGTCCACAGCCGCATGTCGGTTGCAACTTGGTCGTTTCGGCTTCGCCCGGTGTGAAGGCGTCCCCCGGCTTCGCCGATCGCGCTGGTCAACGCAGCCTCGATGTTCATGTGGACGTCTTCTTTGCTTTCGTCCCAATCGAAGTCGCCGCGTTCGATCGATGCGCGGATGTTCGTCAGGCCGGCGACGATCTGGTCGGCGTCAGCGGTCGACAGGATCTTCCGGTCGGCCAGCATGCGTACGTGCGCGATCGAGCCATCGATGTCCTGCGGCCACAGGCGTTCATCGACATCCACGCTTGCGCTGAATCTAGCTGCGATCGCGTCCAGTTCCTTTTCGAACCGGCCGCCCCATGCCTTGTCACTCATCGTTCGTTCTCCGCTATTGCTGCATCGGCACCCGCAGGTCTACACGGCGAAGCAGGCGGGAGCCAGCCCGAAGCGTCCATGCCTCGGTCGCGGTGCCGCATAGTGCAGCGATGACGGGCGTCATCCAACCGAATGCAATGCCGAGCACGACCATGGAAAGGGTCAAGCCGCAGGAGCCTATGCTGCGCCACGTCGCCCTCCGGACTGCCCGAGCAACCCATAGGGCGCCCGCCGCGTCGCGGACGTCGTGACTCGCAATCACCACCCCGCGGTCCTCCAAGGCTGAGCCGACCAACCGGAGCGAGACGGGCACATCCGCTGCAGCCAGCACGGCGTCGTCTTCGCCTCCACGGCCTATCGTCGCGGTAATGCCGCCAGTTTCGCGGAGCGCCCTTACTTCGGCTACGCGCTCGTGCGGAAGGAGAGGGGCTTTGACGCTTGGAGCGCCCAGATGTGCCGCGATCCGTTCGACGGTGCGCCGGTCGTCTCCCGAGAGGATCACGACCTCGCAGGGCAGGTCAACGATGCGCTGGATGGCGTCTCGCGCGCCGACGTGGGTCGGGTCGAGAACGGCGATCAGCGCCTCGAGCCGGCCGTCGATAGCGATGAAGATGGGAGTCAGTCCCTCGTTCTCGATGTGGGCAGCATCGCTGTCGGCAGTGGCAACGCTGATGCCTTCGTCCAGCAGGAGCTGGCGTCGGCCGACTACGACGGGAATGCCGTGGGAGGTCACGGCGGTAACCCCGAGCCCCGCGTGCACGCGCTCCTTGCGCACTGTGACGAGGGCGTGGCCTTGCTCTTCGGCGTACCGCTGGATGGCAAGGGCGACGGGGTGGTCCTCGGCCGCTTTTTCAACGGCGGCGGCCAGGGCGAGAACCCGGTCGAGATCCGCGCTTCCGAGTGGGTGCGCCTGCTGAACCATGGGTTCGCCAGCGGTCAGGGCGCCTCGCAACAAGATGGCGGTCGTGCTCGTTCGCCCCGCGTCGCGAAGTGCCCGCGAGCTTCCAAAGAACATGCCTCTGCGCGCGGAGGCCAATGCGCCCGCGTCGAGGGGCATGTCGAGGGAGGCCAGCAGCCCGAGCACTGGGACCCCGAGTAACAGGGCCGCCGCTCCCGCCGGCCCGGCCCACACCAGCGCCGCCACCGCGGCCGGGGCCAACAGCAGCCAGCTCCACTGCGTGACCGCAAAGCGCAGCCGGGATGCGGCGGCACGGTCTTGCCGTTTCCGCCGCCCGAGCTCGATTGCACGAACGATGCCGCGCTCCTGACCCGTCCGCCGAACGCGGATGGTGACGGCGCCTTCCAACATACGCGTGCCGGCGAGAATGAAGTCGCCCTCGGTGTACGGTCTCGAGTGTGCGGCCTTGGGGTAGCGCAACGCCAAGCCCGAGCCCTCTTCGATCACGCCATCGGCGGGGGCCAGCTCATCTTCCAGCACGACTACGAGGTCGCCTTGGCGCAGGCTTGCGGTTGGCACCTCTTCGTAGGCCAGCGGGTCGTCCGAAGGGATGCGCGCGTTCAGCGGCAAGGAGTCGCGAAGCGCGCGCGCCGCCGCGCGCAGGGACGAGGACAGGGAAGCGTGGATCCAATTGCGGATCGAGACCGCGATGGCTGCGACCGCGGCGCCGATGAGCGACCAGTGTTGCGCCTCAGGGTCGGCGGTCAGGACGCCGGCGCCAGCGGCTAGCGCCAGACCGAGCGGCGCAATCACTCGGAGTGATGGGTTTGCTCTGATGGTCGTCAGCGGGATGCGGGCGTTGACCGCCGCACAAAGAACGACCAGAAACGCGGCCAGCCATCCGAGCTCGGGGCTTCGAGTCAGCAAGAGCAGGGCCAGCGCGATGAACGCGATGCCGGTGGCGACAATCGGGTCGTAGCCGCTTGCGCCGGCCCCGTCACCGTCGATAGCGTCGCCTGCGTCTCGGACCACGGTGGCTTCGCGCACCATGTCCGGAATCGACGGCCGCTCGACTCGGGGCCGCTCCGCGAGCCGACGCGCGGGGGCGTCGAAGTCGCGCTCGCCCCTGAGAAACCGCTCCCTGCACGCCTCGCTACAAATGAATCGAGTGCCGTCTTCGAGCCACAACACGCGCGCGGCGCGAAGCGGGTCCACATCCCGCCCGCAGGCAGGGCACGGCTGAGATGGAAGCTGTGGCCGAGCCGGGAGCATCTATCAACGCTCCTACGAGGAATCGACATCGGGTCAAGGACGCGGTAAGGGAAGCGCCCGGAGGTCAGATGACGACGCGTGTGGAAACCGATTCGATGGGCCCGATCGAGGTGCCGGCGGACAAGTACTACGGCGCACAGACCATGAGGTCACGCATGAACTTCCGAATCGGCGAAGAACGAATGCCGATCGAGATCGTCCACGCGTTCGGAATCCTCAAGAAAGCGGCCGCGCTCACCAACTACGAGCTCGACAACTTGGAGAAGGACGTGTGCGATTTGATCGTGCGCGCGGCCGATGAGGTCATCGAGGGCAAGCTCGACGACCACTTCCCGCTGGTGGTGTGGCAGACCGGTTCGGGAACGCAGTCGAATATGAACGTCAACGAGGTCATCTCAAACCGAGCAATCGAGCTTGCCGGCGGTGAAATGGGCAGCAAGGCGCCGGTTCACCCGAACGATCACGTCAACCGGTCGCAGTCCTCCAACGATACGTTCCCGACCGCCATGCACCTCGCTGCGGTCATTGCCGTGGAAGAGATGCTGCCGAAGGTTCGCGTGCTTCGCGACACCCTCGACGGCAAAGCGAAGGCTTTTGCCGGCATCGTGAAGATCGGCCGAACCCATCTTCAGGACGCAACCCCTCTGACGCTCGGGCAGGAAATCAGCGGGTGGGTCTCGCAAATCGATCACGGATTGGCGGCGGTCGAGGCGACCATGCCTCAGCTGCGCGAGCTGGCGTTGGGGGGAACGGCGGTTGGCACCGGCCTCAACACGCACCCGCAGTATGCGGACCGCGTGGCTGCGAAGATCTCAGAGCTCAGCGGCAAGGGTTTCGTGTCGGCGCCGAACAAGTTCGCGGCGCTCGCCGCGCACGATGCGTTCGTTGGCACGAGCGGTGCTCTCAAGCAGCTTGCGGTTGCGCTGATGAAGATTGCAAACGATGTCCGGTGGCTGTCGTCCGGGCCGCGGTCCGGCATCGGCGAGCTGCGCATTCCGGAAAACGAGCCCGGAAGCTCGATCATGCCCGGAAAAGTGAACCCGACGCAGTGCGAAGCGATGACGATGCTTTGCACGCAGGTCATGGGGAATGACGCGACGATTGGAATCGCGGGGTCGCAGGGCAATTTCGAGCTCAATGTGTACAAGCCGGTGATGGCCTACAACCTTCTGCAATCGCTTCGGCTGCTGGGCGATGGATGTCAGAGCTTCAACGACAATTGCGCCGTGGGCATCGAGCCGAACCTCGAAACGATCGACGACAAGCTTCGCCGTTCGCTCATGCTGGTGACCGCGTTGAACCCGCTCATCGGCTACGACAACGCGGCCAAGGTCGCCAAGCACGCGTACAAGAGCAACACGACTCTCCGAGAGGCGGCGATCGAGCTCGGCCTGCTGACCGGTGAGCAGTTCGACGAGGCCGTCCAACCCGAAGACATGGTGGGCCCTCTCAAGGTATGAGCGTCGAGATCAAACAGCATCAGCCCGGCCGGGACCTGAAGGACTTCATTCAGGTCGCCTTCGAGGTGTATGGAGACGATCCGGCGTGGGTGCCGCCGCTTCACATGGAGATCACCGACCGGCTGACCCCGAAGAAGAACCCCTTCTTCGAGCATGCCGAGGTTGCGCTGTTCACCGCGTGGAAGGACGGCAAGGCCGTCGGCCGGATCTCGGCGCAGATCGACCACGAGCATCTTCGCATCCACAAGGACGACGCCGGGTTCTTTGGTTTCTTCGACACGGTGGATGATCAAGAGGTGGCATCGGCGTTGGTCGCGGCCGCCGAGGAGTGGCTCGCGAGCCGCGGGATGACCGTGATGCGCGGCCCGTTCTCCCTGTCGATCAACGAAGAAACCGGGATGCTCGTCGAAGGTTTCGATTCGCCCCCGACGATCATGTCATCGCACCACAGGCCCTATCAGGGAGCACTCGCCGAGGGGGCGGGCCTTCAGAAGGTGAAGGACTGTTATGGGTGGAGACATGAAGGGGTGCCGGCGCCGCCGCGCGCCCAAAGGGCCTGGGAGACGATCAACAGCCTTCCGGAGGTGCGGTTCCGCTCGGTGAGCCCGCGCAAGCTCAAGAAGGAAGTCCGCGACATTCTCGATGTCTTCAACGATGCTTGGCGACACAACTGGGGTTTCGTTCCCGCGACGGACGCCGAAGCCAAGAAGATGGCAGCGGACTTACAGCTCATCCTCGACAAAGAGATCTCCTTTTTTGCGGAGATCGACGGACAGCCAGTCGCTATCTGCGTGTGCCTTCCGAACCTCAACGAAGCGATCTTCGACTTCAAGGGGAAGTTGAGCCCGATCACCATCGGGAAGCTGATCTGGCGCTTGAAGATTCGACGGCCGAAGTCGGCTCGGTTGATGTTGCTCGGTATTCGGACGGAGCTGCGTGGAAAGAAGCGCTACGCCCCGCTTGCCATGGCGGTCATTGCGGAGCTCGTGCGGCGCGGGCTGAAGCAAGGGTACGACTGGGCCGAGCTCGGTTGGACACTCGAAGACAACCGCCTGATGAACGCTGCCATTCGGAGCATGGGTTCGAAGATCTACAAGCGCTATCGACTGTTCGAGAAGCCCATCGGGGCCTAGCGCCGGATTTCCAACCGTTCGCCGTCGGTGTAGATGATGACCCCGCCATCGAGGTCGGTGCGGAAAACCTCCGCACCTGCTGCGCGAAGTCGTGCGACCACCAATCGGCTCGGATGGCCGTAGCGATTGCCGGCGCCGCTGCTGATCACCGCCAGGGAAGGGCGAACAGCGGCAAGAAATGCAGGGGATGTCGAGGTTCTCGAGCCGTGATGGGCCACCTTGAGGACGTCGGCGGGCTTCATGCGCCCCGTTCCTACGAGCAACCGTTCCGAGTCGCGTTCGAGATCCCCGGTAAGCAGGAAAGAGCGTTGGCCGAAGACGAGCCTCAGGGTGACCGAGTTGTCGTTGAGCCCGAGGGCCGGGTCGTATCGTGGACAGGGCCACAAGACCTCGAGATGCGCGTCTCCAAAGCGGGGGGTTCTCCCGCAGAGCTCGGGCGCGAACCGGACCCGGGTTCCGCGGGCCATGGCAGACGTCACGAGGCGGGCCATGATCCCGTCGCCCTCTTCGGTCAGCAGCTGCCCGTTGAGCCAGAGCTCGCCGATGTCAACCTCGCCGACCAGGTGCTGCAGGCCACCGTAGTGATCGGGGTGGCCGTGCGTGACGACAAACAGGTCGATCCGCGAACGGCGGCGGGCTTCGAGCAGGCCGCGGAGCTCGCGGACGGCGGGATGACGGCCTCCTTGCCCGGTGTCGATGAGCCCGAGTTGCCCGTTGGGGAAATCGATCAGCGTGGCGTCGCCTTGACCTACGTCGACGAACGACACGCGAAGGAGGCCGCGGGGTTGCTCGCGCGCGACGAGCGCAAGGTCCGCGCAGAGCCACATGAGCATCGCCGCGGCAACGATGGCAATACGCTGGCGCCATCTGCGGGCGACCAGCAAGAGCAAGCAACTGGTGAGCACGACGAGGCCTTGCACAACGTCGAGGGGTGGGAGACGCCGGGTGAGCGAGAGGGGCGCGAAGGTGTCGCAAAGAGAGAGCAGGACGTGGACGGCGACGGTCAGCGCAGCGCCTACCGGCTCGGCGGCTGTGGGGATCGACGCCGTCAGGGCGAAGATGTGGGCCAGGGGGATGACCACCCAACTGCCAAGCGGCAGAACGAGGATGTTGGTCAGCCACCCGATGAGCGGGACGCCTCCGAACCACCACCACACCATCGGCGCCGTAGCGACGAGCGTTCGCGCGCTGAGGGTCGCGGACGCGCGTAGACGCGGCCAGCGATCGGCTCGTGAACGACGTGGTGTGCTGAGGATGGCCGAGGTGGCGACGATCGAGAGCAGGAACGCTGGGCGCAATGCCATCGCGGGATCCGGGGCCGAGAGGATCAGGCCCGCTCCCGCAGTCACGGCCGGAGCAGAGGGGCGTCGGTCGATGACGACGAGCCACCAAGTGACCGCAGCCGTGATCGCGGCGCGCCACGCGCTAGGCGACCCACCCGCGAAGAGGGCGTGCATCAGGGTGAGCGGGATGGCGACGGCCGCAGCCAACCGCCGAGGGTCGAAGCCGATCGCCCATCCGCGGATCAGCCAGTGAAGCGACCGCACGAGCGTTCCACTGACCAACGCGATGTGGAGTCCCGACACGGCGAACAGATGTGCAAGGCCTACCGCCGCGATCGTTTGTCGCTGCGCATACTCGAGGGCGGCGCCGTCACCGAGAACTAGCGCTCTGGCCACCCCGGCCACGTCCTGTGGCAGCGCTTCGTTCATATGCGCCCGTATCCGAGCGCGGGCTTGCTCGATGGCCGCCGCCCATCGAGCGACCTGGACGATCTCGGGACCCTTGGCTTCACTCCACCGCGCCCAGCACCCACCGCCTCTCGGCGGTGAGAGCTTTGGATGGGGCGAGGGGTTGTGGAGCTCGGTCCGAGGGCGGAGCTCCGCATCCATAGTCACGATGCTTCCGGGTGGGGGCGCGCCTGCACCGCCAACCCGGGCGGTGAGTCCAAGGCCGGCGGGCACGCGCTGCCTCGACTCCGAGAGGCGTCCGTCGAGAACCCGCAATCGGAGACGTGCGCCACCCCATCCGTGACGCACGGATTCAACACGCGCAGTCAGCCGCGCTTCCCCGCGAACGGAACACGGCACGGGCGCTGCCTGTCCGACACCGAGGCCGCAGCACAATGCGAGAAGCGAAAGCGGTGCGCTCCAGAGACGGGCGCCGAGCTCGCCGCCGTGTGCTGTGATGGCCAGCGCACCGATGAACCCCACGCCGGTCAGCAGCAGCCCTGCCTCGGGCTGCCATTGCGCGCCGATGAACAGGCCGCTCAGCCACGCCGCTGCGATCCACGGAAGCACCCAGCTCCGCCCAGCAAAGCGCGTGCCTGCCGTTAAACACTGCTAAGACGGCTCCGGGTCCTCGCTTGCGCTGGCGGCCGCTGGCGGAAAGGCGGAAGCCGCCACCAACGCCGACCGATAGAGATAGTGCCGCGCGTCGTTGCGCGGTTGCTCGCTCTTGGGTAAAGGCCCTTCTACGACGCCGCGCGCGTCTCAGAAGGGGCTCCGATGACGACGAAGTGGGTATACACCCTCGATGAGCTAGACCAAGCCGAGGCGTCGGTTGGCGGTGACTGGGATCGCGTGCGGGGTCTCCTCGGCGGCAAGGGCGCGAACCTCGCGGAGATGAACCGCCTCGGCGTTCCCGTTCCTCCGGGATTCACGATCACGACTGAGGCCTGTAACAACTACCTCGCCGGCGGGGGAGAGCTTCCGTCGGGGCTCTGGAAACAAGCGCTGGCGGCCCTTCGCACGATGGAGGCAAAGACCGGGAAACGATTCGGTGATCCGTCGAGCCCGCTGCTGGTGTCTTGCCGCTCTGGCGCGAAGTTCTCGATGCCGGGCATGATGGACACCGTCCTCGACATTGGCCTCAACGACGAGGTTACCGAGGGCATGATCAAGCTCACAGGGAACGAGCGTTTCGCGTTCGACTCCTACCGGAGGCTGATTCAGATGTTCGGCACCGTCGTTCTCGGCGTGCGGGACGAGCCGTTCGAAGACGTGCTCGCGAACTACCGGGATCGGCGCAGAGTCACCAGCGACGCGGACCTAACCGGGGATGACTTCCGCTCCATCGTCGGGGATTTCAAGGACATCGTGCGCCGGCATGCGCGCATCGAGTTTCCATCGAACGCCGAGGACCAGCTTCGGATGGCGACCGAGGCGGTGTTCGACAGCTGGAACGGCAAGCGAGCGCGCGACTATCGGCAGGCTGCCAACATTGCGCACGATCTCGGCACGGGAGTGAACGTCATCACGATGGTGTACGGCAACCTCGGCGAAGGGTCGGCAACCGGCGTCGCCATGTCGCGCAACGCGACCACCGGCGAGAACGCGCTCGAAGGCGATTACCTCACGAACGCCCAGGGCGAAGACGTCGTGGCGGGGACTCGGCCGACCAAGCCGCTCGAGCAGCTCAAGGGCGAAATGCCCGAAGTCTACGCTCAGTTCGAGGGGATCGCGCGGCGGCTAGAGCGCCACTATCGCGACATGCAGGATATGGAGTTCACCGTCGAGCGTGGCGAGCTATGGATTCTGCAGACGCGCACGGGCAAGCGGACGGCGCAGGCCGCGGTCCGAATCGCGGTGGAGCTTGCGGACGAGGTCCTGATCAGCCGTGAGGAGGCGGTATTGCGGGTCGCGCCGGAGCAGATCGAGTTCTTTCTGCATCCCCAGTTTTCGACGGCTTCGAAAGCGGGGCACAAGGTGATCGCACGCGGATTGAACGTGTCGCCAGGGGCTGCGACCGGCGTGGTCGCGTTTGATCCCGACCTAGCGGAGCGTTGGGCGAAAGAGAGTGGCCGCGACGTGCTGTTGGTGAGGCCCGAGACCAAGCCGGACGATGTGCACGGGATGCTCGCGGCAAGGGGCATTCTGACCTCGAGCGGCGGCCGCACGAGCCACGCCGCGCTCGTTGCCCGGCAGTTTGGCAAGCCCGCCGTCGTTGGCGCCTCGGCGCTCAGTATCGATCTCGGCGCACGCATCATGGCGGTCGGGGACCTCGAGATCAGCGAGGGCGAGTGGATTTCCGTCGACGGGACGACCGGTGAGGTGTTCACGGGTAAGCTCGAAACGGTCGTGCCGGACATGGAGGACGCGTGGCTCTCGCGCCTCATGGAGTGGGCTGACGAGTTCCGGCGCCTAGGCGTTCGCGCGAACGCCGACTATCCCGAGGATGCGGTGCGAGCCCGGAAGTACGGCGCCGAGGGCATCGGCTTGTGCCGTACCGAGCACATGTTCTTCCAGCCCGAGCGGCTCCCCACCGTGCAGCGGATGATCACGACCCGGTCGCCCGCCGAGCGGCGCGAGGCCGTCGACGCCCTGCTCCCGTTTCAGCGAGCCGACTTTGCCGGCCTCTTTCAGGCAATGGACGGTCTTCCCGTGATCATCCGGCTCATCGATCCGCCGCTCCACGAGTTCCTCCCGAGCTTCGAGGACCTGACGCGGGAGCTGGCCGACCTTCAGATCCGGATCACCAGCGCCCGGACCCTCGCCGAGGTCGAAGGTATCACGGCCAAGCTATCGGAAACACAGGCGATGCTCGACAGGGTCGGAGCGCTCAGAGAGCAGAATCCAATGTTGGGCCTGCGCGGCGTGCGGCTCGGTATTCTCATCCCCGAGCTCACGCGGATGCAGGTCAGGGCGGTTTTCGAGGCTGCCTGCGAGGTGACCCGCGAGGGTTGTAAGCCGATGCCCGAGATCATGATCCCGCTCACCAGCCATGTGAACGAGCTCCGCCGGCAACGTGCGGTGCTCGAAGCCGAAGCCCGTGAGGTGATGGAAGAGCAGGGCGTCGAGGTGAGCTACCAGTTCGGCACGATGATCGAGGTGCCCCGCGCGGCCCTGACCGCCGATCAAATCGCCGAGTACGCCGAGTTTCTGTCGTTCGGGACCAATGACCTGACCCAGATGACGTTTGCAATGAGCCGCGACGATGCCGAGTCGGGCTTCTTGATGCGCTATCTCGGGGATGGGATCCTGCCCACCAACCCTTTCGCCACACTCGACGAGGATGGCGTCGGCAAGATCATGGGTCTTGCGGTTACCGGGGCGCGGAAGACTCGCCCCGACATCGAAACCGGCGTCTGCGGTGAGCACGGAGGCGACCCTGCGTCGATCGCGATTTGTGATGGCCTCGGACTCGATTACGTGAGCTGCTCGCCCTACCGCGTTCCCATCGCTCGGCTCTCCGCGGCGCAGTCCGCGTTACGCGCAAAGTCCTAGCCGTAATAGGCGATGGCGGTGAGCGTCGCGGCGTACGTGATCAGCAGCACGATGGCGTCGGGTTCGAGCCGCCTGAAGCGTGTCTTTTCCGATTCGCCCACGATGGCGGCCACTGCGATGGCCATCAGCAAGATGGCGCCAAGGGCGGACACGATTTGCGACTGTGAAACGGCCGCAAGCATTGGGCCCTGGGTATAGGCGATGTCGGCAAACAGGAGCACGCTCATGTTGGCGATGTTGCTGCCGAAGAGATTGCCAACCGCCATGTCGTAGGCGCCGATTCGAACGGAGGCGATGGAAGCGATGAGCTCGGGTAGGGAGGTGGTGACGGCCAAGAGGGTCGCGCCCAGGAAGGTTTGGGCGATGCCGGTCGACTCGGCGATGGCTTTTACGCTCAGGGTCGCGATGGGCGCGGTGAGGAAAATCAGGAAGGCTGACACGCCGAAGCGAACCCAGAGACCTCCCAACGAGACCTCCGCGGCTTTTTCGCTCCATCCCGTCGGCTTCTGCAAGTGGATTCTGGGTTGCTCGAGGCCCGGCCGCGCCAAGGACGGCATGCGGCGGAACCACGCGATCGACACC
>Ga0070727_10003812_pt1 | contig 13308 bp, 23 predicted proteins | sample tdAd472_FD_66722 | JGI IMG/M metagenome (GOLD analysis project Ga0070727, IMG submission 66722) | Marine sediment microbial communities from the Atlantic coast under amendment with organic carbon and nitrate - tdAd47.2 | ecosystem: Environmental > Aquatic > Marine > Coastal > Sediment | place... | reverse complement strand
GAAAGCGGCGCAGCCGATCTGCGCCCTGGAGACATCTTCGTCTTCGACACCAAGGGCGGCCTCAGCGACCAGGCGGCTGTCGTGCAGCGCATCGAGCTTCGCGCCGACGGCACCTACTTCATGATTTTCCGGGAGTATGACTACGGCTGCTACGCAGATGACAACGCCGATGATGACACGCCGGTCTGGGACGAGACCGCTGGCGACCCCGATCCCCCGGCTACGCCGACCGGCCTCACTCAGAGATTTGTGTATAGCGGGCCATGGCAGGGGGAGTCCTTATGGGGCGCATCTGTTAGCTGGACGCTGTCAAACATGAACAAGTCAGCCTATTCGCTGATTATGGACTACGACGTATTTGAGCCAACATCGACTGCCGCTACGGCCACAACGGAGACTGTTGACCTTACCGCAGGAGTGATCCTCCCGCTCGTCCCGAGCCAGTTGTTATTTACGTGCCTGTACAGATTTGCCGATAATGCAACGGCTGGCGAGACAGGAACATTCCAAGATAGCGCAACTGTCACCATCGACTACCTGGCCGACAACGCAGACCCGCCAACAACCGTCAGGCAGACCTGGACGGTAGACCTTGATGACAGCGACGACAATGACTGGCACCTTCTATCTATTAGGCTTGCTGCCGATACCTCAGAACAGTACCACGCGATCAGGCTAAACATCGATGGTGATACAAAGAACCTTCACCATATTGCAATCGGCTACCCGTTCCTGAACGTTGCTGGGCAGCTATCAAATGCCTCAATCGGAGTCAACTACACATTCTCTGAGGGGGCCGGGGCGTCTGACACGGTCAATCAGTACAGGATCACTGGTATCCAGCCTGGTGGCGAAAGGGTCACGGTTGCCACGGCTCCCCAAGGATCTACTGAGATTGAGGCAACAATTGTTTCCGGGGCCGGAAACGGGACCAGGCCAGGTGGTACGTCATCTATTTTCAGCTTTCAAAACTACATATTGCAGTCAGCAAGCTTTGGGGGCCTGACGGCGACTGGGTCAAAGGACATCTATTCCGATAATAGAGCCACCTTTTACCCCAATTCGTCACCAGTGATCGACCAGGCGGCTCTCGACTGGGATCCGACAAACATCGCGGCAAGCTATGTGCCGTCCGTTGGCTCTGACGGCCTGACTAAGGAGTACAAGGACGTCGGCCTCATCCCTGTCGGGGCCGAGGCGATCTCCACCACGACCAGCGCGGTGATGACCAATGCGAGGCACCGGGTCACAGCGAGCGGCATTACCGTTACCATCCCTGACGGGACCGTCACCGAGGAGAAGCACGAGTTCAAGGTTCAGTCCGGTGTGACATGGGCGAAGCTAACAGGTAAGATCAATTCGGCAAGCTCGACCACGAATACCGTTTATGATGGTGAAGCCTTCGAGTTCGTCTGGACCGGAACCTACTGGGAGCAGATCACATGAGCATCATTCGCGGAGTTTCACTGAACGACGGACCTCAGCTAGACGCCTTCAACCGGCTTCGGACCAGTCATCCGGAGACGATCTTTGCCTATTCCAACTTCTACGATGCCAGTCCAATCTTCTGGGAAGACGACGAGACAGGCACAGGCACGGCAGCGCATGTCGCCGACGAGTCCGCTGTCAAGCTTCAGGTTCTAGCCAGCGGCGACAAGGTGATCCGGCAGACAAGGCACTACCACCCGTACCAGCCCGGGAAGTCACAGCTCATCAAGATCACGTTCGTCTTTGGCAGCAACCAGACCAACGTCGAAAAGCATGTCGGCTATTTCGATGCAGACAACGGCATCTTCGCCTCACAGGGATCCGGTGGCGGCAGGACCATCACGCGCAGAACGAACGTCACCGGGTCGCCGGTCGATACCTCCATCACACAGGCCTCGTGGAACATCGACCCGATGGACGGCACCGGGCCGAGCGGCATCACCCTCCTTGTCGCCAATACCCAGATCTTCGTCATCGACCTGCAGTGGCTCGGCGTCGGTCGTGTCCGATGCGGCTGGGAGATTGACGGGGTTCTACACTACTGCCACGAGTTCCTGAATACCAACGTGCTGGACAAGGTCTACATGAGCACGGCAACCCTGCCAGTCCGCTTCGAGATTGAGGCGACCGGCGTCCCTGGCGCGACGGACGACCTTATCACGATCTGTGCCTCGGTTGACTCTGAAGGCGGGCACGACCCGCACGATCTCGGCATCCCCTTCTGTGCAGCGAACGGCATCACCTCACGCAGCGTCAGTGCGCAGACAGCCCTCCTGTCAATCCGCCCCAAGGCTACATTCAACAGCCTTGTCAACCGGGGGTTCATTCTCCCGTCGAAGTTCGGAGTCGCGACAGATGGGTCCGGTTTCTACGAGCTGGTCTACAACGCGACCATTGGAGGGTCGCCATCCTGGTCGTCGGTCAACGCCAGCTCAGTCATGGAGTTCGACATTGCTGGGACCACACTGACCGGCGGGATCGTCATCGACAGCGGCTTCATTACCTCTGGCGGTGGGCCGACAGAGAACACGCTCGATGCTATCATCTCATCATTCCTGCCACTGACTCTTGACATCGCCGGAGCTAACCCGATCAACATGTCGGTTGCCTATACCCCAGATACCGGATCTGATAGTGCCCGCGCATTCCTTGCGTGGAAGGAAGTTCGCTGATGCCTGATAGCAAACAGTGCCATGTCCACGACAGCAGGATGGAGAAGATCGAGGGGCGCGTTGGAAACCTTGAGAGGGGGCAGGCCAAGCTCGAAACCGGGCAGGTAAAGATCTTCGATGTCGTTGACGCACTCAAGAGCAAGCTGCTGGGCAATGGAGACCCAGGATTGATTGACCAGCAGGAGGAGAGAATTCGTGAGCTGGAGGATGAGAAGAAGATCACCGAAGAGGTCGAGCGCAGGATGTCTGAGCGCCGCCGCGCTACCGACGATGAGCCGGAAGAAGCTTCTGTTCCGTACCTCAAGAAGAGGCTATCGAACACTGACCCCGCGATCTGGTTCTTGATCTTCATGATCCTTGGGCCGAAGGGTGTCGAGCTTTTCATTTCGCTACTGAAACAGCTTCATCAGCTCTGGGGCGGGTAATGCACTGGCAGCCGATTACGAGCCGAGGAATCCGCCCTCAGGATCCCATGGGCGCAGGTTACTTCAGGGCTTCTCGCAACGGAGGGAAACGCAAGCACTCCGGAACCGATTATCTCGCTGAGCCCGGAGAGGAGATATACGCCCCTGTGAGCGGAGTTTGCCCCAGGGTGGGGTTCTGCTACTCAGACCCGAAAAAGTCCCAATACCGGCTCATTGAGCTTCTCTCAGGGCCATTCCTGATCCGTATCATGTATGTCGAACCGGGGATCATCGAAGGGTCGATGGTCAGGCGCGGCGACATCATCGGCAGAGCGCAGAATATCGCCATGGCGTACCCCGACAAAGAGGGGCGCATCACCATGATGAACCACGTTCATATGGACGTCCGCATCAGGCCCGAGTGCGGCCTCGTCAACAAGAAGGGCATCTTCATCGACCCGTCAAAACTCGTCGGGTGGAAATGAAAGGAGAATGAGATGAGCGAGAAGAAGACCGGTTACAGAAAGGCCAAAAAGGTGACCGCCGTTGAGGTCGAGGTGCCGCCCGCAAGTGAATCCTGGGTTGATAGGTGGAACGGGTGGAAGCTGATGGTGCTGTCGGAAGATGCGCCGACGCTCAGCTCCGCCTGCATCCACGCAGAGAACTACTTCCCCATGGGCGGCATGTTCCTGGCTTTCGCTAGCGAATTCGTCGATGCGAAGGCTGGCGGGCGCAAGCTATGGGCTCGGTTTGTCGAGCGCGTAGAGGCCGATCTCGTGCTCGAGAGCAGCGAGCCCGACGGTGAACTGGCGTCGTTCCCCGAGTTTCTCGAGGCCGTTGCCCGTCAAATCGACCAGGTCCTCCTGACCTATCGCCCGTGGTGGTACGTGGTCACGAAGCATGGGAACGTGACCGGGCGGTCGAGACCGACGGCAGTCCCGCACGTCCTCGCCCCCTTGTCACTCGCCATGAAGCGGTGGGTCCAGTGGAACGGCGAAGGCGTAGCGAGGGCTGGTGAGCAGATTCCTCAGCCTGTTTGGGATCCGAACTGGACCCCGGAGCCCGGGAAGCCGTTCCCGTGGTCTGGCTGGGAATAGGCCATTATGGCTGTCCCGCGAGTACTTACGATCGACGTAGATCTTCCGCTCGGCGAGACCCTTCTGATCTCGCCGATCACCGACATCCACATCGAGGGCTCGCGGTGCAGCTTTGATGGCATGAAGAAGGAGATGGCCCAGCGTGCTGGGCCTTTCCATCGCGCCCTCCTTTTCGGTGACGTCTTCGACATGGTGGTGCCGCCAGACCTTGCGAGGTTCCAGCCGTCCTGCCAGTCTGGAGGCCTCCATGGAAGGGATGACTGGGCCAACGCCGCTGTCGAGATAGCCGAGGAGCGACTGAGGTCTATCGACGGCATGAAGATAGACGGCATCGGCGTTGGTAACCATGAGTTCCAGTACATGAAGCGCCACGGGTTCGATGTAACGTCTGCTCTATGTAGCAGGCTAAAGGCCAATAGGGTTGGATACAGTGGCATAGTGCGCTATAGGATCAAGAGGCCCGGGAAGAGCGTCAAGGCCGAGGTTCTGACAATCGCCTTCCATCACGGTGCCTGGGGCGGAAAGGTCGCAAAGGGATACTCGGGTGCCCGGGACTTCTTCAGTACCTTTCAGGGGTGGCACTTCGCCTGCTTCGGGCACAATCACTGGACGAAGATCGAGCCTGAGCGCAGAATGAGGGTCACGCCCAAGGGGAAGCTCAAGAGCTACCCCGTTTACTACGTGCTGTGCGGATCGCAAACCGATGCCTACGACGAGCGCGACGCAAGTAACGTTGACTACTCGGAGCTGAAGGGGTATGCACCGCAACTCCGGATGACGCCGTGGATGAAAGTAAAGATCGGACCGAGTAACGATCTGGTCTACTGGCCTGGGGTCGGCGAGCCGTGAAGAAGGACTGCTGGGACGACATCGAGAAGTTCCTCATGGGTGGTGCTGTGGCCGCGATGCTCATCCTGCTGGTCTTCCTCGTCCTTACGTCCGGGTGCACAGCCACCACATGGGAGCATGTCGCTGCCGGGCCAGAAGACTGGGTGAAGGTTCAGCGCGACGGGACGGTCCTGATCACAGACTGTGGGCTATTCCACATTCGGGTACGATCGTTCCCAGATGAGGTACATCAATGGAGAGTGAACATTCAGAAAGTGGTACCTCCAACACCAACCCCGATGCCCCGAGTCGCGAAGAACTACAGGAGCGAGTCAAGCGGAGCATCCTCAGAGGAGTCATCGAAAACCCAGCCTACCGGGTGCCAGAGTGGATCCAGAGGGCTATCTACAAACTAGCCACGGCTATTGGAGAAAGGATCGAGAAATGAAGATCAGGGAACTCATCAACGGGATCAGGGGGATGGCGAAGATGATCAGCCTCCCCGACACTGACGGCAACGGTGGCACGCTCGAGGACGTCATCAAGGATGCGATCAAGGAGACGATCGGTGAGTACGTCGATGACGGGAAGCTCACCACGGCTGAGATTGCGGAGATTCTTGGACTGGTTTGTGGGTGGCTGGCCGACATCCCCGCATACTCAGGCTGGGCAGGCCCGCTCGACCTCGCGACAGACTGGCTCATCTCGTACGCCATCGCTCACGGCGAGGACGGGGTGTGATAGACTGACGTCGGCATTGTGATCCTCCTTCGCGGACAGCCCCCCGGTAGTCGGGGGGCTACTTTTTTGCCCCAAGATCCCCTACACGGGAAAAATAAAACGACAAACCTTGTCAGTTTCAAAACCCCACCCGCGCGCGCATAAGCAATCCCTCATAGGGACCCTACCACTATCCCTACCACACATATGGACCGTAACCCCAGTCATGTCACACACATGTCGTTGCCCTATGACTAAATCTGAAGAAAAGTAAACGGTTGGCAAAAACTTTTTCCCGTGTAGGGGATGCCAGGGCAAAAGATTCGCCCCGCCGAAGCGGGGCGATTTGGGGTGCCGGGTGGTGGGTCTGGGAGGACGTTTCCCGACAACACCAATATACAGCACTGCTTTACCTGCATCAATCCACGGTGGGTTGACAATCGACCGGTGTAGCTCTATCATGGTGGTGAAAGGGAGGACGACATGAGCTTCGATCAAGCATTCCAGGAACTGGCAGACTACTCGGAGAGGGCGCAGGACTTCGTAGCCGACACCCGTGAGATCTCAATGGGCCTCACCGTCGTGGGTGAGGAGCCGCGCATCTCCGGAATCGGCGATACCGGCATGATGATGTCTCGGATGTTCGAGGACCGATTCATCGGGATCAACAGCAACGGGCACCGTCAGATCGCCCAGCGCATGGGCATCGACTGGAAGTACTACCAGCGATGCCTGAAGGATGCGCCGTGGCTCCTGACGAAGAACGTGAACTGGTGGCTGGATCACGAGCCGAAGAAGCTCATGTTCCGAGCCATGGACAGGAACCTGCGCGCACTCCTGTCGAGCAAGTACCGCAGGATCGACAACGTGAACGTCATGAGCGCGGCCCTGCCGCATCTCGAGAAGAACGACTACAAGCTGACCAGTGCCCAGATCTCGCCAGACAGCATGGTCATCCGAGCCATCGTTGGGGATCCGAAGGAGCTGAAGCAGATCGGCGACATCGCCCAGCGCGGCATCCGAATCCGCAACTCAGAGGTCGGGTACGGGGCGTTTGTGGTCGAGCCGTTTGTGCGCATCCTGTCATGCCTGAACGGCATGACCATGGAGGACAGCCGCATCCGGCGGCAGCACATCGGGACTGAGCTTGACGCGGGGCTCCTGTCGAGCACGACGGTCGCCGCAGACGACTCGGTGTTCCTCATGAAGGCCGGTGACATGATCGACGCCTTCGCCGACGAGTCGCAGTTCGACAGCTTCTGGTACGCCATCGAGACGGCTGGATCTTCCAAGCTGGATTCACCGGTCGCCGCCTGCCAGGTTCTCGGCAAGACCGCCAACCTCTCGAAGGACGAAACCTACGGGGTCACCAACGAGTTCATGCGAGCCGCAGATCCGACGGTCTGGGGTCTCGTGCAGGCACTCACCGCATTCGCCCACAAGGGCGACATGGGCGAGGACGAAAACATGGACCGGCGAGCAGAGCTTGAGAGTGCCGCAGGCTCAATCGTCATGAACCAGCAGACCTGCGCCGCACTGGCGCAGGCTGCGTGAATGGGAGGACAGATGAGCGATGTCAAATACAAGCACTTCGTTGCGAGCCCGGATCGGGACTGGTGGGGAGCCACGGTGGCCTTCGACGACGGTGGGCGGTACGGGGTGGCGATCTGCAGCCCGATGGATCAGTTCAGCCGCAAGAAGGGCCGGACGATCGCGAAGGGCCGCATGCGCCTGATGCACAGTAACAGACCGCACGCATGGCCTGTGTTCTCCTCTGAGCTGGTTCAGAACGAGCACTACGAGGAAGCCTGGGACAACGTCCTTGACGAGATTTTCGAGTGGATAGAAGAGCGCGAAAGGGGAGCCTGATGGTAAAAGTCACGATCGAGCAGGATGTGGACCGAATTTCCGAGCTACTGGCAATGGCCGGATGGACCTATCGAGATGTAGCTGAGGTGTGGGGCTGCTCACTCGACTACGTCAAGAGCATGGCCGTCGGTCGGTGTCCTGCATTCATGGATGACCTATCAGTGCTCTACGCAGAGATTACGGCGAGCGGCGTTGACATCTCAATTGGCGACTTCATCGATCTGTGGCCGAGCGTGAAGGAAGGCCGTCCGATGAACCGCAGGAAACGTGGATCCTGATGTCTGTAACGCTCACTCGTAAGAGCAACAAGGTCCAGCTCAATGGCACGAGCTTCGATGACCGGCACAAGACCGGCGGCATCGTTGGTGGTACCTGGAACAAGCGGGACCGGTGCTGGGAATATCCTGCGACCGCAACCGTAGTGGCCCAGGTTCTCTCCCAGTTCAGAGATGCGACGGTTGACGACGAGTGCCGTGAGCTGATGAATGAGTGGCGCTCGCTGATGCTCTATCGCGGGTATCTGACAGGAGACATGGATCCTCCCAGCTCCATTGAGCATGCAAAGCTGGCCCCCTGGGAGCATCAGCGGCGCGCCATTGCTTTCGCCTCAGAGGTGAAGTCAACCTACATGGCCCTCGACATGGGCTGCGGGAAGACTGCAGTTGCGATCCACACTGCCAATCGAACAGAGTCGAGGCGGGTGCTCATCGTCTGCCCGAATACCGTGGTCGATGTCTGGCCGTCGGAGTTCGAGAAGCATAGCGAGATTCCATGGCACGTTGAGGCTCTCGGGCCGCGCATCAAGGGTGGAACGAAGAAGAAGCTCGAGATAGCGAAGAACGCCATCAGGGCACCTCGGTGCGCCCTCGTGATCAATCACGAGTCGGTGTGGCGAAACTCGCTCGGCGAGTGGATTCTCAAGCAGGACTGGGATCTGATTGTCGTTGACGAGGCCCATCGAGCAAAGAGCCCAGGTGGCAAGCTCAGTAGATATCTTGCCCGTCTCGGTCGGAAGGCCGAGCGACGCATGGCACTGAGCGGAACGCCGCTGCCGCACAGCCCGCTGGACGCCTACGGGCAGTTCCGCTTCCTCGATCCGGGGATCTTCGGCACGAGCTTCGCGAGGTTCCGCGCCAAGTACGCCTTGATGGGAGGTTTCCAAAATTACCAGGTCGTTGGCTGGCAAAATGAGGAGGAGTTCCGGAAGCGCTACGAGTTCCTCACCTACACTGTCGCCTCTGAGGACGTGCAGGATCTGCCAGAGACGCAGCACATCACCATCCCTGTCTACCTGTCGTCCAGGGAGATGAAGCACTACCGCCAGCTCCACAGTGACTTCGTCACACAGGTGAAGGGCGGCACCGTCACGGTGCAGAACGCGCTCACCAAACTACTGCGGCTTTCCCAAATCGTGTCCGGTGTTGTCGGTGACGACGACGGGAACCTACAACAGGTGGGGGACAGCAAGGAAAGGGCTCTGCTCGACCTGCTCGAGGACATGCCCCGCAGTGAGCCGATCGTGATCTTCACCCGGTTCACCGCCGACATCGAAGCTGTGCGCCGTACGTCTGAAAAGCTTGGACGTAGTGTGTTTGAAATCACTGGCAGGCTAAAGCAGCTTGACGAGTGGAAGCGCGATTGCGGCAACGTCGCCGACCGTGGAGAACATGGCTACATGGGCAAGGGTCCGATCCTGGCGGTCAACATCCAGAGCGGCGGGGTCGGCATCGACCTCACCAACGCCCGCTACTGCGTTTACTATAGCCTCGGCTACAACCTCGGCGACTACACTCAGTCACTGAAGCGGACCCACCGCCCGGGGCAGGAGCGTGATGTGCTTTACTACCACCTCATCGGTCAGGGTACGGTTGACGAGGAAATCATGGCCGCTCTCGAGCAGAAGAAGAACGTCATTGAGATGATGATTGGGGCGCGGCGATGAAAGACTTCTCTGTCATGGCGATGCACAAGGACATTGAGCTTTGCCTCAAGAAGCCAGAGGGCTCACCGATGTTCTGGTTCGGCTTGATGCGCACCCCTGAGTGCATTCTGTGCGGCGTGGACAGCGACATCAGGTACGCAAGGATTGAGATCGACGGCGGGTACATTGCATTCCAGCTATGTCTCGACTGCGGGACTGGGTATCCAGACGCCGCCTCGAGGGTGGTTGTCAAGTTCGGGAAAGAACTCAGCAATCCGAACAGGAACATTCGGGATCTGACATGAAGTGGCCTTGCCTCAATCACGTTCGCAAGCACGGGCTTCTGGAGAACGATGTCACTCCAGGGCTTTCCGGCGAAACCATGAACGAGCTTCTTGGGAGGAGTGGTCTCGTCGCGATCCACCTCGGAGATATGTCAGACGAATCCCCGCACGATCAGGCACTCAACTGCGACTGTCCATTCCAGATGACTTGGTACGAGTACGGCGTCAAGGGGACATCATGGGCAATGATGGTCACTGATCTTTCAGACTTCGACGAACGCAGATACGACATAATCATCGTTCCGTTCGTTGGTCACAAGAAGAAGGTCAGGCAGTTGCCAATCTTCGCAGCCAACAGGGGGGACAATAGAATGCACTTCTTCCCAACGTCCGACGTGGCCTGGGGCGCATCAACCAAGGAGCGCAGAAAGGCAATCAAGGACATAGTCAGCAGCATGTTCAACGACCTCTGCTTCATCTTCGATCTGGTCAATTGCCGTAATGTCGAGATTGTGAATGACTCCTGGAAGCTGTCGAAGAAGCGCCGTCGCCAGCTTGGGAACCCGATGAGGGTACAGTTCAAGACCTTGAAAATCAGAGACACTGTCGTCAAGAGGAAGAGCGATAACACAGGGGGGGAGAGCCTCGACAGCATGCCATGGCATATCCGGCGCGGCCACTTCCGCGACTACACTCAGGGGCCGGGGCTCTTCGGAAAGTACAAGTGCAAGGTCTGGGTGCCGTCCATGACCGTCGGCAGTGAGAAGAACGGCAAGGTGATCAAGAGCTACGAGGTCGAGCGATGAACTGGAGAGGGCTGTACGGGGCTAGCAGGGCGCACGTCTGGAAGCTCAGCATAGCGTGGGCTCATATGGACACAGAGGTCTACGAGTCGATGTGCGGCAACGTCGCCCCGGCCTACGACCTGCTGCCGCCGGATCACTTTGAGAAGTGCAAGCGATGCATCAAGGCTGTCGAAAGGCGCGTCGCGGAATTGGAGAGACAGAATGGGAATGTGGGATAAGACTGACCTCGCCGCTGACGACAGCAAGGCCCGGTTCAGCGGGCGCATCATAATCGTCAGCGGGATGCGGATCGCCATGGGGTCCTCTGACGAGGCCAAGAGATGGACAGAACGACTGAACGGAGGGCGGGCGCTCCTGAAGGACGTGCTCGAAGCCTGCGTGGATTGGGGGGAACATGAGTAGCACGTTCGTTGGTCATGACCGTTACTTGCATAGATGGACCGAGGGGTTTAATGAAGAGGGCGTAGCTATCTTCCACTCACACTGCGGTGAGCACACGCGACTGTCGTCCGAAGTGGACCTCCCCATTGGCTTGGGTGAAACTGTACAGTACGCATGGTGTGCAGCATGCGAGAGCGGCCTCGTGGCCTCGGAAGTGGCTGGCCAGAATCCGCTGATTGTATACCTCAACATCCTGTTTGGCCGACTGGTCGTCGTGGCGGAGCGGAAGAACGCCGACTACACCGGAGGCCGTGGGGCGCGGGCTCCTTTGTACAACTTCACGAAATGTGAGGAGTTCGGCGTATCAACCGAGAAGGGCATCATGGTTCGCATCACCGACAAGATGGCGCGGATTGCAGGCCTGATCGACGGCCACAGGGCCAAGGTCGAAGAGCCATTGCTTGAGACTATCGAAGATGCCATCAACTATCTTGCAATTCTGCACTACAAAATAAGTGGAGGTGAGTGATGAAAGTAAGCAGCTTTTTAGTATGGCTTTCCGATCAGGAAACGGTTGTTATCAAGAAACGCACGAGCGAATCTGGCGACATCATCGTCACTGCTCGCGGAGAAAAACAAGAGGGCAGCTACAGACTTGACAGGGTCTTGGCGGAGATTGGTGATGGAAACTCGTGACATCGAGCTGTGGGTGCATACGGGCGATGTGTGCGGGTCATTCTGCGCTCGAAAGCTCAAGGGCGTCACCGACAAGGAGGTCAGCAAAGCGCGCGAACTGCTAGCGAAATACATGAAATCCCGTGACGGGTTGCATGGCAAGATCGAGACAAGGGACGTAACCTATGAGCAAGAATGAAGGCCTCTACTGGTGCGGGCAGTGCTGGGGATGGAGGAGTGGAAGGCTTGTCGTCTTCTCTCACCTCGGGGTGAGGGAGAAGGTGCGGTTCTGTCACGAGTGCAACTGCAGACTCGGTTACAAAGAGAAGGGAGATGGGGATGAGATCACTGGGAGCTGAGGGAGTTGGAGCGCACATTGAAATCACCGGAGGCGTCGTCTGCGGAAGCAAGTACCACATCGCCAAGGAGGGGGAGCCGAAGGAGCGCAAGATCCTCATCCACTCGAAGCACGGTACGTGGAAATGCAAAAGGATGGACGTCGCTCAGAAGGCTCGGGAAATCCTCGACGCCGACATCAGCGTGCAGGAGAAGGAGCAGGAGCTTTTCAATCTCAAGTGCTCAAAGGTGCGGTCATGACGCGCGACAAGAAGGTCGAGAAGCGACTGCGGTCGTCTGTGCAGCGTGAGATGAAGAAGAACCTCGACTCAGGCAAGAAGCTCACCGAAATGGCCGATCAGCTCGAGAAGGCAGCCGACATCATCGATCAGTACTCCAGCGTCATCAACAACCTCATCATCGGTGTCAGGATCAGCTACGTCGAGGGGTTCCTGGCAGCACTCGACCCGCCAGAGGATGAGATGGACTGCGCCATCGAGTCGGCCAAGGGCCTTTGGGAGGGCAGCGAGGTCAAATCCAAGATCGAGGCAATGTTCACACCGCCGGAGGAGTGACTAAGCGAGCCAGAGGCAATATCATAGTAGGGCTCCCCGTAATCCCAAAGCGGGGAGCCCTATGTTTCCCCGGTATGGGGGTTGACTCATAGGGCAACGGCAGCTACAATGGAGTCCGCATGGGAGGAACGCTTGGAAACAAAGTCACTTACAGCAATGGGGAGTTCGCCACAAACGTCCCTGGGATCTTCTCGGAGTCAAGCGCAATCGCGCACGCTGACGAAGACCCGTTCGTCGTGGCGATCGAAATCCACAGCCCAAATCAGGCCATATACATCAGGGTTGAAGATGAGGAGCGATGCTGAGTTCATCGGGTCGCTGGTCGTCGTAGCCGCAGTGGTGTTCGCCACGTTCCTCGCGGCATATCCTTTCCCGGTAACACCAATCGGAGAGTTCTGCTCGAAGTTCGGGATCCTCATCAACATGATGATCCTTGCCACTGGCGTCGGCATTCTTGTCGGTGCTGTTATTGAACGTGATCAGAAAGCTGTCTACAGAAGGGAGGGCAAGTGAGTCAGGCGACCATCAACAAGATGATCCGGTTTGCAACACTGGATCAGCGACGCAAGAGCCTCAAGAAAGAGGTGAAGGAGCTGGACGAGGAGATTGCGGGAATGACAGCGGGGCTGCTGGAGGCAATGGCCGACGACCTCATCGCCGAGGCGACGGTGGTCCTGCCGACGGGTGAGCACGCTGTCGTATCGACGAGCCGTCAGCTATGGGCATCCGCCAAGGAGCACCACAGGGAGGTC
>Ga0070727_10003811_pt1 | contig 13314 bp, 13 predicted proteins | sample tdAd472_FD_66722 | JGI IMG/M metagenome (GOLD analysis project Ga0070727, IMG submission 66722) | Marine sediment microbial communities from the Atlantic coast under amendment with organic carbon and nitrate - tdAd47.2 | ecosystem: Environmental > Aquatic > Marine > Coastal > Sediment | place... | reverse complement strand
AGGAATATGGCTGGGGTGGGAGGACTCGAACCTCCGAATGACGGGATCAAAACCCGTTGCCTTAGCCACTTGGCGACACCCCAGTAGTCAGTTGTGCGACGGGAGATGTGTCAGCAGGGGGGACTGGTTGACACCCCGTGCGACAAAGCCCTGCCAGGGCGCCGGTACTTGCTCCAGCACTGATCTCGCATCAGCTTCTGTCGCAAACCGGGCAAAGAGGCAGGCGCCTGTTCCCGTCAGTCGAGCTTCGGCAAATTGCGCGAGCCAGAGGCGCGCTTTTTTTACCTGGGGATAAAGCGCTTCAACGACTGTCTGACAGTCATTTCGGCCACCCCGCTCGAGAAAGGCGCGTATTTTGATCGGATGCGTGTTTCTTGTCAAACCCTCGTGGGCGAAAATTTTTGCTGTGGAAACCTGTGCGTCCGGCGCCAGAACCAGATACCAGGCCGGCTCCATCTCTACCTTCTGCAACTGTTCGCCAACGCCTTCGGCCCAGGCGCTGTACCCAAAAATAAATACCGGCACATCGGCGCCCAGTTGCCGGCCCAGAGCCATCAGCGCCTCGGTGGACAGGTGGGTCTGCCAGAGGTGGTTGAGTGCCATCAGTGCGGTGGCGGCGTCGCTGCTGCCGCCGCCCAGCCCGCCGCCCATGGGCAGCCGCTTGTGCAGGTGGATGCGCGCACCCTGCGCACAGCCGGTCTCCCTGCGCAGCAGTGCCGCGGCCCGGTAGATCAGGTTGTCCTCCACGGGCACACCGTCGAGCGCCGGGGTGATGACAAGGTTGCCGTCGTTGCTGGTTTCAATGTCGAGCTGGTCGCCGGCGTCCAGTAGCTGAAAGAGGGTCTGCAGGTTGTGGTAGCCGTCCGCCCGGCGGCCGGTAATGTGCAGGAACAGGTTGAGTTTCGCCGGCGCCGGCAGGGAGAGCATCAGCGGTCTCCTCCACCCGGCTGCCATTCCTTGATCACCAGCGTAAAGCGGTATTCGCCGCTGTTGCCGCGAATGCGTCCCGGCAATATCCAGTCGCCGACTTGACGGTAGCTTGAGAATTCGAGCTGCCAATTGGATTGCGTCAGGGTCGCCAGGGTGCCGTTGGCATTGTAGCTGCTCACGTCCAGCGCGGTGTTCGGGGCGGGAATGCCGCGAATCCAGTACTGCAGTTCGTCCACGGGCCACTGCCAGCCAAACAGTTGTTCCGTCAGGGCCGCCGGCGAGGGGGCATAGAGGGTTTCCTCGTCGCCGCGCTGCAACTCCGCATGGTGGTCATCACCGAGGATGTGGGTGGCACCGGTGCCGAACGGACCACTGAGTTGTAGTTTGAAGGCCCGCTCCGATTGCCGCCAGTTGAGCCAGGCGCTGCCGCCGTCGCGGCTGTCCCGATAGCCCAGCTTGCCCTCGAGTTGCCAGCTTTGCAGGGTTTCCAGTGTCGCGCGGTGTCGCTCCCAGTCGGTGACAACGGGTGCGGGTCTGGGGGCATGGCCCGCACAGGCGCACAGCATCAGCGTCAGCATTGTCAGAGTGAAAAGGCGCACGGATCAGTTTGCCTGGAGGCGCTCCATGGTTTCCAGAACGACGGGGCTGTCAGGGTAGCGCTCGAGAATACCTTTCCAGACCTTGTGAGCTTCTTCACGCTGTCCGGTGGTCCAGAGGGCTTCGCCCAGGTGGGCGGCGATTTCCGGATCGGGCATTTTGGTCAGCGCCTCCCTCAGGTGCCGGATGGCTGCCTCGTGCTCTCCCAATTGAAACAGTACCCAGCCGAGACTGTCGATAATGGCGGGATCTCCGGGGTTCAGCTCCAGGGCCCGCAGAATCAACTGATGGGCCTCTTCGTAGCGGTTGGTGTGTACCGTCAGCGTGTACCCGAGGGCGTTGAGGGCCGTGGCATTGTCGGCATCCTGTGCCAGGATTGCCCGCAGATCCTGCTCGGAGCTGGCGAAATCATCCTGTTGTTCGCTGAGCATGGAGCGGTTGTAGAGCAGGGAAATGTTGTCCGGGAACTGTTCCAGCGCCTCGCTCAGCAGCAAGTGGGCGTCTTCCAGGCGCCGGTGATCCACCAGCAATTCCGACTCTATCTGGTAGAGGGGGGCTGAAAACTGGGGGTGCTCTGCGCGCAGCTTGTTCAGATAGAGCCGCGCGTTATCAATCTGACCATGGCGGGCCATGAACTTGCTGAGCCTCACCGCGGCGGGCAGGAACTTGGGCCCGTTGCGCACCTGGCGGTAGTGCATCAGTACGGCTTCGGTATCCCCCCGTGCTTCGGCCAGCAGCCCCAGCTCGTAATGGGCGGAGCTGGCCATGTTGGGGTTGTAGGACAATTGTGTGAAGAGCTGCCTGGCCTCCTCGTGCCTGTCCAGCCCCTTGCACACCAGCGCCAGCGTGTAGGCGAGCTCGGGGTCCCGGGGGTACTGTTCCGTCAGGGTGGTCAGTTGCTGATAGGCCCCTTCCAGGTCATCCTCCGCCAGGAAGCGGGCGTATTGCAGCCGCAGTCGTTTGCTGTCGGCAATGTTTTGCAGGGAATCGCTGAGAAAGCGGGTGGCCTCCTGTTTTCTACTCAACTGATGCAGTAGCTGCGCCTTGAGCATGATGGCGCTTTCCTTTTCCGGAGCCTCTTGCAGCAGCGACTCTACCGCGGTGAGGGCAGGCTTGAGTTCCCCCTGTTGCCGCAACAGCATGGCCCGGGTGAGCATCACCGTTTCATCTTCCGGCAGGCGCTGCAACAGTTGCGGGTATTGGCCCAGCAGGGCCTCTCTCTGTTCGGGTGTGGCTCCTCCAGCGGAGACCGCCAGGGTCATGAGCGGTTCCTGGTCGCCTTCGCTCAGTGCGTATTCCGCATGGGGCAATGCCTCCAGCAGCCTGCCTTCGCGACCCAGGGAGAGGGCGGCGACACTGCGGGCATCCAGATTGTCCGGTTCCACATCGGTCCACAGCAGGGCCATTTCCAGCAGCGCCGGGTGGTTTTCGGCATAGGCGGCGATGCGTGCTGCCCGGGCGACAATCCCCGGATCCCGGGTGGTGCGGGCCTGGACCAGATAGTTGTTGAGCGCCAGGTGCAGGTCGTTCCGCATGCCCGCCATCTCCGCCACCATCAGATCGTAGAGGGTTTCCACGGGGAATGGGCGCACGGGCAATTCCGGGGGGGCTTCCGGTTCCCGGGGCGCCTGCACCACCTCTTCGGGGGGTGGCGATGTGCTGTCTGCCGAGGTCGGGTCGGTTGCCGTTGGCCCGGCCTCGGAGGCTTGGGGCAGCTCGGTCCGCTCGGTGTGAGCGCAGCCAAAGAGCGCGGCTGTGCACAAGAGAAGGAGGGGCAGTGCGTGGCGGGTTGTCTTCATACGGCGTGTTGCGGGTCGCTGCTCTTTCGTGGGTGGATTGCAAAAATGCTGACGTATGACGCCAGAGGCCACATTGTAGCCAATTACTCAGACAATAAGGTAAGCCCTTTAGTGCCACGCTGACGAATTTCGATAGCGCTTGTCTTTGCCAGTTGAGAATCGGACAATTGCGGGCTCACTGCCAAGCACCGTTTTCATGACCGTTTTTGCCCTGGGAATCAACCACCGCACCGCCTCTCTCGACATCAGGGAGAAGGTGGCCTTTGCCCCTGAACAGACAGTGGAGGCGTTGCGTGAAGTGTCCGAGGCCGCCGGTCTGGAAGAGGTGGCGATCCTGTCCACCTGCAACCGCACCGAGATCTACGCCGAGGGTGGAGAGCCGGAGCTGGTGTTGCAGTGGCTGGCCCGTCAACAGCGTATTTCCCTGGCCGAGTTGCAGGACTGCCACTACCTGTTCAGCGATATCGATGCGGCCCGCCATATCATGAAGGTGGCCTGTGGGTTGGATTCCATGGTGCTCGGGGAACCGCAGATTCTCGGCCAGTTGAAATCCTGCTACGCCGTGGCGCGGGAAGCGGGTGTGGTTTCCACCCACCTCAACCAATTGTTTCAGCAGGCCTTCGGTATCGCCAAGCGGGTGCGCACGGAAACGGCTATCGGTCAGAGCCCGGTGTCGGTGGCCTACGCCGCAGTGAATCTGTCTCAACAGATCTTTTCCGACCTGCGCGAGGTGCGGGCACTGTTGATCGGCGCCGGTGAAACCATTGAACTGGTTGCCCGGCATTTGCGGGAAAAGGGCGTGCGGCAGATCATGGTCGCCAATCGCACCTTGAGTCGGGCGCAGGACCTGGCCGAACAGTTTTCCGCCCAGGGCATTCTGCTGTCGGAAATCCCCGAATACCTGCCCCGGGCGGATATGGTCATTTCCTCCACCGCCAGTCAATTGCCGATTCTCGGCAAGGGGGCCGTGGAGTCCGCCCTCAAGCAGCGCAAACACAAGCCCATTTTTATGGTGGATATTGCGGTGCCCAGGGATATCGAGCCCGAAGTGGCGAAACTGCAGGACGTTTACCTCTATACCGTCGACGATTTGCAGGCCGTGATCAATGAAAACCTGCGCTCCCGCCAGAGTGCCGCCGACAAGGCGGAAGAAATCGTGGAGGAGGGGGTGGCCGGCTGGCAGAGCCAGTTGCGGGCGCTGGATGTGGTGGACACCATCCGCGCCTTCCGCAGCAGTGCCGAAGAGGTGCGCGATCGGGAACTGGCGAGGGCGCTGTCGGCCCTGGAGGTCGGCCAGGACCCCGAACAGGTGGTCAAAAGCCTGGCGCGCAATCTCACCAACAAGTTGATGCATACCCCCACCACCCGGCTCAAAGAGGCCGGTGAACAGGGACTTACCGAACATATCGACCTGGCCCACCACCTGTTCGGTCTGAAGAAAACCGATGATGACGGGTCGGCAGAGTAAAGCCGGCCCCTACCCGAGCACTGACGCTAATAAAGAGACTGAATGAAAGCTTCCATACAGGAAAAATTGCAGCACCTCGCCGACCGCTACGAGGAGGTGGGGGCGCTGTTGAGCGATCCCGAGATCATCGGCGAGCAAAACCGTTTTCGGGACCTGTCCCGGGAGTACGCCGAGCTGGAGCCGGTGGTGAAAAGCTATGGTGAATACCGGCGCGTGTGCGATGACCTTGAGGAGGCCCGGCTGCTGTCCCAGGACAGCGATGCCGATATGCGCGAGATGGCTCAGGCTGAGTTGAAAACTGGCGAGGAGCGCCTGACGGAACTGGAGCGGGAACTCCAGACCCTGCTGTTGCCGAAAGATCCCAACGACGAGAAAAATGTCTTTTTGGAGATCCGCGCCGGTACCGGCGGCGACGAGGCGGCGATTTTTTCCGGCGACCTGTTCCGCATGTACTGCAAGTACGCAGAGCAGCAGCGCTGGCGGGTGGAGATCATCAGTGAAAGCCCCGGCGAACATGGAGGTTATAAAGAAATCATCAGCCGCATCGTCGGCCGGGGCGTGTACTCGAAACTGAAATTCGAATCCGGCGCCCACCGGGTGCAGCGGGTGCCGGAGACGGAATCCCAGGGGCGCATCCACACGTCCGCCTGTACCGTGGCGATCATGGCCGAGGCGGATGAGCTGGAAGACGTGGATATCAACAAGAATGACCTGCGCATCGATACCTTTCGCGCTTCCGGCGCCGGCGGCCAGCACGTCAACAAAACCGATTCCGCCATCCGCATCACCCATTTGCCCACCGGTATCGTGGTGGAGTGTCAGGATGAACGTTCCCAGCACAAGAACAAGGCCAAGGCCATGTCGCTGCTGGCGGCGCGGCTGAAAAGTGCCCAGGAGGAGTCTGCGGCGCAAAATATCGCCCAGGAGCGCCGCCTGCTGGTGGGCAGTGGCGACCGTTCCGAGCGCATTCGCACCTACAACTTTCCCCAGGGACGGGTGACTGATCACCGCATCAATCTCACCCTCTACAAGCTCGACGAAGTGATGGAGGGGGGGCTCGACGAAGTGGTTCAGCCGCTGATCAATGAATACCAGGCGGGCCAGTTGGCCGCCCTGTCCGGTTAAGCCGTGCCCGCGGACATCGCCGGTCTGTTGAGGCGCGCCGCACAGCTCGCCGCCGTCAGCGATACCCCTCGGCTGGATGTCGAGGTGTTGCTCTGCCATGTTCTGGGCGAGTCGCGCACCTACCTTTTTACCTGGCCGGAGCGCGAATTGAGTGAGCAACAACTGGCGCAGTTCGAGGCCCTGTTTATACGGCGGCTGCGAGGTGAACCGGTGGCCCATCTCACCGGCTACCGGGAGTTCTGGTCCCTGTCTCTGGCAGTGTCCCCGGCAACCCTGATACCCCGCCCCGATACCGAATTGCTGGTGGAATTGGCCCTGCGGTTACCCCTGCCGGAGGGCGCCGCTGTCCTGGATCTCGGCACCGGCACCGGCGCCATTGCCCTGGCACTGGCCAGTGAGCGGCGTCATTGGCAGATTCTGGCGGTGGATGCGTTGCCTGGGGCCGTCGAACTGGCGGAACGCAATCGCCGGGCGCTGGGCCTGGCCAATGTGCGGGTCGTTGAGGGCAACTGGTTCGACGGACTGGGTGGACAACGCTTCGACCTGGTGGTGAGCAATCCCCCCTATGTCGATGCGGAGGACCCGCATCTCGGCGAGGGCGACGTGCGCTTTGAGCCGGCTTCGGCCCTGGTGGCCGCTGAGAGCGGGTTGGCCGACCTGAAAACTATTGTCGCCACCGCCCCCGATTCCCTGAAAGGCGGGGGCTGGTTGCTGCTGGAGCACGGCTGGCAGCAGGCGCAAGCGGTACGCGAACTGATGAAGGGGGCAGGTTTTCGGGAGGTGGTCAGCGAGAAAGACCTGGCGGGGCGGGAGCGCGCCACTCTGGGTCAGTGGCCTGGTCATCGGTAGCGGGTTATTTCAGGGTCCGGTATTGGCCGCCGTGGAATATCAGCGGCTCGAGGGGCTCATTGGTGTAGTCCAATACCCTGCCCACCAGGATGATGTGATCGCCGCCCGGGTGGCGGTGTTCCACCTGGCACTGGAAGATGCAGGGGCAGTCGTCCAGAAGCGGCAGACCGTACAGTCCAGGATGCCAATTCACGCGGGAAAACTTGTCTTGCTCAGAGCCGGCAAACAGTTGCGAGACCGACGCCTGGGCGCTGTGCAGTATGTTGACGGCGAAATACTCCGCCCGCTGGAACAGCTCGAACAGCCGCGATTCCTTCCCCACACACCAGGAGACCAGCGCCGGGTCCAGCGATACGGACGAAAAACTGTTGGCCGTCATGCCCTGGGGGTTGCCCTGCTGGTCCAGCGCGGTGATCACGGTGATGCCGGTGGCGAAATTGCCCATGGCGTTGCGCAGGGTTCGGATGGGGTCGTTGTCCATGGTTGTTGTCTCGTTGGTGCCGTTCGTCGGGGCACAGGGTAACCGAAGTTCCCTGGGATAAAAACGGCTATTCACTAAAGCTCACTGTCTGATAGCGCCATGCCGTCAGCTTGCCGGGGTCGATATCCTGGGGGATGCCCGCTTTTTTCTTCAGGTGGGCGAGAAATTGGCTCTTGTCCGGCAGGTCGGTCCAGACAACGGGCAGAAATGTGGCGCGGTGGTGGCCGGCTTCGATGATCAGGCCGTCCTCTCCCGGGGTTAATTGCGCCAGCAGTGCCTCTTCGGAATCGAACTGGAGTTCGACAGGTGCGGTGAGTACCGAGATGTTCATTTCAGTCTGCCCCTCTTCCGCCAGCGTCAGGGGCGGAAAGCGCGGATCGTCCAGTGCCGCCGCTGCGGCGTTTCTCACCACGTCTTCCACCAGGGGCCGGTGCGCCTCCAGGGTCCCGATACAGCCGCGCAGTCTGCCGCCCAGTTTCAGGGTGACAAAGCTGGAGGCGATCTGACTCAGGGCCGGGCTGAAGGCCGACTCGTCGATGGTGAGATCGCGATCAAACAGGAGCCGAACGCGGATGCTCTCCCGGGCGAGGGCGAGCAGCGTCAGGCGATCGTTATCGGTCAGTTCAATAAAGGGCATAGGCACCGTATCCCACGACGCGGCGCCGGTCTCCGGCGGTATCCCCGGAGTTTCTGACATCCAGTGTCGCAATGTTGAGTTGTTTTTCCCGCGCCAGCGCCAGCAGGCCATTGATGGCGCGACAACCGCAGGCCTGTTCGCCGGTGAGATGACCGTCAAATGTTTCGATCATGGTGCTGGTCGCGAGGTCAATCTGCTGTGCTTCAGAGTAGGGGTGATAGTGACTGAGATCGGAGCTGATCACAATCAGTGTTTCGTCGCCGCCCCAGCATGCCCGTAAGGCGTCGGCGACGCTATTCGCATCGGCATCGCCGACGACCAGGGGCAGCAGGGTAAAGTCTTCCAGGGTGCTCTGCAGGAAGGGCAGTTGCACTTCAAGGCTGTGTTCCAGCTCGTGGGCATCGCTGCGGATGCTGATGAGGGACCGGGCCGCCAGTTGTTCAATCCCTTTCCTGTCGATGGCAATCTCTCCCAGGGGGGTGCGGAACCGGTCTTCGCTGGGGGCGGCCAGTCCCCGGAAGGGCACCCGGTGGGAGGGACCCAGCAGCACCACCCGGCGGATGCGCCCCGACAGGGGGTTGAGCAGTCGGTAGGCGCTGGCGGCCACCGGGCCGGAGAACACATAGCCGGCGTGGGGCACGATCAGCGCCTTGGGCTCCAGGGCGGCTCCCGCGCGGCTATTGAGCATATCGTTCACCTGGCGCTGTAATACCGCCGGGGTGTCCGGGTAGAACATGCCCGCCACGGCGGGCTGTCTCACTGACATACTTGCCACCTCCATCCGCTGGGTGTTTGCACCGTCTGCTATATAGTAGTTATAGAAAGAATTTGGCAACAGGGTGGCTATAAACATGACTGCAGAGATTGAATCCCCGCCGGAAACCTTTCCCACCCGGTACTGGCACGCCCTGGACGATGGGCGCATCCAGTGCGATGTCTGCCCCCGCGAGTGTCGCCTGCACGAGGGGCAGCGGGGCCTTTGCTATGTGCGGGGCCGGGAGGGAGACGAGATTGTCCTCTATACCTACGGTCGTTCCAGCGGTTTCTGCATCGATCCGATCGAAAAAAAACCCCTCAATCACTTCCTGCCGGGGACCCCCGTGCTCTCCTTTGGCACCGCCGGTTGCAACCTGGCCTGCAAGTTCTGTCAGAATTGGGATATGAGCAAGTCCCGGGAAATGGATACCCTGGCGGACGCGGCCATGCCGGAGCGGTTGGCGGAGACCGCCGTGGAAATGGGTTGCCGCAGTATCGCCTTTACCTATAACGACCCGGTTATTTTCATGGAATACGCCATTGATGTGGCGAAAGCCTGCCGCAAGCTGGGGATCAAAACGGTGGCGGTCAGCGCCGGCTATATCAGTGACGAACCGCGCCGGGAGTTCTTCGAATACATGGATGCGGCCAATATTGACCTGAAGGCCTTTACCGAATCCTTCTATCACAAAATTTGTGGCGGTCACTTGCAGAACGTGCTCGAGACCATCGAGTACATTGCCCGGGAAACCGATGTCTGGATGGAGTTGACCACGCTGTTGATTCCCGGTGAGAACGATTCCGATAAGGAACTGGACGAGATGACCCGTTGGGTGGTGGATAAACTGGGTCCCGATGTTCCCCTGCATTTTTCCGCCTTCCACCCGGACTGGAAAATGCTCGATACACCGCCCACCCCGCCGGAGACGCTGACCCGGGCCCGCCAGATTGCCATGGGCAACGGGGTGCGCTACGCCTACACCGGCAACGTCTACGATCGTGTGGGTGGCAGCACGTTCTGCCCCTCCTGCCACGAAATGGTGATCGAGCGCGACTGGTATCGGCTGGGTTTCTGGGGGTTGACCGCCGACGGCCACTGCCACGCCTGCGGCACCGAGATCGCCGGTATCTTCGAGGCTGAATCGGGCCACTGGGGACCGAAGCGGGTACCCGTGCGCCTGTTGCGTTGAACCGGCTGCCCGGCAAGTTTGCCGGTCTTTGCAGGGCCTCCTAACATCCTTCTGACGACGCCACGGCCGAGCGCCTGCCCGGCGTGAAACGCGGGGCCGGACGGATCGGCCCCGGCCGTGCTATACTCCCGCCCTTTTTAAACACGGCGCCGTCTGCGGCGCCAAAAAGCACAGATTTCTGTTGGCAGTACTTATGAGCGAACAAAAAACCTCTCCATCCGGTGACCAGCAATCTTCCAAGTCCGGTCGGCGCGGGCGTCGGCGGCGCGGGGGCCGGGGCAGGCGGCCAGCCAATGTGGCCAAGTGGGATCTCTCCCAGTTTGAGGTTCCGCCGGAGCCCGGCAAATTGCGCTTCCACGACCTGGATCTGCCGCTGTCGGTGATGCATGGCATTGCCGATCTGGGCTTCAAATACTGCTCCCCAATCCAGGCGCGCTCGCTGCCCTTCAGCCTGCGGGCCCACGACGTGGTGGGCAAGGCGCAGACGGGCACCGGCAAAACCGCCGCGTTTTTGGTGACCATTATCACTGAGTTGCTCAATCACCCGGTGGAAGATGAGCGCTATGCCGGTGAGGCGCGGGCACTGATTATCGCGCCGACCCGGGAATTGGTGATGCAGATCGCCGAGGACGCCAAGGCTCTTTGCAAATATACTGACCTGCACGTGCATACCCTGGTGGGTGGCATGGATTACGACAAGCAGAAGCGCCACCTGTTGGAGAGCCTCTGCGATATTCTGGTCGCCACGCCGGGCCGGTTGCTCGACTTTGCCGGCAGCCGCGACGTCTACCTGGACCGGGTGGAAATCCTGGTACTGGACGAGGCCGACCGCATGCTCGACATGGGCTTCATTCCCCAGGTGCGCCGCATCGTGCGCCAGACGCCCTATCGGGAAAACCGCCAGACCCTGTTCTTCTCCGCCACCTTCACGCACGACGTGCTCAATCTGGCGGAACAGTGGACGGTCGACCCCATTCATGTGGAGATCGAGCCGGAAAACGTGGCCACCGACACGGTCGACCAGAAGGTGTTCATTACCTCGGCGGAAGAGAAATTCCGCCTGCTCTACAACATCATCCGCCAGGATGAGGTGGAGAGCGTGATCGTGTTCGCCAATCGCCGGGACCAGTGTCGGCGCCTGCAGGAAAAACTCCGGGGCAAGGGTTTTAGTGTCGGTCTGTTGTCCGGGGATGTACCCCAGAACAAGCGGGTCAGAACCCTGGACGATTTCAAATCCGGCAAGCTGAAGGTGCTGGTGGCCACGGATGTGGCCGGTCGCGGCATCCACATCGACGGCATCAGTCATGTGGTGAATTACACGTTGCCGGAAGAGCCGGAAGATTACGTACACCGCATCGGTCGCACTGGCCGTGCCGGCAAACTGGGCACCTCCATCAGTTTTGCCTGCGAGGACGACGCCTTCCTGCTGGAACCGATTCAGGAGCTGTTGGGCAACAAGTTGCCCTGCGAGCAACCCGCCCCGGCGCTGTTCGAGAAGTCCTGATTTAATTTTTTGCGCCGGTCCTCTCGGTGTCCATGCGCTCCAGCCAGAAACTGGTGGCGCCGATCACCGAGGCCGGCATGGCGAACAGGTTGAACAGCGGAATGGTGGTGGCGATCAGCACGCTGCCGCCGTAGCTCAGGGACAGCCAGCGGCGTTTCCCCAATGACTGTCGAAGATTGGCAAAGTCGACCCGGTGGGTATCCGCCGGGTAGTCCAGGTATTGCAGGGCCAGGGACCAGGCGCCCCACAGAAAGGCGATGGGCGGCCCCAGCAGATTGAGCACTGGAATCAGTGACAACACCAGTGTCAGCAGCAGCACACCGATAATCCTCGGTAGAAAATATCCCATTTTCACCACTTCTCTTTTCATGGCACTCCCCGCCATGGCCAGCCATTGCGTCAGGCCCATGCTTGCCTCGCTGTTCCGTCCCGTCAGCACCTCTTCCGTGCGCTCCGACAGGGGGCCGTAGAACGGTGAGGCCAGCAGGTTGCCGATAACGGCAAAGCTGTAGCCATATACCAGCAGCAGGAATGCGCCGAACAACAGCCAGAAAATCCAGGCGAGAAAATCCAGCCATTCGGGAATTTTTGCCATCAGACTGTCCAGCCACTGACCGAACTGGGTGATCGCCAGCCAGCTCAGACCGACAAACAGCAGGGTGTTGATGAAAAGCGGGCCGAGGACAAACCAGCGCAGCCTCGGGTGTGTCATCAGTCGCAGGCCCTGTAGCAGGTAGCCCGGGCCGCTGTGCAGGTGCGGGGGCATGGGATATCCTTTTGGGTGGTGCTGTCCCGGTCATGCTATTGTAGAGTTTAAGTCGCACTATCGACAGTCAGGGAAATCAGAATAAGGAGAACCCAGATGAAAACCCTTATGAAAGTCATCGCCGGCTTGTTTGTCGTCGTTCTGCTGGTGGTGGTGTTCGCCATCCTCAACCTGGACCGGGGCATTAAGGCGGCCGTGGAAACCGTCGGACCCAGGCTCACCCAGTCCAGCGTCACGCTGGACGATGTGGAATTGTCCCTGACCACCGGTGAGGGCAGTTTTCACGGCCTGGTCGTGGGCAACCCCAAAGGATTTAAAACACCCAGTGCCTTTTCTCTCGGTGAGATTTTTCTGTCCATTGATCCGGAGTCCGTGACCACGGATACCATCGTCATCAAAAGCATTCGCATCGTGGCACCGGAAATCACCTATGAGTCCGGCAACGGCACCACCAACCTGGCGCAACTGCAGAAAAATGTCGAGCAGGCGACCGGGGGCGGTTCCCGTGCCGCATCCTCTGAAACCGCTTCTACAGAGGAGGGGGCAGAGAAAAAACTGATTATCCGCGACCTGAAAATCAATCACGGCAAACTCAGCTACAGCAACCCGCTGTTGAAGGATAAGGCGCTGGCCCTGGAATTGCCGGCGATCCATCTCACCGGCATCGGTGAGAAGTCCAACGGCGCCAGTGCCGCGGAAGTGGTGAGTCAGGTTCTGGCGGCGATCAATAAAAGTGCTGCCAACGCGGTCGCCAACTCCGGTGCCCTGAAAGAGGCCGGTGACCAGGTCAAACAGCAGGTGGAAGAAAAGCTTGGTGGTTTTAAGAGCCTGTTGAATAAGGACTGATTGGGTCAGCATAAAAAAGCCCGGCGACGCCGGGCTTTTTTGATTTGTGCGATCGGCACCTTTTATTCGAAGGGGACCGGACGCAGTGTCGCATCCGTGGAGGGCGGCAAAATCGGCAGCAGGAAGGTCGGTTGCTGTCCCGTCAGGGTTTTCAGGAAGGCCACAATCCTGGCGTTTTCCTCTTCCGTAAACTTGCGCCCCAATTGCAGGCGGCCCATGATATCCACGGCTTCGGTCAGGGTTTCCGCCTCACCGTCATGGAAGTAGGGATAGGTCAATTCCACGTTGCGCAGGGTGGGCACCTTGAATTTGAAGCGATCTGCGTCCTTACCGGTGACCCCCGCCAGGCCGATGGCATCGTTCTTG
>Ga0070727_10003810_pt1 | contig 13315 bp, 13 predicted proteins | sample tdAd472_FD_66722 | JGI IMG/M metagenome (GOLD analysis project Ga0070727, IMG submission 66722) | Marine sediment microbial communities from the Atlantic coast under amendment with organic carbon and nitrate - tdAd47.2 | ecosystem: Environmental > Aquatic > Marine > Coastal > Sediment | place... | reverse complement strand
ATGCCGGATATTTACAAAATTGAAGGCCACGAGAGGCCCCCCATTATCGAAGTTCCAGAGTATCGTGAAAAGTTCAAGAGATAGATGATTTGATCACGCCATCAAGAAAACACGAAATTTTCGATGTTTCGTGTTTTCCTTTTTCCGGATTCTTGTGATATCATTTATTCCAATTGAACGTTTTGGTTTCCAGGGGAAAATCCAAATTAAGAGGATACAAACACATTGCCAAGCTCAAAACTGATCGACCGATTCAATCGAAATCTGAACTACCTTCGCATATCCATTACCGACCGCTGCAACCTGAAATGTCTATACTGCGTGCCTCAGGATCTGATTCCAAAGCTCTCGCACCATGAGGTATTAAGCTATGAAGAGATACTCCGTATTGTCAGGGTAAGCATACGCCTTGGGATCTCCAAGGTCAGAGTAACCGGTGGAGAACCGCTGGTTAGAAAAGGTGTTTATCATTTTTTAGAGAAACTGGCCGGAATAGAAGGACTTCAGGATATATCTCTGACCACCAATGGTGTTCTGCTCAAGGATAACATACACAAGATCAAATCCGCCGGTATAAAAAGAATAAATATCAGCATAGACACGTTAAACAGAGACAAGTTTAAACAAATTACAGGCTACGATTTTTTCGACCAAGTATGGGAAGGCATAGAACTGGCTCAACGAACGGGATTTTATCCCATCAAAATTAATGTGGTGCCCATAAAAGGCGTCAACGACGGTGATTTGGTCGACATTGCCAGATTGTCCATGACCCATCCATTTCACATACGCTTTATCGAATACATGCCCATGGGTTCAAATCATATGGACATGGACCGTCGTTTACTTGCCCCTGAAATTAAAAAGCACATCGAACAATTGGGCAAACTTGTTCCGGTTGATAGGAGCACCGAGGACGGTCCTGCAGAACGATTCAAGTTTGAATCGGGCCGGGGAGAAATCGGCTTTATTCAACCCATAAGCCGTCATTTTTGTCAGACGTGCAATCGGTTAAGATTAACCGCAAGTGGCCAATTACGCCCCTGTCTGATGCATGACAAACAGGAAGATTTAAAATCGATCATACGAAAAGGCTGCTCTGACAGGGAGCTGGCTGAGGTTTTTCTCGAAGTGGTTCGTCACAAGCCTTTGGAACATAAGCTACAGACAGATCACAATGCCGGGAGTGCAGTTCAGATGTGCGCCATAGGGGGCTGAAAGGGGCGTAAAAAAAGCCTGGGCCGTATCAGTGGGAGGCTACATTTTCTCGCACAAATCATCGGTTTACGACCCAGGCTGTATAAACGACTTCACCCGAAGGTTTCTTGCTGCGTTTCGAGGTTTGCTAACAGAACTAAAACAATTAATCAAGGTTTTTTTTAAGCGCAAGTATTTTTTTTACGAACCCATCCCGATTTTCCCACGATTTTTATTCGTTCATTTTATTATAAGCTTCCGCGTCTTTCTCTTTAAAAATAAATTGTAAATACCCACCACGATCCCTTCAGGCAAAAAGACAAGGACCAGACAAAGAAAAACGCCGTATGCAATGATGTGATATTGTTTGGCGATATGAAGTGCTTCGGAGATAAAGGTGAGTATGCCGGCGCCGAACAGAGAGCCCCACAGACTTCCCATCCCGCCGACGATAACCATCGTCACGACCTGGATGGAATAATGAAAATCGTAAGAACTGGGACTGATAAACGTAATGTAATGGGCATAAAGACTGCCGGATACGGATGCAAACATGGCGCTCAAGACAAAAATCTTTACTTTATAATCGGCCGTATTAACGCCCAAGGAATTTGCAGCCACTTCACTGCCGTTAATAGCGCGCAATGCTCTGCCGACCCTGGAGTTAAGTAAGTTCCTGGCCGCCAGCATGAAGAAAAAAACAAAACTCCAAATCAGGTAAAAATTTTTAAGGTCATCATCAAAGGTCAGACTGCCTATGGCAAGTGGTGGTATCCCCATCAAACCGTCATGCCCGCCGGTGAATTGCTCCAGCTCGCCCATAAGAATATTGATAATTATACCGAATCCCAATGTCGCCATTACCAGATAGTGCCCCCGGAGCTTTAAAGACGGGTATCCGATCAGATATGCCACAGCTCCCGTTGCCAGCATTCCCACAAGCATCGCCGGCCACAAAGGGAATCCGTAGTTGACGGTAAGTATCCCTGAAAAGTAAGATCCGAGGCCGTAAAACGCAGCATGGCCCAATGAAATTTGTCCGGCAAAACCGATCAACAGGTTCAACCCCACAACCACTAGAGTGTTGAGACCAATCACGTTCAAAACAATGAAATAGTACTTGCTCTCGACAAACACGGGAATGGCAACAATGACAAGGGCCAGTATCCCGAAACAGAGGTTATCTTTTTGCTTTAACAAAAGGTCCATCGTAATTATGATAAAATTATGCCCCTTGGTATGGTTTATCCTGATGTATTCGGGCTAAACCCTTTCCGACTCTCCATACCCCATGATCCCTCTTGGTTTCAGAAAGAGAACCAAAAGGAGAACGAAAAATGCGATGGCATCTTTATATTGAGAGGAGATCAGGCCGGCGCCGAGTGATTCCAGAAGACCCAGGATTATTCCGCCTAAAATTGCACCCGCAAAGTTACCGTAACCGCCGAGAATAGCTGCAGCAAATCCCTTCAGTCCCAGCATGATGCCTGTATCATAGGATGTCGAAGAAATCGGTGCGATGATCATTCCGGCCACCGCCCCCAACGCACCGCTGAATGCAAAGGAGAATAGGACCATACGATTAACGGAAATCCCCGCTAAAGCCGCCGCCCTTCGATTCACCGCCGTTGCCCGCATGGCCTTGCCCATTAATGTTTTTTTAAAAAAATAACGGAGCATCAGCATGACCATCACGGTAATGGCAAATATCCAGATGTGCTGGGGTACTATGGCAGCCCCCCCCGGAAGATGAATCGGAGTTTCGCCTGAAAAGGCAGGGACGCCCACATTGTCAGTCCCCCACACCACCTGAGCCGCTCCCCGGAGAATTTCCGACAACCCGATTGTCAGAAAAATAAGAATGATGATCTCCTTTGAACGGGCATGCCGTATCGGTCCCATCTCTATTAGGGCGCCAATAAGCGCAACGCCGGCCATGGATATAAAAAAGGCGATGATCAAGTTGACTTTGAAAAGAACCGCCAAAGAGTACATAAACATCCCGCCAAGGGATATGAATTCACACTGGGCAAAATTGACAATTCCGGTGGCATTATGGATGATATTAAATCCCATGGCCACAATGGCGTAAATTGCCCCTATGGTTAAACCGGTGATGATATATTGGGCGATTTGTTGGGAAAATTCCATAAGGTCATTTTTTTCCCTCCCCTCCCTTCATCGTAACGGTTAAGGGAGGGAAGAGTGAGCATAATTGGGCTGATCTTCTAATCAAGCAGTTTCCAGCCCCCTTTGGTGGCTTTGATCATGACGATGTCGTCCATGGACAGCCCGTTATGATCCTGTGGGCTGATATTGTAGATGCCGCTGATACCAACATAACCCGTTGTATTCTCAATGGCATCCCGGATTTTGGCCCTGTCGGGCCCAACCTTTTTAATAGCATTCACAGTAATGAACGCCGCGTCCGCGCCATAGGCAACCATGGTGCCGGGCTCTCGATTGAATTTTGCCCGATACGCCTTCACATAGTCTAAAATCATCTTTTTCTGGATGTCGCTGTCGGGAAGTTGATCAGCCACTACAATTTTGGTAGAAGGCATCATCACCCCCTCACCGGACTCTCCGGCAACCTTCCAAAAGATAGGATCTCCGGCGCCGTGGCATTCAAACAGAGGCGCCTTAATACCCAACTGTTTGATATTTTTGGCGATGATTCCCATGGCTGGACCCACTGTCCAGGCAATGATTGCATCAACACCCTTGGCGTTTATACGGGTCAATTGTGCGGTCATATCAATGTCTTTGGGCTGAAAGGCCTCTTGGGCAACAATCTCTACGCCGTACTTCGGTGCCTGGACCTTTACGTTTCTGACCCCGTCTTTTCCGAACCCTTCGTTGGAATAGATAAATCCTATTTTTTTGATGCCATGCTTGTTCATATACTGGCAGATCTTGCCCATTGCATCTGCCGCTTTATACGGTGATTTAAACGTCCATTTCGGCATCGAGTTTGGATCTTTTTTGTCGAGCGGCGCCTTTAAAATAACGTCCCCCCCTGAATGCATGAAGGTGGGAATCTTTTCCTTTTCAATGAAACCCCTCATGGCCATGGCCGTTCCAGTCAGTGTCGGTCCGATAATCGCCACCACGTCTTGGGATTCCAGAATTTTTTTCAAGGCCATAACCGCCTTGGTGGGGTTGCTTTCCGTGTCTGCCATAACCATTTCCAGCATGCGGCCGTTGATGCCTCCCTGTTGATTTGTCTCATCGATAGCAAGCAATACGGCATCCTTCTGCGCTGTTCCAATATGAGCAGCACGGCCGGTCAGCGCAAAAATTCCTGCAATTTTAATAGGCTCGGCACTATAGCAGAGTGACGATCCTACCATAAAACTGACTGCGATAACCATTACAACGAGTGTCAATAATCTTCTGTTCATTTTTTTCCTCCCGATTCATTTTCGTATACACTTTTCCGGCATTAATAGATATTTCTTTTCACCCCCCTTCCTTTTTATGACCTGTTTCCCAGATATGCCTTTTTTAATTCCACATTCTCAAGAAGATCCGTTGCGCTTCCCTGAAGCCGCATTTTTCCGGCTTCCAATACATAACCGCGATCAGCGATCTTGAGCGCCGCTCTTGCATTCTGCTCGACCAAAAGAATCGTGGTTCCCTCCTGTCTAAGTCTTCCAATAATAGAAATAATTTCTTGCATCACAAGCGGCGCAAGACCTAAGGATGGTTCATCTAGAAGCAAAAGAAGCGGTCTTCCCATCAACCCCCTGCCGATGGCCAACATCTGCTGTTCTCCACCGCTAAGTGTTTCGGCTCGTTGTTTAAGCCGTTTTCCGAGAACAGGAAAAAGCTGTAATATATGCTCAAAATCGTCGGATATTTTTTTCTTGTTTTGCCGCCTTCGCCGCCGATAAGCCCCTATCTCAAGATTCTCCTGGACCGTTAACGGCCCGAAAAGATGTCTGCCTTCCGGAACTTGGATAATACCCAACTCAACGATCTTTTCAGGGGAAAAAGATACGATATCTTCTCCTTTAAACATTATCGTTCCATGGGTAGGCTTGAAAATGCCGGAGATAAGGTTTAAAAGTGTCGTCTTGCCGGCGCCGTTTCCACCGATTAGCGCCAAAATTTCTCCTTCCTCCTGTACAAGAGAAATCTTATCGAGGGCTCGAACACCGCCATAGTAGGCACTTATGCCGTCTATTACAAGCACGGTTCTTTACAATTCCTTTCCCAGATAGGCGTCTATGACTTTGGGGTTGTTCTGTATCTCTTTGGCGCTTCCTTCGGCAATTTTTTCCCCATAATTCAAAACGGTAATCCTATTGGAAATGCCCATAATCAAATTCATATCGTGTTCCACCAGCATTACGGTTATCCCCTTGTCCCTGATTTTGAGAATCGTGCGCGCCATCTCTTCGGTTTCCTGCAGATTAAGTCCGGCCACCGGTTCGTCGAGAAAAAGAAGTTTGGGTTCCATCGCCAGTGCCCGAGCAATCTCCACCCGTTTTTGAACTCCATAGGGAAGACCGCCGACGAGCATATCCGCCTTGGAATCAAGGTCAAAAAATTTTAAGACGACATCCGCTTTTTGCCGAATAATCTTCTCTTCTTTCCACACCACGGGCGTATGCATAAGGCACCTTAAAAATCCGGAATCGCTCTGGGTATGAAGGCCCACCATGACATTTTCTCGAACGGACATATTCTTGAAGACTTGTATATTCTGGAAAGTTCTACCGATTCCCATACGGGCCACCTGATATGATTTTTTTCTAGACAGTTTCTGGCCCTCAAATAAGATTTCACCGGATGTTGGCGGATATATGCCTGTAATCAGATTAATCGCTGTGGTTTTTCCAGCACCGTTTGGACCAATAATAGAAAAGATCAAGCCTTCCTCGACCTTGAAGGATAGCCGGGTGACCGCCTGAAGTCCCCCAAAATTTTTAGAAATGCTTTTTATTTCAAGGATGTAATTGGGACGACTCACAACAAACAATGCTCCCCAATCCCGTGCGCGGATCATTTAAAAGTTTTACGTTCTAATCCGGGTTATTCAAAAAAAGTCGCGTTAAACAGCGGCTGTATCGTTATTTCTTTGATCAAAGACCCGCCGGCTTTTTCGCTCTGTCCGCGGCAGGGATCCATAATCGGCGATCTCCACCTGGCACCTTACCAGGATTTTGCGCCGGATCTCTCTTGCCACTTGTTCGGCCAATGGGTCATCATCTGCATTTTTCGCCCCTGCTTCCCGTTCCACCTTAATAAGCATCATATCCCGTCCGCTTTCACGCTGTTTGAGATATATCTGGAATTCACTGCCGATTCCGTCAAGGCGGCTCAAAACATGATCGATCTGGCTCGGATAGATATTGACAGCCTTGTAGATGAACATATCATCCGTGCGGCCGAGGATCCGGTCATGCATGGGAAACGGGGAACCGCAGGGACACGCCCCATCCATAATGCGGGTAACGTCATAGGTGCGGTAGCGAATCAACGGGCTGCCCTCTTTGCGCAATGTCGTTACCACAAGCTCGCCCTGTTGGCCGGCGGAAACCGGCTTTAATGAAACCGGATCGAGAATTTCAAAAATAAAATGGTCAGCCCAGTAATGGATGCCATTGTGAAGATGGCAATCGAGCCCCGTTCCCGGGCCGTAAAGTTCCGTCAATCCATAAATATCAAAAACATGGTCCACCCCCATCAGTTCTTTTATGCGCGCTCTCATGGCATCACTGTGGCGTTCCGCCCCCAGGATAATCTTTTTGACCTTTATTTCAGACAAGAGGCCGCGTTTATGAATCTCTTCTGCCATGAGCAATGCCATGGATGCAGTGGAACAGAAAACGGTCGTCTCCATATCCACCAACATTTCACAGTGCATATCCGCATTGGCCGGACCCAGGGGCACCGCCATGGCACCGAATCTTTCACAGCCGGCCTGAAACCCGACGCCGGCGGTCCACAAGCCGTATCCCACGGCGATTTGAACCCGGTCTTTGCGGGTTAAACCCGCTGTTTCATAACACCGGGCAAAAATATTGGCCCACACATCGATATCTTTTTGTGTGTAGCAGAGCACCTTTCGCTTCCCCGTCGTCCCTGAAGAGGCATGAATCCGAACGATGTCCTCAAATGGAACGGAACGCAAAGGAAAAGGGTACTCTTTCTGGAAATCATCTTTATCGGTAAGGGGCAGGTGTTGGATATCATCGAGAGAGCGGATATCTTCGGGTTTAATGCCTGCGCTGTCCAGTTTTTTACGGTAAAAGGGTGAATTGTTATACACGTGGCCCACGGTCCATTTAAGGCCTTCGAGCTGGATCTTTTTTAATTGGTCTTCAGTCAAATCTTTAGGGATAAAACTCATGATAAACTCCTACCGAATGTTGCATCGATACAACATGTTGGCGCTTTGAAAAAATACTGCATTCAGATACGCCGGCTCCCAACGACTCCGGCAGAGACCCGCTTGTCAACGACCACCCGTAAAACGGGTGGCTTAAATTTTCGGCCATCGGCTGAAAAGGCAAAAGCACGTTAGTGCTCTAATCGTTGCATTTGCTACCGGGTGCAAAGCACCCGGTTTTTTGCAAAAATAAACCAGAATGCTTGTCCGAAGCGCTTTTTCACAGAACTAAATGGTTCCAAATTCATTAAATCCTGTTTCGAGCGCCGTTATGGCATCGCCCAGCATTTTCTTTTTACCTGCCAGACGCTTTTCCAGAACCGCTTTTAGATCCTCAAAGGAGCAGAACAAACGGTTTTCCAACGCCTTTGAAACAACACCAACGGTAAAACCCAGCAGGATCAAGTTAACGGACTTCGGCTGATGAATACGCTGTGCCAGTCCATCCGCATCCACAGCAAACACCGGCGATTCAGAATCCTGAACAACAGCTTCTCGACGGTTCACGGCAGCCCAAGCATCGGGCTTCAGATAAAAACCGTGCTGGCTTAAACCACCCGCTTTTAAAGCCAGCAGACCGTCCGCATTGGCGGGTCGTATCAAGGGGCTGGAGAAGTTACCCACTTTAAGATGTGATAAAACCGTTCCGCCCCGCTGGGCCATGCCGTGGGTTTCCGAGGCGAAAACTGAAAATCCCCTCATAATTGCCGCCTCTGCCAGAAGACGCGTGACAAAAAGGACCCCCTGGCCCCCCACGCCGCTGATAACAATCTGCTGTTTCATGGATCCGATCATATTTCCGATTTTTCTCAACTGGGTCTGTTTATAAACTAACGTATTTTAATAAGGATAAAAGATCGATCCGATTTTACGATGATATCGAAACCCTATTTTGTGCTTTCGGAATGATCTTTCCCCTTTTCCTTGATAGAATTTTTTGGACAAACACAAATGCATACGCCGCACCCATTGCACAAGATGGGGTCGATATCTACCTGGGCCGCCGCTTCATTTAAAACCAGCGCCGGACATTCAAAATGATCGACGCAAAAGCCGCAGCCGTCGCATTCATCTGAAACTTCGACCTTGACCGGCTGATGCGCCGGTTTTTCTTTTCTGAGCCGGTCAATAAGACAGGGATGCCTCGAAATAACCACCGCCGGTCCGTGTTCTCTGCTGTATTTTACCGCATCTTTAAGCAGGGATATAAATTCGTTCAGGTTGTAAGGGTCTTCGACGCGGCAAAATTTAACGCCGCATCCTTCGACCAGTGCCTCAATCTCAACAGAATTGAGGGACTCTCCAACGGCCCCCATACCCACGGCCGGTGTCGGCTGGTTTCCGGTCATTGCTGTGGTTCGGTTGTCAAGAATTACGAGTACAAAAGAAACCTTCTGAACCACCGCATCGATAAGGGCCGGAACGCCGGCATGAAAAAACGTCGAATCCCCGATGGTCGCCACAATGTCCGGCGGTTTTTTTTCATTCTTGAACGCATGGTAAAAGCCCGCCGCCTGGCTGACAGCAGCCCCCATGCAAAGGACGGTGTCCACCGCGCCAAGGTTTAGCCCAAGGGTGTAGCATCCGATATCGCTGGGATATATCCCTTTTGGCGCCGCCTTTTTAATGGCAAAAAACGCCGCCCGGTGGGGGCAGCCTGCACAGAGTGTCGGGCGGACGCCGGGGTCCGACGCACCATCGATTTCCACGGGGTCCATACCGGCAAACTCGCTGATGATTTTTTCGACGGTCTCAGGGAGAAGTTCTCCGACCCTGGGGACCGAACGGGTCAGTTTCCCTTTGATGCGATGACGATCCGCCAGCTGCATCTCAATGATCCCGGTTGTCTCTTCGACCACCAGAATCTCATCATAGGTGTCGATCATGTGAGATACGAAATCTCCATGCAAAGGGAACGGCTGAAGTACCTGGTACATGGGGATGCGGTCCCATAGATTTAGATCTTTCATGATTTCTTTGGCATGGCCTGCTGCCACACCGGATACGATCACCGCTTTTGAAGCATCTGCCCCGACATTGAGCCTGACCGGTGCTGTTTTCGGGTAGCTGGCAATGGCGTCGAGCTTTTTCTCCAGCGCTTGATGCAGATGAAATCGAAATTTAGGTGTCGCCGCCCACCGGGTAGGGTCTTTTTGGAAATCTATTTCCCTTGGATGCCACTGGATATTTCCCGGTTGAACATCCTGTCTGGCATGACAGACTCTTGTGGTGGGACGCAGCATCACGGGTATCTCAAAAGTCTCGGAGAGTTCGAAGGCTGTGGCAACCATCTCTCTTGCCTGCATGGGGGAATCCGGGTCGAGCACCGGGATCTTTGCCATCATGGCCATGAGCCTGCTGTCCTGCTCGGTCTGAGAAGAATGGGGTCCCGGATCATCCGCGCTGATCACCACGAATCCACCGGTTACGCCAAGGTATGCCGCGCTCATCAGAGAATCGGATGCCACATTCAGTCCAACCTGTTTCATGCTGACGGCGGTGCGCAGTCCGGACATACTTCCTGCATAGGCAATTTCAAAAGCGACCTTCTCGTTAACCGCCCACTGGACGTGCCTCGGCATCGATTCTTCTTTTTGCAAAGCAGCAAATGAAGCGAGAATCTCGGAAGCCGGAGTCCCTGGATATGATGTTGCCATTGTGCAGCCGTTTTCCATCAGACCCAGCGCAATTGCCTCGTTCCCCAGCATTAATTTTCGTTTGATCACTTACTTCCTCTATAACGGGGCGGCCCTATTCCCGCCTCTGGTATGATTACATGGAACAAAAAAGCCAGTACTTTTTGAAGAAGTGCTGGCTTATAGTAAAAGAGCCATGAACCTCTTCAACGCCGACTGAAGAAGCCGCTCACGGCTCTGAAATTAATTAATCATGTGTTCAAAGGTGGTGAGCAAACTTCATAATCGGTGCCACCACCAGCACCACAGTTTAAATTTCATGATCGTCTCTTTGGCTATGAATTTAATGTTAAAATGGTTTAAAAGAATATCTCCAAGTATCTAAGTAAAATACATTTGTCAAGCGCTTTCCCTATTTTCTTCTCCGGCCGGTTCTCTGTAATCCAGACCCCACGAGCGGATGGCGGGAAAGACGCCATGGGCAAAACCGCCCTTTACCCCACCCGGTTGAGCAAACCCGGGTCAGGTATGTTGACGTTTAGAGACCTTTGAAAAATGTTCAATTTTGCCTGCCCAGTTAAATCCGTATTTAATATTTAACCGGGGTTCAAGTCCAAGGAAGGCGAAAATTTTAACCACAGATGCCCCGCAGGAAATGCCCTTGGGGTGCATACATTATGTATTTCGAGGATAAAGCTAAAGCTTCACTTCGTGCAAAATGTTGAGTCAGACGCAGGAATTGGGCAAAAGGGGACGTTTTGCAAAAGTCTCGTTTAATATCCCACGTAATGAAACGGCTCGATCTCGGAAAGCTCCTGGGGAGTGAGGGTTTTAAAGCCCGATGCTTTTATCAGATCTTCAGCCCGCGCTGCGTCTGTAACATCCAAAACAAAGACTGCATGTTTTCGGCTTTCTATGACAAACCCATAGCCATTTTCAATGTTGACATCTTCCGTGCAAAGGACCTGTAATAGATCATCAAGTCCACCCGGACGGTCATCGATCAGCACCGTAATAATTTCTTTGAGCTCCACCTCAATGCCTTCTTTACGGAGGGCCTTTTCGCCCTGCTTGGGGTTGTCTACAATCAGATTGATAAACCCCGAATCGCCAAAAGACGATATGGTGGCCGACCGAATATTGATCTTTTTCCGGGCAAGAATCGACGTAACTTGAGCCAGGATGCAGGGTTTGTTTTCCGCCGGTATTGTAAGTTGATAGGCTTTCATGGTTTTTTGTTTAAAATTTTCCCATCCAAAGGCCATGACGGGTTGTATTATGTCTCAAATAAAGTATTTTATCCCGGATAATATAGAAAAACAACCGAAGCCTGTCAATATAATTCGAATACAGAATCCGCCGGGTTTCGCACTTGGGAATCTTCTGGCAGCCCGGTTTCCAAGCCTTACTCGACGTGCCGGTGCAGGCTCAAAATTCTCCGGTTGGCCCGGTAGCTGCCGCCGAAACGGTTTGCGCCGTCGGCCTTCATTCTTTCGGCGTGTGTGTCCAAATAGGCTTGCAGATCGGACATGGATTGAACGTGGTAATGGATGGACCAGCACACCGTCTGTGGGTCATCCTCGTTTGCCCGCGTGTACCAATCGATGCTTTCGAAGCCTACAAAGCCCAGCATCTCCTGAATATGCGCTTCCAACCACGCAGTGTACTCTTTCTCTATTTTCTTGTCGACATCATGATTAACTTCGTAAATGATCATGGCAGCACCTCAATTTGTGGGCAAGGAAACTCGGCAGGGTCGGCGGTCATCCTTGAAATTGTGAGACCTATGCAAAACACCCCTTTTTTCCCAATTTCTGCGTCAGTATAAAACGGGACCCGAAATGCATTTCATTTGCATCGGATTGTAAGGTCGAAAAACCCGTCTTCGGATCCCGGCTCTGCGGACCGGCCGCAAACCGGCAGATGCAATACACACACATGAATATAAAAGTCAATCAGATTGTGGCACAAGGTTTGGAAAATGCGTTTAAGCCTGCACGAGATCCCCGAAGGCCCGCTTGAGTTTCGAGGCTATCGGACCCGGTTTGCCGTCACCGACGATCCAGTCATCGACCCGGACGACCGCTGCAATTTCAGACGTCGTACCCAGGACCATCAGTTCACTCGCCCTTTTCAACGTCCGTTCAAGAATCGGAGATTCCTTGACAGGGATACCCAAAGTAACGCAAAGGTCCAGCACAACGCGCCGGGTGATTCCGGCAAGGATGTAATTGTTGGCAGGATGTGTTACGAGCTGACCATCAAACACGGCACAGAAAGAAGTATGTGATCCTTCGGTAATGACGCCGTCCCGAACAAAAACAGCTTCGGACGCCCCCCGTTCCTTGGCCTGCTGGCAGGCCAGCACGTTCGGCAACAGCCCCACCGACTTGATATCGCATCGTCCCCACCGGAGGTCAGGGACGAGAATGATGGCAATCCCCGTCTCCCATTCCCCAGGGGAAGGCTGGAGCACAGACGCAGATACATACACCGTCGGAGAAGTCTCTGGATCCGGGAATGGGTGCTTGCGCGGTGCTACGCCCCGGGTAATCTGAATGTAGAGCGTCGCATCTTCATTTTCAAGATTGTTGCGATGTATCACCTGATCTACGACGGTTTTGAGATGGGCAAGGGAAACAGGCGCCATGTGGAGTTCTCTCAAGCTGTGCGATAGACGCGATAGATGATCATCGACATTGAAGAGCCGGCCCCCATATGAGCGGATCACTTCGTATGCACCATCGGCAAACAGAAATCCGCGATCGTCCGGTGATATCTTTACATCTTCTTTAGAAACGTACTGGCCGTTGAAATATGCTATCATTTTATTTCCTGGATAAATTTCTTATGAATGGGTCTCCCCTGCATGACCCGGACAAAGTTACGCGCCGTCCTGTGCCGGCAGATGGACCCCGATGCTGGTTTCCGACCCCATTCGGTTGCAGGACCCTGACCCTCCGACTAAAATGCGCTGCCGGCATCTTATTTGAACCGGTCATCCGACCTTTTTTCAGAGACCTGCTGCTTTGATTTCTCCAGCCAGCCCGTCCTCACAATGCCGGAGGGATGGTCAAATTCC